>Ga0068863_100003325_pt1 | contig 15881 bp, 12 predicted proteins | sample KBSSwiS62_FD_66596 | JGI IMG/M metagenome (GOLD analysis project Ga0068863, IMG submission 66596) | Switchgrass rhizosphere microbial communities from Kellogg Biological Station, Michigan, USA - KBS Switchgrass S6-2 | ecosystem: Host-associated > Plants > Roots > Rhizosphere > Soil ...
CGGCCACTCCGCCGGCAACAGCGCCGTCGGGTGCGGCGCCAGCGCCGCCGACGACCACGCCGGCGGCCGCGCCCGCGACACCGGCCGCGGAACGATTCGAAATCGTCGTGGCGTCGTTTCGGACCGACACCCGCGCGACCGCCGTCTCAACGGAGATTGCCGCGCTCGGTCTCCCCGTACGTCGGCGTGTGGCCGACACCTGGCAGCAAGTGATCGTCGGTCCGTTCAAGTCCCGCCAGGAAGCGGACGACGCTCAGCAGCGCCTCCAGCGAGCCGGTATGGGAGGCGCCCAGATCATTCCGGTTCGATGATGCATCGACGCGGCGCTGCAGGCCGGGCGGCGCCGGCGTGCAATTCCATGCAGCGTGCGTCACCGTCAGAAAATCGCTTGCGCGGCTGCAGGAGTTGTTCTTAACTCACTGTCATGGCGCTCTCGGCCCTTCGAGTGACTGCGATCGCCGTCCTGCTCGTTGGCTCGGCGGCGCCCGCCCGCGCGGCGCAAGGCATCCTCGTCGTGCAGGTGTCAGACCTGAAGGGCGCCCCGATTCCACGCGTCCAGCTGGCGACCAAGGGCGACGGCAGCATCGGGCCGCCGACAGACGCGGCCGGCCGCACGCGCATCAGCCTGGCGGCGCAGACCAAACCGCAAACAATCGTGGCGCTCACCATCGTCAGCGCACCCAAGGATCTCGTGTTCATCTCGCCGTGGGACAACCAGGTCCGGGTTCCTCCATTCGAGAACGAGTCGCAGAACTTCGCGAGCGTCGTGCTGGCGGATCGAACCGATCGAGCGCTCCTCGAGAACGGCAAGGTCGTCGTGTCCGTGGTGTCGAAGCTGAACCTCTCGACGGCGCCGAAAGACGCGAGCAATCAACCGGCGGAGCGTCGCGCTGATGCGCTGAGCCAGGCCGCCGCGACCCTCGGCGTGCAGCCGTCCGAGCTCGACACCGCAATTCGAGCGTATGGGCCTCGCGCCACTGATTCGTACGACAAAGGGATGGTCGCACTCTACGCCGGCGACATGGCGAACGCGACAGAGCGCCTGACCGCGGCTCTCAAGCAGCGTGAGGAACGGCTCGAGGCAGGCAAACGTGATGCGGCAGATGCGGCGTTCTTTCTGGCGCAGGCGCTCTATCGACAGAATCAGTACGCGCAAGCCGTGGCGATCTACCGGAAGGCACTCGCGTACCGGCCCGGAGATCCCGCGACGACGAACAATCTCGCGCTGGCGCTGCTCCATACCGGCGACTACGCCGGCGCCGCGCCGCTGCTGCAGCTGGCCGTCTCGACCATCGAAGCGGCGAGTGGGCCCAACGATCCGGAAGTGGTGTTTGCGTTGAACAACGTCGGGGCGGTCCTGTTCGCAAAGGGCGAGATCGTGGCGGCAGAGAACGCGTTTCGACGCGGCCTGACGATTCGGCAGGCCGCGCTCGGCGCCGGCGATGTCCGTACGGCGAACAGCATGACGAACGTCGCATCGGTGCTGCTGGCCAAGAACGAGGACGCCGCCGCGGAGTCGCTGCTGGCGGTGGCTCATGACGTCTTCGCCAGGGCTTCACGAACCCCGGACACGATGGCGCAGACGTCCCGGCAGCAGGAGCCGACGGCCGTCGTCGGCGCTGGAACGCTCGGCGCGCCCGGCCTCGTGTCGGTGCGGCTCAATCAGGCGATCCTGGCCCGGCATCGCGGCCGTCTCGACGAGGCGAAGGCGACGGCGCTGGAGGTGCTGCGCGACCAGACGCAGACGTTCGGCCCGCGTCATCCCGGCACCGCCCTCGCGCTGCAGGTGCTGGCGCAGGTCGAACTGGCGGCCAAAGACGCCGCCGCGGCCTCCGACCACTTCGAACGCGCGATCGACAACCGGCAATCGCTGATCGGCCCGGACCATCCGGCGATCGTCGAGTCGCTCGTCGGGCTCGGCGATGCGGCCGTTCTCCTGGGTGACACGGCAAAGGCGCAGAACGCGTACCGCCGCGCGGCGGCGATCCGTCAGCGGACCTTCGGCGACACCGATATCGTGGCCGCGGCGATCCAGAAGAAACTGGCCGCCCTCGCAAAGTAACGGACACGCCCTGCCGGCCGGAGTTGACGACCAATGGACTTGAAGGAGATAGCGGGCGCGATTGCCCACGTCAACAGCGCCTGGTCGATTGCAGCATTCGCGATCGCCGCAATTCTCGGCGTCCTCAACCGAACGCTGGCGTCGTCGGATGCGCAAAAGCGTCGCGGGAAGCGGGCGCCCACCGTCCTGTCGAACTCGTTCGTCTGGCCCGTCGTCGGCGCCATCTGCTTTCTCGGCGCGCTGCCGATTCTGGCGAACACCTATCTCGAGTCGCTGAAAATCCAGGGCGGCGAGTTCTACCGCGTCCGCGTCATCGTCCTCGATCCGGAGGGCCATCCGGCACCTGGCGTGACGTTGCGCACGACCGTGTCGAACGAAACGACGGCGACATCCCAGGACACGGCCGTCGTCACGATTCCGAAAGTGCTGGTGCCCGCCGATGGCAATGTCACGGTGTTTGCCGATCTGGAGTCCGCATTCCTGCACGGCCGCACCGACGTCCATCTCGGTGCGGACCTCAATCCTTCGATCACGGTCAATCTGAAGGCGGCCCGCGATGCGACCGTCGCCGGTCAGGTCCAGGACGATTCAGGAAAGGCGGTCGCGGGCGCGACTGTCAGCGCCGTGGGCGGAGAGGCTGGCGAGACGTCGGCGACCGGCAGTTTTCTCTTGAAAACCAACGCAGCCGCCGGGCAAGTTGTGAGATTGCACGCCGAGAAGCGCGGCTACGCCGCAGTCGATCAGGATCATCCTGCCGGGCGGGAGCCGGTAACGATTGTCCTGCGCGCGGAACGACCGCGACGAACCAGGTGACCGCCGAGATGGGGATTCGTGAGGGCGCTCAGCGTTCGCGCACGGCTTGCAGCCTGGCGCTGACGCGCGTCTGCTTGTCAGCCGCGACCTGCACGGCCGTCGTCCAACGATCGTAGCCGTCACGCTCGATGCGAACGACGTGGGAGCCCGCACGGAGTCGTGTCAACTCGAGCGGCGTCTTTCCGACGAGCTGCCGATCGACGAATACCGAGCTGCCGGCCGGCGCGGAGTCGACCGTCAGCGCTCCAACATATTGAGCGGGGTTCTTCGAGCCGCCAACCTGGGACGTACCGGCCGCTGGTGCGGTTGGTGACACTCGCGGCCGATCTCGCCGGTCCGCTGAAGGCACGATCCTGGCGACAATCGTGCCCGTCGTCGCGGATGCGCGCCCGGCAGGCATGCCAAACATCGCGAAACGGGACACCGTGCTGGGCAGCAGCGAGACAGGCGCCGGCGATTCCTGAACGGCTGCGGTCGCGTTGCCGGCGATCCCGCCTGGCTGATTGGGCGCAAGCAACATGGCGATGCCGAGCAGATCCACGGCCACCAGCACTGCGAGAATCCCCCCCCAGCGCAGATGGGGGCGCTTGAGTCTGATCTTCCATGCAGCAGACTGCGAAGGGCCGGCAGAACGCAGCACGTTGACAGAGTTCCGAGCTGATTCCGTCAGCGCCTGCGTTTGCGTGCGGACGCGTTCGAGCTCCTGTTCGACGTCGTTCTTGCTCCTGACCACCTGTTCGAGCCGGACTCTAGCTTCGGAGGTCCGCCGTTCGAGTTGGCCGATCGCTTTCTCGGCTTGTCCCAGCGCGCGGTCGCTTCCGGTGAGCGCGGCGACTCTCGATTCGAGCGCGCTCAGAACGGCCGTGACCCGCGTCGCTTCGACCGCCGCCCGTTCGATCGTGCTCTTCTGAGCATCGAAGTGCTCGATGCGACGTTCGAGCTGGTCCATCGACGCGGCAGCCCGTTGTTCAAGCCGGACGACGGTCGCCCCGGCATGCTCCAACCGCTGGTCTCCCACGGTCAGCGCGGCGACGAGGGCCTGCTCAATTGTCTGCTTCCGCGCGTCGAAGTCGCTGACGCGCCGTTCGAGCTGCGCCGCGGTTTCGACGCCCTGGTGTTCCAGGCGGCGGACCGAGTCCTGCGCGTGCGCTAACTTCTGATCGCCCTCGGTCAGCGCAGTAGCAACCGCCTCCTCGATCTCGTGCCTCCGCGCATCGAAGTGGCTGACGCGCCATTCCAGTTGTGCGGTCGTTTCGGCGGCCCGCTGTTCAAGCCGGCCGGCCGTTTCCTCGGCTTGTCCCAACGTTTCGTCGCTCTGAGTGCACGCCGCGTCCAGCGCTCGCTCGATCGCCCGCCTCCGTCCATCGAAGCCTTCGAGGCGCCGTTCGAGCTCGGCCATCGTCGCGGTGGCCCGTCGTTCGAGCTCCGCAGTCGTCTCCACGGCCCGATGGTCGAGGCGGCCGACCGTGGCCTCGGCCTCTCCCAGCCAGTCGCATTTTGCGGTCAAGAGAGCGACCCGCGCTTGCAGCTCGTCCAGCAATCGGGCCACTCGCGCGGCTTCTTCGCGAGCTCGATCGATGGCTTCCTTTTGCGCCTCGAAACGAGCCCCGCACTGGATCACCTCTTCAGCGAGCTGCTTCAGTGAAGCGAAACTGTCTTCCGTGGAGGCGCTCAGCTCGCGCACGACCTCGAGCGGTTCGATCCGCTTCTCGATGGCGTCGAGCACATCGACGGTCAGCTCGCTGCGTTTCTCTGTCAGACGGCAGATGTCGCCCAGTCTCGTATAGCCCTGACCGAGGTGGGCGCCGAGACTGCGCAGCTCGTGCAGATCGTCGCGAATCGCAGTGGCGTCGCCTTTCAACTGCTCGACGGCCACCTGAGTCTGCCGGAACAGCTTGCGGAATTCATTCAGGCGCTTCGCGTCGATCTGCGACGCGGCGATGATGTCCTGAACGTCGACGACGGAAGCGTATTGCGATGCGGCTTGAAGGTTTTCCGCGATGCGGGCCCGCGCGCGTGCGGACATCGAAGAGCTGTCTTCCGGAAGGAAGACGGACAGCGTGTCGGGTTCGGTTGTTTGCGCTGCCGAGTCGGGCGTGTCGGGTGGACTCGGGATCGATGGACTGGAGCGCACTCCCGGCGCTATGCCAGCCGGGGCGATGTCTGAGCTCGTGGACTTTGAGAAGAACTTGAACCGCACGTTCGAATCCGGCCGAATCGGGTGAAGGCGTCCGACTCGCTATCAGCATAGTCGCGAGGGATCCGGGGAAGACACTCTCTTTTGCACAGAATCTATGGGGAATCTGCCGACTCAGCAGTGGCTGGAATTTCCCTTGGCGAGCTTCAGAACTCGGCCGCGCTGCGCGCGATCCATCGCGACTCTTGCGTCGTCGAGCGCACGAGCGAATGCCAATCCGTACAGGAAGCCCGCATCGAACTCCGCCACGCCGGGACTTGCCGCCGCTTGTGCGTCATCGTCGTGAAGGAGTTCGCTCATCGAATCAATGAGCAGCTGGCGTTCGGTCGCAATCAGTCTTCCGAGCCTGGCCACCTCATCTTCGGATATCGGCTCGGGGCCCTGATTGGCGGCCGTCATCGTGAGCTTGACGAGTTCTGCCGAGTGACGATTGGCCTCGTCTTCCCATTTGCTCATGCGTCTGCCCCCTCGTCGAGGTCGAGGATATCGTGTTGCTGCGCAGATCGCCAACCTGATCGCTCCTAATCGTCTTCGTCTACACGACCACCGATCGCGCGCGGAGAAGAGCTGTGGCGAGCTGCGGCGATCCTTCGACGCGGATGGCGCGTGCGGCCTCGTTCTCTGACAGCGCGTTGAACAGCAGCTTCCATGCCGCGTCATCGTCCAAACGAATACGCGCCGTGGCCACCGACGGCTCCCCACGCGACAGTGTCCACCGCTCGGTGCCGCGCACCAGCGTCCATCGGCCGCCGGCGGGGCCGCTGATGTCTATCACCACCGTTTGGCCGGGCCCGGCTGACACATCGCGAAACGCGTGCGGCAACCCTCGCACCGCCACGTCGATCACCGCGCCCAGATATCTCGGATCGGACCGTCCGTCAGCCCCCACCGCCATCCGGATCTGTTGCTGGTGATGCCAGAGCTCCGTGAACTCGCGCCCGATGTCGAACCAGCCTGCCGACGCATGCTCGCCGGCCCACGACACCGGAAACAGCGCCGGCGCGTCGAGAGACAGCGATTCGAACCAATCGGCAACATCTCGACTGGCCCGCTCGTACAAGTCGGTCAAGACATGCGGACTCAATCGCCTCGAGGCACTGATCCATTGCGCGTTGAGCGCGTTGATGAAGTCGACGAAGTCGCGGTCCGACACGACGGCCTCAGCCGGAGGCGGCGGTTTCATCCCGTCACGATGGAACGAGAGTCGCCGAAGTGTGGTGTCCAGAAGGTGTGCGACGACATCGCGAACAACCCACTGCCTGGCTACAGTCGGACGCTCCCAATCCTCACGCGACAATCCACGTAGCACGTCGACCAGGCCGGTCGAGACGGGACGAAAGAACGCGCGGGTATCAACGGGGATCGGCGGTTCCAGCGGCATAGGCGCCATCGTATCTTGACGGGTCAAGAGCAGACGGCCACGGTACGACCGGTGCACTCTCGATGACTTAAGGGACGTTTTCAGCGAAATCGTCGGCGATCGTTTCTCACGTCGTCACATCCTTGTAAGTCGGCGTCGAAATCTGTCATTGGTGCAGACCGTCGTTGTCCGGGTCCTCGGATCTCCGGGAGGGTCTCATGTTTGGAATGCGAACGTCCGGCGCCTTCCTCGTCGCGACAGTGCTGGTCAGCGCGCCCGCCTTTGCCCAGCAACCGGCTCCCGCGGGTCACGTCAAGGTTGCGACGGGCCGCTCGTTCATCGTCCGCCAGAACACCGCGATAGCAGCCAAGCCTGGCGATCCGGTGTTTGCGATCGACACACTGCGGACCGAAGCCGACGGCTCGATTGGCGTCACGATGATGGACGACACGCGGATCTCGCTCGGTCCTGCCAGCGAGGTACGCCTGGAGCGCTACGTGTTCGCACCGGCCGAAGGCGGCCTGGGTATGGTCCTGAACTTCGTCCGCGGTGTCGCGGCCTATGTCTCCGGTCGCATGGCGAAGCTGGCGCCCGACTCCATCCGACTGGAAACGCCGGCCGCTATCGTCGGCGTCCGTGGCACGACCGTCGCCATCCGGGTCGGCTCGTAGCGCCTATGCCAGGCTTCTGGCACCCGCGGTTTTCGATCCACGCATTGACGGCCGCCGTGCTTCTTGGCGCCGGCTGCGGCGCCATGAAGCATGTCGCCACGCGCGACGCAACGAAGGTTCCAAAGGCTCCGGCGGCGACGACACTGATCGCTCTCCTTCCGGACCCTGAAAGCGGCGTCACCGGACACGCTCGCGTGACCAATGAGTTCGGCTCGGCGAATCTGGCCACGGCGCGCGCGGCGACACAGGTGAAATCCGACGGCCCTCCCGGCGCCGTCAACGCGATCAGCGAAGAAGAGGTCACGCGTTTGTTCGGCGCGGCGCTCGCCGCGCTGCCCCCGGAGCCGAAGCATTTCAGGCTGTATTTCAAGTTCGAATCCGATGCGCTGACCGACGAGTCGAACTTGAAGGTTCCCGAAATCCTGGCTGCCGTGACGCGGCTGGCGGTCCCCGAAGTCGTGGTCATCGGGCACACCGACACGCTCGGCGACCGCAAGGCCAACAAGGCGCTCGGCTTGAAGCGCGCGATGAGCGTGAAGGGCGTCCTGGTTGATGCAGGCATCGCGCCGGCGTTGATCGAGGTGGCCTCGCATGGCGAAGCCGACCTGCTCGTCAAGACGCGGAACAACACGGCCGAGCCGCGCAATCGCCGCGTCGAAATCTCGGTGAGGTAGCCGCACCGTGTCGAGGCCGCGTGGTTCCGCGCGTCGCCGTCTCATCATCCTCAGCGGCGCGCTCCCCGTCGCCCTCGCGTCGGTGCTCGTGCTGTACCGGCCGTCGCTGGTGGGGCGACTGGATGACTCGACTTACGACTTGCTCCTGCGGTCGGCACAAGCAACGCCTCCAGCTGCCCGCGTCGTCATCGTCGACGTCGACGAACGCAGCCTGACCACGGTCGGTCAGTGGCCGTGGCGCCGCGACGTCGTTGGCCGGCTGATTTCCCGGTTGAGGGACGCGGGCGCGGCGGTCATCGCCCTCGACGTCATCTTCCCGGAATCCGATCGGTTCGAGCAGGACTCCAAAGCCGGCCGTGATGCCGGCCCGGATATGACACCTGACGGCCAGCTTGCCGCCACTCTGCGGCAGGGGCGCGTGGTACTCGGGTACGGGTTGACGTTCGACTCGGCGCCGCTTGGCAGGCGCCCGTGTGTGCTGCACCCCCTCGGCGCCGCCATCATCCGGCCGCCGGACGATGCGGGACACGAGCCGTTTTTCCGGGCCACGGGCGTCGTCTGCAGCCTGCCGATCCTCGGGCGGGCAGCGCCGGCGTCAGGCTTCCTGAACGCGGCGCCCGATTCCGATGGCATTCTGCGGCGTGTGCCGCTCGTCGCCGGGTTCGACGGACGCCTGTATCCCAGTCTGGCGCTCGCTGCGGTAGTGGCCACCACCGGGGCAGGCGACATCGCGCTGCGCGTCGTGAACGTCAACGCGGCGACGTTGGAAATCGGCAATCAACAAACGCCCCTCGACGGAAAGGGCGACCTGCTGCTGCGCTACCGCGGCAAGAAACAGACGTTCCCATACATATCTGCGGCCGACGTGTTGTCCGGCGGCGCTTCGAGCGAGGCACTGAAGGGCAAGATCGTGTTCGTCGGTACTACAGCGCTCGGCACCCGCGAAGTCGTGGCGACCCCGGTCGATACGCTGTTCGCTGGCGTCGAAGTGCAGGCGACCGTCGCCGACAACCTGTTGCAGCGCGACTTCATTCGACGGCCGGCGATCGGTGCGACGCTCGAGAGCGTCACTGTCCTGGTCCTGGGCATCGCGATCGTGCTGCTCGTCGCGCAGGCGGGAATCGTTGCCGGCATCGTCGGCGCCAGCGCCGGCGTTGCCGCGCTCTGGTGGGGCGAAACCTGGCTGCTGTCGGCGCGCGGCCTGTTCGTCTCGCCGCTGGCGCCGACGATCGGCGTGCTGGGATCGCTGGCCGTGATGACGCTGGCGACGTTCACCGTCGAACGCGGCCGCGCGAACACCGCCACCCGGGAGAAGGCGTCAACGCAACGTCTGATGGTGCAGGCGTTGCTGTCGCTGACCGAAGTCCGAGACGCCGAGACAGGCCGCCATTCGCGGCGGACACAGCAGTACGCGCGGCTGCTCGCGGAGCAGCTGTCCTCGCAGCCCGAATTCCGCGAGCAGCTCACACCGGAACGCATCGATCTCCTCTCGAGCCTCGCGCCGCTTCACGATATCGGCAAGGTGGGCGTGCCGGATCACGTCCTCAACAAACCCGGGCCGCTGACCGCTGACGAGATGGTGAAGATGCGCAGGCATCCAGAGCTCGGACGCGACGTGATCCTGAAGGCCGAGGCGCGGGTCGGTGTGCGAGACGATGCGACGCTGGCGATGGCGAAGGACATCGTCTACACGCATCATGAACGGTGGGACGGCACCGGGTATCCTCAGGGCCTGCGCGGCACCGACATTCCGGTTGCCGGCAGGGTGATGGCGTTGGTCGATGTCTACGACGCGGTCCGCGCCCGCACGCTGTACCAGCGCTGTCTGTCACACGAAGACACCGTCGCGCTAATCGTGAAAGGCCGCGGCACGCATTTCGATCCGGCGGTCGTCGAAGCATTTCTCGGCGTGTCGGCGCGCTTCAAGATTGTGTCGGACGATGCCCTCGCTGATTCCGCGTAATCGGCGACCGCGCTGAACGCGGAGAAGTCTACTTCGGCGTCACGCGGAACAGCCCGCCCGGATTGCGGTCCTCGAGCATCCACAACGCGCCGTCCGGACCGACCTCCACGTCGCGAATGCGGTGGCCGACATCCCAGCGTTCGGCAGGCTGGGCTCCACCCTTTCCGTCGAACGTGATGCGGTTGAGCGTCTGCGTCTGCATACCGCCCATCAGTGCGGAGCCCTTCCATTGCGGGAACATCGCGCCGTTGTAAAAGATTAGATTGCCAGGCGCGATGATCGGCGTCCAGTAGATCACCGGCTTGGTCAGATCCGGCCGCGTATCAGGACTCGGGATCGGTACGCCGTTATAATTGACGGCGTAGGAGACGAGCGGCCAGCCGTAGTTCTTGCCGGGCTCGATCAGATTCAGTTCATCGCCGCCTCTCGGGCCGTGCTCGACTTCCCACAGCCGGCCGTCGGGCGCGAACGCCAGACCGTAGGGCGTTCGAACACCGGTCGCCCAGGTCTCTGAAGGCGCCAGGTTCTGGCCCTCGATCGTGTACGTGCTGATAACGGGCGCGGTCTTCGCCAATTCCGTATCGCGCGGCGGATTGATCAGCGGACGAGTGGGTCCGCCTGTTTTGCCCGCCATCGGATTGCCCGGCGCGGGTTTGCCATCGAGCGTCAGGCGCAGAATCTTCCCGACCTCCGTGTTCGGATCCTGCGCGGGCGTCATCCGCTGCCGATCGCCGACCGTGAGGAACAGGTACTGACCGTTGGGCGAGAAGGCGATCGCGGCGCCGAACTGTCCACCACGGCCCTTCGGCATGTCGCGCCATAGCACTTGCAAGCCCTCGAGGCTCGCTTTGCCCTCTCCGATCGCCAACCGCGCACGCGCCAGGGCCAGGCCCGACGTCCCCGGTTCGTCGCCCGGCTCGGCATAGGTGAGGTAGATGCTGTGGTCGGTCGCGTATTTCGGCGACAGGAACACGCCCAGCATGCCGCCTTGCCCCTGCCACAGGACTGGTGGGACATTGTCGATCGGCGTCTTCTCCCCTTCCTGCGTCACGAGCCACACCGGGCCCACCTTCTCGGTGACGAGCATGCGTCCATCGGGTAGGAACGCCATGCGCCACCCGAGTTTGAATTCCGCCACCTTGGTCATCGTGAATGGCAGGCTCGGTTCCGGCTTCAACTCGCCTGCGTTGGTCTGGGCCTGCGCGGGGAGCGACATCAGCATGAGCAGCAGCGCTGCTTTCAGAAGCGTCTTCATGAATCTCCTTGTACTCTAGGATAACTTTACTTGATGCCCATCTTCTTCAAGAGCGCCACGAAGCGCGGCTCGGAGCGGATGGAGTCGAAGATGGCATCCCGGCCGATCCAGGCCATCATCTGCGAATCGGCCGCGAGGGCTCGCTCGAGGTTGTCGAGCGCGCGGGTACGGTCGCCAAGACCAAGGTCTACCAGCGCCAGGTTGAATGGCAACACGGTGCCATCCTTCGACATCTTTTTGAGCGCTGCAAGCTCCGACGTCGCACTGGCCCGATCGCCCGCGGCGCCGTACGCGAAGGCGAGATACGCGGTCACGAACGGTGGCGAGTCCATCGCCTTGGCTTTCTTCAAGGCCGGGATCGCATCGCGGAACTTCCCCTCTTCGAGATCGGTCCACCCGTCGATCATGACGGGGAAAAAGAAGGCTGGATCGAGCTCCGCGGCTCTCCGTGTGAGTTTCTTGGCCGCCGCCGAGTTGCGTTGAAACATGTACGGGACGGCCGCATCGAGCAGGATCTGGGGAGACAGCGGGTCCAGTTCGATCGCGCGAGTCCCCTCGGCGATCGCTTCGTCGAACCGTCCCTGGAAGGCCAGCGCCATGCCGAACTGATCGTGAGCGAAGGCGTAATTGGGGTTCAGCGTGAACGCCCGCCGGAATTCGCGTTCGCAGCCGGGCCAGTCGTATTCGTAGAACAGTTTGAACACGCCGAGCGAGGTGTGCGCTTCTGCGGAACTGTCGTCCAGTTCGACAGCCATCTCGGCGGCCGCCTTGGCTTTGGGCTTCGCTTCGGTGGCAGTGAGAAAGCCTTCGTTGTACCCCGCCCAGAGGTATGCGTCCGACAGTCCGGAGAACGCCGTCGCCAAGGTCGGACTCAACCTGACCGCGGCCTCGAATTGCGCGATCGCCTTCTGCAGATTGTCGTCGCTCGGACGGTTGAAGAAGTATCGACCCTTGAGATATGCGTCGTGCGCCTCCGGGTTGACGCTCCGCGCGGCGATCAACCGTGATTGCTCGCTCGGAGTCAGCCGCACGTTGACCTCTCGCGCGATCGCTGACGCCAGTTCCGCCTGCAGCGCCAGCACGTCGCGAGAGCTGCGCTCGAAGCTCTTCGCCCAGAGGTGCTTGTCGGCCCGGGCGTCGATCAATTGCGCCGTGATCCGCACCTTGTCGCCGGATCGAGACACCGACCCTTCCACGACCGCGTCGACGTCGAGCTTCCTCGCGATGTCAGGCGTCGGTGGCCGACCCTTGCCCTTGAACTGCATCACCGACCCACGCGAGATGACGCGGAGTTGGCTGATGGTCGCCAAATCGGCGGTCAATTCGTCGGTCATCCCTTCCGCGAAGTAGTCCTGGTTGGGATCGCCCGAGTAGTTGTCGAGCGGCAGCACGGCAATCGATCGAATCAGGCCGGGCGCAACCGCCACTGGCGGCACGCGAGAAGCCGGCCGCAGGAATCCGCCGCGCGCCAGTACCAACGCCACCGCCACTCCAATGCTGAGCAACGCGAGAACGCCCGCCGCCGGCCGTCTCCACCAGTCGCTCCCGCCACCCGCGCGGGCCTTCTGTTGCGCGCCTTCCTCACGTGCCCCGGCCAACGCCGCCAGATCGGCGCGTACCTCTGCGGCCGACGCGCAGCGATCCCCTGGGTTCTTGGCCAGCAGACGCCCGATCAGGGCCGTCAAACCGTGGGGGATGCCACCGCCGAGATCAGGCGGTTCGCGGAGCACTGCCGCGAGCGTCTCCCCCACCGATGGTTGCCGGAACGGGTGCCGCCCGCCGACCATCTCGGCCAGAATCACGCCGAGGGAAAACAAGTCGGAACGACTGTCGAGTGCGGCGCCTTTCACTTGCTCCGGCGACATGTAGTCGGGCGTGCCGACGATCGTGCCGTGGACGGTCAGTTGGGCCGTTGCCATTTCGCGTGTGGCCTGATCGGGCGACGGCAGATCCTCGACTCGCTTGGCGAGGCCGAAGTCCATCACCTTCACATGCCCCTGCTGGCTCAGCATGATGTTCGCGGGCTTCAGATCGCGGTGCAGAAACCGGCCGGCATGGGCTTCCTGAAGCGCCTCGGCGATCTCCCCGGCGATGTGCAGGGCGTCAGACAGCGGCAGGCGGCCGTTCTGCAGACGGCGGTCCAGCGTTTCGCCGGCGATGTACTCCATCACGAGGAAGAGCGCATCGCCGTGCTCGCTGATTTCAAAGATCTTGCAGATGTAGGGATGATCGAGCGCGGCCACGGCCATCGCCTCGCGCCGCAGGCGCTCGCGCGAACGCGGATCAGCCGCCGTCTCGGCCGGCAGCAGCTTGATGGCGACGCGACGATCGAGACGCGGATCGTGGGCGACATAGACTTCGCCCATGGCTCCCGCGCCGACGGCGGCCAGAATCTCGTACGGACCGAGGCGCGTGCCCGGTGTCAGACGTGACAAACAGGCCGGATTCTAGCGCGAACGGCCTTCCGCTTCCGGCCTCGATTAGAATCCTCCGCGGGGCAAAGGAGACTTATGACGAACAAGATGTGGGCACGCCGGTCGTTGATGTCGGGGATGAGCGCTGTCGCAGCCGCGTTTGCTTTTGGCGCCCGCCCGGCGAGCGCGCAGGCCGCGGCCGTCCCATTCCAACCGGCCCGCCACCCGCAGGACGAGTGGCTGGACAAGGTTCCCGGGAAGCACCGCGTCGTCTTCGACGTGATCTCCTCCCGGGGCGTCCCCGAGGCGCTTCATTTTGCGAACAACATCTACTCGGGGAACAAGAGCATGTACGGCCTCGACGAGTCCGACCTCGCTGTGGTCATTGTTCTCAGACACTCCGCCACGGCTTTTGGTTACTCCGACACCATCTGGGCGAAGTACGGCAAGGCCCTGGCGGCAGCCACCAGTTACACCGATCCGAAGAGCAGCGAGGCGCCTACGGTCAACCCGTTCAACGCGACGAGGATCGAAACTTTCAACGAGATGGCCAAGCGCGGCGTGCGGTTCGGCGTCTGCGACACGGCCAGCCACGGCCTCGCGCGCAGGCTCGCGGGCCCGAGTGGAGATGCCGACGCCACCTACAAGGAAATGGTCGCCAGCATGATCCCGAGCAGCCGCCTGCTAGTGGCCGGCGTCATCGGCGTCACGCGAGCCCAGGAATACGGCTACAGCGTCGTACATGCCGGTTAGCAGGTTGTATCTGAAAAAGCCATCAACCTGAACTTGAAATGAGAACTCAGAACTAAGAACTTCGGATTCTGGCCTGAACTCGCTGAAGTCTAAGTTCTAAATTCTCAGTTCTAATTCTCACTTCAGGCTGCGTTTTTCAGCAGCCTGTTTCTTCCACCGTGGTGCGCGCTTGCCGAGAAACGCGTCCACGCCTTCCTTGCCGTCGTCCGTGAAAAAATCGCAGGCAATGGCGTGTCCCGCCATGCCGTAGGCGTCACCGAGCGACAGCTCGAGCTGACGGTAGAAGACCTGCTTGCCGGACGCGATGACAGCCGACGACTTCGACGCAATGCTTCTCGCAAGTGTCTCGACCTCGGCATCGAGCGTCTCGGGCGACACGACGCGATTGACGAGTCCGATCTGGTACGCGCGCTCGGCGCTAATCGTCTCGCCTGTGAGCAGCATCTCCATGGCGTGTTTACGGCCGACCGCCCGGCCGAGCGCGACGCTGGGGGTGTAACAGAACGCGCCGATGTTCACGCCCGGCGTCGCGAACCTCGCCGCCGCCGATGCCACCGCGAGGTCGCAGGTGGCGACGAGCTGACAACCGGCCGCCGTCGCGATGCCGTGCACCCTGGCGATGACCGGCTGCGGCAGCGTCGTGATGGTCATCATCATGCGGCTGCAGCGCGCGAAGAGCGACTCGACTTCGCGCACATCGCCCATGGCTCGAATCTCCTTGAGATCGTGTCCCGCGCAGAATCCCCGGCCATTGGCGGCGAGCACGACCACGCTGACCGTCGGGTCCGCGGCGAGGCCGTCGAACGTCGTCTGCAGCTCGTCGATGAGCGCACTGGACAGCGCGTTGAACTGGCCGGGACGGTTGAGCGTCAGTGTAGCGACGCCGTCCTTCGTTTCGGTCAGCAGCAGAGTCTCGGTCTGCGTGGTGGCATTCGGTGTCATCTGCGTACCCCCCAGCGTGTGAGTGTCCCCGACAGCGACCACGCGTCAGAGCGACAGCCCGCGCGGGATCAGACGATGCTCGTAGGCCTGGCGTTCGAGACCCTCGCGACAGTCCGGATGTGCGATGCCGACCAGCGCCTTGGCGCGTTCGGCGACGGACTTCCCCTTCAGATTGACCATCCCGTACTCGGTCACGACGAACATGACGTCAGATCGGGGTGTGGTCACGACGTTGCCTTGAGTCAGGTTCAACACGATCCGGCTGCGGCGCTCGCCGCGCTTGTCGTAGGTCGAGGAGAGGCAGATGAACGACTTGCCGCCCTTCGAGGCGTAGGCGCCGCGCACGAACTGCAATTGCCCGCCGGTGCCGCTGAGATGACGGTGGCCGTCTGATTCCGACGCCACCTGTCCCTGCAAGTCGACCTGCGTCGTGTTGTTGATCGAGATCACGTGGTCGTTCTGCATGATGACGTGAGGGGGATTCGTGTAGTCGACCGGGCAGCAGTGCATGTCGCGATTTCGGTCAAGTGTCGCGTAGAGATCGCGTGAGCCGAGCGCGAACGTATAGACGATCTTGCCCGGGTTCAGCGTCTTTCGGGCGCCCGTGATCCGTCCCGTCTTGTACAGGTCGGCCATGCCGTCGGTCATCATCTCGGTGTGCACGCCAAGATCGCGCACGCCGCTGTCCACCAGGAGCGAACAGACGGCATTGGGCATGCCGCCGATGCCGATTTGCAGGCAGGCGCCGTCGTCGATTTCAGCCGCGATCAGCCGCCC
>Ga0068863_100003333_pt1 | contig 15866 bp, 14 predicted proteins | sample KBSSwiS62_FD_66596 | JGI IMG/M metagenome (GOLD analysis project Ga0068863, IMG submission 66596) | Switchgrass rhizosphere microbial communities from Kellogg Biological Station, Michigan, USA - KBS Switchgrass S6-2 | ecosystem: Host-associated > Plants > Roots > Rhizosphere > Soil ...
ATCGAGCTCAACGAGGCCTTTGCCGCGCAGGGCTTGAGGGTGCTGCGAGACCTCGGGCTTCGTGACGACGACCCGCGCGTCAATCCGAACGGCGGTGCGATCGCCCTTGGCCACCCGCTCGGCGCGTCAGGGGCTCGGTTGGCAACGACGGCGGTGCACCAGCTCCACGCGACCGGCGGACACTACGCACTGGCGACGATGTGCATCGGCGTCGGCCAGGGCATCGCGATCGTGCTCGAGCGCGTTTGAGCGAGGCGCCCATGGAAAGCCATCACCTCGAGATGACGGTGCTGATGACGCCGGACATGGCGAACTTCTCGGGCAACGTGCACGGCGGCACGCTGTTGAAGCTGCTCGATCAGGTGTCCTATGCCTGCGCGTGCCGCTACGCCGGCAGCTACGTGGTGACCCTGTCGGTCGACCAGGTGCTGTTCCGGCAGCCCATCCATGTCGGCGAACTCGTGACGTTTCTGGCGTCGGTCAATCACACCGGACGGTCGTCAATGGAAGTCGGCATCAAGGTGCTGGCCGAGGACATCCAGACGCGTCAACAACGCCACGTGAACAGCTGCTATTTCACGATGGTGGCGGTCGCCGGTGGCCGGCCGGTGGCTGTCCCCGAGCTCGTGCCTGCGACCGAAGCGCAAGCGCGGCGCCACCGCGAAGCGGGCCTGCGCAAGGGCGCGCGCCTGGAACTCAGCAAGCAATTCGCAGTGGCGAGCGCGTAGCGCGCTCGACAGGAGGCGCCAAAGCGCCCCGCTCAACAGCACTTGGAGACAAGCAATGTCCGAACTCGCACTTCATGCGGTCACGAGCAGCGGCAAGAACCGCAAGCTCACGTTCGTGGCGGTAGGCCTCGCCATGATGGCGGCCATCATGCTGGCGCCGACCCCGACCGGGCTGTCGCTCGTCGGCCAGCGAGTCATCGCGGTGATGGCTTTCACGGTGTTCATGTGGATCACCGAAGCCATTCCCTATGGCGCCAGCGCCGTGGCGCTGGTGTTCCTGCTGATCGTCAGCCTGGGCGGCTCGCCGGCATCTGGACTGACGGGCATGGCGCTTGGCACGGCCAAGGCCATTCCCATGGCGCTCAGCGGCTTCTCGAACAGCGGTTGGTTGTTCGTTGCCGCCGGCCTGGCGATGGCGGCAGCGATCACGAGCACGGGGCTGGAGAAACGGGTCGCCTTCCTCATCCTGCGTCTCGTCGGAACTCGCGTGAACGCCATGATGCTCGGCATCATCCTCACCTCGTTCGCGCTGACGTTCCTGATTCCGTCGGTGATCGCGCGCGCCGCGACGATGGTACCGATCGTGATCGGGCTCATCGAGGCGTTCGGCCTGCCTCGGACCAGCCAGGTGGGCAAGGCGATGCTGCTCTTGGCGGGCATCTTGCCTTCGGTCACCGGTGTCGGCGTGCTGACAGGCGCTGCGCCCAATCCGGTGATCGTCAACTTCCTGACGAGCGCTGGCCAGCCGCCGATCGGCTACGTGCAGTGGCTGGTCGATCTCTTCCCCTACACGGTCGCGTACGCCGCCGCCCTGTACTTTGCGGTGACTCGGCTCTTCAAGTTCGAGGTCGACGAGTTGCCCGGTGGCCGCGGCTACCTCGACAAGTGCATGCGTGAGCTCGGTCCGATGTCTGCCGCGGAGAAGCGCGCGGCGGCCATCATGACCCTGACCATCGCGCTGTGGGCGAGCGACTCGCTGCACCATATCGAGCCGGCCGCCGTTTCAGTGCTCGCCGTGCTCTTGTTGATCCTGCCGTATGTGGGCGTGACGACGTGGAACGAGCTCTACAAGCGGATGGACTGGACCTCCATCCTCTTGTTCGGTGCCGGCATCTCGATGGCCGAGATGTTCACCAGGACGGGCGGCGCGGCGTGGCTGGCGAAGGTCACTTTCGTCGAGTCGGGCATCGGCGGGTTGTCCGTCCCGCTAATGGCACTGGTGATCTTCGGCGCGATGTTCTTCGTGCGGTTCTGCTTCACGAGCATCACGTCGTGCCTGACCGCAGTGACGCCGGCGATCATCGGCTTCCTGATCACGCTGGGGAACCCGAATCTGCCGATTACCGGGATCGTGCTCGGCGTTTCGCTGGTGGCGCAGTGCCTGGCCATCATTCCTGTCACCTCAGCGCCAGCGATGATCGCTTACGGCGCCCAAGGATTCACCACGCGCGACATGATCAGGCTGGGCCTGCCGCTGACGGTAGTGATGTACGTGCTGATCGCGGTGTGCATGTTCGTCTACTGGCCGATGGTGGGGATCTGGAAATGAGGACAGTCCATCGCCTGCTCACAACCGGCCTTCTTTCACTGGCCGCGCTGACGGCGGCTGCGTCCTCCCGTGCCGATGAGATTCGGGTAATTGCTTCCAATGCGGTCAAGGAGGCCGTCGCCGAGCTGACACCCGCTTTCGAGCAGCGCACTGGTCATCGAGTCGCGGTGACGTGCGGAACGACGGACATCGCGCGTCGGATGGAGAGCGGTGAAGCCTTCGACATGGCGATCATTCCAGGGCCGGTGATCGACACCCTTGTGCAGCGCGGAGCGATTCGTTCAGGAACGCGCCGCGACTTTGCGGTTCGCTCATCGGCGCCGCAGTCCGATCCGGCTCGCCGCGGGCCGACGTCTCGTCGACCAATGGATTGAAGAAGTCCTTGCTCGACGCGCACTCGATCGTCCTGTCGTCCGGTCCCAGCAGCATTCACATGATGGAGTTGTTCCGTCAGATGGGCATCGAGGACGTGGTCGCTCCCAAGATGAAGCGGCTCGCCCCTGGTCTGTCGGTCGGCGAATCGCTTTCGCGAGGTGAAGGCGAGCTGGGTTTCACGCAGGTCAGCGAATTGATGCACATCACCGGCATCGTCTTTCTGGGGCCGCTGGGTCCAGAGGTGCAGCACGCCGCCGTGTTCTCGATCGGTCAACCGAGCTCGGTGCCTGTCTCACCATCGGCCACCGAGCTGATCGATTACCTGATGTCGCCGGCCTCGAAACCCGCGATTCAACGCAGTGGACTGCAGCCGCGCTGACTTCGTTCGCGGCCGACACGCTGGCCTATGGCCTTTCACCTCGAACCTACGCTCAAGGAAGACCAAGATGAAACTCTCTCGCAGCATCAGCAAAGCCTCGATCCTCCTGTGTGCACTCGCTTTGGTGGGGAGTGCCCGGGCGGATGAGATCAAGGTCCTGACCACCGGGATCCTCAAAGGCGCGTTCACGACGATCGCCGCGCAGTTCGAAAAGGACACCGGTCACAAGGTGACGATGTCCTGGGGACCCTCTTCCGGGAATTCCCCGGAAGCAAGCCCCGAGCGGGTCCGCAGCGGAGAGCATGTTGACGTCCTCATCATGGTCAGCACCGGAATGGACGACTTGGTGCGTACCGGACACTTTGTTCCGCTCGAACGCAAAGACGTGGTGGTCTCCGAGATTGGCGTGGCAGTCAAGGAAGGTCGGCCTCTGCCCGACATCAGCACGGTTTCGGCGGTTCGTCAGAGCCTGCTTGACGCGAAGTCCATCGGGTACTCCGAGGGCGCCAGCGGCACCTACGTATCGACTGTCATGCTGAAGAAGTTGGGCATCGCCGATGAAGTGGCAGGCAAAAGCCACGTCATCCTCGGTCGAAAGTTCGTCGGGGAGGTGGTTGCTAGCGGCGAGGTTGAGCTCGGTATCCAGCAGCTCAGCGAGTTGCGCCTGGAACCGGGCATCACCGTGGTTGGCCCTTTGCCCGAGGAACTTCAGAAGGTCAGCGTCGTGTCGGCCGCGGTCTCGTGGAAGGCGAAAAGCGTTGAAGCAGCGAAGCGGTTCGTGGCGTTTCTCTCAACGCCTCCTGCAGTTAAAGCAATAAAAGAGAGCGGACTCGACATCCCCAACTGATCGACCGTCGCCCGACAGAAGGACTTGCCGAAGCATGAATGGCGCAGGATTGAACCCCTGTTCCCAATCGTCGACGCCAGGAAGACGCTGAGCTGGATCAATGAGGAGGCGGGAACGAAGGTGCAAGGGCACGGGCTGCGCGCGACGTTCGCGAGCATCGCAGAGGAACTCGTGTCCTCGGCACTGCTGAAGCGGATGATGAATTACGCCGCCACCGGGGACGTGACGCTCGGGCACTACGTGGCCAAGAGCGAGGCGCAGATTAGGGCAGGGTGGCAGGCGGTGGCTGACTTCGTGGAAGAGGCGGCGCGAGAGGAGTGATGCGGATCCTCGCCAGAACCTGCCATTACCAATTGTTCAACCGGAGCCTCCTGCCCTGACCACCCTTGCAGGAACAGCGTCCTGGGCGGACAAGAGTGGCACGCGTCAGACGCACGGAAAGTCTCCCTGCAATCGGGACGCAGTGGGCTAACTTTTGCGAGTGGTTCGAAGCAGGCCGTTTGCTGGCGTTCCCGTTCGAATGCGAAGGGACTTCCCGCCGGCCAGAAACGCTCGCGGCCACTGCGAGACACGTTCGTTGAGACCCTGAAGTTAACTCTTGAACTCGTCAGCCGCGATGGCGAACTTTCGCAGCTTGTCATGCAGTGTCTGCCGCGCAATTCCGAGCGCAGTGGCCGTTGCCGATTGGTCGCCGCCATGCCTTCTCAGCTCTTCGACGACGATGGCGCGCTCGAACTGTTCCACCTGTTGAGGTAGCCCCCGCGGCAGCTCGTGATTCTGGACCGGGCCGCGTACCTGGGTCAGTCGGTCGCCCAGAAGGCCGAGCACGAAGCGATCCGAGACGTTGCGCAACTCGCGCACGTTGCCGGGCCAGGCATAGCCCATCAGCTCGGCCAGCTGGGCATGGCTCACGAGGGGGGCCGCCCGCTCGTAGCGGCTCGCGGCCATCAGCGTGAAGTGCTCGAACAACAAGGGGATGTCCTCGCGTCGTTCGCGCAAGGGCGGCAGCTCGATGATGGCAACGCCGATGCGGTAGTACAAGTCGGCTCTGAACTTGTGCTCGTCGCTCAGACTCTTGAGGTCTTCCTTGCTGGCCGCGACCACGCGACAGTCGAACGGAACCGCCTTGTTGGAGCCGATGCGCTCGATGCTTCGTTCCTGCAGGGCGCGCAAGAGCTTGATCTGCACTGGAAGCGGCATGCTCTCGATTTCATCGAGGAACAGGGTGCCGCCGTTCGCGTGCTCGAACTTGCCCACCCGGGCCCGGTGGGCGCTCGTGAATGCCCCCGCTTCGTGTCCGAAGAGCTCGCTTTCCGCCAGCGCCTCGGGCAGGCCGCCGCAGTTCAGCGGGACGAAGTTCTGCCGCCGACGCTCGCTGTGGTCGTGCAGGCAACGCGCCACCAGCTCCTTGCCGGTCCCGGTCTCGCCGTAGATGAGGACGTCGGCCGACGTTTTCGCCAGCGCCAGGACGGTGCGGCGCACCTTCTGCATCTGGGCCGAGCGGCCGATCAGCACGGCCTGGATGCCATTCCAGTTGTCCAGCGTGTCGCGCAGGATACGTAGCTCCAGGGTCAGCTGGCGCCGCTCGACGGCATGCCGCGCAATGGCAACCAGCCGCTCGGAAGTGAACGGCTTCTCGATGAAGTCGTAGGCGCCTTCACGCATTGCCTGCACGGCCATTGCGATGTGACCATGGCCGGTCACCAGGACCACCGGGATTTCCGGATCGATCTTGCGAATCTCGGGCAGCCAGTCGACGCCGCTCAGGCCGGGGAGACGAACGTCGCAGACGACGATCGCCGGCAGTCCGAAGGTGATCAGAGGTCGAGCGCGTTCGGCGCTCGCGAACGCGTCCACCTTGAAGCCAGCTAGCGACAGCGCCTGCTCGGTGCTCGCTCGCACATCGCCGTCGTCCTCAATCAGGAGCACTCTAATGGGAGGAGCTTCAGCCATGTTCGGGGGGGACCTTTAGCGGAGCGGCGGGCAAGTTGACGACGAACGAGGCACCGCCCTCGTCGCGGTTGCTTGCCTGCAGGGTGCCGTCGAAGGCACGCACCAACTGGGCCGAAATCACGAGCCCCAGGCCGAGCCCCGAGCCTGCGGGCTTGCTGCTGACGAACGGCTCGAAGAGGCGCGGCAGGATGTCGGCGCGGATGCCAGGACCCGTATCCGCCACGGTGAGGGTGGCGTGCCCGCCCTCGACCCGTGCCGTCACGCTGAGGACCCGATCCGGCGCCGCCTGCATGGCATCGATCGCGTTGCGCATCAGGTTGACGAGGACGCTGCTCATGGTGGCCTCGTCGGCCATCACGGCGAGGTCGGTCGGCCACACCTCGATCTCCACGCGCACGCCGTACTGCTGCAGCTCGGACCCGAGCAGCGCCTGGGCGTCGCTGATGCTGCGCAGCAGCGGCACCGGCTGCGCCGGCAGGTCGCTCTTGTGAGCGAAGGCCTTGAGCCGTGAGGTCAAGCGGGCAAGGCGGTCGACCATGCCCGTGATGCGCTGCAGGTTGACCCGGGCGTCGTCGATCCGTTCGTGGTCGAGGAGGACGCCTGCGCTGTCCGACAGGGTGCGCAGCGCCGTCAAGGGTTGGTTCAGCTCGTGCACCATGCCGGCGGACATCTGGCCGAGCACGCCCATCTTGCCGGCATGCACGAGGTCGCTCTGGGCGGCGCGCAGCTCGGCGGTGCGAGCGACGACGGTGGACTCGAGGCTGTCGTACGCCGCTTGCAGCGCCGCCTGGCTCGCGAGCTTCTGGCGCACCGCCCGGCGGCGTTGCCACAGCGTCACGGCGATCAGCAGCAGCACCGACATCGCCAGGCTCGCCGTGATAGCGGCGTAGCGCGCTGCCGCACGCGTCGGTGCCAGATCGTCAAGCGCCATAAGCCGCCAGGTGGCTCGCGGAAGTGGCCGCGTCGATGCGAGCAGCGCAGAGCCCTCCAGGCTCACGACGTCGGTGTCTTTTGCCAGCGGCTGCAGCCTGGTCCAGCGCAAGGGTTCCAGCGGCGCCTCCCCATATGGGCGCGTTCGCAGCACCTCGGCGCGCTGCGCCGCGTCGAGCGGCGCGAAGGGCCGGTACTTCCATTCGGCGCGCGTCGACAGGATGACAACCCCACGCTCGTCGATCAGCAGCACGTCGCCGGGAAGCTTCCGCCATCCGCTCTCGACTTCCTCGATGTTGATCTTCACTGCGGCCACACCGCGCAGCACCTGGCCGCGACCGAGCGCATACGACAGGTAATAGCCCGGCTTGCCGCTCGTGATGCCCACGCCGTAGAAGTGACCGCGCCCGTGCGCCACGGCATCGCTGACGTAAGGCCTGAACGACAGATCCTGGCCGATGGTGGTTCCCGGCCGGTCCCAGTCCGAAGCTGCCACCGACGTGCCGCTTCGGTCAAGCACATAGAGCATCTCGGCGCCAACCGTCGCGTTGACGCCATTCAGGTAGCGATTGGCCGCGGCTCGCAATTGCGGGTCGGCGGGGTTGTCGAGCAACGCCGCCACCGCCGGCGTCATTTCGAGCAACGCGGGCAGATAGTCGAAACGGGCGAGATCGGCGTCGAGGCCGCTCGCCATCATGTCCAGCCTGTGCTCTGCCGCTTCGCGTAGGCGTGACACGCCGGCCTCCAGCGCGATCTCGTGGCCCGCGTAGGCGGCTGCAGCGACCAAGACCAGCGCCGCTCCCCAGCGCGGCAGGCCGCGCCAGTGCCGCTGTCGACGAGACGTCGTGTCGAGCGGAAGCGCCGGCAGGGATGCACTCATGTGCAAATCATCGTGCTCCCGCCGCCTGACCGCAAGAAATACCGCAGCCGCGACCGCCGAATGGCGCGTTCACGCGTACTTCAGCTCGGCCGCCTTGCCGCGGAATACGCGGTACGAGAAGACGGTGTAGCCAGCGATCGCCGGGACCGAGATGCATGCGCCGAGCAAGATCACTTTCAGCGCCTCGGGGCTGCTCGCGGCCTGCCAGACCGTCAAGCGATCGAGCACCACGTAGGGGTAGATGCTGTACGCAAGGCCGAGGAAGCCGAGCACGAACACCAGGATCAGCAACGTGAAAGGAAGCCAGCACACCGGCCCCCGCACGTGGCGCGTACCGAGAAGGCTGCGCACCGCAAGCAAGCTGACGCCGCACATCAGGGGAATCGCCGATAGGGCGATGATCTCGGGCAGCGCGAACCAGCGCTGACGAACCGTCGCGCTGACCCAGGGCGTGGCCATCGAGATCAGCACCAGGCCGCCGACCATCGGCGCCCACGCCATCCGAGCCCACTCGACCGCGCGCCCCTGCAATTCGCCTTCCGTCTTCATGATCAGCCAAGTCGCGCCCATCAGCACATAGGCCATCGGCAGCGCGCCCGCGATCGCCGCGGCGAACAGCGGATAGTTCCAGCCGGTACCGAAGCCGCTGACGTAGCGGCCGAGCATCCAGCCCTGCGCCACGGCGGCGAGCGTCGAGCCGGCGAAGAACAGGCGATCCCAGGTGTTCTTGTGCGCGTCCTTAGCCTTGACGCGGAAGTCGAACGCGACACCGCGCAGCGTCAGCCCGACGAGCATCAGGGCGACGGGCAGATAAAGCTCGCCGAGCACCAGGCCGTGCGCCTGCGGGAATGCGATCAGCAGGATGCCCACCCCGAGTACGAGCCAGGTCTCGTTGGCATCCCAGAACGGCCCGATCGAGGCGATCATCACGTCCTTCTCGGCATCGGTCGCGCGGTGCATGAGCATTCCGACGCCCAGGTCGTAGCCGTCGCTGACGACGTAGACAAGCATCGACACGCCCATAAGCGCCATGAAGACGACGGGCAGCGTTGCGTCGAAGGTCATGACGTCCATGCGGCACCCCGGATCGGCAGCACCGGCGACGTCGCCACACCCACTGGGGTCGCGGCGCGCTCGAGCTCTTCGATCTCCAGAAGCTCCTCAGGCTTTTCCGCCATGTACTTGAGCACGCTCACATAGGCGACGATGAGCGCGAGGTAGAGAGCGAGATAGAGCGTCAGCGTCACCCCGATCATCGCCGGGGTCGGCACCGTGGAGACGACATCGGCGGTCCGGATCAGCCCGTAGACGATGAAGGGCTGGCGGCCGATCTCCGTCACGTACCAGCCCGACACGGTCGCGATCCAGCCCGAGAAGGTCATTGCGGCGAAGAACCCGAGCAGCGCCCGCGGCAGCCGCTCTGCACGCCACGACGCCCGCCGGTACAGCCACCAGCCCAGCCAGCTCGTCGCCAGCATCAGGAGGCCCATGCCGACCATCGCGCGGAAGGCGAAGAAGAGCGGCAGCGGCGGCGGATGACGGTCGCGGAATTCGTTGAGACCCTTGATCTCGCCATCGATCTCGTGCGTGAGGATGACGCTGGCCAGCTTCGGCACCTTGACCTGGAAGCGGTTGCTGCGGGTCTCGAGGTCAGGAATGGCAAACAGCAGCAGCGGCGCGCCGCGCTCGGTCTGCCAGACGCCTTCGACCGCCGCGATCTTGGCCGGCTGGTGCTGCAGCGTGTTCAGGCCGTGCATGTCGCCGACGACGATCTGCACCGGGATCAGGAGTCCTGCCAGCGTCAGCCCGACGCGCAGCACGCGCGGCGCCGAGCGCTGGGCGACGCCGCGCAGGAGCTGCCACGCGCTCAGGCCCGCGAGCAGGAATGCGCAGGTCAGCCCGGAGGCGAGCACCATGTGCGTGAAGCGATAGGGAAACGACGGGTTGAAGACGACGTCGAACCAGCTCTTGACGTGGTAGACCCCGTCGACGATCCCATGCCCGGCGGGCGTCTGCATCCACGAGTTCAGCGCCAGGATCCAGAACGCGCTGAGCGTGGTGCCGAACGCGACCAGGCAGGTGGCCATCAGGTGCACCCGCTCGCTGACCTTGCCGTGGCCGAACAGCATCACGCCGAGGAAGCCGGCTTCGAGAAAGAACGCGGTCAGCACCTCGTAGCCGAGCAGCGGTCCGGCGATGTTGCCGACCTTCTGCATGAAGCCGGGCCAGTTGGTGCCGAACTGGAAGCTCATCGTGATGCCACTGACGACGCCGAGCGCGAAGGTCAGCGCGAACCCCTTGGTCCAGAAGCGATAGGCATCGAGCCAGCCTTGCGCCGCGACCCGGTCGGCTCCAGCCCTGGTCCTCAGCCAGCGAACCCGAAAGAAGAGCAGCACCCATCCCATGCCGATGCTGATCGTCGGAAAAAGGATGTGAAACGTGATGTTGGCCGCGAACTGCATCCGGGCGAGAAGCAGCGCGTCCATGGCGGGCCTGCTACTTCTTCTGGGTCGTGCCCGGCGTCGCTTCGGCAGCCGTCTGCTCCAGCGCGTCGGACATGCCGATCAGCACGCCGCTGACGAGCGTCGAATAGCTGTCGAGCATCGCCTGCGATGCGCCCATGCCTAGCTCGCGGCCGTCGCGCAGGTTCTTCTTCGCGTTCTCGAGCAGCTGCGTGATCGTCGCACCGGCTTGGGCGCCGGTATCCGTGCCCTTGCCCTGCATCGTCCGCAGCACTTCCGCCCACGGGCCTGCGAGCGACGCTTGCGAGCCGTCAGCCGCCTTGTGGAGCGCGGCGAAGAAGGTGTCTTCCATCTTTTCGATGTCGGCCAGTGCCTTCTTGGCCTGCGTCTCGCGCAGGCTCGCGCCTTGCTCGATCATCTGCTGCAGCGCCTTGCGGTTCGCCTGCACCGCCGTCGCGAGCGCCGCGTCTATGCCGGCAGCGGCTTGGGCGAGCAAGGCCTCGGCGTCGGCCGGCACGAGCGGATTGCTCCCGGCCCCCGTCGCGGCGGCCTTGGCCACCGTGTTCAACACCTGCCTGATGTTGGCCAGGGTGAGCTCGCGGCCTTGCAGGCCCTTCAAGGTCATCTCGGTGACCGCCTTGCGGACCGCGGCGCCCTGCTTGGCAGTTGCTTCGGAGAACAGGGTGATCAGCGCTTCCTGATCGATGCCGTGCTTGATCATGCGAGTTCTGCCTTCATTGCATGTGCTGGCCGCCGTTGATGGCGATGTTGGCGCCCGTCAGGAACGCCGCCTCCTCGGAGGCCAGGTAGATGATGAGTCCGGCCACCTCTTCGGGCTTGCCCAGGCGGCCGACGGGGATGTGCGGCAGGATCTTGCTGTCGAGCACTTCCTTCGGAATCGCCGTGACCATCTTCGTCCCGATGTAGCCGGGCGAGATGGTATTGACGGTGACGTTCTTCTTGGCGACCTCGAGCGCGAGCGCCTTCGTGAAGCCGTGCACGCCGGCCTTGGCCGCCGAGTAGTTGGTCTGGCCGAACGCGCCCTTCGACCCGTTGACCGAAGAGACGTTGATGATGCGTCCCCAGTTGCGCTCGGCCATGGTGTCGGCCACCTGCTTGGTCATGTTGAACAGGCTGTCGAGGTTGGTTCGTAGCACCGCATCCCAGTTGACCTTGTCCATCTTCTTGAAGGTCATGTCGCGGGTGATGCCGGCGTTGTTCACCAGCACGTCGACCGGCCCGAGCTTCTCCTGGACTTCGGCCACGGCGCGGGCGCACGAAGCGAAATCGGCCACGTCGCAAGGGACCGCCAGGATGGCGTAGCCGTTGGCCGCCATCTGCGCCACCCAGTCGGCATGCGTCTTGTTGCCCGGCGAATAGGTCACCGCGACCTTGTAGCCGGCGTCGACCATCTTGGTCGAGATGGTCTCGCCGAGGCCGCCCATGCCGCCGGTGACGAGGACAACACGTTGTTGGCTCATTGGAGTTCTCCTTGGTTGATGACAGTGCGATCAGGCGCGTTCGACGCACATTGCAACACCCATGCCGCCGCCGATGCACAGCGAGGCGATGCCCTTCTTGGCGTTGCGCTTGCTCATCTCGTGCAGGAGCGTCACCAGGATGCGGCAGCCCGATGCGCCGATCGGGTGACCGATCGCGATCGCACCGCCGTTGACGTTCACCTTGCTCGTGTCCCAGCCCATCTCGTTGTTGACCGCGCAGGCCTGGGCCGCGAACGCCTCGTTGATCTCGAGCAGGTCGAGGTCCTGCGCCTTCCAGCCGGCCCGCTGCAGCGCCTTCTGCGACGCCGGCACTGGCCCCATGCCCATGAAGGCCGGGTCGAGGGCGACGGTGGCATAGCTGGCGATGCGGGCGAGCGGCGTCAGGCCGAGCTGCTGGGCGCGCTGCGCGGTCATCACGACCACGGCGGCGGCGCCGTCGTTGATGCCCGAGGCGTTGCCGGCGGTCACCGAGCCGGCCTTGTCGAACGCCGGCCTGAGGCCCGCCAGCGCCTCGGCGCTGGTCTTCTTGTTGATGAACTCGTCGGCCGTGAAGAGGATCGGATCGCCCTTCTTCTGGGCGATCGAGAACGGCACGATCTCGTCCTTGAAGCGGCCGCCTTCCTGGGCCGCGGCCGCCTTCTGCTGCGAAGCCAGGGCGAGCGCGTCCTGCTTCTCGCGGCTGACCTCGTACTTCTTGGCCACGTTCTCGGCCGTGATGCCCATGTGGTACTTGTTGTAGACGTCCCAGAGGCCGTCGATGATCATCGAATCGACCATCTTCCAGTCGCCCATGCGCTGGCCCTCGCGCGAGCCGAGCAGCACGTGCGGCGCCAGGCTCATGTTCTCCTGGCCGCCGGCGATGCCGATCTCGTAGTCGCCGTCGCGGATCGCCTGGGCGGCGAGCATCACCGCCTTCAGGCCGGAGCCGCAGACCGCATTGATGGTCATGGCGGGAACGCTTTGCGGCAAGCCGCTCTTGACGACGGTCTGGCGCGCCGGGTTCTGGCCCGAGCCGGCCGCGAGGACCTGGCCGAGGATCACCTCGCCGATCTGCTCGCCGGTGAGCTTGGCGCGCTCGAGCAGGCTGGCGATGACCGCGGCGCCGAGCTCGGGCGCCGGCGTCTTGGAAAGCGTGCCGCCGAACTTGCCGACCGCGGTGCGGGCGGCGGCGACGATGACGATGTCTGTGGTCATGGATGTCTCCTGGTGTGAAAAGGAATCGGATCGCTCGGGCTCATTCGGCCCGGGCCTTGACGTACCTGCCGGGGGCCGGCTCGATGACTGGGTATTCGGTGTTGCCGGCGTGACGTGGTGCGGCGACCAGCGCGCCCGAATGCGGCGCGAGCCACTCGCTCCAGGCCGGCCACCAGCTGCCGTCGACGCTTGTTGCCGAGTCGAGCCATGACTCGGCATCGGGCGCGAGCTCGGCGGTCCAGAAGTTGCGCCTGCGCTTCGCGGGCGGGTTAATCACGCCGGCAATGTGCCCGCTCGCGCCGAGCACGAACCGAACCTCGCCACCGAGAAGGCGCGTGCTCGCGAAGGCACTCCGCCACGGCACGATGTGGTCGTCGCGCGAGGCATAGACGAATGCCGGCATGTCGACCCGCGACAGGTCGACCGGAACGCCGCATTGCACCGTGCCGCCAGGATCGCGGAGGCGGTTGAGCAGGTAGGTCTGGCGCAGGTACCAGCAGTACATCGGCCCCGGCAGATTCGTGTCGTCGCCGTTCCAGTACAGGAGATCGAACGCCGGGGGCGCCTTGCCTTTCAGATAGCCGTTCACCACGTACGGCCAGATCAGGTCGTTGGCACGCAACGCCGCGAACACCTGCGCCAGCTCGCGCCCGTGCAGCAGGCCGCCGCCACCGATGCGCGCTTCGCGCGCCGCGACTCCCGCCTCGTCGACCATGAGGCCGAGCTCGCCGGTGTCGGAGAAGTCGAGCAGGGTCGTCAGCAGCGTGACGCTCGAGGCCGGGTCCTCGTCGCGTGCCGCGGCCACCGCGAGAGCGCTGGCCAGCAAGGTGCCGCCGACGCAAAAGCCGAGCGCGTTCACCTGGTCGGAACGGCGGATGCGGCGTGCGATGGCGAGCGCCTGCAGCACGCCGTGGTCGACGTAGTCGTCCCAGGTGAGATGCCCCTCGGCCGCGCCGACGTTGCGCCACGAGACCAGGAACACGGTGTGGCCGGCGGCCACGGCGTGCGCCGCGAACGAGTTCTCGGGCTGCAGGTCGAGGATGTAGAACTTATTGATGCAAGGCGGCACGATCACCAGTGGGCGCTTCCTGACCTTCGGTGTACTCGGCGCGTACTGGATGAGCTGCATCAGCTCGTTCTCGAATACGACGCTGCCGGGCGTCGTCGCGAGGTCGCGGCCGACCGCGAACGCCTGGTCATCGGACATCGTGATCCGGCCCTCGGCGAGGTCGGCCAGGAACAGGCGCGTGCCTTCGACCAGGCTCGCGCCGCCGCTGTCCACCGCGAGCTGCAATGCCTCCGGGTTGGTCGCCAACCAATTCCGCGGGCTCGTCGCGTCGATCACATGCCGCAGGGCGGGGTCCCATTGGGATTTGCTGCGCTCATCGAGCGGCGACGCCTGGACCGTGCTGCGCATCAGCGTTGCCCACTGCTGGTGGCCGAGTCCGAGTTGCGCGAGCCATCCGAAGGGATTGGCCGGAGTGTGCGATTCATTCATGGGCGGCGAGCTCAATGCAGCTTCACGTGAGGCTCGGTGCGGCGCGTGATCAGCCGGGCGAGTGTGTCGAGCGCGACCTTGAAGAACCCGTGCAGCGCGTATTCGTGCATCTTGTAGAGCGACACGTACATCACGCGAGCGAAGGCGCCTTCGATCATCAGGCTGCCGCCGATCAGGCCGCCCATCATGTTGCCGACGGTGCTGAACTCGCCGAGCGAGACCAGCGAACCGAAATCGCGATAGCGATAGTCCTTCAGCGGCCGGCCCGCCAGGCGGCGTTTGATCTGCGCCGCCACGTGCGATGCCTGCTGGTGCGCCGCTTGCGCGCGCGGCGGCACCAGGCCGCCCTTGCCGCCGTTGGCCTGGGGCCAGTCGCAGGCGGCACAGTCGCCGATGGCGAAGATGTCGTCGTCGCGCGTCGTCTGCAATGTCGGTCGCACCACGATCTGGTGAATGCGGTTGGTTTCGAGGCCGGCGATGTTCTCGAGAAAGTCGGGCGCTTTAACGCCGGCCGCCCAGACCACCAGTTCGGCAGGCAGGATGCGGCCATCGGCGAGACGGACGCCGTCGGCGAGCACCTCCGCCACCTTCGCGTCGGTGTGCACCGCGACACCGAGCTCGCGCAGCAGGTCCATGGTGGCCTGGGAGAGGCGCGGCGGCAGGGCCGGCAGGATCCGGTCGGCGGCCTCGATCAGGTTGACCTGGATGTCCTTGTCGGCATCGACTCGATCGAGTCCGTACGCGACCACCTCGCGGGTTGTGCGGTGCAGCTCCGCGGCGAGCTCGACGCCGGTCGCCCCGGCGCCGATGATCGCCACGTGCAATTGCTCGGGCCGCACCGGCGTGGTCTGAGCATGGGCGCGAATGCAGGCGTTGACCATTCGTGCGTGGAATCGCTGCGCGTCCGCCTTCGACTCGAGCTTGAGCGCATGGAGCGCGACTCCGGCGGTACCGAAGTCGTTGCTCAGGCTGCCGATCGCGAGCACCAGCGTGTCGTAGCCGAACGCGCGCTCGGGAGTCACCTCCTTGCCTTCGTCGTCCACGTGCGGCGCGACGCGCACCTCGCGGCGCTCGCGGTCGAGCGCCGTCATCTCGCCGACCCGGTAGCGGAAGTGGTGCCAGTGCGCCTGCGCCAGGTAGTCGACCTCGTGCGCGCTCAGGTCCATGCTGCCCGAGGCGATCTCGTGCAGCTTCGGCTTCCAGACGTGGGTGCGGTTCTTGTCCACGAGCGTGATCTCGGCCCGGCCGCGCTTGCCGAGCGTGTCGCCCAGGCGGGTCGCCAGTTCGAGGCCGCCGGCGCCGCCGCCGACGATGACGATCCGATGGGGGCTTCCAGGGCTGCGCATGGTGCTGATGGCCAAGGCCCAGATCGGTGCGAATCAGCGTGCCGCCGCGATCGGTGGCGATCCCCGCGCGGCCAGTTGCGCCGGATGCCGGTCGAGCACCGCCTCCGGCTCCTCGGCCTCCTCGGCGGTCTCGCCGTCGAGAACGGTGCGCAGGCGCGCCGTGTCGAGGTCACCCGTCCACTTGGCGACCACGATCGTGGCGACGCCATTGCCGATCAGGTTC
>Ga0068863_100003338_pt1 | contig 15848 bp, 14 predicted proteins | sample KBSSwiS62_FD_66596 | JGI IMG/M metagenome (GOLD analysis project Ga0068863, IMG submission 66596) | Switchgrass rhizosphere microbial communities from Kellogg Biological Station, Michigan, USA - KBS Switchgrass S6-2 | ecosystem: Host-associated > Plants > Roots > Rhizosphere > Soil ...
CTGGCAATCGTGCAGTCGTTGAGCATCGCCATCTTCCTCGAGCGACAGACGCAGATTGCCGGCGGGCTTCCGCTCGTTTACAACCCTGGATGGGGCTTCCGTCTGCTGTGCGTGCTGACGTTGACGACCGGCACCATCTTCATCATGTGGCTGGGCGAGCAGATCACGGAACGCGGCGTCGGTAACGGCATGTCGCTGCTGATCTTCGCGGGCATCATCGTCGGGTTCCCGCGCGGCATTCTCCAGACGTTCGACCAGATGCAGACCGGACAGATCAGCCTGTTCCGCATCTTCTTCCTGCTGGTGATGATGGTGGCGGTGATTGCCGCGATCATCTTCGTCGAACGTGGGCATCGACGCATCGTGGTGCAGTACGCCAAACGCGTCGTCGGCCGCCGTCAGTACGGCGGCTCGAGCACGCATATCCCGTTGAAGGTGAACACGGGTGGCGTCATCCCCGTGATCTTTGCCTCGTCCATCCTCGCGTTTCCGGCGACGCTGGCGACGATGTTCCAGTCAGGCGGGTGGGGGCGCGCGATCGTCGATCAGCTCGCCTACGGCATGCCGCTCTACAACCTGCTGTATATCGTCGGCATCATTTTCTTTGCGTACTTCTACACGGCGATCATCTTCAATCCGGATGACGTCGCAGAGAACATGCGGAAGTACGGCGGCTTCATTCCCGGCATCCGCCCCGGCAAGCGCACGGCGGAATACATCGACACGATTCTGGCGCGCATCACGCTGGTCGGCGCGTTCTACCTCGCGGCAGTCGCAATCCTTCCCGAGTTCCTGATCACCGGTTTCAAGGTCGCGCCGATTCCGTTGATCGGCGACCGCCTGGACGCGGTGCTGCCGCAGTGGTTCACGCAAGGTCTTGGTGTCACGTTCTATTTCGGTGGCACGACGCTGTTGATCGTGGTCGGCGTGGCGATGGACACGGTTCAGCAGGTCGAATCGCAGCTCATCATGCGGCACTACGACGGCTTCATGAAGAAGACACGGATTAGGGGGCGGCGAGGATAGGGCGATGGGGTTGACGCTCGACCCCATTTGCCGGGACTGGAGACCACCAATTGGCGCTGAACGTGATCATGATGGGGCCGCCGGGCGCCGGAAAAGGAACCCAGGCGGGTCGATTCGCACGTGAGCGGGGGTTGTTGAAGATTTCGACTGGCGACATCCTGCGTGAAGGCATCAAGGCGCAGATCCCCGTCGCGATGCGCGCGAAAGAGCTGATGGATCGCGGCGAGCTCGTCGACGACGCCACGATGATCGCGATCGTGCGCGAGCGGCTCATGCGCCCCGACGCGGAGCGAGGATTCGTGCTCGACGGATTTCCGCGCACGGTGCCGCAGGCGCAGGCGCTCGACACCATCGTCGCCGAGCGCAATCGTGGGCCGCTCGTCGTCGTGGATGTGCGGGTGCCCGAGCACGAGCTGGTCCGTCGTCTCGCGGGGCGGCTGATTTGCGGCAGCTGCGGCACGAATGCCGAGCAGCCGAAGGAAGGAACACCGGCGTCGACCGTCTGCGGGAAATGCGGAGGCGAGCTGGTGCAGCGTGCGGACGACAACGAGCAAGTCGTTCGGGAGCGGCTGAAAGTGTACGAACGCGCGACCAAGCCGCTTGTCGAGTTCTACCGCGACCGGCCGACGTTCCGCATCGTGAACGGCGCGCAGTCGCAGCAGAGGGTTGCGCACGAGCTGGACACGGTAATTGACGACGCGGCAGCGGTCAGCGCGGCGGTGACGTCGCCGGCCGCGGCGGTGTCGTCGCAGAAAGCGGCGCGAACATGATCGTCTGCCGGTCACGCGCGGAAATCGAGAAACTGCGTCGGGTCAACCAGCTGGTTGCGCAGGTACTCGCCGAGCTGCGGAAGATGGCGGCTCCGGGCGTGACGACGGCGGAGATCGACCGCGTGGCTGAAGAGCGCGTGCGCGGCGCGGGAGCGGAGCCGGCGTTCAAGGGGTATCACGGCTACCCGGCAACGGTGTGCGTGTCGGCGAATGAACAGGTGGTGCACGGGATCCCGTCGAAGCGTCTGCTCGTCGAAGGAGACATACTCTCCATCGACATGGGCGCCCGGCTGGACGGCTTCTTCGGCGACTGCGCCGTGACCGTCCCGATTGGGCGCGTTTCGACGCAGGCGGCCGAGCTGCTGCGAGTTACCGAAGAGGCGCTGTTTCGGGGGATCGACGCCGTCAAGCCTGGCGGCCGGGTCTCGGATATCGGCGCCGCGGTGCAGCAGCACGTGGAAATGCACGGCTTTTCGGTGGTGCGCGAGTTCGTTGGCCACGGAATCGGGACGTCGCTGCACGAGGAGCCGCAGATCGCGAACTACGGGCCGGCGGGACGCGGCCCACGGCTGGCCGAAGGAATGGTGCTCGCGATAGAGCCAATGGTGAACGCGGGCAAGCCGGCGGTGAAGGTGCTCGCGGACGGCTGGACGGCCGTGACGCGCGACGGCAGCCTGTCGGCGCACTTCGAGCACAGCGTGGCGGTGACGCCAGAGGGCTGCGAGATCTTGACGCTGCTGCCGGCGGACGAGGCGCGGGCCAAGACGCTTCTCGCGGCCGTGGTGCGGTGACCGGTCGGCAGGTCGAAGGCGTGGTCCGATCGCAGTTGCCGAGTGGTTTGTACGAAGTGGAAGTCGACGCGCACCGTGTGACGGCGCACATCGGCGGCGGCGTGGAACGGAATTTCATCCGACTTCTCGTCGGGGATCGGGTCGTCGTGGAACTGACGGCGCGCGATCTCGGACGCGGGCGGATCGTGAGAAAGGCTTAGGGCTTATGGCTTCGGGCTTCGGCACCTGCCGGAGCCCGTGGTCCGAAGCCGGGAGCCCAGGAGCGAAGCAGTGAAAGTACGAGCGTCAGTCAAACGGATTTGCGACAAGTGCAAGATCGTGCGCCGCCGCGGCGTGGTACGCGTGATCTGCACCAACTCGAAGCACAAGCAGAGGCAGGGGTAAGCGATGGCGCGTATTGCAGGCGTGGATCTCCCGCGGACCAAGCGGATCGAGGTCGGCCTTACCTACATCTACGGCATCGGGCGGAAGCGCTCGAACGACGTGCTCGGTGCGGCGGGCGTCAGCCCTGATATCCGGGTGAAGGATCTCTCCGAGGACGATGTCCGGAAGATCAGTCGCGTGCTCGAGGAGCAAGGCGGCGTCGAGGGCGATCTCCGCAAAGAGATCTCGATGAACATCAAGCGGCTGATGGAAATCGGCTGCTACCGCGGCCTGCGACACCGGCGCAACCTGCCCGTGCGCGGACAGCGGACGCGCACCAACGCGCGGACGCGCAAGGGCCCGCGCAAGGGTGCCATCGCGAAGAAGAAGACCGTTTGAGCGCGCGCCGCACGGCGCGCCAGAGAGACTGAATGGCTAAATCAGACGCTGCACCAGTAACACCCGAGAAAAAAGAAGGCGGGAAGAAGCCGGCGCGGAAGACCTTCAAGAAGCGCGGCGAGAAGCGCGTCGTCCATCATGGCTACGTGCACATCAACGCCTCGTTCAACAACACGCACATCACGATCACCGATACCGAGGGGAACGTGATTGCCTGGTCGAGCGCCGGCGGCATCGGCTTCAAGGGATCGCGGAAGGGGACGCCCTTTGCGGCGACGCAGGCCGCCATCAACGCGGGCAACGCCGCGAAGACCTATGGGCTGCGGTCGGTCGACGTAAAGGTGAAGGGGCCCGGCTCCGGACGCGAATCCGCGATTCGCGCGCTGCAGACCGTCGGCATCGAGGTGAAGTCCATCCGCGACGTCACCCCGATCCCGCACAACGGGTGCCGCCCGACGAAGCGCCGCAGAGTATGAGATTGTAAGGTTCGTAGATTTGTAATTTCAGCGACGAGGTATTTGTTTTGGCTCGATACATCGGACCAGTTTGCCGCCTGTGCCGCCGCGAAGGGATGAAGCTGTTCCTCAAGGGGGAACGCTGCTACACGGAAAAGTGCGCGATTGAGAAGCGCAACTTCGCGCCCGGGCAGCACGGGAAATCGCGCAAGCAGAAGCTCGCCGGCTACGGCGTGCAGCTCCGCGAGAAGCAGAAGGTCAAGCGCATTTACGGCGTGCTGGAGGACCAGTTCCGCCGCTACTTCGAGCAGGCGGAGCGGACGCGCGGGATCACCGGCGAAACGCTGCTGCAGTTGCTCGAACGGCGGCTCGACAACGTCGCGTATCGGCTCGGTTTCGCGACGTCCCGGCCGCAGGCGCGTCAACTGGTGCGGCACGGCCACTTCACGGTGAACGGCCGGAAGGTCGACATCCCGTCCTACTCCGTCAAGCCCGGCGACGTGGTCGCCGTGCGGCAGAGCAGCCGCAAGAATGCGTCGATCGCTCACGCGCTCGAGGAAGTGAAGGGACGCGGCGTACCCGAGTGGCTCGTGTTCGACTCGGAGGGGTTGTCCGCGCGCATCGGGTCGGTCCCGACACGCGAGCAGATCAACCTGCCCGTGCAGGAGCAGTTGATCGTCGAGTTGTATTCGAAGTAATCGTGGCGGGTCCGCGTCGCCGGAGCCACGCGGCTCCGCCGGACCTGCCCCACGTACGTAGGCCGGGTCCCGCCGAAGGCGGACCCGGCTCGCACCCATCAGCCCGCAGCTTTTCAGGCCTGCAGCGGGAGGCTGGTGGACATAACCCGCAGGCCTGGAGGCGGGGGCTGCCCGCCCGTTCGCGAAAGGACACACGCAATGCTTTGGAAAGGTTTTCAGCGGCCCAAGCGTCTCGAATTCGAGCGCGAAACACTCACCGACCGGTTCGGCCGCTTCTACGCGCAGCCGTTCGAGCGCGGTTTCGGCACCACCGTTGGCAACGCGCTGCGGCGCGTCCTGCTCTCGTCCATTGAAGGCGCCGCCATTACGGCGGTGAAGATCGACGGCGTGCTCCACGAGTTCTCGCCGATTCCCGGTGTGGTCGAAGACGCCACCGACATCATCCTGAACCTCAAGCAGATTCCGCTGAAGCTGCACGTCGATTACACGAAGACGCTCTACCTGCGCGTCGACAAGCCCGGCATCGTGCGCGCGAAGGATATCGAGGGCGACGCGGACGTCGAGATTCTCGAGCCGGAAGCGCACATCGCCACGGTGTCCGAGGGCGGAAAGCTGCACATGGAACTGCGCATGAAGCGCGGCCGCGGCTACGTCTCCGCCGACAAGAATTTCGACGAGGACCTCGGCATCGGCTGGATTCCCGTCGACTCCGTCCATTCACCGGTCAAGAAGGTCAACTATCTCGTCGAGGCCGCACGTCTCGGACAGACGACCGACTATGACAAGCTGACGATTGACGTCTGGACCAACGGCTCGGTGACGGCGCAGGACGCCGTGTCGCTGGCCGCCAAGCTGATTCGCGATCATCTGAACATCTTCATCAACCTCGAAGACGTCGCCGACCAGCCGGCGGAAGCGCAGGCCGATCAGCCGCGCTCGGGCACGCTCAACGAGAACCTCGACAAGAGCGTCGAGGAGCTGGAGCTGTCGGTGCGTTCGTATAACTGCCTGAAGAACGCGAACATCCGGACGATTCGCGAGCTGGTGCAGAAGACCGAGGCCGAGATGCTGAAGACAAAGAATTTCGGCCGCAAGTCGCTCAACGAGATCAAGGAGATCCTGCACAGCATGGGGCTGAGCCTCGGCATGCGAGTGGATCAACCAGCGGGAGCGCAGCAGTAGATTCGTGCCGGGATTCGGGACTCGGGACTCGGGATTCGAACAAGCCGGCGAATCCCGAATCCCGGATCCCGAATCCCGACCGGGAACAGACCTATGAGACACAACCTCGCATACCGCAAGCTGGGACGCGTCAGCGAGCACCGCACGGCGCTGCTGCGCAACCAGGCGATGGCGCTCATTCGACACGAGCGCATCGAAACCACGATGCCGAAGGCCAAGGAGCTCCGCCCCTTCGTCGAACGGCTGATCACGATCGCCAAACGTGGCGTCGCCTCCGGCGACGCCAATGGCAAGTCGCTTCACGCGCGGCGTCTCGTGCTCGCGGAACTGCCCGACAAGGACGTGGTGGGCAAGCTGTTCGCGTCGATCGCCCCGCGGTATGCCGAGCGCCCGGGCGGCTATACGCGCATCCTGCGCGTCGGTTTCCGCCGGGGGGACTCGGCTGAAGTGGCGCAAGTGGAACTGGTCGGCAGCGAATACAACCCGAAGTCGGCCGAGGAGCGCAAAGCCGAAAAGGAAGCCGCGACGAGCCAGAAGACCAGAAGCGTCGGCGACCGCCTGCGATCGGCTGCGCGCGGCCTCAGGGGAAGCGCGAAAGGCGATCAGGCCGGCTCGAAGGGGCAGGCCGGCGGCCAGACCCGCGGCAAGGCGCAGAAGTCGACGACGCCTCGGAAGGCAGGCGGCTCTTAGAAATCCCAAAGCCCAAATCCCAAATCAAAAGGCCCGGCGACTTCGGTCGACCGGGCCTTTCCTGTTGTTGGGATTTGGAGCTTGGGATTTGGGATTTGGGATTTTCTAGACTTCTTCAACCGCCTCCTGCCCACGCTCCGCCTTCGCGGCTGCGATGATCTTCCCCTGCAGTTGCTGCGGCACCTCGTCGTAGTGCGAGAACTCCATGTGATACGAGCCGCGGGCGCCAGTGGCAGAAGTCAGATGCTGCTCGTAGGTGAGCATCTCCGACATCGGAACCTGCGCGCGGATGACGGTCGTGATGCCGCGCGTGTCCATTCCGGAAATGCGGCCGCGACGTCCGTTCAAATCTCCCATCAGGTCGCCGGCGAAGTCGCTTGGCGCATGCACTTCGACGTTCATGATCGGCTCCAGGATCGTCGGACGGGCGCGCGTCATCGCGTCCTTGAACGCCAACGAGCCCGCCATCTTGAACGAGAGCTCATTCGAGTCGACCGGATGGAACGAGCCATCGAAGACCGTGGCGCGGAAATCGACCATCGGATAGCCGGCTAGGTAACCACGCATCCTCGAATCCTGGATTCCCTTTTCGACTGCGGGGACGTACTGCCGTGGGATCGAACCGCCAAAGATGTCATCAACGAATTCGAAGTCGCTGCCACGCGGGAGCGGCTCGACCTTGATCTTGCAGTCGCCGAACTGGCCGTGTCCCCCCGTCTGCTTCTTGTGGCGTCCGTGCGCCTCCGTTGAGGTGGTAATCGTCTCGCGGTACGGGATCCGTGGCGGCTTGAGGTTCACCTCGACGCCGAACCGGCGTTTCAGCTTGGCGACCGTGACCTCGCTGTGCAGCTGCCCCTGCCCGGCCAGCAGCAGTTCGTGCGTCTGCGGATCGCGCGTGTAGCTGATGGAAGGATCCTCCTCTTTCAGGCGCTGCATGGAGCCGCTGATCTTGTCCTCGTCGCCGCGGCTCTTCGGCTCGATCGCGTACGCGAGCACCGCCTCGGGGAACTTGATCTCCGGGATTTTCACCTTCGTGCTCTTGTCCGCGAGCACGTCGTTTGTACGCGTGTCTTTCAGCTTGGCGACGGCGCCGAGATCGCCCGCCCTCAGCTCGGGGATCTGTGTCTGTGTTTTGCCCTGCAGCACGAGCAGGTGGCCGAAGCGTTCCGCGGCGTCGCGCGTCTGGTTGAAGACGTTGCTGTCCTGTTTGAGCACGCCGGAAATGACGCGCAGCATCGTGATGCGCCCCGCGAACGGGTCCGCGATCGTCTTCCACACGAATGCGGTATAGGGCGCCGCATCGGCGGCCTTGATGGTCGTCGGTTCGCCGTCCGCGGCGACGGCCGGGAATTCCCGTTCCGCCGGTGAAGGCACGTAGGTGACAATCGCATCGAGGAGCGGCTGAATGGCGATGGTATGCAGGCCGGACGTGCAGACGAGCGGGAAGATCCTGCCCGTCTGGGTGGCCGATCGGAGTCCTTGTGCCAGCTGTTCCTGGGTGAGCGTTCCTTCGGCGAAGAACGTTTCCATCAGCTCTTCGTCGGCTTCGGCGACCATCTCGATCAGCTCTTCACGCGCCTTGGCGGCGCGGTCGGCGAGCGCCGCCGGCACGTCCCCTTCCGTCACCTTGCCGCTGCCGTCGGCGGCAAAGGTGAACGCCTTCATGCGCACCAGATCGACGACGCCGGTAAAGCCGCGCTCTTCGCCGAGCGGCAGCTGGATCGGAATGATTTCACGGGCGCAGTCGCGGTGCAGCGATTCGAGCGTTCGTTCGAGGCTCGCGCGTTCGCGCTCCAACCGGTTGAGGACGACGATGCGCGGCAGGTTGAGGGCGGCGGCTTCCGCCCAGAGTTTTTCGGTCTGCACTTCGACCCCGGCGACAGAATCGACACACACGAGCGCGCCCTCGACGACGCGCAGCGCCGCCTTGGCGTCGGTCAGGAAGTTGGCGAAGCCGGGAGTATCAATGACGTTGATTTTGGTCTTCTGCCATTCGGCGTGTGCGAGGCTGGAGGAGAGGGTATGCTTGCGGGCGATTTCTTCTTCGTCAAAGTCGGTGACGGTGGTCCCTTCGTCGACCTTGCCGAGCCGGTTGACAGCGCCCGCGGCGAAGAGCATCGCCGAAACCAGCTGCGTCTTGCCGCATCCGCCGTGTCCGACCACGGCAACATTGCGAATGGCGGCGGCGTCGTACACCTTCATACGGGGTATCCTCCTGCCCGGCGGGGTGAAGCTCGAGCGAAGTCTGTTCGATTTTCTCTGCGCGGATCATAGATCAAAGGTGTTGGCCCACGCTGTCGCTGCTCGGCAACGCATGGCGTCGAAAGCGGTTACGAGTAATCTGACATTTATGTCCGCTGAGACGGAATGGTTGACGAATATGTTGTACACGCCGCCGTTGACGCCCGCCCTCGCCGCGCCGCGCTGTCGGCCGGGACGCGTCCCGCACGACCGCGACGCTTGAACGCACATCGTTGTCGCCGTTTTCGTCGCGTGGAACATTTTTGTTCCATCACATATGTCGGCCGACGATTGGTCCCGCGGTTTCCCTGAGCAAATCGTCACTCCCGAACGTCGTCGTTGCTGCACACGGTGGCGTCCATCTTGCTCATTCGCTGCGCGACTGGAGCGCTCGCCAGCGCGCTCACGCGCCTTTCCCAAATCGGAGGATCGATGTTGTCGAAATCATTGGTGTCGAAGTACGTGTGCCTGCCGCTTGTCACGGCAGCGTTCTCATTCCTGCTGCCGCGACCGGCTGTCGCGCAAACGCCGCCTGATCCGAATCCAGGCAGCCTCACGGTGACCAGTTCCGTCGATCTCACCAATGTCTACATGTTCCGAGGCATCCGGCAGGACGACACGAAAGTCATGATCTGGCCCGCCGCAGACATCGGTCTGAGTCTCTATTCAGGCGACGGTGCGCTCAAGAGCGCCGCGCTGGACTTCGGGTCCTGGAACAGCCTTCATACCGGCAATGCTGGGTTGAAGAGCGCCAGCAAGAAGCTGTGGTACGAGTCCGACTTCTACACGTCGTTCTCGCTCGGTTTCGCCGGGGGCGTCAGTCTGGGCACGACCTACACGGCCTACACGAGTCCCAACGCCGGGTTCACCAACGTCAAAGAGGTCATGTTCAAGCTCGGCGTCGACGACAGCGCCAAACTTGGCAAGGCGGCTTTGAAGCCGTACGGCATCGCGGCGTTCGAAATGGACACGGCGCCAGGCGTCGGTCAGGCCGATGGCGGCCTGAAGGCCGGCCGCTATCTCGAGCTGGGCGTCGGGCCCGGGTGGAGCGGTTCGAAGGCGAGTCTCACGTTCCCGGTGAAGGTCGGCTTGAGCATGGGCAATTACTACGAGCTGGATGGTGTCGACAACAAGTTCGGTTACTTCAGCGCGTCGGGCATCGTGGCGGTTCCGTTGAAGGTGCCGGCCAGCTACGGAGCGTGGAACGTCCACGGCGGCGTCGAATTCCAGCAGCTCGGAAAGACCACGAAGGCGTTCAACAACGGCGATGCCCAGAAAGTCATCGTGTCAGGAGGGATTGGCCTGGCCTACTAGCCGGGGTCGAGACCCATTCAAGGGAGGGAAACACATGTCACGACGACCAGTTTCGGCGCTGCTTCTTACCGCCTGTGGACTTCTTCTGCTGATGAGCGCGCCAGCCTATGCGCAGAACGATCCGAATCCGGGCAACCTCACCCTGATTGGAAACATCGATCTCACCAATGCCTATATGTTCCGTGGCATCCGTCAGGACGACACACGCGTCATCGCTCAGCCGTCCGCCGAAATCGACATCGCGCTGCAGTCGGCCAACTCCGGACTGAGGAGCACCAGTCTCAACTTTGGATCGTGGAACAGCCTCCACACGGGGGATGCCGGACTGGAAAGCTCCTCATCAGGTCTCGGCTGTGCGTGTGACAAGCTGTGGTACGAGTCGGACTTTTACGCGACGCTGGCGTTGGCTTTCAAAGCCGGCAGCCTCGGCGTCACCTACACGGCGTATACCAGTCCTAACGCGGGCTTCAACAACGTCAAGGAGGTGATGTTCAAGTTCGGAGGCGACGACAGTGCGGCGCTCAAGAAGGCTGCGTTGCATCCATGGGTGATCGCCGCGTTCGAATTCGATACCGCCAACGGCCATCAGGCGGATGGCGGTTCGAAGGCCGGCAAGTATCTGGAGCTTGGCGTCGCCCCGGGGTACAGCGCTGCGAAGGGGAGTGTCACGGTACCCGTCAAGGTCGGATTGAGCATGGGCAACTACTACGAGTTGAACGAAGGGACCGCCGCGCGCCCCGATTTCGTCGATCACGCGTTCGGGTATTTGAGCATCGCCGGGATCGTCACCGTGCCGCTCAAGGGGACAACGCCTTACGGCGCCTGGAACCTGCACGCTGGCGTCGAATACCAGCACCTGGGGACCACGACGGAGGCGTTCAACAACGGCAAGCCGAACAAGGGGATTGTCTCCGCCGGGATCGGCTTCACGTATTAGTCTCCCGCGCCAGATCGGCGGTCGGCCGCTCCACGAACGCGTGGAGCGGCGCGGAGACCTCGCGGGTCTCCGCATCCCGCACGTCATATGATGGTGCAGGATTCGGGGATGTTCCCACCATGTCGATGATGCGACCGGCGTCGACGGGCGCCCAGCCTCCCCGCGGTGGTGCGTCGGCGGGCCAGGTGCCGCCGTCACCCGATACCGCGTCGGCAGGTCAGGCGCCGTTGAAAGCATCGCTCGACGTTGCACGGCACGAGCTGCGCGCGGCCATTACGCGCGGGGCGGGCGGCCGTGCGGCGCTCGAGCACTACGCCGATCGTGTCGATGCGCTCATCCGGCAGTTGTTCACCGACGCCGGTGGGGACGCCGGGCCGGTGGCGATTGTCGCTCTCGGCGGCTATGGCCGCCGCCACCTGTGCCTCCATTCCGACATCGACCTGCTCGTGCTGTTCGGGGGCGGTATAGGCTCGGCGGAAGAACGATTCGTCCACAGCTTTCTCAATCCGCTGTGGGATCTCGGCGTCGTCATCGGACACCAGGTCCGCGAGATCGAGGACTTCCAAGTCCTCGAGCGCGACAACCCGGAGTTTCTGCTGGCGCTGCTCGACGCACGTCCGGTCGCAGGCGTCCGCTCGGTGTTCGAACGGTTCGGCACCATCTTCCATCAGCCCGAGACGCACGCCTTCATCCTTCGTTCGCTGCTCGCGCTGATCGACGAGCGCCACGCGCGCTTCAACGGGACGCTCTATCAACTCGAGCCGGACGTGAAGGACGCACCGGGCGCGCTGCGGGACCTCACCGCGACGCGCACGATTGCGCTGCTCACCGATCCGCTGCTGTTGCGCCGCGGTCCCGCTGACGCGGCGAGGTTCGACGACGCCGAGGACTTCCTGCTGCGCGTCCGATCCACGCTCCACCTCGAGTGCGGTCGCAATCAGAACGTGTTGAGCCACGAGCTGCAGGAGCGCACGGCGGAGACGCTCGGGTATCCGGGCGCCGAACCGCGCCTGCGTGTCGAGAGGCTGATGAGCGACTACTTCCGGCACGCACGCATCGTCAGCCGCTCGCTCGAGTGGGCGAAGCGAACGGCCCCGGTGCCGGTCGGCACGAACCTGGGACTCTCGCGTGACGGCGTCCGCTTCATCGATCCGATGCAGGCTGCGCGCAATCCGTCTTCGTGGCTGGGCGCCTTCCAGTCGGCGCTCGACGAAGGGACCGAAGTGTCCGAGGAAGCCCTCTCGTGCATCCAGCAGCACGTCGATCGCTACCGTGCCGATGACTTTTTCGCTGACGCACACGATCGTACCGCGCTACTGCGGTTTCTGCGGCCGCGCCCCGGACTGTATGCGCGGCTGTCGCAGATGCACGACTGCGGGCTGCTCGGTCGCGTGTTCCCGGAATTCCAGGCGATTTCCTGGCGTGTGGTGCGCGACTTCTATCACAAGTACACGGTTGACGAGCACACGCTGCTCACGATCCGGAATCTGGAACGGCTGATCACCACGGACAGCGGCGATCGGCTGCGGTTCAAAGGTATTCTCGCGGACCTGCAGGAGCCCGAGCTCCTCGTGCTCGCGCTCCTCTTTCACGACGTTGGCAAGTGGCGCGACGACGATCACGCGCTCGAGAGCGAGCGGATGGCCGAGCACGTGCTCGATCGGCTGCACATCGCCGACGAGCAGCGTGAGACCGTTTTGTTCCTCATTCGCCACCACCTGCGGATGTCGCTTGCCGCGTTCCGCCGCGATACCGAGGACCCCGATATCGTCAAGCAGTTCGCGTCGCTCGTCGGTACCGAAGAGCGCCTGAAGATGCTCTGCGTGATGACGCTCGTCGACGTTCAGGCGGTCAGCCCCGAGACGCTGACACCGTGGAAGGCCGAACTGCTGTGGCGCCTCTACGTCGACACCTACAACCACCTGACGCAGCGATACGGCGACGAACGCATCGAGCGCAGCGAAGCGGGCCTCAACGAGCTGCTCGCGAACAGACCCGAGGACGTCACGCCAGGTGAAATCAGCCGTTTCCTCGAAGGGCTGCCGCAGCGGTATCTACATGTCTTTCCGCGCGAGGCGATCTACCGTCATATCTGGCTGGCGCGCGACATCAAGCCCGACGAGGTGCACCTGTCGCTCGAGCGGAAAGGCGCGGTGTGGAGTCTGGCTGTCGCGACGCTCGACAAGCCCTTCCTCTTCTCCAATATCTGCGGTGTGCTGTCGTCGTTCGGCATGAACATCCTGCGCGGACATGCGTTCACGAACCCGAACGGACTCGTGCTCGACGCCTTCGAGTTCACCGACGAGGAACGCTTTCTCGAGCTCAATCGCGACGCGCACACGCAGCTGCTGCGCGTGATGCAGGACGTGGTTTCGGGCCGCGCGGAGGTGACGGCGCGGCTGCGTGGCCGCGAGCAGGGGATTCTGCAGGCGCGCAGCGGGCAGCGTTTCGCGCCCCTCGTTCACACCGACAACAAGGCGTCGGGCCGCTACACGATCCTGGACATTGTCGCCGGCAACGCGCTGGGGTTGCTGTACCGAATCAGCCGGGTGATCTCACGGCACGGATGCGACGTGGACCTTGTGCTGATTGCGACCGAAGGCGAGAAGGCCATCGACGTATTTCACATCACCAAGGCAGGAGCCAAACTCACGGAGGCGGAGCAGATCGCGCTGACCTCCGATCTGCAACGCACATTGGAGGGAACTGTATGAAGCTGTTGAAGAGCATCGTCCGCCCGAACAAGGTTGACGAAGTCAAGGATGCCCTGGCCAAGCTCAACATCTCGGGTATGACGGTCACCGAGGTGCGCGGCCATGGCAAGCAGAAGGGGCACACCGCCATTTATCGCGGCAAGGAGTACAACGTCAGCCTCCTGCCCAAGATGGAAATCGAAGTCGTCGTCCCCGATACGATTGCCGAAGATGCGATCAAGGCGATCGTCCAGGCTGCGCGCACGGGCGAGATTGGCGACGGCCGCGTCTTCGTCCTGCCAGTGGCGGAAAGCTATCGGATCCGGACCGGGGAGTTGGAGAGTTAGGTCGTTCGGAACGTTCGCATCGTTCGGGTCGTTCGAATCGTTCTCGTTCGTCCCGAACGATTCGAACGTTTAAGTAGTTCCGCCCGAAACCGCCATGGCCAATGCGGCCAGCAGCGCGAGGACGACGTAGGCGCCGGTAAGCGCAAAGACGAGCGCCCGCGTCGAGCGACGATACAGCACCGACAACCCTATCGCCAGCACCACGATCCACCAGATTACGAATAGATCGACGATGGCGAGGAAGCGCGCGATCGGCGACGCCTCGTTCAGCATCGAGAAGAGCTGGACGAGCGTGGTCGGGCTCGCGATGGACTCTCGGAGGTAGTCGATCGGCGTGGCCACGACCTGGCGCAGGGCGAGGATCACGCTCGCGTACGACACGACTGCAAGGACCTGCGCGAACGACGGCCGTGAGGCGCCTGCGTCCGCGCGTTTCAACAGCGCGAACACTCCGGCGGCTACTGCGAAGACAAGGACGGGACCGCTGCCGAGCGCTCCCGCAGCAGCGTATGCGGCATCGAAGCCCCCGCTGCGCGCCGTCTGTTCCATACGCGCATAGCCCTCGTCGTCAACAGGTTGTCCGAACGCGGCCGCGGTGCGCTCCCATTGATCGACGAGCGCCTGCTGGCCGACATCCGTTCTCAGAAATGCGATCGCGCAGAGAAACATCACCGTCGTCGTCGCCACAAGAACGGGCACCCACGATGGAGCTTGAACAATCGTGCTGAATGTGACACGCGGGTGGCGGATCACTCCATAGACATGCGCGGCAAGCGAACTCACTGGCAACTCCTGCGATACGATGACGGGTTTTCTCCTGCAGCCACTATGCGTTCATTTCTCTGTGCAGCCATTCTGATCATTGCCGCAACCGACAGTTCCGCGCAGATCGTCGAAAGCGTCGGGAACCGCGCGCTGGGGATGGGCGGCGCGTTTGTCGCCGTCGCCAACGACAGCACTGCCACGTGGTGGAACCCCGCGGGTCTGGCGACGGGACCATACGCCGACGCCTCGACCGGCAGGTCGGTCACTGACCTCGATCAAGACGAGACGTCCGCCGCGCGCCGCGATCGCGTGTCGTGGTTTGCAGCAACTGCTCCAGTAGTTGGATTTAGTTATTACCGCTTGAAAATCACGGACATACGAGGATTTGGGGCTACAGGACAGCCACCCGTGAACCGACAAGATACACGGGCCGGAGTCTCCATGCAGTCGTTTTCTGCCAGTCAGTTGGGTCTCACCCTCGTTCAGTCGATTCTGCCAGGGGTAGACGCGGGAGCCACTGTCAAATACGTGCGCGGAACTGTCCGCGTCGGCACCGATGACGGAGTCAAGTCGGCGAGCGATCTGCTCGATGATGGCGAGGAGCTGGACGGTGGCCATGCGGAAAACCAGTTCGACCTCGACGCAGGCGTGATCGCGGTAGCCGGTCCGGTACGTCTGGGAGCCGTGATGCGAAATATTCGCCAGCCGGACTTCGGAAGCGACGCGGCGCACTTCTCGCTGCCGCGGCAGACGCGAATTGGAGCGGCGATCGATACGGAGCAAAGCGGGGGACCGCCGTTCATCTTCGCGGTCGATGCCGACGTACGGCGGTATACCACCGCCACGGGCGATCGGCGCGTGGTCGCTCTTGGCGCCGAGCAGTGGCTGTGGGCCAAGCGCATCGGGGTTCGTGGCGGCGCGCGGTTCAACACCGTTGGCGCGCAGGAACGTGCGGCGACCGCGGGTGCGAGTGTCGCCGCCCGCAATGGGTTGTACGTCGAAGGCTACATCGTGCGCGGAGGCTCCGAGGCCGACCGCGGGTGGGGCTTTGGCGCGAGGGTGAGCTTCTGAAGCCCTGAGCCTTGAGCCGGACTGCATACACAGATGGCCGTACGCATCGGTGAGCTTCTTCTCAAGGAGAAGCGCATCACCCCCGAGCAGCTGCAGGAAGCGCTGA
>Ga0068863_100003339_pt1 | contig 15846 bp, 10 predicted proteins | sample KBSSwiS62_FD_66596 | JGI IMG/M metagenome (GOLD analysis project Ga0068863, IMG submission 66596) | Switchgrass rhizosphere microbial communities from Kellogg Biological Station, Michigan, USA - KBS Switchgrass S6-2 | ecosystem: Host-associated > Plants > Roots > Rhizosphere > Soil ...
CGTGGGAACTCGTCACCAGCCTGCTGACCGAGGCGCTGGTCGCGCGCGGGATCGAGGTCACCTTGTTCGCCACGCGGGATTCGCTGACCGCCGGCACGCTCGCCGGCGTGGTTCCACAAGGTTATTCGGAGGCGCCCAACGTCGACGCCAAGGTGTGGGAGATCCTTCACATCGCCAATGTGTTCGAACGTGCCGGCGAGTTCGACCTGATCCACAACCAGGCCGATTTCATTCCCCTCGCCTTCTCGCGGCTGGTCGCCACGCCGATGGTCACGACGATCCACGGCTTCTCGTCCGAGCGGATATTGCCGGTCTATCGCGCCTATGACGATCGCGTCGCCTATGTCGCGATCAGCGATTCGGATCGCCATCCCGACCTCACCTATGCCGCGACCATCCACCACGGCATCGAGCTCGCGGATTTCCCGTTCGACCCCGTCGGCGGCAGCGACCTGCTGTTCTTCGGCCGCGTCCATCCCGACAAGGGCGCGACCGACGCTGTGATGGCGGCGCGCGCGGCCGGCCGCCGGCTGATCATGGCCGGGATCATCCAGGACGAGGCCTATCATGCCCGCGAGGTGGCGCCGCACCTCGACGGCGATCGCGTCCGCCATATCGGCACCGTCGGCGGCGTCGATCGCGCCCGAACCCTTGGCCATGCCGCCGCCTTGCTCCATTTGATCGGCTTCGACGAGCCGTTCGGCCTGTCGGTGGTCGAGGCGATGGCGTGCGGCACGCCGGTGATCGCCTACCGCCGCGGATCGATGCCCGAGCTGATCGAGCATGGCGTCAACGGTTTCCTGGTGGACAGCTTCGACGATGCGGTCGCCGCGATCGGCCGCATCGGCGAGATCGACCGCGCCGCCTGCCGGGCCTCGGTGGAGCGCAATTTCACGGTCGAGCGGATGGCGGATCGCTATGTCGCGCTCTACGAACGGTTGATCGGCGCCTCGGCGAAATAGCGCGCCGGTGTCGTCCCGAAGCAGCGCCGGAACGCGGCGGTGAAGGCGCTCGCGCTGGCATAGCCGGCCTCCGCGGCGACGATTTTGATCGGCACGCCCGCGGCGAGCCGCTCGAGCGCCGCGAGCAGGCCATGCTGCTGGCGCCACCGCCCCGGCGTCATGCCGGTTTCCACCAGGAACAGCCGCTCGAAATTGCGATGCCCGACACCGACCGCGCGCGCGAGCGCGGCGACATTGGCGGCTTCGGGCGCACCCGCCGCGATCCGGTCGGCCGCATCGCGCAGCGCGGGGCTGGTCGGGCGCTCGAGCGTGAAGGGCGGCGTCTCCGCGGCGCGGAACTCGGCCTGAATCAGGATCGCCATCGCCTGATCGAGAACCTCGCGCTCGTCGAGCATGCCGATCGCGCCGGCGCGCAGCAGCAATTCGCGCAGCAGCGGCGACACCGCGATTGCCGTGCAGCGATCGGGCAGATCCGCGCACCAGCCGGGGCGCAGCCAGGCCGTGCCCAGCGCGCTCTCGCCGACGAAGCGGATACTATGTCGCGTCCCCGCCGGCACCCAGACACCGCGTCCCGGCGGCGCGAGCCACGATCCGGCCTCGGTCCACACCGTCATCAGCCCGGCGGTGACGTGAACGAGTTGATGCCAGTCATGCGCATGATCGGCGATCACGGTGCCACCATGCACGCGCGACGCTTGAGTCCGCACCAGCAGATAGGACTCGTCGGCAGCGCTGCGACGTTTTCGCGACATCATCTGGCGGAATAGCGGGATTGCGCCAGCATCGCCAGCGCGTCACAAGCTGTGGCATCAACGCCGACGGGAGCGTGCCATGCCAGCCAATCTTGCCTCCTTCGCCATCCATGTCGACGATGTCGACCGCGCGCGCGCCTTCTACGAAGCCATATTCGGCTGGGATTTCGAGCCGTGGGGGCCGCCGGGTTTCTACCTGATCCATACCGGCGACGAAGCCTCGCCCGGCATCCAGGGCCTGATGCACAAGCGCATGACGCCGCGCACCGGCACCGGTCTCAACGGCGTCGAGCCGAGCTTCGCGGTCGAAGATGTCGACGCGATCGCGGCGCTGGTCGAGGCCAATGGCGGCACGATCACCATCCCGAAGTTCGTAATCCCGACGGTGGGGACGCTGATCCGCTTCCTCGACACCGAAGGAAACGACATCGGCGCGATGGCTTACGAAACCCCGCCGCACACCTGATCAGCCGCCGGCGCGCTTCCGCCGCGTATCCCAGCCCTTGCGCGCCGCCGCCGAGCGCTGCTCGGCCGAACCCGATTTGTGCGCCTTGCCGCCGCGCGACGACGACACATGCGTGTCGGCCTTGCCGCGCCCGGACCCGGACTTGTTGCCGCCGCCGCTTTCCTTGTTGACCGTCGCCCAGGCCCGGCTTTCGGCCTCCTTCTTCGGAACGCCGCGATCCTCATAGCCCTGCTCGATATGCTCGGCCTTGCGCTTCTGCTTTTCGGTGTAGCTGCTCTTGTCACCCTGGGGCATGTCGCATCTCCTTCACCCCGCCGGCTGGCGTAACGAACGAGACGGCAAGCTGTTTCGATTGAGCACTCGCAGCAGCGATTACCGCTCCGCCGGTACGGCCGTCTGTCCGGCCAACGCATCCCTGACCCGCGCCAGCGCCGCGCCTTCGGCATGATGTTCGCCCAGCAGCGCGAACGTTCCGTTCAGCGCGAACAGGCAATGACCGTGCACCGTCGCGACCAAAGATCGCGCCAGCGGGCCGGCCTCGGCGGTCCGAGGCTCGGGCAGCACGCGCGCAATCTCGGCCTGGACGATGCTCGTAAGTTCGGCGCGCTGCGCCGCGAACTCCTCCGGCATCGGCGTCCCCGCCGGCAACCGGTGATCGTAGATCGCCATCCAGATATTCAGATTCTGGTGCGCGAAGGTGAAATAGCCGTGCACCAGCGCAGCGATGCGATCGTCGGGCTGCGCGTCGAGCCGTTCGCGCAGATGATCGGCCCAGAGCTGGAACGTCCGCGTGTTGATCGCCAGGATCAGCCGGTCGTAACTGCCGAACACGTTGTAGATCGTCCCGATCGAATAGCCGACCCGCTTTGCCACCTCGCGCGCCGAGAACCGCGCAAAGCCGGTTTCGGCCATATGGCGATGCCCCTCATCGAGAATGAGGCTTTCCAGCTCCACGCGGCTATGGTCGGATCGCCTGCCCATGCGGGGCACCTGGATCAGAAATTGAACACTGTCAAATTTTTTAATTGAACGGTGATCAATTCGCGGTTATGCAGGACGCAGCTTCAGGGAGTCGACTCGATGTTCGTGGCGTTCGTGCTGATCATCATCATGGGGGTTTTGCTGTTCAGGACGCGGAGCCAGGTCGCTTCGCTGCGCCGCCGCGTCGACATGCTGGAGGGTCGCGGCCATGCGGCACCGGCGCAGACCCCGGAGGTGGCGGCGCGGCCGGTGGTCGCTGTGCAGCCCTTGCCGCCCGTACCCGAACCGATGCGAGCCGTCCCCGAGGTGATGACCGCGCCCGCGCCGCCGGTCTGGACGCCGCCGGTGAAGCCGGCGCCGGAGCCGAAACCCGTGGCGGTGCCGCTGCGCGAAAGGATGAATTTCGAGGAGTTGTTCGGGCGGCGGCTGCCGATCTGGGCGGGGGGCGCGACCCTGGCGGTGGCGGGGGTGCTGATCGTCAAATATTCGATCGATGCCGGGCTGCTCTCGCCGCTGGTGCGGGTGATCTTCGGATTGATCTTCGGTGCGGCGCTGATCGGCGGCGGCGAGGTCGCGCTACGCCAGGAAGCCAAAGTGCGCGATGCGCGGGTGCGGCAGGCTTTGGCCGGCGCGGGCGTCGCCAGCCTCTATGCGAGCGTGCTGATCGCGGCCAATCTCTACCATCTGATCGGACCGGTCACCGCGTTCGTCGGGCTGGCCGGCGTCACCGCGCTGGCGATGGGATTGTCGCTGCGGTTCGGGGCACCGAGCGCGCTACTGGGGCTGGTCGGCGGCCTCGCCGCGCCGGCTTTGGTCGGGTCGACCGAGCCCAATGTGCCGTTGCTCGCGACCTATCTCGCGCTGGCGATCGGCGGGCTGTGCACCTTGTCGCGGACGCAGCGCTGGATGTGGCTGGGCGTCGGCGCGCTGATCGGTGGCTTCGGCTGGGGGGCGATCCTGCTGTTCGCCGGCGCGCTCGATGCCGCCAGTTCGATCTCGCTGGGGCTGTTCCTCGTGCTGCTGGGGATCGGGCTGCCGCTGCTGATCGCGACCGGCAAGCTGCAGACTTTGATCCGCGCCGCCGCGCCGCTGGTCGCTGCGGTCCAGATCGCCGCTTTGGTCGCGATCGGCGGGTTCGGACTGCTGCAATGGGGGCTGTTCGCGCTGATTTCGGTCGCGATCATCTGGCTGTCGCGGCGCGACGAGAAACTGCTGCGGCTGCCGGTGATCGGCGTGGTCATCGCCTTGCTGCTGCTCGGCGCGTGGCCCGAGCCGCTGCTGCGCGACTTCGCGATCGCGGCGCTGGCGCTGGCGATCATCTATGCGGCACCGGCGGTGTTCAGCCTGTGGCGGCAGCGCGGCAGTATCGTCGAGGCGGGGCAGATCGCCGCGATCGCGCTCGGCGGCTACGCCGTCACCCTGTTCCATTATTTCCTGCCCGACGGCAGTCGCGACCACCCGCTGGCGCTGGTCGCGCTGGCGGCGGCGGCCTTGCCCGCGGGCGCCGCGGCGCTCGGCTGGCGGAGCGAGACGCGGCGCGGCGATGCGCGTTTCGTGACGCTGTCGACGGCGACCGCGCTGCTGCTGACCGCGACGGCCGCGCTCGCCTTCCCGCACTGGAGCATCGCGCTCAGCGTCGGATTGATCGCGGCGGCGTTGCTGCTGCTCGGGCTCGAGGCCGAAGACCGCCGGCTCGAATATGTCGGCTGGGTGTTCGGCTTCTTCGCGCTGCCGCTGCTGGCGGGGGGAAGCAACGGCCTCGACGAGTTCGTGCGCACCGCCGGCGAGCCGGGGACGATCGAGCTCGCCCCTGCTTTGCTGCGCTGGACCGCCCTTGCATTGGTCGCCGCGCTGTTTGCCTGGCGCTCGCGCTACCGCGCCGTGCGGGCGATCGCGCAGGGGCTGAGCGCGGTGCTCGGCTATGCGGCGCTCGCGCAGGTCGTGCCAGCGACGGCGCTGCCGCTGGTGCCCGCGGCGGCGCTGGTCGGGGTGGCCGTGATCGCCTGGCAGCGGACCGCGGCGCGCTTGCTCCCCGCGCTGGTCGCCCTGTTCGGGCTGGTCGTCCTGTGGGCAGCGTGGCCGCTGACTGTGTGGGCGGGCAGCGCCTATATCTCGCTGGTCGGCGAGCCGATGCTGGCGAGCGGCCTGCCAATGATCCGCGATGCGATCCTGCGGCTCGCGGTGCCCGCGCTCGCGATCGGCGGCGCGCTGTGGCTGGCCCGCGCGCGGATGCCGGTCCTCGCCTGGCGGATCGCGATCGGCGCGGTGCTGGTACTCGGCGCGGCGGCGGCGCACATCCTGTTCAAGCAGATGCTGGCGATGCAGACCTATGACGACTTCATCCGCCTCGGCCTGATCGAGCGGACGATCTGGGAGGCGCTGCTGGTCGCCGCGGGCATCGCTGTCCGGCGCTGGCGCCGGCCGATCGGGCTGGGCATCACCGCCGCGGGCGTCGCGCACTTCGCCTGGTACACATTGATCCTGCACAACCCTCTGTGGTGGGACCAGGCGGTGGGCGGCGTGCCGGTGATCAGCTGGCTGCTGCCTGCTTATGGCCTGCCGCTGCTGCTGCTGTGGCTGGCCGGACGCTATGAGCCGGAACTGGCGGCACGCTTCCAAACGGTGCGATCGCTGGCGCAGATGGTGCTGATCCTGATGCTCGGCGCGTCGGTGCTGCGCCAGGCGTTCGTCGGCACCTTGCTGACGGTGCCGGGCGTGAGCGAGATGGAGGATATCAGCCGGTCGGTGGTCGCGATCGGCATGGCGATCGGCTTCCTGCTGTGGGGAATCAGAGCCAAGTCCCGGCTGTGGCGGGTTGCCTCGCTGGTGCTGATGATCGTCGCGACGCTCAAGGTGTTCCTGTTCGACGCCTCGGGCCTCGACGGCCTCGCGCGGATTGGATCGTTCGTGGCTCTGGGCTTCAGCCTGATCGGTCTCGGCTGGCTGTACAGCCGGCAGCTGACGAAGGATGCGCCGTTAACCACATCGGGTTAGACCTGCCACGACTAACCCTTCCCCCTTGATGGGGGAAGGATACGGAGACTTATGAGCGAAGCGAATTAGTCGGAGTTGGATGGGGGTGATGTTTGGCCAATGGCTCGATGCCGAACGTCACCCCCATCCAGCTCCGACTAAGGCCCGCCAAGGGGCGGACCTAAGTCTGCGCAACCTTCCCCCATCAAGGGGGAAGGGGCGCTAAGCCCGCCAATCCCGGAGACCCCATGTCCGCCCCCGATCTCTCCCTGCTGACCAAGCGCCGTTTCGGCCCGCTGTTCGTCGTCCAGTTCCTCGGCGCGTTCAACGACAACGTCCTCAAATTCGCGATGATCTTCCTTGCGACCTTCACGCTCTACAAGGACGACCCGGCAAAATCGGAAACGCTGACGATGGTCGCGACCGGCCTGTTCACTTTGCCCTATTTCCTGTTCTCGGCGCTCGCCGGCCAGGTGGCCGATGCGTTGGACAAGGCCGTGCTCGTCCGCGTCGTCAAGGCGGCGGAAATCCTGTTCATGGCCGTCGGCCTCGCCGGCTTCTGGTTCAGCTCGATCCCCCTGCTGCTGACCGCCCTGTTCCTGATGGGCTGCCATTCGACCTTGTTCGGGCCGGTCAAATATTCGATCCTGCCACAGCATCTGGGCCGCCAAGAGATCGTCGGCGGCACCGGGCTGATCGAGGCCGGCACCTTCCTCGCGATCCTCGGCGGTCAGCTCCTCGCCGGCGTCGTCGAGCCGTGGGAGGCGGGCCTGATCGCAACCGGCCTCGCCATCACCGGCTTCGTCGCCAGCCTCGCCATCCCCTCGGCCGCACCGGCCAGCCCGGGGCTGAAGATCGATCGCAACCCGTTTCGCAGTACCTGGCACGTGCTGAAATCGGCGCGCGACGGCGAGGGCGTGTGGCTGTGCATCCTCGGCATCAGCTGGTTCTTCGCGGTCGGCGCGGTGCTGCTGACCGCGTTCGCGCCGCTCGTGGCGAACGTGCTCGGCGCGCAGCAACGGGTCGCAATTCTGTTCCTGCTGATCTTCTCGATCAGCATCGCGCTCGGCTCGGTCGGCGTGAACCGGCTGCTGCGCGGCGAGATCTCGGCGCGGTTCGTGCCGGTGTCGGCGCTGCTGATGGCGGGGTTCATGATCGGGCTGTGGCTGGCGACGCGCGCCTATCAGGTGACGGTGCCCGACGCCGGCGTCGGCGCGTTCGTCGCCAGCCCCGGCAGCTGGCCGATCCTCGCCTGCCTCGTCGGCATCGCGCTGGCGGGCGGGATGTTCATCGTGCCGCTCTATGCGATCCTGCAGACCGCGAGCCCGGCGCACGAACGCTCGCGGACGATTGCCGCCAACAATATCGTCAATGCCGCGATTACGGTGGCGGTGGTCGCGGTGGTCTCGGCGATGCAGGCGCAGGGCGTGGAGATCCCCGGCGTGATCGGCGCGCTCGGCTTCGCGACCTTGTCGATCGCATTGATCTCGATGTGGCTGCTGCCCGAGACGGTGATCAAGGCGCTGGTCCGCGGCACGCTCAAACTGCTCTACCGCGTCGAGGTCCATGGCGCCGAGAACATGCCGCAGCCGGGCGAGCGCGCGGTGGTGGTGGTCAACCATGTCTCGTGGCTCGACGGGCTGCTGCTCGCGGCGTTCCTGCCGGGCAAGCCGGTGTTCGCGGTCCATAGCAAGGTGGTCGCTTTGTGGTGGATCCAGCCCGCGCTCAAGCTGTTCCGCGCCTTCCCGGTCGATCCGACCAACCCGATGTCGGCCAAGGCGATGGTCAAGGCGGTGCGCGAGGGCAATACGCTGGTGATCTTCCCCGAAGGCCGGATCACCGTGACGGGCGCGCTGATGAAGGTCTTCGACGGACCCGGCATGGTCGCCGACAAGGCCGACGCGCCGATCATCCCGGTGCGCATCGACGGCGCGCAGTTCACGCCCTTCTCCTATCTGCGCGGCAAGGTGCATCTGCGGACCTTCCCCAAGATCAGCCTGACGATCCTGCCGCCGCGCCGCTTCGCGATCGAGGGCGAGATGACCGCCCGCGCCCGCCGCGCGATCGCCGGGCGCCGGCTGTATGACGAGATGAGCGCGATGATCTTCGCGACCTCGGACATCGACCGCAGCTTGTTCCAGGCGCTGATCGACGCGAAGCAGATCCATGGCGCGGGCGCCGACATCGTCGAGGACATCAAGCGCACGCCGCTGACCTACGCACGGCTGATCACCGGCAGCCTCGCGCTGGGCCGGCCGCTCGAGGCGCGGACGCGGGCCGGCGAGGCAGTGGGCGTGCTGCTGCCCAACGTCGCCGGCGTGGTCGTGACCTTCTTCGCGCTGCAGGCGATCGGCCGCGTGCCGGCGATGCTCAACTACACCGCCGGCCTCGCCAATCTGAAGGCGGCCTGCACCGCGGCGGAGATCAAGACGATCGTGACCGCGCGCGCGTTCATCGAGCAGGGCAAGCTCCAGCCGATCGTCGAGGGGCTGAGCGCCGAGGGCCGCACTGTGCTGTATCTCGAGGACATCGCCGGCGAGATCGGCGGGCTCGCCAAGCTGCGCGCATTGATCGCCACGCGCTTCGCCGGCCGGCTGCACCGCCGCCGCGCGATCGCGCCGACCAGCGCCGCGGTGATCCTGTTCACCAGCGGATCGGAGGGGCTGCCCAAGGGCGTGGTGCTGACGCACCGCAACCTGCTCGCCAATTGCAGCCAGTTGGCAGCGCGGATCGACTTCAACGCATCGGACATCGTGCTCAATGCGCTGCCGGTGTTCCACAGCTTCGGGCTGACCGGCGGCACCTTGCTGCCGATCCTCAACGGCATCAAGACCCTGCTCTATCCGAACCCGCTGCATTACCGGATCGTGCCGGCTTTGGCCTATGATTCGAACGCGACGATCCTGTTCGGCACCGACACCTTCCTCGCCGGCTATGCCCGCATGGCGCACAGCTACGACTTCTATGCGCTGCGCTACATCTTCGCGGGCGCCGAGCGCGTGCGCGACGAGACGCGCAAGACCTGGGGCGAGAAATTCGGGCTGCGGATCATGGAGGGCTATGGCGCGACCGAGGCCGGGCCGGTGATCGCGGTCAACACGCCGATGCATTTCCGCGCCGGCAGCGTCGGCCGGCTGCTGCCCGGAATCGAGGCCAGGATCGATCCGGTGCCCGGCATCGCCGAGGGCGGCCGCCTCTCGATCCGCGGGCCCAACATCATGGCCGGCTACATGAAGGCCGACGCGCCCGGCGTGCTGCAACCGCCCGAAGGCGGCTGGCACGACAGCGGCGACATCGTCACGCTCGACGACCAGGAGTTCGTGACGATCCGCGGCCGCGCCAAGCGCTTCGCCAAGATCGGCGGCGAGATGGTGTCGCTGCCCGCGGTCGAGGGCTATGCGGCGGCGGTGTGGCCGGGTTCCGACCATGCCGTGGTGACCCGCGCCGATGCGCGCAAGGGCGAGCAGCTGGTGCTGTTCACGACGCGCGCCGATGCGGCGGCGGCGGCGCTGCAGGCCTGGGGCAAGGCCAATGGCATCGCCGAACTGGCGATCCCGCGGGATATCCGCGTGGTCGACGCGCTGCCGGTGCTGGGGACGGGGAAGATCGATTATGTGACGATGGGGGCGATGGCGGGGGATGCGGGGAAGAAGGTTGGGTGATTTATTCCTCCCCGGAACGGGGAGGAAGTGAGACCATAACAGGCGATTTTCGCGATTTGGGCGGTTTATCAGGGGCAAAACGGGGTTCAGACGCAGGCACGCAGCCAGAAACCCCAGCAATCAGAATGACTTGTCCTGCCAAAACCCGCCCCACCTGTTATCGTGCAGAACAGGGGATGAGATTTTGCATAACAGGTGCGATTCGATGTCGTAACAGGTCGCACGATGTGCAGAACAGGTCACGGCACCGGCCCCCAAAAAAAACTCCGCCCAAATTTGATGTTCCCTGTTTGTTCTGATACAGACTCGGGCCATGACCAGCCCCGCCATCGATGCCGCCTTGGGCGGCCGGCCGCTCACGATCCGCTATCGTGCGCCCGAAACGTTGATCCCCGATCCGCATAATGCCCGCGCGCATCCGCCGCGGCAGATCGCGCAGATCGCCGCTTCGATCCGCGCATTCGGCTTCGCCAATCCGATCCTGGTCGACGAGGCCGGCATCTTGATCGCCGGCCATGGCCGGCTGCTCGCGGCGAAGGCGCTGGCGCTGGCGGAGGTGCCGACGATCGCGCTGGCCGGCCTGGCGCCGGCGCAGAAGCGCGCGCTGCGGCTGGCCGACAACCGGATCGCGCAGAATGCGGGCTGGGATGCGAAGATATTGCGTCAGGAGCTCGCCGCGCTCGCGACGATCGACGTCGATGTGGATGTCGCGCTGACCGGGTTCGCGGCCGGGGAGATCGAGATCATCCTCGACGGCAGCCGCAGCGCGGGCAAGCAGCGGACCGCGGCGGAGGACCGGATCCCGGCAGCGGTGTCCGTGGCGAACACGCGGCTCGGCGATGTCTGGTGCCTCGGCGAACACCGGATCGGCTGCGGCGACAGCGGCGACCGCGCGTTCGTGCAACGCGTGATCGGCACGGACAGGATCGATGCCGCGTTCCTCGATCCGTTCGATCCGGCCGCGATCGGCGATGCGGACTCCGACGGCGCCGCGTTCCATGCCTGGCTAAGCGAGGCTCTCGCCTTGTGTGCCGGCCTCTCGCGTGACGGCGCGGTGCATTTCATCTGCGCCGACTGGCGGCGCATCGATGCGATCGCGGCGCTGGCGTTGCCGGTCTATGGTGCTCCGATCGACCTGTGCGTGTGGACCGGTGGGCAAACCGGCACGGGTGCGCTGTATCGGCCGCAGCACGAACTGGTGTTCGTCCATCGCGTGGGCAACGCGCCCGATGGCGACACCGACGCCACCCGCCGCCGCAGCAATGTGTGGGACCACCGCCCGGTCGACGCCGGCAAGCGCGGCCGGCGAGCCGAGGCAGCAGCGCAACGGGCCGTCAAGCCGGTCGCGCTGGTGGCGGACGCGATCGGCGACGTGACGCAAGCCGGCGACCTGGTGCTCGACGTCTTCGCCGGCACCGGCACCAGCCTGATCGCCGCCGACCGCGCGGGGTGCCGCTTCCGCGGGATCGACAGCGATCCCGACCGGATCGACCGGATCATCGCGCGCTGGCGTGCGCTGACGGGCGGGACAGCCGAGCGCCTGGGCGCAGCAGCATGATGGCGGGCGGCGGACAGCCACCGGCGGATCACCGGTTCCGGAAGGGCCAGAGCGGCCATCCCAAGGGCCGGCCCCGCAAGGAGCCCCCTCCCCCGCCGTCAGCGTTCGACATCGTCATCGACCGGACGCTCGACATCACGCTCGACGGACAGTCGCGCGCGGTGCCGATCGAGGCGGCGCTGCAGCACAAGACCTATGCCGATGCGGTGGCGGGCAGTCACGGGGCGCGGCGCGCGGTGCTGAAGATGATCGTGAAGCGCGAGCAGGCGATCACGCGGGAGATCGAGCGGACCCGCCGCCATCGGCCAGTCGAGCAACTGATCGAAGCGATCGACCCGGCCAATGCCAACCGCGCGCTGCTGATCCTGGGCATCGTCAATCGCGATCCCGCGTGGGACGATCGTCTGCACGATGGCGACCGGCTGTTGCTCGAGCCGTGGGCGGTGGCGGCGGCGCTGGCCAGACGCAACGCACCGCGGCTGACGCGGCGGCACATCGAATCGATGCGGTGCCGGGTGCGCGACCCCGACAGCATCGATTGGCCCGAGCCGGTCGAACGGCAACCGGGCGACCCACGGGAGATGGGCGGATGAGCGACGATGCGGTGGCGCGCCGGCACAGAGGGCAGTTCCGCAAAGGCGAGAGCGGCAATCCGAGGGGCCGTCCGCGCGGACAACGGCGGACCGGCCTGCCCTTCGACGACGTGCTGGGCCAGATGGTGACGATCCGCGCGGACGGCGGCGAGCGGCGGGTGACGGCGGCCGAGGCGTTCCTGCTCCACCTCACGAGCAAGGGTCTCGACGGCGATGGCGGCGCCACGCAACTGGCGCTGGTCGCGATCGAGGAAGCGCGGGCGGCCCGCAGGGCGCGGACTGGTGACGGCAGGCGCATCACCAGGATCGTCAAGCAGATCGTAATGCCGGGCTTCGTCAACGACGAGCTGCGCCGGCTGAAGATGGCGGTGAAACTGGACCCCTATGGCGCGGGGGCGCGGATGGAACTGGAGCCATGGCTGGTCCAGGCCGCGCTGGCCCGGCTGGGCGATCATGTGCTGAGCGCGGAGGAGCAGCGCGCTGTGGTGGCGGTGACGCGGACGCCGGGGAAGGTGCGGTGGCCGGGGTGGTGGACGGTGTTGCCGTGAGGGGGTGTGGTGTTGGATGGCAATCTTTTGAAATTCCGAGTGCAGCGGCAAACTAACATATATGTTACGGATCACTCGCCTGTATAGAGTTCTGCAATCGATAGCGATCCACGGCCCCGGGCGCCCTTTAGTTCCGCCCGGATTGCGCCCGTCAGCCTTTCCGCTGCTCGCTGCCCGTCCGTTCCGCGCAGCAGAGCACGCAATTGCTCGGGGATTTCGGGTGTCGCGACCGCGACCACATGATCGACCCCGAACGGCGGTACGACCAGCGTTTCCAAAACGGAGAGCGTGCCGTTCGCCGGCAAGACGCCTTCGCCGTCGCCTTCGAGTGGATAGAGGAACTCGACCATTCCATCGGACGCGAGGTTGAAAACCGTTGCATAACGGCGGCCTTTACGCGCCGCGTCTTCCGGCTGGCTCAATTCCAGCGTGACCAACTCGTCGGGTCCGTAAAGTACGTCGGAGCCGTCTGGACCCACCAGCATCCGGATGTTGATTTCCGAAACCAGCGGTATCAGTGCCTCGATGGCGTTCCATTTTTCGATCACGCCGTTCAGCGCCGTGATCGTGGTGACGCCGGTGGCAATGTCGTCGCCAGTCCGGCGCGAAACGACCGCTTCGTCCTTGTTCCAGATGAAATCTGCGTGATCCGGCCCGTCGGCCAGCCGCCATGGCTGATCTCGCGGGAACGTTACGGCCGCACCGGCACCGGCAATATGGACGGACGGGAGGAACTCGCCCAGATGTCGTTGCGGCGGGGGTAGCGAGGAAAAGAGCGCCGTCACCGCGAACGCCGAGGGGAAAGAAGCGGTGCTGTCCTGCCGCTGGGCGGTGAACATGCGAACCTGACTGTTCAGGTAAGAGCTGATCTCCGCGACCGTGACGACGCCATCGCTGTCCAGATCGGCAGCCAGTTCGGCTCCATTGTCGCGCGGTGTACTCAATCCTTGCTCGAAAGCGTAGGACAGCACGCCGCGAACGGGTGCGCCCCAGGTTGGAAGTTCGGCCTCGAGAGCAAGCTGGTCGTCACGCGAAGCGCCAATATAGATGAGGTTAGGCAGATATTCTCGCTCCACCCCGCCCGTCTCCACTGAACTTGCCAACAGTGGGGGAAGCTTGGGGTCAGGCCATGCTGGCAGCCGAAACTCACGCCCGATGTCGCGAAAAGCCAGTCGCGAGGTGAACGCCGAGGATTTGAGATTAATGGCCCGATGCATCGTTCCGGAATGGCAAGTGTCCACCACCATCAACACGAGGACCGAATCGGGAAGATAGCGCTTCAGCCAAACGTAAAAGTCCTTATCCACGATAAAGCGCTCCGGATCAGGTCGCTCAATATCGAATCCAGGTAAGGGAACGAACTGATCCAAATCTCCGTCGGTCTCGCTCCGTTCCGCTTTTCTAGCCTGCGCCCCGTGTCCGGAAAAATAAAGAAATACCCAGTCTCCCGGCTGGGAACGCAGGCCGATCTGCTGCAATGCGGCTTCCACGCTTGATCGACTCACGGCGTCATCCCGCAATGTCACGACGTCTTGCGCGCCAATGCGACGGATCAGCACCTCCATGGCCGGAAGGTCGTTCGCCGGCCCTTGAAGGTCCTGAATCGCGGGAGTTCCATAGCGGGATACACCGATCAACAGGGCACGCGTCTCCGCGCGCGCCGGCGCGGCCACGGAGGTCGCGAGCGAAAGCGCGATCCACATGGGCCATATACCGCTGATCGTACTTCCCCGGTGGCTCAAGGCGCCCCGCCAATCTCGTCCGGGTCCAGGTCGCGCGCGACGCGAAGGCCGGTGTCCTGACGCCGCTTGCTCGCAGCGATTCCAAAACGGTTCGCAGAGCGAATCTCGCCGGGCGCACTCTCGAAAGATCCTCCGCGGACGACCTTTTGCTGGCAGGACGACACCAGGCATCCAGAAGTCCATTCCCAGACATTGCCCTGCATCTGGTATAGGCCGAACGCGTTGGGCGGATAGGCATTCACAGCCTCGGGATAGCCGCGATAGGGCGCAACAGGTGAGTTGCGATAGCGTGCTGTCTGGTCGTAATTCGCATCCGATGGTGTGATGTCTTCTCCCCACGGAAAAGCGCTGGTGGCGCCCGCGCGGCTGGCATATTCCCATTCTTCCTCGGTCGGCAGCCTGTATTTGCGTCCCGATTGCGCGGACACCCAGGTCAGGAACGACTGGGTGTCCACATAGCTGATGCCGGTTGCGGGGATCAGCGGATTTGGGTTGTCCCTGGCCCATGTGCCGAGCTTCGGACAGGCGCCGTCGCGCACGCACGCCGTCCATTCCGCTACGGTCACTTCGTAGACGCCGAGCGCGAAACCATAACCGATGCTATCTCGTCGCTGAACCGGTTCGTCCCGGTGGCGACCTGCTTCGGACAGCGGCGATCCGATGACGGCGCCCCCTGCAGGGATTGGCCGCATCCATGGGCAGTTCGCGCAATCGTAAAAGCGATCCCCGGCGCTTTGGTCGCATGAGACGAAACAGGGCGGCTGCCCTTGCAATCCATAGTCGAACGTCGGCTTCTGGAATGATTTGCCGGAACTGAGCGCGACGCGATCGGAAGCCCGTTTCATGGCGTCGGCGATCGTCTGCTGCGGCCGCCGGATTTCCTCAGCGAGGATCCTGGAGAAAATCCCGTCGTCGAACGCCGCCCGGTCGGCGCTTGTCGAGAAAGCCACGAGATAGCCTTGATCGGGCCTGATACGGTCGTTGCGGATCAGGCGCTTCAAGCCCTTGCTTCCGGCCGCGCTCCTTGCGCCGCCCTCCTCCGACACCGACGGGGCCACCGTCAGTAAGGACGCAGGAATGTTCACGGTGTTGCGGCACATATCGAGCACGACGAGGATTGTTCGCGCGCCCGACTCCATCAAGTCTCGGGTGACAGTCGCGCGGGAGAGGGCAGAAGCAGACGCGAGGGAGGCCGGACCGAAGTCGGTACCCAGCATCACGACCTCGCTGCCGCTGCCGAATGCTGCGCCATGGCCCGAGAAATAAAGCACCCCGAAGCTACCGGGCCCAGCCGCGGTCAGTCTGGCTTTCAGTGTCGCGATTTCCGCAAGCATACCCGCTTGGTCAAGGTTGCGTCGGGACCGGACCGCACCCTCACCCGATGCGTCGATGAATCCAGTCGCCGAAAGCGCGGCTGCAATCTTATCGCCATCGTCATATGTCGCGGTCAACCTGTCGGCAGCGCGATAGTCACCATTGGCAATCACGAGCGCCAGCCGCGGTTCGCGACCCGGCGACTGAGCACGGGCCGCCATGGCCAGCGTCATCGTGCCGAACAGCAGCAATGCCAGTGCGACGATTCGGCGGATCAGAAGCAAAGCTCGATTCC
>Ga0068863_100003340_pt1 | contig 15844 bp, 12 predicted proteins | sample KBSSwiS62_FD_66596 | JGI IMG/M metagenome (GOLD analysis project Ga0068863, IMG submission 66596) | Switchgrass rhizosphere microbial communities from Kellogg Biological Station, Michigan, USA - KBS Switchgrass S6-2 | ecosystem: Host-associated > Plants > Roots > Rhizosphere > Soil ...
CGAAGATCACCGCCGCTCAGGCCGCCACCGCCCCGCCCGTGTAGTGCAGACCTACGGGGGTGCGCTCTCCAAAAATCAATCGGTTAGCCTTCAACTACCCCTCGAATCCGCGAAGAGCGGTTAGTTAGGCGGAGGAAGATGGGCGGCCGCCGGGGTCAGCGGACTCTCAAGATGAAAGTCAATCGGCTGGAGATTCATGTTGCAGCAGCGCGTACAAGTCCGCTGTTACAGTCCTGCTCGCTCGCCAAGAGTGCCACGCCACCCACAAATAGCCCGGTGCCAAGGCCATTGCTGCATAGCGAAGCGATTCATTGCCCGCCCAGACATGAAAGGCATCGCTCAGCGCTCCTGTGAAAAGCGGTCCGAGCCCCATTCCGATCAAATTCGAGAGGAGATAAACCAGTGCGAAAGCCACCGCCCGAATTCTCTCCGGGACGATAGTTTGTATGGTTGAAAACAACGGACCGTTCTGCACGTTTTGGCATATCGTCGCAAGTGCAAGACACGCGAAGGACATGTAGACGTTGGAGGCCAGGTATACGCCGAGCGACATAATGCCGCCCATCGTTAGAGCGCACGCCATCATTTTGAGTTGCCATGGCTCATCGTTTGCGGCATATCGGCTCGATAACTCCCCCCCGAGGTATGTTCCGATCAACATCGAGACGCCATAAGACACTGCCAGCCAAGTGCCGACCTGGCCACTCGTCAGGCCGTAACTTCGCATGAAAAACGCCGGCTGCCACTGCAGCATGCCATAGCTAAAGAACGACGAGACCGACAAACATAATAATAAGTTTCGGAACGTTGCATTGTGAAATAACACCTTACACACATCAAGGAAGCTCGGCGTCGGTGTTGATATCCCGATCGGTGTCTGGCTAGCGTCGCGCCCTCCACGCAGCTGAAGCCGCGGTTCTTTTAGAGTGCTCAACGCCATCAGAGCCAATATCGGGCCCGGAAGTGATAACAAGAAGAAAGTCCTTCGCCAATCGAACAATTCGTTGAGCCATCCAGCCGTGAAATATCCGATGACGCAGGCAAACCCTCCGCCCAAGCCATAAATCGCCGCCGCCCGTGGCCGCTCGGCCCGCGAGAAATAATCTGCAATGAGCGCAAATGCCGGCGGAATACATCCTGCCTCGCCTACGGCGACCGCCACTCTCATCAGAAGAAGCTGCCAGAAATTGGCAGCGGTCGAGCAGGCTGCGACTCCAATGCTCCAGAGCAGTGTTGTGCACGCGATGATCCTTATCCGATTGCCTCGATCGGCCCAGCGTGCTATGGGAACTCCCATGACCGAATAAAACATCGCAAACGCCAGTCCGCCCAGAAATCCCATTTGAGTGTCACTGACGCCCAAAGTAAGCTTCACATCCTGCAGGAGCACTCCAAGCGCGACGCGGTCAATATAATTGAAGGTCAAGATTGTAGTCAGCAGTCCCAAGAGGTACTTACGATAGGTTGGTCTCGTCATCAGACTACCTCTCCAGCAGCTGCCGTCCGAGTTTCGATCCGATCATCATACAAGGTGCATTCAAGTTGGCGCTGATTGCGTCCGGCATGATCGACGCATCCGCGATCCAAAGATTCTCTATCCCGTGAACACGAAGATCAGGTCCAACCACGCTATCAGGTCCAAGTCCCATGCGGCATGTGCCTGATGGATGACAAGCAAGTTCGGTGTGATCACGAAGGTAATACGCAAGACTCTCAGGCGAGTCCACGAGCGGTCCCGGTGCCATCTCCACGTCCACAAGATCCTTCATCGGCGGCGTCTGCATAATTTGCCTAACCATCGTCACGCCTTTGACCAAAGCATTGACATCGGAGAGATCACTGAGAGCTTCGTACTCTATAATTGGTTGTGAAGCCGGATTTGAACTTGCCAAACGAACGCGTCCACTACTGGCCGTATGAGATCGCAATACTAAGATTTTCACGGCAGGGTACTGACTAAGCTTAAGTCTTCCTTCCAATCCTTCGCCAGCGATTTCACCACTCCAACCGATCGGTGCAAACAGCACTTGAAAGTCGGGCGCTGTCGATTCCGGACTCATTTTCAGGAATGCTGCCGCTTCATAAACTGCGGCGAGCGGGCCTTCGCGCCTCATCAGATACTGCAAGCCGATAGCGAACTTCTGGTGAAACCCTTCAGTCAGGTTGTAACTGGGTATCCGCATGCGATAGTTCAACTGTGCGTAAGGATGCTCTAGCAAGTTCATACCTACTGCCGGAGTGTGCTGCGTTACTTGAATACCTATGCGATCCAGATCGCAAGAGTTACCGATCCCCGAGAGCATAAGCAACTTAGGAGAGTTGATAGCGCCCGCGCACAACACAACATGGTGGCTGTGCTCCTGCAGCTGCTTGGTCCCATGCCGGAACCGCACGGACCGGACGTGACCAGCTGAGATGTCCAGCCTTTCTACGCACACGTTTGTAAGGAGCCGAAGATTTTCTCTTTTTAGATGTGGCTTCAAGAATGCATCCGCCGCCGTCCACCGCAAACCAGCCCGTTGTGAGAATTGCATGTAGCTCACACCATGCTGAGTTCGACCGTTATAATCGTCGTTATATGTAGACCCTGCATTACATGCAGACTCCACAAACGCATGGGACAATATGTGCGGGCGGCGAACGGTGCGGACAAACAAGCCGCCGCGGTGTCCGCGATAAGGACTGCAATTATCGGAGCTCTCCAGACCTTCAAAGATCGGCGTTACATCCGAGGCATTCCATCGCCCTTGTCCCGCACATTTCTGCGACCACCGGTCGAAATCCTCAGGCGCACCTCGTACGTAGACCATGCCGTTGATGCAACTTGTTCCCCCAATCACCCGGCCGCAGCGCCAAGACTCCACGATACCACCTCTGGACAAATCAGGCTGCGCGCGGTAGCCCCAGTCGAAGCGAGAGCCCATGTGCCAAATCGCAGCGGGTATCTTTATGAAAGGTGAAGCATCTGACCCGCCAGCCTCAAGTGCCAATACGCTTTTGCCCTGCGAGGTTAACTCGTGTATTAGTGCGCATCCGGCCGAGCCAGCGCCCACTACGATGTAGTCCCATTTCACTTCGAGACTCCTTTTGACACCCTCCTTGCAGCGCACCGCACCGCGGGAGCAAACGGGGTTGGATCCAGAAACCTACGCAACACATTCTGAGTGATCCGCGCGACGTCGTTATTGAAGTGATTGTGACTCAATGACCCTACCCAGGACATGGAGCCAACCGAAAAAACCGCACCGCCGTTGGGCGTTTCGAAGAAGATCAAATCGGCGATCGGACCATGATTGCTCACCTGATACTCCGGCGCCAACAGGCTGCCGTACCGGGCGAACTGACTAGCCCGCGCGAGGTGCAGTGCATGCGCCGGCGCACCACCCTCTGGGTCAATTGTATCGACTTCCTGTCCGGCAGCTCCCTTGCCGTAGACTCCAAAGTCTCCAATTGGATCAGACTCAACGCCGTCGAAGATAAAAGCGGCTCGGGGCAATCGCGAGTCTGGAAGGCGCTGGTACGCGGCGCCGCATTCCATGGCGTAACCATGATCAAAGTCGTAGGTAGATCCGACCAATTGTGCGGGCGATCGACCATTAGTGGCCCACTTCCCTCCCATTTCTCCATCGAAGGCGTGCCGACGCTCGTAAACCGGCAAGTGACCAGCATACGTGTCTTTCCTCACTTCGATTAATCCCGATAACAGCGGGTGAAGGCTCGTTACCCAATAAAAGCCATTTCCTCCGAGGTACATCAAGCGACCGCCAGCGCGCTGGTAATCTTCTATTGCATCTAGAATTTTTCGAGTGCAATACTCCGGATGGTTACCAGTCAACACGACAGGGTAAAGCCTAAGAAGGCCCACACCTTCGTGGTGGAGTAATTCATCTGTGATGATGTCGCACTCAACCTCCAAGTTGCTCAGCCAGTGCGTTATGTAGGTATCTGCTACGAGTGTCCAATTGACCCCGCCTGGTTTTGTCGTCATGTTAGGGTGACGCTGAGAGGCATTGGAGGAAAGAGTGCCGTCCGAATGATTCGAGTAGATACCCTTACCTAATCGGCGATAATTTTCGAGGACGTACTTCGCATCCGCAGCTCTTTGCAGGATGCACGGGTGAATATCCTCTTGGTCTATTCTTAGCTCTCCATCTAGATCGCGACGCTGAACGGGACGTTTGAACGCTGTCAGGCCTGTGATGTTAGTATAGGCTGTATACGTAATCGTTGGCAGCAGCAATGCGACTTTCGCCGTTGCTTTGCCCTTTGGCGGCGCGACAAAAAATGGAATGTAGTCAACGGACCGTCCTTGAGTCAGGCGGGCTGCATAGATACCGCTCGGTAATCCATATGGCACCCGATAGGTGAAATCCACGTCCCATTGAGCATCGTACAAATCATCATCATGGAAATGGATTGCACTGAAATGCTTTGGCGATACTCGCCAGTCAGCCGTTGTTCCGTTCCAGTCAAAACTTGCGACCGCCCTCAGCGGCGAATTCACTGTGCGGCCATGCAATTCGTTCAAGGACAGATCCGTGATCTCGACGCGTTGAATATCCCGTGAAAAATCCCAGAATCCAACTATATCTGAGGTTTTACTCTCGGGCGTCTCAGCAATGCTCAGAAAATAGGCGTCGTTCAAAGTGCGAGGACTTCGGGTCAGCCGCACACGATCGAGACGACCGTTGAAGACCTGCGTTGCGAAAGAGTGCTTGAGTACCCCGTCCCTATGCAAGCGTCCGGCAAACGAGAGTGCTCCCTTTTGAGGTACCTGCCTGAAAGGAACCGACTTCTGCGTTTCGACATCCGGCCAAGCCGCGCACGAACCCGGGCCACGAGATACGGCACGTGCCGCCAACCTTACTATGCCAGCTTCTAAATCCATGCTTGCGAGAATGAGGAACCATCGGTCCTGCATGAGCGGACGGTCTAGACGAACCCTAGTCCGCTTGATGCCGTCGCCTACTTGGAACGCTACGCGACCCTGCTGGTCGATTAGTAGTGCCCAACCCTCCCCCGCGCCTTCATTCCAGCGAGAGACAAGATACTGATCGAGCACTCGGGCCTGATCCCACGAATTTGGGTCGCCACCACCTCGAATGCGCGTGCCTCCCGGAATATGGGTCGGAAAAGCGAGCAACTGAACCGAGATACTTCTGAGCTCGTTCATGACTGGGTGGGCCTCTATCTCCACGTATGAACCTGGATAAGTCGGCTGAAATCGCCCTGCATATTGACCCGCAAAGGCAGCCCCTGTTGGCACGACTTTGAACACGCCGGCATCGGAGAGATCATCTGCGCAGATCAAACGCACAAGCTCAGCGTTGTAAAGCCGCGCATGATCGCTGCTGACCATAAAGTCGATACTCTCACCACCTCGAACTGTCCAGGGCCAGCAATAGCCGACCAATGTTCTTTGCTCAGCTTGATCACCGACCAGTGTGGTCATGAATGACTCCAAATCAAAATATTTGACATTGCTCGCTTGCAGAGCACGGTTTTGAGTAGACGACTTTCTGCAGCTGGCTGTTTATAGAGTTGGCGAGGACGTTCGATGCGGTTGTTAGGTGCCGGAGAAACGCACGAGCTTCGTCGTGCAGTAGGACTTAATTCCCTCTAAGCCCATCTCACAACCAAAGCCGGAAGCCTTTTGCGGCTCGTATCCCAAGGGAGGACTGCTCTCGCTAAGTTCTTCGCTTCCGGTCCGAATGAGAATCTCGCCCGCCCGGATCTCACGCACCAGTCGTTGAGAACGACCGAGGTCACGCGTCCAGAGCGTCGACGACAGGCCGTACGACGTACCATTGGCGAGTTCGACAGCCTCGTCGTCAGTCGAGAATATCTTGACACAGAGCACCGGTCCAAACACTTCTTCACGCCAAACAGCGCTGCTAGGTTCCACCTCATCTAAAATTGTCGGTGAGACATAACAGCCGCCGCTTCCCTGGATCTCTCCTTCCAGCAGTGCCCGCACTCCTGACTTGATGGCATCGGACACATACGTCTTGACCCGCAATCGCTGGGCAGAGCTGGCCAATGGTCCGAAACTCGTTTCCATGCATAGTGGGTTAGAAGGTACGTATTGCTTTGCTCCTTCCACCAAAAGATTTCGCAATGGCTCAGCAATACTTCTATGGATCAGTAGGCGGGTTCGGGCGCTGCAAACTTGCCCGGAATTCCAGAAGGCACTCTTCAAACATGTATCCGCGATGTGCTCTAGATCTGAAACGTCGTCAAATACAACTTGCGGAGATTTCCCTCCACATTCCAGCATCAGCGGCTTACCATTGGATTCGCCACTCAACACCATGATTTTGCGGCCGGTGGCTGTGGAGCCCGTGAATGTCAAAAGGTCGACGTCTGGATGTATCGCCAGCGCTGATCCAGTCGTTGAGCCTGCACCCGGGACCACATTCAATACCCCCGTGGGCAGTCCCGCCTCAACAGCTAACTCTGCTAACCGCAGGGCTGAACTCGGCGCTATTTCCGACGGTTTCAATACCACGCTATTTCCAGCCGCTAAGGCGGCGGAAATTTTTATGGTGGCATTGACGATCGGAAAGTTCCAAGGCGTGATTGCTCCTACGACACCACGAGGCTCGTGAACATTCATGACGACCGCGTCAGCTCCCCAAAGAACCGATCGTCCAAATAGCTGCACACTGAGATCCGCGCTTGATCTCAGAAAGTATGGCGCAAACGTGTCCGCATCCGTTAGCGCAGCCGAGATCGGCTTTCCCATCTCCAACGTGTCTAACAGAGCAATTTCTTCGCGGTGCTGAACGAGTAAGTCCGCCAGCTTTCGCAACACGCCCGAACGCCGATCAGGCGACAGCTTGGACCACGATCCGTCCCTAAAACGTTGCCGTGCAATCCTCACCGCTGCATCAACATCATCCGCGTTGCCGACAGAGTATCTACAGAGTGGGCGCTCAGTTGCAGGACAGATATGATCAACGGAATCAGATGCCTTCGATTGGCGATAAACCCCATCAATAAATGGTTGAATTCTCCATCGAACACCTTCTGCTTTTTCTGACCAAAGCTGCGATACCACTTAGTGATAACCTCCAAAAATGTCGTCTGAGTCGACAACGTATTCTCTTGTAACTACTTCAATCGACACGATTGCTTACACCTGGCAGCCGTGGCTGCCATTGCGGAAAGGCGAGACAGGACGAAATTTCGTATCACGGCTGTCAGTCAAATTACCTGACAAAGAGATCGCAGACCAGTGCTTCTGGAGCCCAGGGGATTAGATCTCCCAATCCCAATCGCAAATGAGTTAGGCCTATGCTTGCCATACCAATTGTCGTAGTGTTGAGTCGAGGGGTAGAGATCCACTCGCCTCCAATGGTGCCGACATTCCCTCTACTGGTCATAGGAATCATGAGCTGGTCCAGACACTCGCGGCAGATTCCGTATCGAGGTCAATCCGAACATTAGTGCCAACTAGAACAGGTCGGTTGGACGTGGCCGAATCAGCGTTGATCAACACGCCATTGATGTGTGAAGTTGCTATCAATTGCTGTAGGTTACGCCAAGGAAATCGAGGAATGGTCGCCGCGGACTGAATGACACGTTGGTTCTGAGGTCGCCTGCCACGACACCCCCAAAAGTACGACGCAGAGGATCCTTGCGATGATGCGTGCATGGATCTCAGTAGCGCACGATGGGTCCCTATGTGGGAGGCTGACTTGAGCGGGATCTCCGCGACATCGAGGAAAGCCTCAGGCGCTTGGAAAGTTTCGTCATCGTGGAAGCCCATTAGACCGGCACTGAGTTCGAGGTAGTCAGTCACGTGGCGCACGAACTTACTGACCACGGGCAGGAAATTTGATGTGCCGTTGAAGTTGGAAGATGAGAATACACAGCGCTCCTAGGAGATAGGACGCGATACTGAAGGCTTGGTCTTCGTCAACTCGAAAGAAAGCTCCGGCTGACCAGGGCCACAGAATCCAAATCATTGCGACGAAGTCCATTTCTTCCGCCAGAACTATGGATTTTATTCTGGCGGACAATTTCAGTGGAGAATCGATTGACATTCCATCGACGACGCTGGCGCTGTAAAAGCTGATATGAGTGGTGGTAATCACGGCGCGGAATCCGTGATTGCCTGACTGTCCTTCAGGCGTTATGAACCCTAAGCGGTCATGAATCAGCTGAGGCCGGGGCGCCGATCCGCGCCCCTCGGAGTTGGAACGGAAGATTGTGTCCATATCAATCCTTGAGCATCACTCGGAAGGCCTGAAGGTCGGGCCATTCGCGGCCCACTATTCTTGAATTAATAATCCTGTTCCTTGAGTTCATTCAAATTTTTGTCGACAAGTCAATGCGGCCGTCCGAGCAGTCATAGCCGGCTACGGCACGAACGGCCAACAAAATTTGATTTATAGGCGCATTCGCGTAGAGATCGCTTTTATACTCAGACCGCTTCCCTGATCGGGAACCCTAGCGATTTGACCCTTCAATTTCAAATCCGAATCCTCCACGTCCAAGTCAGTCCATCAGAACACTTAATACACCTTAGAACTTGTTGATGCCTCAGAGCGTGACAATTGGGATCCATCTGGTTGAGATGAGAGACATTGGGGCTCCGACGGAATGAATGTCAGATGAATCCGAAGGAACTGCATCGACAAATAGAGCCGTCGGAGAGGGAATTTACTGCACTACGACAACCTCAGAGATGATCGTGGGCGTAAGCGCCATGGTACAAGGGTCGTAGATCTTCAGGACTTCTTAACGTTCCGGCGCTTCGCCGTGTGATCATGCGCCCCCCCTACGATGTCCACTGTTTTTTCTGTGCCACCGACCCGCATCTCGCTCTGGCGCTGTCCGTTCAACACTAGGAACGTGCCGCGAGGACAAATTGACCCCCACCAAAAAAAAAATCCTGCTGATGTGGGGAAAATCCCTCTTTTCATCCGTCTCTTTATGGAGTGGCTCATCGCCAGGGCCTGAGGGTGCACGCAAGTTGTAATCGAAGCATGAACGTAGTTCGGACATGGGAGTCGAGCCTGTGGCGCATTGCCTTCGATTGCTACGGCGATCAGATACACCGTTTTCTCTTGAAACGACTGGGACGCCAAGAAGCTGAAGACGTTGCACAAGAGGTGTATGTAAAGCTTATGCAAGTTTCCAACGATGAACGTATTCAGAACCCGGAAGGCTATATCTTTGCCGTGGCCAGGCAGGTTGCATGTGACGCGGGCCGCAGGGTTCGCAGTGATGGTGGACGGTTGAGTATCGACTCACCACAACTGGAATACATATTGGAGAACCCCACAGAGGCCGGTCTCGATCGGGTTGAACAAGCAGTGAGCTCCGAGCAATTTCTGCAAACATTCCTGGCCGAAGTGCCTCCTCGTCAGGCCGTTGTCATTTTGATGTTCGAGCGGGACGGTTACTCATATGCGGAGATCGCCGCAGAGTTGCATGTTTCAGAGCGCGCGGTAAGGCGCTATTTGATAAAGGCACGCACCCGTCTTCAGAAGATGCTGCTCGCGGTGGAGCGCAACTCCAGTGATTCGGCAAAATAATGGTCGGTAAGCGCGGTCTAACCCTTTCGAGGGCTATCTGTCTCTGGCGGGTGCTCGGAGTCCTGCATGTGTACCATCTGTCATCGATTTTCTTTGGTACGGGGGTCTGTCGCAATACGGCGTAAATATATAATGCCCATCGGCGGCTGTCTGGCGTCAACTACTGGCCTGTAACAACTGATTCTGAACTGGTATGCCGACTCGGGTCAGCATACTTCCATTTCAGGGTTCGAGGTGGCTTGTTGTATTGACGGATGTAGTGCACGAGTTTTCTCTTCAAGTCGGCAACGGAGGTGAACACACTGCGGGAGATGACATCGCACTGGGTCTTGCCGAACCACAGTTCAACCTGGTTCAGCCACGAAGGGTAGGTCGGAGTGAAGTGCAAGTGAACCTTCGGATGCGCCGCCAGGAAGTTCTTAACCGGCTCGCTCTTGTGCGCCGAGAGGTTGTCGACAATCACATGGATCTCTTTGCTGCGGGGTTGGTTGATCACGATGTCGGTGAGGAACGCGACGAGTTCAGTGCAGGTAGGGTGCGCTGCAGTCTTACCCAACACCTCGCCGGCCTTGGAGTTGAACGCAGCATAGAGGGAAAGCGTGCCGTGCCGGAAGTACTCGAAACCGTGACGCTCGAGGCGCCCCGGAGAAAGCGGCAATACCGAGTCCTCCCGATCGAGAGCCTGAATCGCGGTCTTTTCATCGACACTGAAAATCTCCGCGTGCGCCGGCGGATTCAGATACAACCCGATGATGTCGGCGGCCGTCTTCTCGATGTCAGGATCGTTCGAGGCCCGGTATCGCTCGATCCGATGCAGCTTCAGCCCGTGCTTGCGCCACACGCGCGCCACCATCATGTGGCTGATCTCCAGACGAGCGGCCAGTTTGTGCGTACTCCAATGAGTCGCGCCGTCAGAGGGCGCCCGTCGCGTCGCGTCCAAAATGCGCGCTTCCAGCTCCGCAGTGAGCACCGTGGTGACCTGCCCGAAATACCGGCTGTACAGTCCTGCGATCCGTTGCTCGGCGAACCGTTTGCTCCAGCTCGCCACAAAGCCGCGGCTGCACTCGATGCGCTCGGTGATTTCATCCCAGGAATGGCCCTCAGCCAACAGCAAGATCAGCCGGGCACGTCGAGCGTGTTCCGTCCGATCCGTCCGGCTATTGGCTCGCCGCACCAGTTCCATACGTTCCGAATTCGTCAACGTGATCGCGTCTGTCATGCACGCGAGTATAGTCTATGAACAGTTGTTAGAGGTCACTAGTACGGGTTACACCTGAGCAGGAATTCAGTGGGTCAGTGCAGATGGAACTGTCATTTGCTCATTCAGAGTAGCTCATCAAAACATCGGTCCCAAGAGCCGAAGCTGCCCATGATCCGATTTCCACTAGCAACAAATTAATGGGTATCGAATGGGACCACCGCCGGGCATGATGTCGCCTTTAAACAGCTGTCTCGTCTCAACCACGATACAGCAGCAAACGCCGGGTACGCGACGCGGAAGGCCAGTTAAGTGTCAGAGGACGGCGGGGTAACTGCACCACAGCTAGTTTTGGCAACGAAAAGACTATAACGATGAAGCGCGAAGTAATTGCTATGGTACGTAGCAATGGTCGGCCGAGAAAAGTTTTTGGGACAAAAAGAACTCGTGAGGAGAGGCTCAGATGGCAATCTTAATCCGTGAAGCGGCGACTTTCCGGTCGGTGGGGGTGATGAGTAGAGTGTCACTTTCACGATTGTCAGTGATTTTGGCGTTGTTGGCGGCGGGGCGGTGCGTCGGAGCGGAGCCAGCCGAGTTCTTGAGTAACACTGTCACGTTGAACATACCTGCTCAGCGCGTTGAAACGGCACTCTTAGCGCTGTCTAAGCAGACTCACATCCAAGTTATAATTTCGCCGGAAAGTAGTCATATGGCGAATTCACCAGGGGTTATTGGATCGATATCCGTAGGCGCTGCGCTGGATCGCCTTCTGCAAGATACCGGATTGAGATATTTCAAAGTTGGGAATTCCATAACCGTAACCAGAGTTAGCAACTTCGCAGAGGCTTACTACGTTAACGAACCCGCTCGAGGGACGCGGGTTGATACAGCAAATAGGCAGGGCGCGAGGCTACCCGTGGCCGCATTAAGAGCGAACCGCGCGGACGACGACCAACCCGGCACTAACGGCGCCGAATCTGCTCCAGATGGTCGAGGCAAGCGGCAAGACCGGATCGAAGAGGTTATTGTCACGGCCCAAAAGCGTACCGAGAACTTGCAAGATGTGCCCGTTGCGGTAGCGGTGGTCGGGCAGGATTCGATCAAGGCTCTGGGCGCCAAGACGCTCAACGATATTGCTGCCACAGTTCCTGGCCTTTTTTTGGCGCAATCAGGCGGATTCGGAGATGGAGCCATCATTCGCGGCATCAGTTCCTCCGGTGGTGACGCCGCAACCGTGGGCTATTACATCAACGATGTGCCAATTCACAAGCGCACTTACCCTGGTCTTGCGGGGACCGCGAATCCCGAGCTATATGACTTGGAGCGCGTGGAAGTCCTGCGCGGTCCGCAGGGTACGTTGTATGGCGCGAGCGCCATGGGCGGTATGATCCGCTTCATCACCCCGCAGCCATCTCTGCACGATACATCCGGCCGGATGACAACCGAGGTCTCGGCGACGGACGGTGGAGCGCCGAGTTTTAATACGGGAGTCGCATTAGGTACGCCGATCGTCGACGGCGTTCTGGGATTTCGCGGCTCGGCGTATTTCCGTGAAGAAGGCGGATACATCGATCGCATCGCGCCCACGACGGAGCGGGACGTAAACAGCGCACGCGTGGCGCAGGCTCAATTGGCGCTGCTTTGGCAGGTCTCGCCCGGTCTATCCATCTCGCCCAGCTTTCTCTATCAGGCGGGACACAATGACGACATCAGCAGCTTTCTTGAGACCTATCGCCCGAAGCTGGAGCAGAATTTTATCGCCCAGCCCGGGCATGACAATTTCTATGTACCCAGCCTCAAGATCGCCTACGACTTCGGTGCGGCGACGTTAGAATCCATCACCACGTATTATTCCCGCGATCAAGCGCAGACTTTCGATTATGGGACACTTTTCCCATCCTTCGGGGCAACCGTCCCTTCCAACTATATTGCTTATGCAGTGCGTAGTAACCTACAGCACGTCTTCTCAGAGGAATTGCGCTTACTGTCGCCATCGGGCGGGCGGTTTCAGTGGCTCCTGGGGGCGTACTACACGCGCCTACATCAGGAATTTCACATGCCTATAATCGAGAGGCCTGGGGCGGCCTTCGGCGGGGTGGAACTTCCCGGGGATGTCAGCTACCGCAATGATACCTTCGAGACCGACAATCAAATCGCGCTTTTTGGCGAAGCCACCTATGAACTCGTACGCAATCTCAAATTGACCGCTGGAGTCCGCGTCGGGCACTCGAGGTTCAATATCCACCAAGAGCTGGACGGTCCCCTTGCCGGTGGCCCCCAGGGATCGAGCGGCTCCGAGCGTTCCAGTTCAGTCACGCCGAAGGCAGGCCTCTCCTACAACTTTACCCCGGACGTTATGGTCTATACGTCAGCAACTAAAGGATTTCGCGATGGAACAAGCCAAACACCGGTGCTAGCTATTAGCGATGCATGTCAGGCCGAGCTCGATCAGGTCAACAACACGAGCCTCGCGCCCAAACCCATGTATGGACCGGATAGCGTCTGGTCTTACGAGCTTGGGCTCAAGTCCCAAGCTTTTGAGCGGCGTCTTAGGGCAAACGTGAGCCTGTTCCGAATCAACTGGTCCAATATTCAATCGTCGGTCAACCTTCCTGAGTGTGGTAATGGCTACACGACAAACTTCGGCAGCGCGCGCAGCCAGGGTGTGGAACTGGATATTTCCGCCGTTCCGATACCAGGCCTGGAGCTTGCGGCCAACGCGACCTACACCGATGCAAAGTTCACATCTGATGTCTTGTTCAGAGATGTTACGACTGGACAAGAGTCCGATTTCGCTTTAAAAGGCGATCCGATCGTTGGGTTGCATTGGACCGGTTCCCTTAGCGCGACCTATAACTTCGTAATGACAGCCAACATGAATGGCTACATTCGCGGCAACTATCAATACGTCGGTAGTAGGCCCCTGCAAAGAAAGCTGGGACGAGTCGGTTACGATCCAGCATTCGCGTCTCTCTATGGTCGTGACTATCCCGCCTATAGCTACGGCTCCGCCCGCTTCGGAATCATTAGGAACAATCTTGACCTATCTTTATTCGTGAACAACATCGCCAATGCCCAACCTCGCCTCTCACTGGTCAATATAGCCTTGACATCAGCGGAAACGGAGATTGGTTCGACCCTGCGGCCTCGTGTGATTGGAGTTACGGCTGAGTTGAGGTTTTGACATTCTGAAGCATCGGCAGTTACGTGCACCGATTGGCGGCAATTTGATTGTGCGACGTGCCACCCGAGGGAGTCCGCTCGCCCTAGGCAGAGTCCGTTGAACCTGCGCGGCGGTCCGGTTTCGAAGTGGAGGTCGGTGTCGCAGGTAACGGGAGCTATATGCTGCGTCAGCTGATGTGGATCAATCACGCATGAATACCGCAAAACTGTTTGCATTAAATGTTTCTAAGCAAGTTGGTCTTACAACGGTGGCGCGCTTTGCGAGCGTCAAGCAAGCATGGTGTTTGAATCGAGACATGCAAATGCCCTTGTCTTGCGAGAAATGAAGACCCCATGCGCCTTGCCCAATGCAAATGCGGCACGTACGTCGACTCATCGGTAAGAGGCATGACGCGCAATTCGCCGCGAGACGAGTTGACCATAGGTAAAGAGCGGATCTAATTCGAGTCAGTCGGAATTGTTCAGATGCGCAAACTCTTTATTGCTGCTGATATGGAAGGATGCTCGGCGGTATCGGCACCACAGGCTCTGGCCCCGGACCGATGGGCGTGGGAGTGGGCCGCTGCTCGCCGATGGATGACGGGAGAGGTGTCGGCAGCCGCTGAGGCAGCGTTCGAAGCCCACTATGATGAAGTGATTGTGGCCGACGGGCATGGGAATGCGCACAACATTGAACCCGATCGTCTGCCAGATAACGTCCGGCTGGTCCGCTCGTGGCCACGCCCCCTTTTACACATGGAGGGTGTCGACGATCCGGAAGTCGAATTCTGCGCATTTATTGGCTATCACGCAGGCGCTACCACCCCGAATAGCATTCTCGCCCACAGTTACAGTGGAGCTGCTTATCGCTGGTTGAAACTCAATGGTGAGCTCTGTACGGAAGGGTATCTCAATGCTGCGTTGGCAGGAGAGTTTGGTAAGGCGGTCATTTTCGTTTCCGGCGATGAGCAGACAGTCATCGACGCGCAGCGATACGCGCCCGATGCTGTGCACTTCGTGACAAAGAAATCGATTGGACATCGTTCACAGATCTCTTTGCCTCCGGCGCAAGTGCGTCGTCTATTAAAAGAGGCGTTTGCGAACGCGCTAGTTCGTCCGGCAGCGAAGCCATTCGTAGTCACGGGACCGTGTTGTCTCGAATTGGAGATGATGAGTCAGAGTGCTGCAGAGATGCTCACCTACCTGCCGAATGTCGAGCGCAGGGGTGCATTTGGGGTTACAGGGACATTCCATCGTGTGTCAGCAGTCGTGCGCTTCGTTGCGTTCGCCATGCTGTACTCCCCCAACGGTATTCCGGCACTTTAGAAGGTGGTCGGGTGGTCGTAAGGGTGAAGCCCCTCGGTCAGCACCGAGATGGGCTTGCACGTGCGAGCGCACGAACTGAAGCGAGCGATCCTACTCCAGCACATCACGCTCGAATAGCGCCTTGTAGCCGGAGTAGTCATCACAGACCAACTTCATGACCAACCATTGAGGAAGGCTTGGGCGTGCTTGCCGCGTTGGCCATCGGCAAAAGTCATAAACGACCGTGCCAACGGATCGAACTGGGTGCTCCCGTAGCTCCACAGATACGCACGGTGCGTAAGACCCAGGCCAGGCTTCAACATGGACACCGCGTCTCGCCAGCGTGCAGCCCGTCTCGGGCCAGAAGCGCCGCTTTCAGCGCCAGTACCAATGGCTCCAACCGCACACCGCAGGCGCCGATCCACTGCGCCAAGCTCGAACGCGCCAGTGATACGCCTGAGCGCTCAAAGATGCCTTCGAGGCGATACAGAGGTTGTAAGCAAGTAAGCGTTAACCGCTCTTCGCGGATTCGCTCGCGGATTTGGGGGCGGGCCGGCCGCCGGCCCTTGGCCGTTCAGGGGGTTACGGGCGCTGCGGGGCCGGAAGTGGCTGTAGTGAAGACCTGCCTGCTGGC
>Ga0068863_100003351_pt1 | contig 15824 bp, 12 predicted proteins | sample KBSSwiS62_FD_66596 | JGI IMG/M metagenome (GOLD analysis project Ga0068863, IMG submission 66596) | Switchgrass rhizosphere microbial communities from Kellogg Biological Station, Michigan, USA - KBS Switchgrass S6-2 | ecosystem: Host-associated > Plants > Roots > Rhizosphere > Soil ...
CTTATGAATATTGTGCAATCGGTGAGTTATCCCAATCCAAGCTTTTCTCATTTCAGGGCGGCCGATATCTGGCTTACCGGTTCCCGGTACAATGAATACCTGAGCACAGGATGGCTGGGACGCACCATTGATGCTGAATATCCTGATTATCCCAACACGTCACCAATAGGCGATCACCCGCTGGCGATACAGATTGGTACGCAGGCTTCTACTATGACACAAACAACGGAAACCAATGCGGCTTTCACCATTCCCAATCTAACTTCATTTAATAGTTTTGTGAGTGGAGAACCGCCTGTTTTACCCGCTTCACCTTACAATGATCAGCTTACCTTTCTCCGCCGTTCGCAATACCAGACCAGCAAGTCGATAAAAGTAATACAGGACGCGAGCGTAGCAGGTAAAAATATGGCAACCTATCCTACCGGCAATACACTTGCTACCAACCTCGGTATTGTAGCCAAACTTATCAGCGGCGGATTAAAAACACCGATCTATATTGTTAACCATCCCAATAGTTTTGATACACATACCGGGCAGACGGATCCCACTGATCATACAAAGGGGAACCATGCCAATTCACTGGGACTGCTATCAAAAGCCATTGATGCTTTTCAGCAGGATTTGAAATTATTGGGCGCCCAGGACCGGGTAACCGGAATGACGTTTACCGAATTCGGGCGTCGTATCAAATCGAACGATAGTGTAGGTACCGATCATGGTACGGCTATCCCCATGTTCTTTTTTGGCACCAAAGTAAATCCGGCACTAACGGGTACCAGCCCCGTACTGCCTGCCAACGCAACCGTGAGCGACCAGATACCGATGCAGTTTGATTTCAGGCAGGTATATTCTACAGTTTTGAGAGATTGGTTTCAACTGTCGGATGCCGACCTGCAGTCTGTTTTTGTAAGCACTGCATTTACTTCATTACCCATCTTTAACCAGGCAGCACTGCCGGTAACCATTGTTTCGTTTACAGGTGACTGGAAGAACGCGCAGGTTTCGCTGCAATGGACGGTTGATCATGAACAGAACATCGATAGTTATGAAATACAACGTTCAGAAGACGGGGTGGCTTTTACTAAAAAAGGAACGGTTACCGCACTGAATACAAACAGCAAACACGATTATACTTATTACGATTCCAGCCTGCAGCGCCCTTATTATTACTACCGGATTAAAGTGCTGGAAAAAAGCGGTGGCGTCAAATATTCTGCAGTATTGTTGTTAAGGGATAGCCAGGTAATGAATGGTGTAAAAGTGAAAATATTGCCAAACCCCATCGATAATTGGTTTACTACAGCTTTCCAGGATAAGGTAACAGGTAATATTACGGTTCGCATGCTGGATATGGGCGGCAAAGAAGTGTGGAAGGGTGAACAGTCAGCAAACGAAGCCTACAATCTTACATTTACAATCGACAAACATGTTATGCCTGGTGTATATGTTCTGCAACTGAAAAGTAAGGACTATCAGGTTTCTACACGTGTATTGTTGAGATAAAACAGACCGGCAAAGTTTACCAAAGGTCCGTGATGCGGGCCTTTTTTATTATCATTTATTGCCACGAATGCACGAATTGATAGCTGCTTAATTTCATCGCGTTGGCATCAAACAATTTAACAAAGCACCAGTTGCTCATACAGTTTGGTAAGCGTTTCCTGCGGATTGCTGCAAAGGCCGGTATGGGTTTTAGAAGTCTGCACAACGGTGCTGCGCGTTGCTGTTAGCCAGCGAAAACGATCGGCTGCCGGAAGTTTACCAATAGGTCCGCTGTCTTTTGTACCCGCACAAATTTTTTCAAAAGCCTGGAGATACTGACCTACCTCCGGTATATCCAGTTCACAGGCAAAAGCTTTAATGCGCTCTCCATCGAGGCGGAACAAAACCTGTAAAAATTTTGTTTGCGGACAATACAGTACAACGCCTACGTTGAGAAATTCTTCCCGCTCCACTTTCGGAACAACACGAAGAACCGCATATTCAAATAAAAATTTCTCTTGCATGTTGTGCTTCTTTTAAAAAAATGGCTGAATTGGCGATGCGCAATTCCAGGAATCGTATATAGGCATTGCGGTGCTCAGCCGCAGATTGAAAGGGAGAATCTGTTACCAGCCAATCGTCCGGAACCAGCGAAACGATATTGTTGATGCGTTCCAATGTAAGAATAGATCGAAAACCCGGATCCACCGCCGCCAGTTCTGTTGACCGGGGTAACAATACATGATCTTTAACATGTGTAAATGGACGAAGGGCCTGTTCTTCCCAGTTTTGCCAGGAATGATGGAAATACAGTGAGGCGCCGTGATCGATCAACCACAATTCCTTATGCCATAAAAGCATATTGGTATTGCGGTAACTGCGGTCTACATTCGTAAGCAGGCAATCGAGCCAAACAATCTTCGATGCCAGCAGCGGATCAATGATGCTTACTGTTGGATCAAATGTGATAGAACCCGATAGATAATGGAGACCGATATTGGTCCCAACGCTTGCCTTCAATAAGTCCTGTATTTCTTCATCGGGCTCGGTCCGTCCAAAAGCCGTGTCAAGATCCGCCAGTACAATTTCCGGAACTTTAAGCCCGAGCGCCCGTGCAATTTCACCACCAATAAGTTCAGCTATCAATGATTTGGGTCCCTGGCCAGCGCCACGAAACTTAACCACATAAAGAAACCCATCGTCCGCCTCGGCAATCGCAGGCATGGAGCCACCTTCACGCAAAGGCGTTACATACCTGGTTACGTGCACTTTCCGGATGGAAGCGGGTATATTTTTCAAATATTGTGGGTTTACCGTATCGACAAAAATAGTATTATCTGGGTTTGAAGCCCTAAATATGTACAACAATGGATTTTGATGATCCATGCGGCATTTTTTTGTCAATCCCTTTATATATCTTCATCTTTCGGTTACTGCTAACAGACATATTTAAAGGAAAACTGTATTATGATTATTGAACCAAGGGTACGTGGGTTTATATGTATAACTGCTCATCCGGCGGGTTGCCGTCAAAATGTACTGGAACAGGTGGAATATACCAAATCAAAAGGATTGATAAAAGGACCTAAAAGAGTGCTGGTTATTGGAGCTTCTACCGGTTTTGGCCTCGCTTCCAGAATTACAGCCGCCTTTGGCCTGCAGGCATCTACTATTGGTGTTTATTTTGAAAAGCCGCCGGCTGAAAAGAAAACCGCATCGCCCGGCTGGTACAATACGGCTGCCCTTGAGACGCAGGCGCACGAAGCCGGCCTCTATGCAAAAAGCATTAATGGCGATGCGTTCTCTCTTGAAATAAAACGACAAACCATTGAATTAATAAAAAAAGATCTTGGGCAGGTAGACCTGGTAATTTACAGTCTGGCTTCCCCGGTAAGAACACATCCGTTGACGGGAATCGCCTATAAATCTGTTTTGAAACCTATTGGCGCTCCATACAAAAATAAAACGGTGGATTTTCATACCGGCAAAGTGTCCGACATTCATATTGAACCGGCCAATGAAGAAGAGATACAAAATACCATATCGGTAATGGGAGGTGAGGACTGGGCCATGTGGATAGATGCCCTGCAACAGGAAAAACTGCTAGCACGCAATGCCCTTACGGTTGCCTATTCTTATATCGGGCCATCACTCACCGAGGCGATCTACCGGAAGGGCACGATTGGCCGCGCAAAAGACGATCTGGAAGCTGCCGCGGCTGCTATCACCAGTAAACTGAAAGCTATTAACGGGCATGCTTATGTGTCTGTTAACAAGGCGTTGGTAACGCAGGCCAGCTCGGCCATCCCCGTAATACCGCTTTATATTTCATTGCTGTTTAAAATAATGAAAGAACAGGGCATACATGAAGGCTGTATTGAACAAATACAAAGATTATTTAAGGACAGGTTGTATAATGCAGATAATACAATACCGCTGGACGAAAAAGGACGGATAAGGATTGATGAACTGGAATTGCGCGACGATGTACAGCAACAGGTGGCTGCAGTATGGCCCGATATATCTACTGAAACATTACCCGCCGTTGGCGATATGAGTGGATATAATACAGAATTCTTCCGCTTGTTCGGATTCAAGATCCCAGGCGTAAACTACCAGGAAGAGGCGGATGAAATGGTAGCGATACCAGGACTGTCAAACTAACAGTACCATAGTCGACTATTATAACAGCTTTGCAGTTTAAATGTTGCAAAGATTCTAAACTTTTTGCATTTGGCAATGTGCTGATACATTTTTAACTGAGTATGAATTTCCACAATATTGTTTGCATTGGCCCCATATTAAAAATCAGTAATTATACCTGCAAAAGAAAACTTATCTTACAGGATTAAAGTTCCTGCCTGTTACAAGGCACCGGCCCCGGTTCACTGAAACCAGCCATTTACAATGGCCTTATTATCACCCCTTCACCCTTATTTTGGCATTATTTTTTTATATCAAGGTTTGCGTTTGCCTTACGAACAATAGTGCATTTATTTTTTTTCAATAGCGGCCAGGTATGTTTTATACTGCCGCTTCATCTCTAAAACAGTGATTATGAAGATAGCTTTTATCGGAACTTATCCACCGCGTGAGTGTGGTATTGGAACATTTACCAATAATAAATTTATGGCTATGGTAAATGACGGCAATCATGAAGGAATGGTGATTGCCGTTAGTGATCATGAAAACACGTATGATTATCCCGATGAAGTGGTCTTTACTATCCGGCAGAATCAGCAAACAGATTATATAGAAGCCGCCAAGTTTATCAACAGAAGTGGCGCCGACATTTGCATACTGGAGCATGAGTTTGGGATATTTGGCGGACAAAGCGGCATTTACATTTTGCCATTGCTGCATAGGTTGGAAATTCCTTTTATGGCCGTTTTTCATACAGTATTAAAAACACCGTCGTATAATGAGAAAGCCATCTTAACAGAAATAAGCAAGATGGCTGCACGCACCGTTGTTATGACGAACAAAGCTCATGAATTTCTTACGGAAGTATACAATGTTCCGAAAGAGAAAATAAAGATTATCTCGCACGGGGTACCCGATCTCCAGTTCGACCAGGATGTTTCCAAGAAGGAATTTAAACTGGAAAACAAAAAAGTATTGCTCACGTTTGGACTGATAGGACGCAATAAGGGAATTGAAACAGTCATAAAAGCATTGCCTGCAGTGGTTGCCAAGCATCCCGAAGTAATTTATATCGTGCTGGGGAAAACGCATCCCGCAGTTTTGCGGCATTCGGGCGAAGAATATCGTATCTATCTGCTTCAACTGGTAAAGCGCCTGCAGTTGGAGAAACATGTTCTTTTCATGAATGAATTTGTTAGTCAGAAAAAATTATTTAAATATTTATCGGCAACAGATATCTACATTACTCCTTACTTAAATGAAGCACAGATTACCAGTGGTACATTATCGTATGCAGTAGGAGCGGGCTGCGCCGTGGTATCAACACCTTACTGGCATGCATCTGAAATCCTCGCAGAAGGTCGCGGTCGTTTGTTTGATTTTAATGATCACAGCCAGTTATCCTCAATATTGCTTGATTTGCTGGATCATGAAGAAGTGATGGAAGATCTCCGCGCAAATGCATTGGCACATGGTTTTGAAATCACCTGGCCTAAGATTGGAAAAAAATACCTGTCGCTCAGTAAAATAATTCTTCACCAGCAGGCATGGCAATCTCCCAAAAAAGAACCTGCCCTCGATCCTCTTATATTGCCGCCGTTTTCGCTGGAACATGTGAAACGCATGACAGATGATACGGGCATTATACAGCACGCAAAATTTGGTATTCCCAATCTGAAAGAGGGATACTGTCTGGATGATAACGCACGGGCATTACTGATGGTTTCGATGGCGTATAAACAGAAAAAACATCCGCTCACCGTTGAACTGATGCCGGTATACCTCAGCTATATTCATTATATGCAGAATGAAAACGGTACTTTCAGGAATTTTCTCAGCTTCAGTAGAAACTTCCTGGATGAAATGGGTTCCGAAGATTCATTTGGGAGAGCCATCTGGGCACTGGGCTACCTGCTGGGCAATGCACCCAACGATGCATATTTTCAATCTGCCAAAGAGATATTTTTTAAAGCGGTACCCAATTTTAAGAATTTACAATCGATCAGGGGTATTGCCAACACGATTATCGGTGTGAGTTATTACCTGCAAAGCTATCCATCGGACATGGGTATGGCGGAACAATTGAAAGATCTGTCAGCGCGGTTAATTCACCATTACAATAGTCACCATGTGCCGGAATGGAAATGGTTCGAGCCTACGTTAACGTACGACAATGCTGTGCTGCCATTATCAATGCTGCATGCCGGCAGTGTGCTGAAAGATGATTCCATTTTGAAAGTAGGCATGGAAAGCATGCATTTCCTTAGCTGCCTTACTTTAAAAAGCGGTTGTCTGTCGGTGATAGGCAATGAGCAATGGTATACAAAAAATGGTACGCAATCGCTTTTTGCCCAGCAGCCGATTGATGCAATGGGTATGGTGCTGATGTTCCAGAAAGCATTTCATCTTACCGGCGACCGTACCAACCTGGACAATCTCTATGCTTCCTTTATGTGGTTCCTGGGTGAAAACGATTTACGGATGAGCCTGTATGATTATGAGACAAAGGGTTGCTGCGATGGCCTTGAAAGCTATGGCGTGAACAGGAACCAGGGTGCAGAAAGCACATTGGCTTACCTGATATCCCATTTAACGCTGTTGCAGACTTTCGAAGATATTTACACACCGGGTAAAGAAGTTAGCCTGGCAAAAGAAGATGTGCAGTTAAAACATGAACCGGTTGAAATCAGCAGTAGCAAAAAGGTAACGACCGTATAGCTATCCACGGGCATACTATAACATTATGAAAATTGCCCTTCTGTCTCCCGTAGCATGGCGTACGCCACCCAGGAAATATGGCCCCTGGGAGCAGGTAGTATCTTCCCTGGCGGAAGAACTGGTGCGGAAAGGCGAAGATGTCACTCTCTTTGCTACCGGCGATTCTATTACGGCTGGTAAGCTGGCCTATTGTATAGATAAGCCTTATGCAGAGAATAGCGGCGCCGATGTAAAGGTTAGTGAATGTCTGCATATCAGTTACCTGATGGAGAGAGCAAGTGAGTTTGATATCATTCACAATCATTATGATTTTTTGCCGCTTACCTATTCAAGGCTCATATCCACACCCATATTAACCACTATTCATGGGTTTTCATCGCCGCTGATAGTTCCTGTATATAAAAAATACGATGACCATTGTTATTATGCGGCTATCAGCAATGCTAACCGTCACCCTGATCTTAATTACCTCGCCACGGTATACAACGGGATTAATATAGATTCATTTAGTTATTGCGGGCAGCCAGAAGATTACCTGCTTTTTTTTGGAAGGATACATCCTGAGAAAGGCGCCTGGGATGCTATACAGGTGGCAAAACATTGCAAAAAAAAAATAATTATTGCCGGCCTGATACAGGATGAGCATTACTTTGAGCAAAAGATTAAGCCATGGATCAACAACACCGATGTGGTCTATGCCGGCAATTGCGGTCCTGCACAAAGGAATGAACTGCTGGGTCATGCGGCGGCCCTGCTGCATCTTATTCATTTTGATGAACCTTTTGGATTAAGTGTAGCCGAAGCGATGTGTTGCGGTACACCGGTGATTGCCTTTAACCGGGGGTCAATGCCGGAACTTATCGTGCATAAACAAACAGGCTTTTTGGTTCAGACCATTGAAGAAGCTGCTGCTGCAGTAAGCGGGCTTGCATCGATTAACAGAAAGGATTGCCGGGATCGCGCCGTGAATTTCTTTTCAACCGGTAAAATGGCGGATGACTATCTCAGGTTATACAAACATATTCTGCACGGCTAAACCAGTGGCGCGGTTTTTTTCAATGCAGCCAGCAATTCAGTTACATTAATAGTGGCATAGGTTGACGCATGGTCAGACATGGCATACGGGATAATAAGGCTATCGTTGCAGATCATAGCTCCACAGGAATATACCACATTGGGCACATAGCCCTCCCGCTCGCTTTCGTTTGGTACCAGTATCGGTGTTTCCAACCGGCCGATTTCTTTTTCAGGATTTTCCAAATCGAGTAAAGAAACACCCAATGAATATTCACGCACCGGGCCTACCCCATGTGTTATTACCAGCCAGCCTTCCTCGGTTTCGATAGGGGATCCGCAATTACCCATTTGTACAAATTCCCATGGATATTTAGGTTTCTGCAGCAGGGTTGACTTGCGCCACACCGTTATATTGTCGGAGAAGGAGATATAGTTGTTTACACCGTCCAGCCTGCACAGCATGGCATATTTGCCTTTTATTTTTCTTGGAAACAGGGCCATGCCTTTATTCTGCGCCACCTCACCATGTATGGGCATCACTTTGAAATGATAGAAATCCTGCGTGAGCAATAATTTTGGCAGGATGGTAATGCCGTCGTAAGCGGTATAGGTGGAGTAATAGGTAACCTCCCCATTATCGTCGGTAAACCTTACAAAGCGGGCGTCTTCAATGCCCTTCATTTCAGTATCTGCTATAGGAAAAATTACCCTTTCTGAAATAGAAGTATCTACAGAAAAATCCATTTCGTAGTGGGAAGAAGCCAGCCAGAGTATTTCATTCAGCACCACCAGCGCCATGGTATTGTTAATCAGGATTTTTTTTGCTTCTTCTGAATACTTGATAAGTTGTTCGTAGGTAAAAGTATCGGGCAGCTTATCCATCATAATGGTATAAGCCGGGCTATCTGTGGTCTGCATTTCGCCCAGTTTTTTGAAAAAGGACGCTTTATCATAGGTATGGTTTGTTACATGCTCGGGCGATTCCAGCATTCTGCCCGGGGGCTCTATCAGTATATGGTTGTCCTTATCGATAATGCCTGACCTGAAAACAATAGATGAAATATGCCCTTCCCCGGTGGCCCGGAAACTGATAATGACCCGCTTTTCCTTGGCAGACAAACCCGACTGGTCCGGGTCTTCCATAATTGATGGATTGAAAAAAGCCGCCGCCTCAATAGAATATTCCATGGTGAAATAGGCACCGATCAATACCTTTTGGGCGGTTGATAAAGTAGACGGATCAAGATTTATTTTTGGAAACAGGGGCAGCAAGCGGTTGTAATTATTTTCAAATACACGTGAGATACTGCGGTGCCTTTTTGAGTAATCCCTTAAAACCTGAAAAAGCGTTTCTCTTTGTTCTTTTTCGGGCATCCCCAGAATGCGTTTTATGAGATCGAGCGATCTTTCTTCGTTATTGTATAAAAAACGCGCAATGACGCGGCTTGAATCGGGCTGGAAAATTATGTTTTTTCTGATAACAATTACAGGCATAAAAAGCTATTGATAGGTTCAAAGATAAATTATTAATCTATCTGGATTTTGAATAAATGCGTGTTTCTTTACAATAGGAAAGGAGATAAGATTCGCTCTGTTCCAAGCAATATGCCTGCCAGTTAATCTAACGGTACTGTGCATAGCCAGTGGCCGGGCAGATTAAATATTAATTAATAACCAATATTATTCCAAACAATATAACAAGTCTGATAATTGTAACCCGCCATGATTAAAAAAACCTTCAGGCAGACTTTATTTCCCTCCTCCGCGATAGCCTTTCTGAAAAAATTGAAAAGAAATAATAACCGCGAATGGTTCAATACCAACAAAAATAAATTCCTGGAAGAACAAGCGAGGGTAGAATTGTTTGCGGAAGCCTTGCTGGCGGAACTGAATTCACATGATATGATTGAAACCGTTTCGGGCAGAAAGAGTTTATACCACATATATCGTGATGTCCGTTTTTCTGAAAATAAAACACCCTACCGGACCAGTTGGAGTGGTTATTTTAAACGTGCCGGCAAGCAGCGGCGCGGAGGGTATTATTATCATATTGAACCGGGTAATAATTTTATTGCGGGCGGATTCTGGGGGCCTAACCCGGCCGACCTGAAACGCATCCGGGATGAAATTGCTTTTGATGACGCGCCCCTGCGTGCAATTCTCAAGCGCAAATCCTTTGTATCAACTTTTGGAAGCTTGCAGGGCGAACAGGTGAAAACTGTACCCCGGGGTTTTGATGCTGGCAATGCCGGCATTGATTTGTTACGGTTCAAACAGTTTTTATTAATCAGGCGCTTTAGTGACGCGGCAGTACTGGATGAAACTTTCCACGAAGAAGCAGGCCGTACTTTCCGGAATATGCGTCCGTTTTTTGATTATATGAGTGAAGTCTTATCTACCGGTGTTAATGGTGTCGCGGAATGACACGGATGGTTGCGTTCGATGTCCGTCAGCACAGGCAGTAAGAACAACAAAGTTAACCCGCAACTGCTGCCAGGCAGTTGCAGTATACCATTTCCCGGGTTACCCGCCAACCTTCCGTGCAGCAATCATACGTCGGCTATATGTAGTATTGTCAATAGTATTGGATGGCCCGTTTTCCTATTGAAATATATGCTTGAAATATTGCCCGGCAGCGCTTACGTACGAATACTTACAAAGCGGGCTATTTTCTCTTAGTTAGCCAAAATTTGTCTTTAACCGATAATACAGACGTCAACCAGCCGTTTGATATTAAGTTAAAGAACTGTTTGTCTTTATAAACCATCTTCACTATAAGATATAAGGGCTATAGTAATAATCTCTACCTATGAACAACATGTTGCTTAAAAAGATCACGATTTTTTTAACTGTAGATGAGAAAACTATTGATACTTATTTCAATGTTCACGATCCATCTCTTATTTACAAACGACAACTGAACCAGGATTTCGAGGCCTATATCATGTCTTCCATTGTTGCCATTAAGCGATATTCGGCTGTCAGGTATAAACTTGTTTGTAACCGGGAAAGTGACAAACAATATGTAGAACCACTTGTACATGCCATCAGGCGGCATTTCTCCATCCAGAAATCAATTAAAGAATCAGAGTTTATAAAGTTTAAGAAAAGTTCCTATAAACTTTTAACAGTGAGTCTCGCCATCGTAATGCTCTGCCAACTGTTGCAGGCGGCATTGAAAAGCAACGAAAATCTTCATTCTGTGATAGGCAATGCTGTGGATGTATTTAGCTGGGTTATACTGTGGAAACCCATTGACAAACTTATTTTTTACTGGAATCCATACCTCAAGGAGATATCCATCTTCGATCGGTTGATGAATGCAGAAATTGTCATTAGTGAAAGACAGTCTGCAGAATTGACCGTGCCTGATCTAAAATATGCGTAATTGTATTATCATATTTTTCTTTACATCCCTGCGTTACAATGCCTGCGCCCAGCAGGCATTCAGTTTCGAACAATATTCATTTGTAGGAGCAGGACAAAATAGCCTGCTTGCCCCTGTAGCACATTATCAAAGCAAACGGAAATGGTATGCGGAAGCACGTTATAATTATGAAGACATACGCACTTTTTCACTGTATGCAGGAAGAACCTTCTCCCGCGACAGGGAATTTTCCTGGAGCTTAACCCCTGTTCTTGGCGCCATTGCAGGTAAAATGAATGGTGGATCTTTTGGACTGAATTCGGCATGCAGCTATCATAAATTCAATTTTTCGTCGCAGGCCCAATACAGTATGTCGGCTGAAAACCGGTACGAGAATTTTTTTTATAACTGGGCTGAATTTTGTTATCAGCCCACCGATTGGTTTTATACAGGTATTGCACTGCAGCATACCCGTATGTATGCAACGCAAAACGTGGCCGATCCGGGTTTACTGCTGGCTTTTTCTCTTGGCCAATGGACGGTTCCGTTATATAGTTTCAATACGTTCAGCGGCGAAAAATATTATGTACTCGGTATCAACTGGGAATGGAAGCACAGCAAAACCCAGCCCAAACAGGCGCCCATAGTTTTGGTAACCGGCGAAAACAAATAACGATGCTGCAGGCCTGCGTCTTTGATTCGTACCCTGCCTATAACCGTAATGGTAACTACCTAAAGGATAGTATGCAATCACTTCATTTTTTTGAAATATCCTGCTGAATACTAATTATAACCAGGCATAGGCGTTATAATCAACGCTGCAGTAAGCCGCACGTGCTTTTATATTATCTAAACCATACATAACAGATTAAATTATGAGAAACCAAATTATTACCTGCCTGCTGGTAACCTTTTCGGCAGTAACCGGCAACGCACAGATAGGTATTGGAACTACTACACCCAATTCAACCCTGGATGTGCGTGGATCCCTGTCTGTGAGCTACCGCGCGTTCGCTGCAAATACAAGCGCTGTTGTTTCTGATAACATGCTTGTATTTACTGGCACCTCAGCGGCTACTTTAACATTGCCCGATGCCATTACCTGTGCGGGCAGGGTGTATTGGGTAAAGAACACCAGCTCCAACTCATCTGCATTGACGATAGCGACCACTTCTGCCCAGACTATTGACGGGCTTGCAACATGGGCATTAACACAAACCAATAAAGCATTGCGGTTGGTTAGCAATGGCGCTGGCTGGATCATAGCATCAGAAAGTTTACCGGGCAACAGCAGTGGCACACCCTGGATAAATGGAGGTAACAATGTAAGTTCCCTGCAATCTATTGGCACCACCAGTAATTACGATCTTCCGTTTATTACCAATAATTCAGAAGCCGTACGCATTTCCAGCACCGGGAACGTTGGCATCGGTACTGCAACATTCAGTTCATCAAATGCTGAAAAATTAAAAATAAACTCCGGCACCACTACCAATACGGCAATTTATTCAACCGGAAACGTTAACGACTTCCTGCAATTCAACCTGCAGAATACCAACAACGGAAATTTTGCAAGCTCCGATATTGTGGCAACCGCCAACAATGGTACCTCAGGTTCTGTGTATATTGATTTGGGGATAAACAGCCAGGGCTATCTTAGTGGCTCCAGTAGTATATTGAATGGCTCCAATACGGCTTACCTGTATGCTACCGGCGCAGACTTTTACATTGGAAATGGCGCGCAGAACAAAGATTTGATCTTTTTCACGAACGCAGGCGGCACCGGTGCAGATGGCACAGAAAGGATGCGTATAACCAATACACAAATGACAGTGAGGAATGACTTGTTTCCGGAATACAATAATAATTTCTCGTTAGGAAATTCTACTCTTAAATGGACGGCTGTATATGCAACCAACGGAACCATTCAAACTTCAGACATCAGGCTTAAAACAAATATTCAACCTTTGAAATACGGTCTGAGAGAGGTACTGGCAATGAAACCGGTGAGCTATAACTGGAAAACCAGTCCGGACTCGGATAATAAAATTGGATTGGTTGCGCAGGAAGTCAGAAAGATTGTTCCGGAAGTGGTAGTAGGCGATGAAACCAAAGAAAATATCGGAATGAACTACGCAGAATTAGTGCCTGTTCTTATAAACGCCATAAAAGATCAGCAAGGGCAAATTGACAACCTGAAAAAACAGGTAGCCGAATTAAAAAAGAAACACTAATCAGTTCATCACATAGATAATGTCATGAAAAAAAAATCATTGCTGCTGCTAAACTTAATTGTTTCGCTTGCTGCTTTCGCACAGTCCGATCTTCAAAACACGGGTGTTTTATACGTAACCGGGTCATCAGATATTTTGTATATCAGCGGTTCGTTTACAAATACTTCTGGTGCAACGTTTACCAATAATGGAAATTTGTATGTGCTGCAGCAGCTCAGCAATGCGCAGGCGGCGATGACAGCAGGAACAGGTACTTTATTTTTAAATGGATCGGCAACCCAAACGGTGGGGGGATCACAATTGTTTAAAACCTATAACCTGGTAACAAATAACGCATCCGGCATCACCCTTAATAATGATCTCAGCGTAACCGGTTTGCATACCTTTTCATCGGGCATTATCTTTTCATCAGTAACGCCCAATTATCTTATATACGAGGCGGGTGCAGCTTATACAGGCGACGGCGATACAAGGCATGTTAAAGGGTGGGTTCAAAAGATCGGCAGCACAGCGTTTGTGTATCCACTGGGCAATGGAACCGTAGAGCGGACCATTGGCACCAGTAATCTTTCTGCCGTTTCTGTCTTTAATGCGAATTATCCAGGTGCAACTACCAATACAGGAAACCTGGCCGTGCCCCTGGTATCGGTAGATCCCAATGAATACTGGTTTGTTAACAGGGTTAGTGGCGGTACCGCTACCATTGATATGAACTGGGATAACAGTAAGATTGCTATGCCATCTTATCCACTTGCCAGCATTCGGGTAGCAAATTACCTGGCGGGTAACTGGACCAGCGAAGGTGGCAGCGCTTCAGGAAGCACCTCTGCTACAGGAAATATTTCATCAACCACGCTGTCTTCATTTGGCGCGTTTACATTGGGCAGCATTTCGGCTGTATTGCCCGTTCATCTTATCGATTTCAATGCTGCCAGGATCAATGATAAAACAATGCTGAACTGGACAGCAGAAAATGAAATCAACCTGAGTCATTATTCTGCCGAGCGCAGTAACGATGGCCTGCAGTTTTATCCGATAGCGAACTTACCTGCACGCAACCTGGCAACCCCACAGCAGTATGCATGTACCGATAACAGTGCATTAGCGGGAATTGCGTATTACCGTTTGAAAAGCGTTGATCTGGATGGCAAAAGCAGTCTTTCAAAAATAGTAACGATTAACGCCGGCAACAGCAGGGGCGTGCGCGTTGTAAACCCCGTTTACAATAATATCCATATCAGTTATGCAGGTGCCGATGGGGTGTATGGGTTCAGGATAACCACACTGTCGGGACAAACCCTGCAGCAAGGAGAACTAAGCTTGTCCGCAGCCGGTGGCTCAATACCGCTATTGGCTTCTGTGAGCAAAGGCGTTTATATATTGCAGATAGAAAAACCAGGTTTCAGTTTTGTACAAAAAATACAGGTCCGCTGATGGTTTGTGGAACGCTGCCACTGTCATCACTGTCATGCCGAAAGGCGGCCGTACATGCTCCGGCTAAGGAACTCGTTAAAGTAATTTTGAACCATGGCATAATGATATAAAAAATAAAGGTTTCGGGAAGGATAATAGTATAATATCACGGAGGCATCAAAATAGAAAGAGGCTGTCACAATATATGTGAGAGCCTCTTTTTATAGAAAAATCGATTGAACTATATCACGAGAAAAGTCTTTTAAAAAATGAGGGAGGTTCCTGCTTGCTGGCAGTTTTGTCTGGCAGCAATGACTCCACACGCTCCATAATGGTCTTCAGTTTATCGGGATTGAGCGATGATTTCACAATATAATCAAGCGCGCCCTGCTGAATGGTTTTTACAGCTATCAGGATATCTTCCTGCCCTGAAATAAATAAAACTATAATGGAAGGATTAAACTGTTTGATTTGCCTGAGCACATCAAGACCGTTCAGATCGTCCATATTGTAATCAAGAAAAATAATGTCCGGCTGTTGCTGGGCAAGGCTTTGCAGGCAGTCGTTTCCGTTATCGAACAACTGCACATTTGTGTAACCGAGTTGCTTCAGGAACTGTTTGTACAGGTTCAGGCAAAGAACATCATCATCTACCAAAAATATATTTGCGTTAAACTTAGTAAGCATCGCCTGTTTTAAACTGGTTAGTAAATAAGTCGTATTCATTACCGCCCTGACTTACAATAAACGCTAACGCAAAGAGGTTATTGCCGCTAAGTTAAAATCTGTTACCCGGGGTTGTGAGCTGGCAATTTATAGTTGTAAGTACTTAGTGAAAGCTTAATATATCCACCGGAGCCCGGGCGTTTTCCGTGCCTGGTGGTTTTAAAAGACTTATAATCCCGATAGTTCGGGCCGCAAGTTTTCGAATGCCACGAATGCACGAG
>Ga0068863_100003357_pt1 | contig 15811 bp, 8 predicted proteins | sample KBSSwiS62_FD_66596 | JGI IMG/M metagenome (GOLD analysis project Ga0068863, IMG submission 66596) | Switchgrass rhizosphere microbial communities from Kellogg Biological Station, Michigan, USA - KBS Switchgrass S6-2 | ecosystem: Host-associated > Plants > Roots > Rhizosphere > Soil ...
CTGGAGGAACGGGGATTTCTTGTATCTGTGAGATGACTTGGCGTGACGAATCCGTAAGAGCAGGCGCAGCCGGAGAATGTTGAAATTCCCCGCTGGCGTATGCAGTGAAATACGACTCGGTTGCCCATAGTGAAAACCCTGTCACATTGTTAAAACCTTGCTCGTACGGGCGCCCGAAATCGTTGATGATCGTTTGGCCAAAATTATAGTGGTATCCCTGGGAAAGCGGCTTGCCACTTATCTGGGAAACGCGAGTTGAAATAGACTCGATGCGGGCTCGAGTATTGTCGCCTCCTGCCAGACGGGAGATCTCTTCGCTGAATTCCTGTGCCAACGAGCCGTAAATTTTTGAAGCCTGTGAAGAAGGACTCTCGGCGTTGGCCACTGCTTCGGCGGCTTCGCTGACCAGTCGGGCACACTCAAATCTTGTCCATGGACGCATATCCGTGATCGCCGATTGGACATAGCCCTGCGCGATCAACCGATCCATGGCGGGATAAACCCAACTGTCCAATTGGACATAGGGCGAACCCATATTTGCGCTGGAAGTCGCCCGCGTTCGGCGAAGAAAGGTCCCCAGCGGTTCCCACTGACTGCCGCCAAGTTCCATGTCGTGGTGCCGGCTATATATGTCTTGGGCGACCACGTTACCAATAATGCCACCGACAAAAATGTCGGAAGGAAAATGCTGCCGTGAACGGTACCGGGAATAGTCAACCAGAGAGGCCAGGCTATAAACCACGAGCTTGGTAAGGAGTCCAGGGTATTCATGAGCCACAACTCCAGCCACCGCCCAAGCAGCCGCCGAATGTTCGGACGGAAAAGAGACGCCGCCGCTGAAAAAATCACCGTTCCCGACCCCTTGGAAAGGCCTCTGGCGTCCCAGCGAGTACTTCATCGCCTCGACTGTGATCAAACTGTTTACTGCAGCTTCCCCCGCAAGAAAACCGGTCTCCCGCCAATGCTCTCGATGTTTGGGATAACTGGCGATCCAAATTGCCGCGGTGCCGCCAATAAGGCCCGCGACAGCAGCGTTGGAAAGGTTGCTGTAATGGCTCATGGTCGCGGGATTCTGCGAAATGTGCCGGCTTGAGTGGACATCTGTTACCAGCAAACCCGTTGTGACGCCGGTCAGTGGTAACAGCCAGTTCGCATCGGTCCAGCGAAGGCGGGCGGGACTGGTCCAAATTTCTTTTTGATCAAGCAAGAATCGTTTGCCTAGCTGGCTAGCGCCGAGCGACAGGTTCACGTCACGAATGTTGTCCTCCTCATCCGTCACTCGGCTCAATTTAGGCTTTGGCTTTCGTTCCATTTCCTCGCTCGTTTTTGCCACTACCGCTGGCCTTTCATCTCCCTTTGTTTCTTGTCCTAAAGTCGCGGTTCCCGTCACCAGAATCAGTGCGAGGCTCGCGAGCCACTGGGCGCTTGTGTGCATCTGGCTCGGTCTCGACTACGGGTGAATGTAGGCCACAGCGAGCGCCAGCGATGAGGCTACCTGCGCTGTTTGCAAGATCGTCGACCAATTTGCTCCGCCGATCTTCGGAGTCCGCTCCGGCGCAACCACCATGTCTCCCGGCCGCAGCGCTGCGTTCAGAGGATCGCCCGACCACCAGCCATCGTTGCTGTTCTTCGAGATCACTGATCCGTCGGCTCGCACGACAAAAACGGCTTTCTTGTCGGCGTTCGGCGTAAGCCCCCCGGCTTGGCTCAAATACCACCGCGCAGACTTTCCTGGCTGCGCCGAAATTGCCGTTGGATTGAACACCTGACCGTTAACGACTACTACGTTCGCTTTCTTTGGAATCACCAGCACGTCTCCGTCACGCAACGCTAGATCCGCCGGAGTGTTTTTCCATTGATTGACGTCGGACGATATGTGAATCACGACTCGGCCAATGGGAGCATTTGTCGCGAGTTGACTTAACGTCGCGTCGGTCTGCGCCAGAGCGTTAAGTTTCGCGTTCTTTTGGTCGGTGTCTCCCTCGGGAAGCGCCTTGAGGTGTATTCGCTCCGCTTTCATGCGCTCGATCAGTTCCAATTGGTTTCTCGCTTCCAGGTCTCGGATCTCACGCCGCATCAACACCGCACCGTAAGCGGACGCTTGCGCCGTATAACCACCGGCCCGCTCTAATACCGAGCTCAGCCGTTCTCCAGGTTGTATGCCGTACGTTCCTGGATGGGTGAGCTCGCCGCTCGCCTTCACGGATGCACCTACGTCGCTCCATCCAGGAATTTGCCGTATCGCCAGAACGTCGCCGCTATGCAGAGCCACATCTTCGCTGCCATTGCCATTTCTTATGGACGCCAGCGAAAGTTGCGACTGCTCGGGCGAATTACCGGAGGTTGCATATCGAGTTAGGTCGGCGGTATTTGTATCGGCACTTCGTTTCAAGCCTCCGGCCGCCCGGATCAGGTCCGCGGCACGCATATTCGCGCTGAACGGGTAACGCCCGGGGTTTGCAACTTCACCGGTTATCTCGATCGTTTCCGGCTGCACCCGCGAGATGTTTTTGTGAATCAGCAGCCGGTCGCGCGGCTGAAGTAACAGGTTGTCTGCCGCTGAGCCGTGCATTGCCGCTTCGAGGCTTACGCTGAAGATCTTCGATCCCCCGTCGGCGTCCATGCGAAACAGCTGCGCCGTATCCAACGCCGCATCCGGTGCGAGGCCACCCGCTAGATACACGGCGTCCTTTACTGAGATCTGCCCGGCCGTTCGATAGCTGCCGGGAGCCCGAACTTCACCTACCACCGATACGGTGGGTGCCGGCTCAAAATCAAAGCGGCTATAGATTCGGACGGTGTCCAGGGGTTGCAGCAGCGGAGCGGTAGCCGGATTTTTCATCGCGGAAGCCAAGTCAAAACTTACGACGCTCGGACGGAAGTCGGGAGCATCGAGCCGAATGATTTCTCCGTAGTGCGCGGCGGGCTCGGGTAGGAGGTCTTTATATGTCGCGACTAGGTCGGTCAGTTTCATGCCTTCGCGATAGGAATAGCGCCCCGGCCTGAGGACATGTCCTTGCAGGTAAATCGCGTTCTGGTTGTAAGAGGCGATCGGAAAGATGTGGATTTCATCGCCATCCTTGATTTGCAAAGATGCCAGTTGGGAGACGTTGGGGCTTTCGACCGACAGATCCAAACTCAGCATCGTTCGCTTTTGGTGTGCTTCCAATCGCTGCACTTCGACGTGTTGCAGTGCCGCCGCCGGAAGGATCCCGCCCGCCAATTCGAGGACATCTGCGACCGCCGTCTCACCGCCCAACTCGTAAATCGCCGGCCTTCTGACCATTCCTGTCACTGTGACCTGCGCACCGACCGGCGGCACCATGAGCGTGTCGCCGTTTTCAAATCGTTGCGCATCGGGCGTAACGCCATTCAATAGCAAATCGTAGGCGTCAATGACTTCTAGTTCGCTCCGTCCACGCATGTGCCTCAGGTTCCGTAGCGATCCTCTTGGCGTGATCCCGCCGGCCGACACCAGCGCGTTCAACGCTGTCGACAGCGAGCTGATGTCATACGCGCCAGGCTCCTGCACTTCGCCCACGACATAGATTCGAATCGTTCGTAACCGCGACACCGACACGTCTGCGGACGTGTCGCGATATTGCGTCCCCACAGCCCGCTGCACGGCTTGTTGCACTTCGCCAAGGGACCTTCCGCTCACGAGGAGTGGGCCTGCCTCCGGCAGCGTAACTCGCCCTTGCCGGTCTACAACTCGAACTAGCTTTGACGAAAGTCCTCCCCAAAGATCAATCGACAAGCTGTCGCCCGGGCCGACGACATAGTCGGGACCGACGGGCAAATCCATGGGAATGGCGCGCACGTCCCGCAGCCCATCCTGAAATACTTCGGTTCCAAATCTTTTCGGTGGCTGCTCTCGAGAAGGAGCTTGCACATACAGGTCGTACAACGACGGAATGTCTGCATACGGATTGGGCCGGTGCACCATCGCACCCGGAGTGGCCAGCCGGTCCCTGGATAACTGCGGCTCAGTACGCCTTCTGGCGTTCGCAGTGTTCAAGGTTCCCGTGACGATTGGAGGATTCCCCTCGACTAAGTTCTCGTCTGGAGCCGCGCCGGTCGCCGCTCGGCGCAACTGTTCTGGCATGCCATAAGTCGTATTATCGGAAGGCAAGTCATCGGGGAAGATTCCATCGCGGTAACTCCGCGACCTCCCTGGTTGAGAGAGGCTCGCAGACAGCACGGTCGGATCAACATTTTCGTAGCTAAAGCCGTTATCGGCGGCTCCATTGGCTCGCAGCATTCGCGGCGAAACTTCGGCGGGTGCATCGCTGGGCGAAGGTAGCTCCTTTTGTTTCGGAACTAGGTTCTCTCCCTCGGAAAGCGAGCTGCGATTTAACGAGCGCGAAGCGTTCTGTTCGCAATCCCGTGAGTTCTTGCCTTCGCACGCCGTCTGGTTCACGTCGCTGTCGCCGAGTTTTCGCGGCTTGATCGCTTCTGAATCCTCCTGCGCTTCGATCTGCACCAGGCGTTTAGCTCGTTCTTTGAGCATTAGCTCCTGCTGTTTTCCCATCTCGGAGTCCGGATTGAGTCCTGGCCGTAAATAGCCGTAGCGCTGCAGAATCTGCGTTGCGGCCGAACGAAAAGCGACGTCGGTCGTTAGTCGGTCGAGAATAGCGGTGTCAGTCAGGTCCTCGTCGCTTACAATTTGGCCTTTGTCGCTCGACTCCTTCGCCACCCAGCGCTTTAGCTCAACCAGAATCCCGGGTTCTTTAACCAAGACCTCTCGGATTTGCGGAGCCGACGCCGCAACTCGGGATAAGTTCGCCTTTTCCAACTCGGACGCCGCTCGGTCGGCCGGTCGGGAATTGGTCATCGGCTGTCGTGATTGGCGTTCCGTGGTCTCCTGCGCGGATGCAGACTGGGCCACCGGCAGCGCGAGTAACGCGGACAGGACCAGCACCAGGGCGGACGCGGTTTTCAGCATGTTCTGAAGGGACCTCCTTTCAATTGACCTTGCTCCCGTTGTCTGCGCTTTCCGCGGCATTCCTGACGGCGCTGAGAAATCCCCGTTCCGACGATTCGACGTGGTCTGCATGAATATCCAGTGAGGCCCAATAGCACACGGTGTAGTTTTCGCGTGGCGCGACAGCGATGATGCGCAGCGCCGGATACTCCCGCAGCAACTGGTCACAGATCGCCGGTCGTTTGCCGGGATTGTGTGCGGTCACTACCAGGAGGTCCGGCGCCGTCTTTTGTACGAGCTGCGGAATCTCTGCTTCTTGGCTGACCTCGCCCACGATCTCAATCCATGGTTCGTCCGCGAGCATTTCGGCAAGCAGCTCTCTCATCACCTTCGGCTGGTTGGCCATGAGCACCCGGAATGTCTTGACCATCGGCATACCCCTTGCGGAATCGATGGTTCGCAGTATCGGTGGCTTAGAAAAAAATGATAGGTCTCATGAAGCGCTAATTTTGCGCCCTGGCAGCAGGTTGGTTTACGGTCGGAAAGAGGACCATGGTGGAAGTAGTTAAACCGCGTGGAGAGCTTGGCACTTTCAGTAGTGCCGGGGCCAAGCCACAGTGCCAACTCACCTTTGGCTATTTAGCACCACAGGATTCTGATGAGTTTTTTCTTAACTGTATGTTTACCCACATAAAAGATACTTGACATGCTTCTCTAGTACTTCTAGACTGCATTTCACTAAGTCGTTAGTACACAAATCACGGTACTGCGCCTTTGCCGCTTTAGAGCTCGTGTGAACCTATTTACCTAGCCTGAGGGTGTCTATGGGCCAGACGTGTCAACGAAGGATGTCCCCAGAAATTAAGCTCTACCTGTTAGCCGAGAATCGCTTACTGCGCGACACTTTGACGCGCTTGCTCAGAAAACGATCAGAAATCTTAGTAGTTGGTGTCAATCGCATCACAACCACCAGCAAAGAAGAAATTGCTTCCGCACACTGTGACGTGCTTCTGACTGATTGCTTCGATAGTACTACCCACTCGGCCTTTTTGTCCGACGTTCTCCGTGAAAAGCCCGAAACGAAACTCGTCCTGTTTGGAATGAATGACGATCCGGCCACTTTCTTGAGGGCCGCCTTCCTAGGAACCTGCGGCTATATGCTGAAGGATGCCTCAGTGGCGGAAATGGTGGCGGCAGTTCTCGCTGCCGTGCGCGACGAGGCGACTTGCCCCCCAAATCTCTGTTTGTCGCTAATCCAGTATCTCCAGAGGAGGGGTGCGGCGAGCCCGGACCTCGCCAACGAGCAGGCCTCCGATAAAAAGGCCTTGACTCCCCGGCAACTTCAACTCATCCAACTCGTCGCCAACGGGCTGACCAACAAGGAAATTGCTTCGAATCTGAATTTGTCCGAGTTTACAGTGAAGAACCACATCCGCCGCGTCATGCGTCGAGTCGATGCCGGCACGCGGTACGCTGCCGTGGACGTGGTGCGTGCGGCGGGCCACCTGCCGCTCCGCTAATAAGTCACTCCGGGGAGTTCCGCTTCACTCGATCAACAATCCCCCATCTCCGCCAGCTTCCACTGAATTCATTGGTCGCAACACTTCCCTGGCGCTCAAGCATAGCTCGCACTTGCGCCCACATTCTTCTCCCGCCGTTCGCGCGTAACTCGTTCCAGATAACCGCTCTGGCGAAACGCAAGCATTGGATCCGCGGGAAGTTTGTTGCTCTTCCTCCATTCCGCGACGATGTCTCGCGTGTCCACCCAGAACGCGCCGCGCAAAGTCTCTTCTGCATCCACTAACGAACAACTTTGTTGCAATAGCGCCAGGCGTTCATGGTCCACCAGCGCCGCGCGCGCGTACAATTCCTGCGCAGTGCAAACTGTTTGAATCATCGCCTCGATTTTTCCTTTGAGGTTGTGGCTCTGGTCCACCATGTAGGCGATATCCGCGGAAGCTTTCTTCTCCCACTCGTACATATGGATCTCATGGAAGATGCGAAACACCTGATAAGGATCGATTGAGCCCAGCGTCAAATCGTCGTCCGCATAACGCCGGTCGTTGAAGTGAAATCCTCCAATCATTTCGCGGTGCAGCAGCCAGGCGACAATCTGCTCGATATTCTGCGCTTGATAGTGATGGCCCGTGTCCACCAACACTCGCGCTTGCGGCCCGGCATGCTCCGCGAGCAGATAAGCCATTCCCCAATCCGCGACGTCGGTATGGTAAAAGGCCGGCTCGAACGGTTTGTATTCAATGAGCAGCCGCTGGCTCGGCTTCAGCGCCCTGTGAATTTCCTGCAACCCTTCTTCAAAGTACTCGATCCGTTTACGAATATTTTGCGATCCGGGATAGTTTGACCCATCGGCAAACCACGGACTGATGTCTCTGGATTTCAGCGCATCCGCTATCGTCACACACTCCAAGATGTGGCGCATCGCAGCTTTTCGAATCTCTGGATCTGGATTTCCCAGTGAGCCGTATTTGTACTCCTGATTTTGAAAAACGTTTGGATTGATCGAGCCGGGCCGAATGCCAAACTTCCTGCTGAGATTCTCGACGTCTTTCACGTCCTGCAAACCATTAGGAAGGTCCCACTGAACATGCAATGCAAGTGTCGGGCAAGTGCCCGTAACCGCGTGCACTTGAGCCGCGTCGCTGAACTTTTCCTCAATCGTTGTTGCGGCGGCCGCTTGAATGAATTTGCCAAAGCGGGTGCCGGTGTTCGCGAATCCCCAGGACGGCAGCTCCACACTCAGCCGATCGAGCGCTCTCCATACCTTTTCCGCCAGTTTGTCATTCATCTTGAGTTCTCCTGTCGCAGGGCCACTCTAGCGAAGTGCATGACCGTCCTCTATCAGGAATTAGTTAAATAGTGAGAGGCCAGCGTTTCCGCGTGATGTGCAACAGCATCGGTGGTCACACTTTCGCCGTTTTCTCCGTGCCCTTCGAGCGCCGCAAGCTGAATCGCGAAATTTCCGATTGTCGTGCACTCGCTCGAACCAGGAATGACTTCCAGACCCGTGCAACTCGCAGTCAGGCGATTGAGCAAGCCGTTCTTGCTCCCACCTCCCACGATGAACAGTCGTCTCAGTTTTTTTCCCGTAATTCGCGCGACACATGCAAGCACGTCCGCATACCGTTTCGCCAGACTGTAAAAAATTACATTGGCCATCGCTGGAATGCCTTCGTCGTTCACTTCAAGTTGAGGTGCGCTCGCCGCCTCCAGTTGCGCATTGATCTTTGCCAACATGTCGCCCGGATGCATCAGCGGCGCTTCATCGACATCAATCAATATGCGCGGCGCCGGCAACTGCTCACAGCGCCGAATCAACTCTTCCAGCTTCCATGCGTAGCCCCGCTGCTCCCATTCGTCCATGCACTGTCTCAACAGCCACATGCCATTTACGTTTTTCAGGAAACAGATTGTCCCGGCAACACCTCCAAGGTTCGTAAAATTCATCTCCCGCGCGCTGTCGCTCACACACGGCGACGCAAGCACAGTTCCAACTAGCGACCAGGTACCCGAACTGATGAACGCCCAATCGTTTCCGGTAGCCGGTATTGCGGAAATCGCAGAGGCGGTATCATGGCAAGCGGGCACAATAAGCTTCGTGTCCGAAAATTGCGCAATCCTGCTTAACTCACCGCGAACTCGGCCAATCACTGTGCCGGGTGCCGCAATTTCTGGCGCCGCTGACCGCGCTAAACCCGTCGCTTCAAAAATTTCGTCGCACCACTCGTGTTTCCCCAATGTGACAAGCTGCGTGTGCGTAGCATTCGTATACTCTGATACGGCTCGCCCTCCTAAGACGTAGCTCACATATTCGGGAAGATTCAGCCAGCGCGCGCCCGCGTCAATACCCGCCTGCTGATCCGCGTACAACTGAAAAATCGTGTTCAATTCGAGTATCTGAATTCCCGTTAGCGCATACAATCTCTCCGGAGAGATATGCTGGAAGACCTGTTCCATGGCCTTGGTAGTTCGTTCGTCCCGATGGCAATAAGGATCGCCCATCGGCTTACCGTCGCGATCCACTCGCACATAATCCACGCCCCATCCGTCAATTCCTATGGAAGCGATGCCTGGCGGAGCCGCGTCTGCGCACATACGCAAACCGGTCATCACGCCGTCGACAATTCGGCGAATGTCCCATCGCAAACCGTTCTCCGTTGCGACGGGTGCATTTGGGAAGCGATGAATCTCTTGAATCTCTGGAGTGGAGTCGCGCCAGCGCAGCAGCGACACGCGGCAACTCTGCGCTCCCAAATCCACCGCTATCAGAGCCTGCTTGTTCGTTGACCGATCCATCGCCTGTCTCGGTACCGTCACTGGCTAACGAAGAAATGCTTCCGTCAAACCGCCATCCACCGGAATCAAATGCCCTGTCGTGCAGCGCGATTGCGGCCCCGCCAGAAACAGGATGGCCGCGGCGCAATCCTGCGGGTCGATCGGTCGATGGGTCAGCGTCCGTTGCGCATAGAACTCGGCGAGCTGCGATCGCAGTTGTTCATCCGAGGCGGCCGGATCATACGCAATCTTGTATTTCGTCAGTGAAGCGATTACTCGGTCGCGCGGAAACATCGTCGACCCTTGTACCACCGTGGCGGGGCTGATACCGTTTACTCGGATTTTTGGCGCAAGCGAAATCGCAAATTCGCGCACCAGGTGGTTCACGGCGGCCTTGCTAACGTCATAAGCCTCGCTGCCACGTTTGGGAACCACCGCATTCGCTGAACTGGTCAGCACAATGCTTGCATCCAGATCTTGCTCGCGTAACAACTTCGCGCACTCCTCGGCCAGGCGATGGTTGGCGGTCACGTTGATATCCAGCGTGGTGCTCCACTGGCTGTCGCTGATCACGCCGTCAGGCGACGAAGGAAAAATCGCTGCCGTATTCACGATAATATCCACGCCGCCGTATGCCGACACGGCGTCCCGCAGGGATTTGCGGACTGATTCGCGTTCGCGAATGTCCATCGCTGAAAAGGTTGCCGCTTCTTTGCCGGCGCTCTTCTGCGCCTCCGCAGCTACTGCTTTCGCTGCCTCCGGGTCCCGGTCGGCCACCACAACATGTGCGCCGCGCAGCGCCGCCAGCAGCGCCGTCGCGCGTCCGACGCCGTTTCCTCCGCCGACAATCAACGCCACCCGCCGGCTCAATTCCTTTTCGGCAGGCTGCCGCCGAATCTTTGCTTCTTCCAATTGCCAATATTCAATCCGAAACGCTTCTGACGGTGGCAGCGCCACGTAATTCGCATGCACCGTAAACGCCTCGGTCTTTGCCGCCGGGCCCGCTTGCGGAAGCTCTCCCGTCACTGCGACGTCACCCAGTGACGTCGCGCCCTCCATCACATGAATCGCATTCGTGTAAAACTCGCCTGTGATGCGCGCTTCGGTCTTGTTCCGTCCGAAGCTGAACATTCCGATGCCGGGAATCAAGACCACCGTCGGACTCGCGTCGCGCATTTGCGGTGAATCGCTGCTCGCGAACGATTCGTAATATTGCCGGTATTCCTCCCGATAGGTCTCGAGGGCCGCTTCGATCCGCTGCTTCAATCCGTTCAGGTTCGTTGAGGGTTCCCAATTCACGAACAGCGGCCGGATCTTCGTCCGAATAAAGTGGTCGGGACAGCTCGTCCCTAAATGCGCCAGTTGTTTCGCTTCCGCCGAATTCACAAAGCGTTGCACTTCGGGAAGGTCGTTGAAGTGGCCGATCGTCCGTTGTCTGTTTGAAATCCGTCCGCGCACAAATGGAAAAATATCCAGTGCCAGCTCACGACCATTCGGCAAGTTCGTGTGAACGCCGCCGCCGAAAAGCCTCGCGCCACGCCTTTCGACATGATCCGTCACGAACTGGCCCAGCCGATCGATCACCACCAGCGTGTTCCGATAGCAATCGCGCTGCGTCTCTCCCCAGGTGAAAAGTCCATGCCCTCCCAGCACAATTCCGCCGCAGCCGGGATTCGCCTCGACCGCTTTTTTCAGCATCATCGCCAGTTCGAAGCCGGGACGCTGCCATGGCAGCCAGATCAACCTGTGGCCAAACTGGCGGTTGAACTCTTCCATCTTTCGCGCACCGTTCGCCGCCGCCGCCAGCGCAATCCCCCAGTCGGGATGCAGATGGTCGACGTGCGCATACGGAAGAAATCCGTGCAGAGCTGTATCAATCGAAGCCGCAACCGTGTTGTTTCCGAACGCGCACAATGGATACATCTCCACCATCTCATCTTCGTGCTGCACCCCGCGGTAGCGCCCTTCGAGCGCGTGCAATTTCTCTAGATAGAGTGTCGCGAACCCTTGCCGTTCGATGCTCCCGATATCCCCGCCGCTCCCTTTGATCCACAACACGCTTTTCTTCGAACCGTCCAGCGGATCTGTTTCACTAATCTTCGAGCTGGTATTTCCACCGCCAAAATTCGTGATGCGCAGGTCCGAGCCCAGCAGGTTTGAACGGTAGCGCAGCAGGTCGGCGGCATCCAAAGAGCCGGCGACCCGCTCGTCCCAGCGGTCCTGCAGAAAGCGAAGTTGTTCCTGAGTCTTCATATCCCCAAAATTCCCTAAGCGATGCAGAGGTTAGTCTATGCGCTCCATGTTGGCGCCCGCTTCCCAACCTTACGCAATCAGTTTCAGGGGTGCAATAGATTAATTATTTCATTAGAGAAACATCTAACGCACGGCGCGCAGTCGCTTCGCCAACCGCGACGCCGTCATCAGCCGGTGCTTCACGTAGTGATAGGGCGGCAACGTTTGCCCGTTCAGAATCGCCAGCCCCAGCTGAATCAATTGCGGCCCGTAACTTCCCGCTTCATGCGACACCGTTCCGATGAACGGGCTGGCCGGCACTTCCATTTCATCCAGCGCTTCCGGAATACAATCCTGCCCGACGATGACCACGTCCTTTTCTCTTTTGGCTTCTCGCACAGCTTGCAAAGCCCCGAGCCCGCTCGTGTCGGTCGCCGCAGCCACCAGAATTCCCAGCTCTCGTGGATGGCGCCTGAGAAATTCTTTAATCAGCCGATGGCTCTTGCCGCGCAACCCGTCCGCATTCAGCAACACGTATTTGCTATCCGGTAGATTGGGCAACTTCGAGCGGATGCCGGCAAATGCTCCAGTCATCCGGCTTTGCACCAACGGACCCGCTTCCTGAATGTCCAGACCAATCGCCCAGCTGACACGGCTACGCCATTCATTCCTGGCATGTTGCGCCAGCAGCGCTCCGGCCTCAAATCCAACCCGGAAATTGTCTACTCCGAAAAAAGTCGCATGCGGGTGTGGAATATCCACCGCCACTAACGGAACGCCTGCTCCATGAATTTTGTCCGCGATCACCGGCGCAATGCGTTGGTCAATCTGGAATTCGATGACCAGGTCCACCCCTTGCTTCACGAACTCTTCCGCGTTGCGCACAGCTGTCGCCGCATCGTACCTGTTGTCCAGAACCAGCAGGTCCACTCCGGCTGAGGCGGCAGCCAACGCCAGGCTCTCACGCACCGCTTCAGAAAAGGGCATCTCTGATGACTCGCCTCCAAAACCAAAACGCACTTTCCTCGGCCGCGTCACCAGTCGATATAACCCGTTCTCCGATTGCGCCAGGTAGCCTCGGTGCGTAAAAGTCTTCAGGATTCGGTATACCGTGGTCTTCGAAATATTCGTCCGCTGGAAGACCTCTTCGAGAGACTTCGGCTGGTTTTCTGACTGCAGTAGTTCCAGGATGTCCAAAGCCTTCGACAGCACGGGAATCAGATACAAGCGCTGCGGTCCGCTTCTGGAAGGGGTGTTGCGCATAAGGTGCCTGATAATAGCACTCGCGCTGTTTCAATAGATACATTGCATTTGTATTGACGCAGCGCCGTGGACGAACTAAAGTCCCGCACGGCGCGCGGTGGCTCCGTTGGCTTCCGCCGCGCCGCTTCCTTCTGGGAAAAACACGAGAGGATACTTCCTTGGCACCGAACCCCGCGATTGGTGTGTTGTTCCACTGGCTTGGCGGCCTCGCCTCCGGCAGTTTTTACGTGCCCTTTCGCGGCGTCAAACGCTGGGCGTGGGAAACGTATTGGCTGGTTGGCGGCTTCTTCAGCTGGATCATCGCGCCGTGGACTCTTGCTCTGCTCATGACTTCGGACCTGCTGCTCGTCCTGCGCGAGTCTCCCGGCCGCAACGTCTTTTGGGCTTACGCTTTCGGTGTTCTCTGGGGACTCGGTGGCCTCACCTTTGGTCTCACCATGCGCTATCTCGGCATGTCGCTCGGCATGGCCGTCGCTCTCGGTTACACCGCTGCGTTTGGCACTTTGATGCCGCCCATTTTTCGCGGCCAGTTTGCTACCGAAGTCTTGGGAACGCGCTCCGGGTTGACCATCCTGACCGGAGTCGTCATCTGTCTGCTCGGCATTGTTGTTGCCGGCGCCGCGGGCCTCTCCAAAGAGCGCGAAATGACCGACCAACAAAAACGCGCATCGATCAAGGAATTCAGCCTCAAAAAGGGTTTGCTCGTCGCCACTTTTTCCGGCGTCATGAGCGCTTGTTTCGCCTACGGTCTGGCCGCCGGCGACCCCATCAAGGAAATTACCCTCCGCCACGGAACCGCCGTCTTATGGCAAGGTTTGCCGGTCTTGATCGTCGTTCTTCTCGGCGGCTTCACCACCAACTTCATCTGGTGCGTCATTCTCAACATTCGCAATCGCACCGGTTATCAATACTTCAACTCAGGAATTCGCAGCGCCATTCCCGAAAAATCCGCCGAACCTATTCGGGAAAATGTCCCCGTACTGGAAAACGTGATCGACGCGCCATCGGAAGAAATGGCCACGGCAGCAGTATCAATAGACACCACTGCAAAACTTCGCATCGGCGCCGAACCCGTTCGCGCTCCCATGCTCCCTAACTATCTTTTTTCCGCACTCGCCGGCACCACCTGGTATTTCCAGTTTTTCTTCTACACCATGGGCGAAACCCAGATGGGTCGCTTCAAATTTTCGAGCTGGACCCTGCACATGGCCAGCATCATCATCTTCAGCACCCTCTGGGGCATCGCCCTCAAGGAATGGAAAGGCGCCGGCCGCAAGACCTGGCTCCTCGTCGCCCTCAGCCTCTTCGTTCTCATCGCCTCGACTGTAGTCGTGGGCTACGGCAACTACCTCGGCGCCAAATCCTCCGCCCCACAAGAACTCACAAGTCGCACTTCCACTCCCGCCTTCCGCTGAACTCTCGCAAATTGAAACGCGGCAAAAGGCGCAGCTCAAGTAAACTGTCAGCTCTTCAGCACAAGCTGAATCCTACTTGAGGCAACAGGTTCAGCTCCTGGAGCACACAACTCCGAGGGCTTCTTTCCGGAAACGGCCCCGCACCCAGAAAAGCTATCGAGCGCCTCTTGCACCACCCTGCAACTGCAGATTCTAAACGACTTCAAACGCCTTTAGATTCTGCACCTACAAAAAAAAGGTGGAGTATGGACCCCAAAATGGAACATCCGGAATTATCAATATGGCCCTACGGCAATGCCACCTCGAACTGGTAGCTTCCTGCCGGCAACTCAAACACACCCGACGCGCTACCTGCTGGCCGAACTTTCTTGCTCTTCTCCACCGGCTTACCATCCAATTGGTACGTCTTCAATTCGTCCGGGCTGAGCTGCAGCCTGCCCGTCGCGTTCGGCGGAATCGTCAGCTTCCACCCGGCCTTTTTGCCACTGACCGACCATGCCGACCGAATCGTTCCGTAACTCGAATCATAAGAAAAGTCCACGCTGCCGAGCCGCGCGTCAAAGTTGGGGTGCAGCAAGACCGTGTGGAAGCCCGGGTCGTCCGGCGCCGCATCAATCCCCGCCGCGTAGCGATAGATCCATTCTCCCACGGCGCCATACGCGTAATGGTTGTAGGAGTTCATCGTCGGATCGTTGCGCTTCTGATCGCCGTTCCAGCGCTCCCACATCGTCGTCGCACCGTGTTCGACCAGATAGCCCCACGACGGATATTCCTTGTTGAGCAGCAACCGGTACGCCACGTCCGCATGGCCGGTATCCGTCAGCGAACTCAGCAAGTACGGCGTCCCCAAAAATCCCGTTCCCAGCCGCCATCCGTTCCCGGCAATCCGGTCCACCAAACGTTTCGCTGCTGCCGGTCGCAACGCCTCCGGCAGAATATTCATCTGCAACGCCAAGACATATCCCGTCTGCGTTTCCACCGGCGTGTCGCTCAGTTTCGTTTCCGTCCCCGACGCGAACACCGGAGGCGGTGGCACTCCCCCCACAAATCCATCCGGCTTCACGTACGCCTGATTAAACGCTTCTTTGATCCTTGCTAACAGGCCGCCGTACTTTTTCTCCGCTTCCGTCCGGCCGGTGGCGTGCGCCATTTGCTTCATCAAATTCGCGTCGTACGCCCAATACGCTGTCGCGATCAAATCCACCGGCGTTACCCCTTCCGGCGCCAGCCAGTCCGCGAACGGAATTCCATAATTTTTCTTCCACAAGTAATCTGAGTTTTCAGACTCGATTGCGGCCAGATACTTTTCCATGCCGCTCCAGTTTTCTTCGATCACTTTCTGGTCGCCGGTTTGGATCCAGGAAGTCCATGGAATGATTACGCCCGCGTCGCTCCAACCGGTGCCGTAGCCGGGATTCGGCGTCGACGTGCCCGGCGCAAAAATTCCGTACATCGCGGTGCCCACCTGAGTGCCGCGCATGTCCGTGCTGAATTTTCGCGAAAACGTCGCCAGGTCCATGTTGTACGTCGCGGTGCGCCAGAACACTTGAGCGTCCGCCGTCCAGCCCAGCCGTTCATCGCGCTGCGGGCAGTCTGTGGGCACGCCGACAAAATTCGAGCGCTGTCCCCACAAAATATTGCTCCACAACTGGTTGATCATGCTGTTGCCGGTTTTGAGTTCCGT
>Ga0068863_100003360_pt1 | contig 15799 bp, 12 predicted proteins | sample KBSSwiS62_FD_66596 | JGI IMG/M metagenome (GOLD analysis project Ga0068863, IMG submission 66596) | Switchgrass rhizosphere microbial communities from Kellogg Biological Station, Michigan, USA - KBS Switchgrass S6-2 | ecosystem: Host-associated > Plants > Roots > Rhizosphere > Soil ...
TGCTTGTTGGGATTCTCGGCCACCGCTTTGACATAGGACAGCGGATGCGCATTCGGCAGATCGCCGTTCACCCGCTTCCAGGTCGCGCCATAGTCCGTCGTCTTGAAGATGTACGGCTCGCGGCTGTCCATCAGGTGCGCGTCGACGGCCACGTACGCCGTGCCGCCGCTGAAGTGCGAGGGCTCGATCTTCGACACCACACCCCAGGCCGGCATGCCGGTGACGTTCTTCGACACGTCGTTCCACTTCGCGCCGCCATCCTTCGTGTACCAGATCTTGCCGTCGTTGGTTCCGGCCCAGATGAGCCCCTTCTCGACCTCCGAGGTGGCGATCGCGAATATCACCTCCGGCGCGAACTGACCGAGGTTGTCGCCGACGATGCCCCCGGACGCGATGATCCGCTTCGGATCCTGGGTCGAGAGATCAGGACTGATCACCTGCCAGCTCTGACCACCGTTGTTGGTTTTGAAGATGACGTTGCAGCCGTAGTAGACGTTGTTGTGATCGAACGGATCGATCGCCAGCGGCGCCGTCCAGTGACAGCGGTATTTCGAGTCCTGCGGCGGCGAATCGAGTGTGATGAGATGCGGCGCCACCGAGCGCGCGACCTTCGTCCGATGGTCGTAGCGCGTCACCTTGTTGCCATAACACGTCGACCAGACGATGTTGGGATCCGCCGGATCGGGGACAGTGAACCCAGACTCGCAGCCGCCCAGGCCGTGGTCCCAGGCGTTGCCCGATCCGTTGTATCCCGCGCCGGCGTTCTCCGAGGCGATCACCGATCCCCGCATCGTGCCATCGTCCTGCATATTGCTGTAGACGTAGTACGGCACCTGGTTGTCGACGGTGACGTGATACATCTGTCCGATTGGCAGTTGCACGCGCTGCGTGCTGCGACCGTGCTGTGTGGTCAGCGTGATGCCGGCGTCGTGCGTGATCGCGAACCGATCCGGATCTTTCGGATCCCACCAGATGTCGTGGTTGTCGCCGCCCCAGTTGACGCTGCGGAACGTCTGACCGCCATCGACCGACTGAAAGAACGAGCTGTTGGAAACGAGAATCTCGTCCTCGTTGCCGGGCGACACCGCGAGATGGATGTAGTAGCCGGCGCGGCCGATCAGCTCGCGCGACCAGTTCACGACGCGCCAGCTGCCGCCGCCATCGTCCGATCGCCAGACCGATCCCTGGTCGGCGGTCTGGATCAGCGCGTAGACCCGATTCGAATCGGTCGGGGCGACAGCCACGTCGATCTTGCCGAGCGGCGCGCGCGGCAGCCCGGCAGCTTCGATCTTCGTCCACTTGCTGCCGCCGTCGTGCGAGACGTACAGGCCACTGCCCGGCCCGCCGCTCAACATCGCCCACGGGTGCATCTCGACCTGCCACGTGCCCGCGAACAGGGTGCGCGGATTCTTCGCGTCCATCGACAGCCCGGAGCAGCCCGTGTTCTCGTCGACGAACAGCACCCGCTCCCAATGCTGTCCGCCATCCGTCGTGCGGAAGACGCCGCGCTCCTGCTGGGCGCCGGTGATACGGCCGATCGCGCAGGCAAACACGATGTCGGGGTTCGTCGGGTGGATGATGATGCGGCCGATACGGCCAGTCTCGTTCAGACCGGCATGCGTCCAGGTCTTGCCGGCGTCGATCGACCTATAGATGCCGTCGCCGATGACGTCGCTGTCGCGGATAGCCCAGGCTTCCCCGGTGCCGGCCCACACCACGTTCGGGTCCGACGGCGCCACCGCGAGCGCGCCGATCGCGGCGACCGGCAACGCGTCGGACACCGGCGCCCAGCGATTGCCGCCATCGGTGGTCTTCCAGACACCGCCCGACGCGCCGCCCGCGTAGTAGATCGACGGATCGCCGGGGATACCGGCAATCGACGCCACTCGGTTCCCGACAACGGGACCGAGGAAGCGGAATGAAGGCGCCTCGGCTGACGCGGCTGCGCCACCGCGGCGCTGCGCGGAGATTGGGGAGAAGCATAGAAGGGCAAATGCGCCGGCGAACACGATGCGCATGAACATGGGCACTATTGTAGTCTTCAGTCCCCAGTCGTCAGTCCTCAGTCCCAAGTCGTCAGTGGTCAGTCTCAGTCGTCAATCTCAGTCGCCAGTCGGCAGCCACAGTCGTCGGCCACACAATCGTCGGTTTCGTGCCCTCGGCTGTTGCTCTACGTGGGAACGAGCGACTGACGACGTCGACTGAGGACTGACGACTCGACTGAGGACTGACGACTCGACTGAGGACTGACGACTTGGGACTGAAGACTGACGACTGGTGACTGACGACTGCGCCTATTCCGCCCTGAGCGCCAGCGAAGGGTCGACGCTTGCAGCCCGCCGTGCCGGCAGACCGCAGGCGGCAAGCGCGACGGCGAAGAGAATGGCCGTGGAGACGCCGAGACTCATTAGATCGAAGCCGCCGATGTTGAACAGCAGACTCGCCAGGACGCGTGCGCTGGCGGCCGCGGCGGCCAGGCCGATGGCGGCGCCGCAGGCAAACAGCAGCACGCCACGGCGCATCACCAGACCGACGATCGCAGCACGGCTGGCGCCGAGCGCCAGACGAATGCCGAACTCTCGCCGCCGTTGTCCGACGGTGTAGGCAATGACGCCATAGACGCCGATGCTCGCGAGCAGCACGGCAATGATGGCGAACGAACCGAGCAGCACCGTCTGCAGCCAGCGCTGCGCCACGGAGCGGTCGACGACGGCTTCGAGGGTGCGCGCGTCGTAGACCGGCTGCTCAGCATCGACTGAGCGGATCGCACTCACGAGCGCCCCGCCAACCGCGGCCGGGTCCGTTCGTGTCCGCACGGCGAGCGCCATCCGATCCTGCGTGCGCTGTTTGTACGGGAAATACACCTGGGGACGCGTGTCCTCGTCCAGCCGGTCATGCCGGATGTGACCGACGACGCCGACGATCCGGAGCCAAGGCAGGTTCATCACCGGAATCCGGACGCGCCGTCCGACGGGATCGCCGAGCGTGGCGACGAGCTTCGCGATCCGCTCGTCGATGATCGCCACCTGTGGGGACGCCTCGGTATCGGTCTCAGCGAACGAGCGTCCACTGAGGAGCGGGATCTCCAGCGTGCGGAAGTAATCGGGCGTCACCGACCGGTAGTCCACGTTGCCCAGCACCGTGGCGTTCGAGTCGAGGCCCTCGAGCTCGATGCCGCCGGTTTGCGTGCCGCCGGCGAGCGGCAAACGGTTGACGAGTGAGGCCGACACCACTTCGGGGAGCGCCCGGACACGCTCGAGGATGCGGTCGCCGAACGCCGCCACGTCAGGATCGCGCGGGTACTTGCTGCGGGGAATCGCCAGGTGCAGGCTGTACACGCGCTCCGGATTGAACCCTGGACGCACTTGGCGCAGCTCGCCGAAGCTTCGTGTCAGCAACGCGGCGCCGATCACCAGCCACATCGTCGCAGCCATCTGCGCGACTACCAGCAGATCGCGCACCCGCGATCGGCCGCGCGTGCCGGTGTTGCCACGCGAGAGGTCCGCGACCGATGCGCTCAATCCGCCGCGCGAGGCTTCGAGCGCGGGCCACACGCCGACGAATCCGGCAAGCGCCGCGAGCGTGACCACGGTGCCGACAAGGACCGGCACGTGCAGGCCGATGTTCTCGACACGCGGGATACCGGCCGGCAACTGCGGCACGAGCGCGGAAATAACCCACACGGCGCCGAGCAGTCCGAGCACACCACCGATCACGAGCATCGGGACCAGCTCGCCGACCGACTGCATGATCAATCGCGCTCTCGCCGCGCCGAGCGCCGCCCTGACGGCCAGCTCACGTTGTCGCACCAGCGCTCGCGCCACGAGCAGGTTGGCCAGATTGGCGCAGCCGATGAGGAGCATCGCCGCGACGGCGGCGAGCAGGATGTACAGCGACGTTTTCACCGTCGAGACCGTGTCGTCCAGCATCGGCACGACTTCGGCGCCGATGCCCTCGTTTTCTTTCGGATGTTCCCGCTCGATCTGTGTCGAGAGGACGGTCATCTCGGACTGTGCTTCGGTCGGCGAGATGCCAGGCTTCAGACGCGCCACCGCGAGATACGAATAGTTCATCCGATTGACGAGCTCGTCTGGATCGAACGTCAGCGGCGTGTAGATTTGAAACTCGCGGGTCGGAAACGCGAAGTCCGGGCGCATGACCCCGACCACCGTATACGGCTCGCCGTTCAGCGCGATCGAACGCCCAACGATTGCCGGGTCGGCGCCGAATCGGCGGACCCACAGTGGGTAGGTGAGCAGTGCGACATGCTCATGTCCGATCTCGTCTTCGTCTTCGGTGAACGTCCGTCCGACGAGCGGCGTCACGCCCAGCACCGGGAAGAGATTGGACGAGACGCGCGATCCATTCAGCCGCTCGGGTTCTCCCTGTCCGGTCAGATTGAAGTTCGCGACGGCCCGCAGCGCAGCGATGTCCTCGAACACGTGGTTGCGCGCTTTCCAGTCGTAGACGTTCGCCATGCCGACATTGGCGCGCGGCAGGCCGCGTTTGATCGCTGTGGACCAGAGGTTGACCAGGCGATCCGGATCCCGATACGGCAGCGGCCGCAGGACCACGCCATAGACGACGCTGAACATCGCGGTCGTGGCGCCGATGCCGAGCGCGATGGTCAGAATGGTGGTGGCGGCAAACCCCGGAGTGCGCCGCATGAGGCGCGCGCCGTACCGGACGTCCTGCCATCCGTTGGCGAGCCATGCCACGCCTCGCGCGTCACGCGACTCCTCCGACAGTTGCGTCAGGGGCCCGAAGTCGCGCCGCGCGGCTTCGCGGGCCGCCTCGGGCGTCAGACCGCGGGCGACATGGCCGGCCACCAGGTGCGCGAGGTGCGCACGCATCTCGTCGCCCAGCTCGCGATCGGCGGCATCTCCGCGCACGAGGGCGCGAAGCCGCATCAGCAGCATGTGCGCGAATCGCATGACCGCGAGCCCCTTGTCCCCAAGTCCCCTACACAGTTCTGACGACCAACGTCACCGCGGCCGCCAGTCGTTCCCACGCCGCTGCTTCCTTGTCCAGCTGCCGTCGTCCGGCGCGGGTGAGCTGGTAGTACTTCGCGCGGCGATTCTGCTCCGACACGCCCCACTTCGCCTTGATCCAACCCTGGTATTCGAGCCGCTGCAGCGCCGGATAGAGCGATCCCTGCTGCACCAGCAGGACGTCGTTCGACAGCTGGCGGATGCGCCCGGCGATCGCCCAGCCGTGCATCGGCTCGAGGGCGAGCGATTTGAGAATCAGCAGGTCGAGCGTGCCCTGCACCAGATCGATCGGCTTCATAATTGTGATTATCTACACGAGCTGCTGTAGATAATCAAGGGGACGAGCGCGGACGGTCAGAGGTTCCCTCACCGTTCGGCGTCGGGGCTGGGGGCTAGCTGTCACGGGAGTCGGGGCTAGGGGCTTGGGGCTAGCTGTCACAGGAGTCGGGGCTCGGGGCTTGGGGCTAGCTGTTGGAGCTGTCACGGGGATGAGGGGTCGCGGCTACCCGTGGGGTAGTTGCGCCACACTCCGGATACGCGATCTCTTCGAGAACTGCGCAAACGGCCCGTGGCATCGTGCGTGCTCGTGGTCCCGCCATGCGTGCTAAGTCGGCCTATAAACAATTAGACACATGGCAACAGGCGATGACGCTGGTCGAACGCTGTTACGGCGTCACCGGCGCATTTCCACGTTCGGAGATGTACGGCCTCACAAGTCAGATTCGGCGAGCGGCGATTTCTATCCCGTCGAATGTGGCCGAAGGCTTTTGTCGCCGAAAGACAAAGGCCTATGCCAACCACGTAAGCATCGCACTTGGATCGCACGGCGAGCTCGAAACCTGTCTCGAGCTTGCTGCGAGGCTCGGATTCCTTTCGCGCGATCAACTGGGTGTGCTGGAGCAGGCGGTGACTTCGGTCGGGAGCCTTCTGAGTGGTTTGCACCGATCACTCGAGGAGAAAATCGCACGCGAGAAAGCGTCTAGCGGGTCCGGCGGTAGAGAGCCCGCGATCCCCTGACAGCTAGCCCCTAGCCCCGACGCTAGCCCCCAGCCCCGACAGCTAGCCCCTAGCCCCTAGCCCCGAAAGACGTTCTTGACCACAAACCAGACGTTCGCGGGCCGCTCCGCGAGCCGGCGCATGTACCACGGAAACCAGTAGTCGCCGTACGCAATCAGCACGCGCAGCGGACGGCCGGCCGCGACCAGGCGTTGTTGAAGCGGCCGCTGAATACCGTACAACATCGCGTACTCATACGCGCCCCGGGGCACGCCCTGCGCGTCGATGAACGCGGCGAGGCGATCGGCAAGCCGCGGATCGTGCGTGGCGATGTGCAGCAGTCCACCCGCACCCCGGGCATCCTCGGCGAGCAGCCGGCACGCCAGCTTGTAGAAATTCTCGTCGACGTCAGCTTTCTTCGGGTACGCCACCGACGGCGGCTCGAGATACGCGCCCTTCACCAGCCGGATCGCCGCCCCGAGCGGCACCAGCGATTCGACGTCCGCGGCCGTGCGATAGAGATACGCCTGCAGCGCGATGCCGACGCGAGGCGATATCGCGCGCGCGCGCCGGAACAAGTCGAGCGTCGGATCGACGTACGGCGAGCTCTCCATATCGATCCAGACGAGGTTGCCCCGCGCGTCCGCGCGTTCGATCAGCCGCAGCAGATTCTTGAAACAGAGCGCCTTGTCGAGATCGAGACCGAGCTGCGTGGGTTTGACCGAGATCTGCGCATTGAGACCGGCGGCCTGGACCTTGTCGAGCACGTCGAGATAATGAAGCGTGACGGCTTCCGCCTCCGTGACGCTGGTGACGTTCTCGCCGAGCTTCGTCAGAATCGTGTCGATGCGCCGCGCCTGCTGCGCCGCGGCGGCAGCCATCGCATCTTCGAGCCGCTCGCCGGGCATGAACGTCGACACCGAGCGCCGAACGAATGCCGTCTGGGTCGCGCGCTCCCGCAGCCACGCGTTGGTCGACATCGCGAGAAGAACCTTGCGCGCCAGACTCATCTCATAACAGTCCCTTGATGAGACCGCCATCGACCTGCACCGACGCGCCCGTGAGGTACGACGCGGCGCCGGAGAGCAGGAACGCGCCGACGCGGCCAAACTCGTCGGGCGTTCCGTAGCGGCCGGCGGGAACGGTCGCGGCGGACCGTGCGGCCTGTTCGTCGACGGTAATCCCCGCCTTTCCGGCGTTGATCTCGTCGAGGTGACGGAGGCGGTCCGTCGCAATCCGTCCCGGGATCAACGTGTTGACGCGAATCTTGTCGGCCGCCAGTTCGACCGACAGCGTCTTGGCGAGCGACGTCACCCCGGACCGCAGCACGTTCGACAACGCGAGGTACGGCACCGGCTCCTTCACAGAAGACGACGTGCCGATCAGGATCGAGCCACCGCCGCGCGCCCGCATGGACGGGACGACGAGCCGTACGGTGCGGATCACGCTCATGAGCAGGAGATCGAATGCCTCCTGCCAGGCAGCGTCGTCGAAACCGAGTGCCGTGCCCGCCGGCGGGCCGCCGGTATTGGCAAACAGCAGGTCGACGCCGCCGAATTCCTTCACCGTCGCCGCGTGCCACTGCGCGATGGCGTCAGCGGCGCTGAGATCGGCGGTCACCGCGAACGCGCGGCCACCGGTGTCGCGCGCGACGGCGTCGGCGGCGCGATGAATCGCGTTGGCGTCGCGCGAAGCCATCGAAACCGCGGCGCCTTCCGCCGCCAACGCTCGCGCCACGGCATACCCGAGCCCCTTGCTGGCGCCGCCGACCATCGCGATCTTGTTTTTCAGTCCGAGGTCCATCGCCGAGTGACGATCATGGTACACGAATTGAAGGCCTGACTCGGCAGTGACTCTCCGCGTACGCAAGTCAGCAGTCGGCCTCCTGTTCGTGGCCGGTGCCATCTTCGTGCTGCGAGAAGGCGAACCGGTCTTCGTCCCGCTCCTCGTCAGCGTGCTCCTCGCGTACGCGCTCGAACCGTTCGTCGCCGCGCTCATGCGTCTCCGCATGCCGCGCGGACTGGCGGTCGTGGTCCTTTACGTCATCATCGGGGCATCGGCAATCGGCGTGGGTCGCATCGCCCAGACGCAGGCCAACGCCTTCGTCAACGATCTCCCCGCCACGATTCGCGACCTCCGAACCACGCTGCAGAAAACATCGTCGTCCGATCGGCCAGGCCTGATCGAGCGACTGCAGCGGACGGCGAGCGACGTGCAGGCGACCATCGACGCGGCGGCGGTGCCTGTGGCAGCCGGCGTGAAACGAGTCAGCGCCGACAACGACCACTTCGACATCCGCGACTACGTGCTGGACGCCGGGCGGACGGCCCTGGCGATCGCCGAACGTCTGTCAATCATCGCGCTGCTCACCTTCCTGTTGCTCGTCACAGGCGACTTCTACAAACGGAAGCTGGCCATGCTGGCGGGACGCCGTGACGACCGGCAGTTGACCGTCGAGGTGATCCGGACAATCGACCGTCAGATCGAGCGCTACCTCGTCGTCCGGGTCCTGATCAGCGTGATTGTCGGTGTCGCCACCGGTATCGGCTTGTGGTGGGTGGGCCTCACGCACGCCGCGGTGTGGGGCGTCCTGGCCGGCGTGCTCAATACGCTGCCGTTCGTCGGCCCGACCGTCGCGGTCGCGCTCATAACCGGCGGCGCCTTCTTGCAGTTTCACGACATCGAGTCCACCGCAGCCGCCGCTGGCGTGTCCACGCTGGTTGCCGTGCTCGAGGGCAACCTGGTGTCGCCGTGGCTCACAGGGCGCGCCGGCGAGCTCAATACCGTGGCCGTCTTCGTGTCCGTGTTGTTCTGGGGATGGATGTGGGGGGCCTGGGGGTTGCTGCTCGCCGTTCCGATCATGGTGTCGATCAAAGCTGCAGCGGATCACATCGATCCGCTGCAGCCTGTCGGCGAATTACTCGGTCGTTGAGAGCGTTAGCCGTTCGCGGGCTTCACCGTGACGAAGACGTTGCTGCCCTGCCGGTTGATGAGGAGCAGCACCGGCCGGTCTGCATTGCGCTTGAGGGCGCTCCGCAGGTCCTCGACCGACTTCACGGGTTGACGGTTCACCGATTCGATGACGTCGCCCGACCGGATGCCGGCGTCGGCCGCGCGGCCGTCCGGATCGACGTTCTGCACGACCAACCCTTCCGCGCTCTTCGTGCCGAGACGCGAGGCCAGCTCCGGCGTGAGCGGCGCGACCGAGACGCCGAGCGCCGCCTTGTCGGTGCTGTCGGGTTCGCCGTCGCCGTCACCAGCCCCCCTCGAGGGACTCGCCTCGGCCAGTTTCACGCTGAGATGCTTCTCCGCGCCGTCACGGACGATCGTCAGATCCGCCGTGGTGCCGGGTGTCGTCGCCGCGACGCGATTGCGCAGGCTGTTGAAGTCCTGCACCGGCTGACCGTTGAACGACTCGATGACGTCGCCCTGCTTCACGCCCGCCTTGTCGGCCGCGCTGCCAGGGTTCACCGAGCTGACAATCGCACCGCCGGCGTGTTTGAGTCCGAGGTTCTGCGCGATATCGGACGTCACCTGCTGGACCGTCACGCCAAGCTGCGACCGGGTGACCTTCCCTTTGGTGCGCAGCTGATCCATGACGTTCTTCGCCATGTTCGTCGGAATTGAGAAGCCGATGCCGATGTTGCCGTCAGTATTCGACAGGATCTGCGAGTTGATCCCGACGAGCTCGCCCTTCATGTTGACGAGCGCTCCGCCCGAGTTGCCGTGGTTGATCGGCGCGTCGGTCTGCAGGAAGTCCTCGTAGCTGCCGTCGCCGGCTTCGGTCGACCGGCCCTTCGCGCTGATGATGCCCATGGTAACCGTCTGCCCGATCCCCATCGGGTTGCCCACGGCCAGCACGACATCACCGACCTGGACGTTGTCCGAGTTTCCGAGCGCAATCGCTTTGAAGTCCGAACCGGTCACCTTCAGAAGCGCGAGGTCGCTCGCCTTGTCCGTACCGACGAGCTTCGCCGTCAGAGTACGGTTGTCGGTGAGATCGACCTTGATGTCGTCGGCCCCCTCGACCACATGGTTGTTCGTCAGGATGTAGCCGTCCGTCGTCACCATGACGCCGGATCCGAGGCCGCGCTGCCGCGGCGCACGCTGCGGCATCTGTGGGCCCCGAGGACCCTGCCGTTGGCCGAATCGGTCGCCGAAGAACCGACGCAGCAGGTCTTCCTGGTCGTCCTGATCGCCGTCAAAGCCCGTAGGCGATACGCGCGCTTTCCCGGCAACCCGGACGGTCACGACCGCCGGGGCAGCAACGTTCACGATGTCGGCGTACGAGTCGCGTCCGCCGGCAATCGCGTGGGTAATGGGTGTCGTGGTCGTGGCCGAAGCCACTTTCGCAGCCGACTGCGAGTCGGCAGCGAACCCGCGCCAGGCGGCGCCCGACACGAGCAGTGCAGCAGCGAAAACGGCGATTCCTGCACGCGCGGCGCGCTGGTTCAGGTTGAGAGGTGCGTTCATGAACATGGTCCTTTCAGGAGGGTCTGTCGTCTATTCCATTAGACGGCAGCCCCCCTTTCCGGGCCGTATCACGAACATTACAAGCGTGAAAGGCTTGCAGCTGACCTGCCCACCGATCTGTCCGCCGAAGCGTTGGGAAGGCGCAAGCTCGTCGGTCATCGCCCGAGCGAAGGTGGAGCCTGCCCACCGAAGCTCGTCGGTCATCGCCCGAGCGAAGGTGGGGCGACAAAAGGCTGCCGGACGCCTAACTTCGTGTGGTGGGGCCCACGAAAGGTTGAGCCTGTCAGGTCAACTGTTTGGCGGGAATTTTGCGATGCTGCTAGGCGTGATTAAGCGGTCACTCTTCGGCAGGGCCGTCATGCTCGTCTTCGTCCTCACTCAAGTGGCGGACGGGCTGTTCACCTACTTCGGCATCAAGATGTTCGGCGCGGCCATCGAAGGCAACCCGCTGGTAGCCTGGTACGTCGTCGCCTACGGTGCCGGTGTTGCGATCGTGGGCGCCAAGGGCCTGGCGCTGGCGTGTGGAGCGGCACTGCACCTTCGTGCGATGCATCGCACGATCGGCGCGCTGACGATCATCTATCTCACCGCCGCCGTCTGGCCGTGGTTCCAGATCTTCACGGCGGCAGTCGCACCGTAAACACGGCCCCGCGGCCTGGTTCATTTTCCACACCGACCGTTCCGCCGTGCGCCTCGACCACGGCCTTGACGAGGCTCAGGCCGAGTCCCAACCCACGCTCGGCCCGGCTCGTGTCGCCCCGGAACAGCCGATCGAAGATTCGTGGCATCTCGGCGGCCGGGATGCCGGGGCCCGTGTCGCGAACGCGGAGGATGGCCGCCTGGCCGTCGGCGCCGATCTCGACCTCGACACGTCCGCCCGGCGGCGTGTACTTCAGCGCGTTGTCGATTAGGTTTGCCGCCACTTGTTCCAGACGTGTGCGATCGCCCATCACAACCGCGTCTGGTTGTGAGGCCGCGTCCTGAGCGCCCGTCCCGGTGCGGACGACCATCGCCACCCCTTTCGCGTCCGCCACCTCGCGATAGAGATCAGTGGCGCGCGCGACCACATCGCTGAGCGCGACCGGCTCGCGCTGCAGTTGCATCGCGCCGCTTTCCGCTTCCGAGATGTCCATCAACGTATTGAGCATCACCAGCACGCGGTCCGATTCCTCTACGCAATCCGCCAGCGCCTCGCGGTAGCGTTCTACGTCCGACGGGCCGGCCAGGGCCATTTCGGCGGTTCCGCGGAGGCGCGTCAGAGGAGTCCGCAGATCGTGCGACACGTTGTCGAGCGACTGACGCATCGCCGCCACCAACCCTTCAATCTTGTCGAGCATCGCGTTGAACAACGCCGTCAGCTCGTCGAGCGCGTCGCCGGTGCCTGCAAGTGGCACGCGGGCGTTGGTGCGGCCCGTGCGGATGATTTGCCGGACAGCCTGCGTCAAGCGGCGGATCGGAAAGAGCGCCGACTGCGTCACGAGCCAGCCGCCGGTCAGCGCGATCACGACGATCGACAGCGTCACCAGCCCGAGCGCGGCACGAAACCGCGCCAGCAGCGCCTCGCGCGCCTCGGTGCTCTTCCCCACTTGAACCAGCGTGCCGTCCGCCAGCCGCACCGACGCCGTCTCGAGCCGCGCCGGATCCCAGCCGTCGGAGTCGCTGAGGACGACGGCCTCGACGCCGCGATCGATCACACGGACGAACAATCGTTCGGGTGCCGCGCGCTGCTCGATCCGCACGGTGTTGGCGAGGACGTTGATGCCGCCGCGCAAGTACGCCGCGGTGTAGTCTCCGAGCTTCGCCTGGAGGATCTGGCGGTCGCGCTGTGTCAGCGACACCGCCGTCAGGTAGTACGTGAGAAGGACGATCGCGAGCGATCCGATCACGAACAGCGTCGCGTACCAGAGCGCCAGACGAAGGCCAAACGTCCGCCCCAGAACAACCCCTTTCTTCTCGTGTCCCCTAGCCCCGACTCGTATTTACGCCCGAAGGACGTATCCGACGCCCCGCACCGTATGCAGCAGCTTCTTGTCGAATGGCCGATCGATCTTCTCGCGCAGCCGGCTCACGAGCACGTCGACGACGTTGGTCTGCGGATCGAAGTTGTATTCCCACACGTGCGACAGAATCATCGTCTTCGACACGACGCGGCCGGCGTTGCGCATCAGGTATTCGAGCAGCGAGAATTCCCGCGGCCGCAGGTCCACCGGCTTCCCTCCGCGGGTGACGCGCCGCGACAGCAGATCCAACAGCAGGTCCTCAACCGTCAGCGTCGTCGGTTCGGGCGCCCGAGTCGCGCGACGAACCAGCGCCTGGACCCTGGCCAGTAGTTCGGCGAATGCGAACGGTTTGGTGAGGTAGTCGTCACCACCAGCCTGCAGACCTCGGACGCGGTCGTCCACGCTTCGCCGGGCGCTGAGGATCAGGACCGGCATCGTGACACCCCGGCGCCGCAGCTCCTCGATGATCGACAGTCCATCGCGCTTGGGGAGCATCACGTCCACGATGGCGACATCGTAGGTCTGGCGTGATGCGGCGGCGAGCCCCTCCTCGCCCTCCGTGGCCTGATCGACGGCAAACCCCGCCTCGCGCAGGCCGCGGACGACGAACTCCGCGATTGAGGAGTCGTCTTCTACCACGAGCGCGCGCATCTCGGGATCATACAGAGCCGACGGTTGATCACGAAGAGACGAGGTCACTCTTCGAGCCTTCGTGAAAGCCGTGGTCTCAGCGCGCGAGTGTGCCCTTCGGAGCGGCGCGGAGGTACTGCACGGGCCACGGCACCACCTGATCGAGCTCGCGCGCCGCGCGCAGCGGCCAGTACGGATCGCGCAGCAGCTCGCGCGCCAGGAGCACGCAGTCGGCCCGGCTCTCTCGGATGATGCCGTCCGCCTGTCCGGGCTCTGTGATGAGGCCGACGGCGCCCGCCGCCACGCCCGCCTCGCGGCGGATGCGCTCCGCAAATCCGACCTGATAGCCAGGCGCGACGGGAATGACGGCGTCGGGAACGGCACCGCCGGACGAGCAGTCGATCAGGTCGACACCGAGCGCGCGCAGTCGGCGTGCCAACTCAACCGACTGCTCGACATCCCAGCCGCCCTGCTTCCAATCGGTGCAAGAAAGCCTGACGAAGAGCGGCAGCTGCTCGGGCCACACGGCGCGGACCGCCCGCACGATCTCGAGGCACAGGCGCACGCGATTGTCGTAGGAGCCGCCGTACTCGTCGGTGCGCGTGTTGACGAGCGGCGACAGAAACTCGTGGATCAGATAGCCGTGCGCCGCGTGGATTTCGATGACGTCGAATCCTGCGGCGCGCGCACGCGCGGCCGCTTGCCGAAACGCGTCGACGATCGCGGCGAGGTCTTCCACAGTCAGCCGTCTGGGTACGGGATATCCAGCAGCGAACGGTTCGTCGGTCGGTCCCACCGGCTGCCATCCGCCCGCCGACGGCAGGAGCGCTCGTCCGCCGTCCCACGGCGGCGCGGTGCTGCCCTTGCGGCCGGCGTGAGCCAGCTGCATTCCGGCCAGCGTGCCTTGCGCGTGAATGAAGTCGACGATCCGGGCCAGGCTCTCGACGTGATCGTCGCGGTACACACCGAGATCGCGCGGGCTGATACGACCGTCCGGTGTCACGGCCGACGCTTCGGTGAACACCAGCGCCGGCCCACCGGCCGCGCGTGAGCCGAGGTGGACGAAATGCCAGTCGTTCGAGAACCCGTCGACGCTCGAGTATTGACACATCGGCGAGACGAGAATCCGGTTGGCGAGCGTCAGCGCGCGAAGCGTCAGCGGTTCGAAGAGGTGCGGCATCGCGATCGATTGTCTCTCGAAACGCGACGTGCGCCCGAACGTTCGGTCACGATCGACGCGCACGCCACGGCACAAGCGATCGCCTCGGCAGACAAGCGAGGTCGCGAACGGGATGACCGCTTCGAGTCTCGAGTGGCCTTCCGCATTGCAGACACCATCAGGTAGTCGAGAGACAGCAGGTCGAGGTGTGAAGCCAGCAGGAGACCTCGCGGTCGTGCGCGTCGCGCCGCAGCCGCTTGACCGCCTGCCAGGCCGCAGGTCCGCCCATCATCGCCTTCCCGAGGTCGGCGCTGAGCCGCTCGTCGCGAAGACCAATCGCGGAGTAAACGGCGACCATCGTCATGACGCGAGCGCCGATCGTGTCGTCCGTCCGAGTGAGAAGGAACACGAGACCCTTCCCGAGTGTCGATCCCATCGCCGGCATCGCCGCCGTGATCGGTAGCAGCATGCGTGCGCCGGGAGCCAGCGCGTCGAGCCACGCATCCAGCGGGTGTGTCACGCCCGCGTTGACTACGATCGCGTCGAATGTCTCGCCAGCCACCTCCGACGAGTCGCCGCACTGCAGATCCACCCACGGGAGCGACGCCAGGTTGCGGGCGGCGGAGGCGGCCAGCGCCGCGTCGATCTCGAAGGCGACGACGCGCCCTGAAGCCCCGACGGCATGTGCCATGATCGCGGTGTAGTACCCGAGGCCGGCGCCGACGTGGAGCACCCGCGCGCCGGGAGCGAGATCCAGGGTATCGAGCCAGACCGCGAGTGTGCCGGGTTGGCCGTTGAACAGCTGCCGGGCCGGATCGATCGCGACGGCGATGTTGTGGTAGACGCGGCCCGGATCCGCGTCCGGGGTCTCGCGAAGACCGAGACCGGTCCCCCCGAATGACGTGGTGGCCGCCATGTAGGGATTCTCCGAGAGCACCATCCACGGTCCCGGTCCCAGGAACTGCTCGCGCGGCACCATCGCGAACGCCTTCACGAGCTGCGGCGATCGCAGCCTGCACACGGCTTCGAGCTCCTCGGCAAAGCACTGACGGCGCAAGTCGAGCGTGATCATTTCTTGTTCCGTTTCCGCGCTTTGCGTGGGATCGCCAGGCCGAGCGCCTCGAACGCACGCTCTGGAGTGGTCCCGCGAATGAACTCCGCGATCTCCGGTCCGAGCGACAGCGCGGTGGGCGGCGCGGCCCACAGGTACTGATGCTTGCCGTTGGCGCGCGGAATCAGGCGGATTTCGCCGGCCTCGTTGAGGCGCTTCAGGACGGTGTGGATGACCGCGAGGTCGCTCGAGTAAATCGAGAGATCGACGCCGATCGCGAGCAGGCGCTCGCGCACTTCCATCGGCGACATCGGAACGCCGCCGCGCAGCGCGAGCCGGACCACGTCGGTGAGTCCCATCGGCACCGTGGGCGTCAGGCCGATCAGCTTCGACAGCGTGCCGATCGTCTGCGCGAGCTGCGCCAGGCGCTTGTCGATCTCGCGGCGCTGCTCGCCGAGCGATTCGTATTCCTTGATGGCGGAGGACAGGGCGGTTCGGT
>Ga0068863_100003362_pt1 | contig 15797 bp, 11 predicted proteins | sample KBSSwiS62_FD_66596 | JGI IMG/M metagenome (GOLD analysis project Ga0068863, IMG submission 66596) | Switchgrass rhizosphere microbial communities from Kellogg Biological Station, Michigan, USA - KBS Switchgrass S6-2 | ecosystem: Host-associated > Plants > Roots > Rhizosphere > Soil ...
GGGACAGGCCGGGGGGCAGCGCAACCTCGACGACGGGCGAGGGAGTAGGGGCGGACGACGCCAGCTCGGTCGAGGGCATATCGTCCTCGCGAGGCAGGACGAGCGCCACGCCGACGTCGCCGGTCGGTTTCCGCTCACCACCCGCCTTCTGTTCGTCCATTCCTCAATGCCCCCGCACTAACTCGACCATAACCAAACACACTGGCGAATCGTTCCCCGGGGGCCCGCGCATGTCGAAAGCAGTCGAAGGCAAGACGTGCAGGCGGCGACAGAGATGATCTCGTGTCATCATTGTGCGAGATCGTTAATGCAAATTGTCCGAGAACAAGATTTTTTCGCACGAGGCCGGCCGCCAACGTCGCGGCGTTCTCGAACTGGGCGAGAAACCGTGGCAAGAAGAGCCCAATGTCCGGTGGCTATGCAGTCCTCATGAGCCCTCTGCGGGGCGTGTCTGTTGCGCGCCGTCCAGCTAGCTGGCGGCGGAGATCATCGCCCCCGACGTTGATAGGCGCCGGCGCCTCGCGACGCGACAATCAGCGGGCGCAGCGGCGAAATGGCCCGCGCAGGGTGACCTCCCGGCGGATCGCGCGTTATCAGTTTCCCAGGCCATGTTAGATGGTTACGGACGCACGCTGGGACGATTGGCATGGATTGTGAACCCGACCTAAGTCCAAGATGGGATTCCAAACGGTTCCATATCCGCAGCAGCCGACGGTTGAGACTTGATCCAGACCCTTCATAAGCGCGCGGCCACGTCGGAGCGACATGGCGAGGGGCGCGACGTGGCGCTGCGCGGTCCTGCGCCTTGCGGGCGATTTGTCGCGGGAGCCCACGAGTTCAGATGACGGTGCAGACTGCGATCGGGCCGCGCGTCGTCGGGCCCCGGCCACACGCTCGCCCAAGGCGGCGGCGCGGAGTCTTGACCCTGTCCCGTTTCTGGACGGACCTGCTCCGTTGGGACGCCCTGTTCGCGTTCGGGATTCTCGCCCCGCAGATGTTCGCGCTGCAGCTCAAGTCGCTCAGCCCGGCGATCTCGCTGCTCTTTTCGCTCATCACCTGCTTCTACTACCGCCAGTGGTTCTTCAAGATCCTCGCCAATCGCTGGTTCATGCTGTCCATTCCGGTCATGTCGTTGGCCTCCGTGACCTGGTCGGCGTACCCGGACATGACGCTGAAATACGCGCTGGAGATGTCCATTCTCGCCGTCAGCATGCTCGTGCTCTCGGCGAGTCGGCGGCCGATGGCGGTGTTGGCCGGGGCCACGGCGGCGTTCGCCCTGTTCCTGATCGTCTCGGTCGCCCTCGGGAGCTCGGTCGCCATGACGATCCAGGGGACCGGCGGGGCCAGCGTGGAGGCCTTCGCCGGTCTCAACGGCGGCAAGAACTTCATGGGGATGACCGCCTGCCTGTCGGTCCTGATAACGATCGCCTTCATCGTCGCGGCCGTCCAGGCGCGCTCGGCGACTCTGGTGGCCGTCGCGACCGTGGTGCTCTGCATCGAGCTCTACGCCGGCATCGCCGCGCGGTCGGCGGGGGCGCTGATCGGGCTGGTGGCGGCCCTGGGGGTCTTCTGGGGCGCCGTGGCGCTCAGTCGCCTGTCGACCCGATGGCGGATCGGCGCGATCGTGCTGATGTCCATCCTGATGCTCCTGGCGGCGGCGTTCTCCGGATTGATCGTCCGCGAGGTGATGGACTTCGCCTCGACGGCGTTCAACAAGGACCCCACGCTGACCGGCCGGACCTATCTTTGGTATCGCGGCCAGGACCTGATCCAGGAGCGCCCGTTGCTCGGACGCGGCTTCGCCGCCTTCTGGGTGCAGGGCAATCTCGACGCCGAAGGCCTCTGGCAATACGGCAACATCCTGCAGCGTTCGGGGTTCAACTTCCACAACACGGTGATGGAGCTGCTGATCCACTACGGCTGGGTCGGGACGTCGATGGCGATCGCCTCCTCGGCCATCGCCGCCATCGCCCTGGGGCGCCGCATCGTGATGAGCCCTTCGCTGCCGGCCTGCTTCTACCTTGGTTTCGTGGCTTTCGAGCTCACGCGGATGCCGCTGGAGAGCCTGGCGCCGGGACCGAACGACTTCGAATCGGCGCTGCTGTTCCTCGCCCTCGGATTTGGTTTCCGCAGCGTGCCGGTCAATCCGATGCGGAAGGTGCGATTCCGCCCGATGCGGTCCATGAAGATCGCCACCCCGGTCGCGTTCCAACCTCAATTCCAGCTCGTCCCGGGTCCGGTCGCCGCCCCCAGGGCGTTGCCCAGCCACAAGAAGCGGCTTACCGGGCCGCGGCGCTGATGGGCACGATCTCGGCCGCGCCGTCCGCGCGGCTCCAGCGCCTCAGTCCGCCGTAGGCGGTGTCGCCTCCGCAGGCGACTTGGAATCGGCTGGGGGGCTGGGGTTCGCGGGTCCGGCCGACTCTTCCGGGTGCGTGATCGTGAACTTCGCCGCCGCGTCTGAGCCGAGCACCGGCGTCACGCTACCCGCAGGCCTCGCCAACTTCAGGACCACAGCCTCCGAGGGCCGTGCAACCTGGGTCGCGCGCATCGCCCGCGGACGGATCGCCCTGGCGCGCGTGGAGGCCGGGGTCTGACGCGGCGTGAGCCTTGCCTCCTTGATCTGCGCAGCGGTGGGCGGCGCCGCCGTGGGCGGCGCCGCGAGGGTGGCCGCCGCGGTCTTCGCCGCAGCGGACGTCTCAGGCTTTGTGGTCAGCCATCCGACGCCGATCGTCGCGACCACCGCGGCGACGATCCCGCCGACCATATAAAGCCGGGTCAGATCGGTGCGTCCGCTGTCGCCGCTGGGGGATCGCGGGGCTTGATGACTCGAGAAGCCCTTGTAACTGTCCGCGCCGGGCGCCGCGCAGGAGTAACCGCCCGACGCAAAGAGGTCCGCGTCGTCGCCCAGGGGCTCGAACTCCGGGTGTTCCGGCGGCAGAGACCGTGCGATTCGACGCGGCATCCTTCTTCCCTGGCCCAACAGGCCTCAATCCCGCGGCGTCCGCGAGGCGTTCCGCCTTGTGCGTGCGGACGATCCTCGCCGCCGACGCTCAGGTCCGGAGTCTTGAGGGCGCAGGCGTCGGAGCGCAAGTTCAGTTTGGGACCACCGCACCTCGCCCTCGGCGTTCGCATCAAAGCCGGCGATCGGCGCTCTATCCCACGCGTGAGCCCGGCGGCTGCAGCGCGCCGTTTCGACGCCAGTGTTCGATCAGCGCCTCGACGTGGGGCCGCCGTGTAATCTGTATGCCGTTGCGGGCGCAGACCGTGATCGCCAGGTTCTTGGAATCCAGGGTCGGCAGTTCGGCTAGGCGCTCCTGGCAATGCTGGAAGATCGTCCGCTCCCACTGGGCGCGCGACCGTGACGTGCGCGCGGCGCGCGCGTTGTCGATCTGGCGCTGGCGGGCGGCCTGACTGTGGCGGTCGCCGATCACGCCGTTCGTCGCGCCGCCAATCGATTCGCCCGCCGTCGCGGCCAGCAGCGCCACTTCGGCCATGTCGTTCAACGTGGGCTGCGACGTTCCGGCGGCCATCTGGCGCATCTTTGCGGAGACCGCCGACGCTTGCCAGAGCATGTCGACCGCCGCCTGCAGTCCCGCGAGGCTTTCCGGCGGCAGCCGGGAGGCGTGGTGCTCGATGGCTTCGTGCGCCGCGAGCGCGAGCGCGTCCAGCATCTCAAGAGCGTCCAGTTCCTGGAACGACGACGGCAAACCGGCGAAGGACAGCCCCTCCTCGTCCAGCATCTCGAACGCGCGCTTGACCATGGCGAGCATGGCCGCGTTCAGCAATCCTGACCGGCTCTGTCGACCCAAGGCATGCACCGGATTGGGATAGACCTTCATGGATTCCCCGCGCGAATAACTACGGGAAGGCCGATCAGTTCGGTCTCGCGGCGAGGCGTCATGGGCCTACCTCGCAAGAGTTCGCCTCGCTTTGCAACGAAGCTCGCCTAATTCGTGCATGACTACACCTGACGTGCGTTCCGCCGTCGCCTCGGCGGGTCGTCCGTATCCGCAGCTTGCCCAAGAGCGCGTCGGTACGCATCGGATCACGTCGTCCATCGAAGAACCGGTCGAGCCCCAGCGCCTCAAACGGTCCGCAGCCCCCGCACGACAGTCGTTCAGCCGCCGTCCTTCAGCACCCCGCCTTTGTCACAGACTGGCTCGCAGCGCACCAGGGAATTGAGTGACAACTTCATCTTCTCTTTGCGCTTGCTTCAAAAGTAGCCGGTTTGTTCATGATTTGGCCGAGACGACTGGATCGGCGGGGCAGCCCGAATCAGCACCGACGGCGCGCCGCGGTGGGATTGGCGTCCGGCGAGCCGTCGCACCACGACTGTCGCAAAATCATCGTCGCCCGACGCCGCAAGAAGGCTTACCCGTGCTTCCGAAGACGCGTAGAATCTGTGCTGCAGACGGCCGGGATGGGGGCGGGCGCTGGGCGCGCGCCATGACTGAGGGCGGTAGCATATGAACCACGACGCAGCGCCGCCGCCTGTGCTGGCGAACCTGCAAGGGCCGGCCACGACGATCCATTTCGGCGGCCTGGACGAACCGCCGAGCGTGCTGCGCGACTTGCTCCTGGCGCGCGTGCAAGCCTCTCCGCCGGGCAGCGAGATCGCCTGGGCGACCTATTACCTGCGCGATCCCGAACTGGCCGATGCGCTGGTCGCGGCCAAGCGCCGGGGCGTGCGGGTTCGCGTCATCGTCGAGGTCAGCCCGCGCCGCAGCGACGCCAACGACGGCGTCATCGCTCGCCTGCGCGAGGGTCTCGGCGGCGACCTGCGCCTCCACCGCGGCTGGGTGCCAGGCGCCTATCTGCACGCCAAGATCTACACCTTCACCGGCCCGCAGCCGGAAGCCCTCATCGGCTCGTTCAACCCTACGGTCGCCTCGACCGACGACCCGCAGTTCGTGCGCAAGATGGGCGACCAGAACCGTGGTGAAAACCTGCTGGTGAATTTCCAGGATCCCAGCGTCGTCAACGCGTTGCGGCATGAAGCTATCCGGCTGTGGTCCGGCAAGGGCTCATCCCCCTTCAGCCGTCTCAAGAACCGCTCCAAGCGTTGGTCGGACCTGACTCTCTTCTTCTACCCTCGCCTGCGCACCGGCGTGGTCGATCGGGGGATCAAGCAGCTCGGACCCGGCGACACCGTCCGCGCGGCGATCTCGCACATGGACCGCGGCCCGTTCTCCAACGAGCTGGTCCAGGCCGCCCGGCGCGGCGCCAAGGTCGAGGTGGTGGTGGACGACGCCCGCCGCCGCGTCTCCGACGACGTGGTCGGTCAGTTGAAGGGGGCCGGGATCGACGTGCGGCGCTACTGCGACGCCGAGCGCCTGCCGATGCACGCCAAGTTCGTCATCGTCGACCGCAAGGACCGCCGCCTCGCCTGGTTCGGCAGCTTCAACTACAATTTCGGCTCGCGGTACCTGAACCAGGAGGTCCTGGCCCGCACCACCGACGCCAAGCTGATTGGCCGGCTGGAAGATCGCTTCCAGATACTGGCGGACGAGGCCGAAAAGCGCTCCTGCGCTCCCGCGAATTCCTGAGCGCGGCTTTTCCGGCCACGATTTTGTCGCGACGGCCAGGCGCAGCCTGGCCGCGAAAACCAGGACTTAGGGAGAAGACCATGGACTTCGGAATCCGCGGAAAAGTCGTCCTCAGCGGTGGCGGCAGCAAGGGCATCGGACGCGCCATCTCGGAAGAACTGGCCCGGGAAGGCTGCAAGGTGGTGGTCGCCGCGCGCGGCCAGGAAGCCGTCGACGAGACGGTCGCGGCGATCCGCGACGCCGGCGGGGAAGCGAGCGGCGTATCCGCGGACATGACCGCCAAGGCGGGGATCGAAAAGGCGGTGGCCCACGCGGTCCAGGCGTTCGGCGAACCTGACATCGCCGTCGGCAACGTCTATGGACCTACGCACGGCCGCTGGGACGAGACCAAGGACGAGGACTTCCTCGAAGCCTATCAGCACATCGTCATGAGCGAGGTCTACCTCACCCGCGCCGTGGTTCCGGCGATGAAGCGCAAGGGGTGGGGCCGGATCGTGACGGTCAACTCCATCTGTTCGAAGGAGATCCACCGGGAGCTGCCGCTGCTCACCGCAAACGTGACGCGCGTGGGCACGACGGCGCTGAACAAGAGCCTGGCCGACGAACTTGGCCCCTTCGGCATCACCATCAACACCCTGGGCACCGGCGGCTTCTTCACCGAGCGCTACCGCTCGTACATGAAGCGCAACGCCGAGGCGGGCGGCCGCACCTATGACGAGGTGGCCGCGACCCGCCGCGACGACATTCCGGTGGGCCGGCTGGGCGACCCGGCGGAAATGGCCGCCGTCGCGGCCTTCCTGTGCTCCACCCGCGCCAGCTTCGTCACCGGCCAGCTCATCGTCGTCGACGGCGGGCACGTGCGCACCCTCTGGTGAACGGCGCTAAGCTTCCTCCAGCACAAGGATGACAGGATCATGGAGCGACCCAAGGCATTGGTCACCGGCGCCAGCCGCGGGATCGGCAAGGCGATCACCATCGCCCTGGCCAAGGCGGGCTATGACGTCGCCGTTTCGGCCCGGACCGTGCGCCCCGGCGAGAGCCGGGAGAACACTCTGACCGTCCACAAATCCGACACGCGCCCTCTGCCAGGCAGTCTCGAGGAGACCGCCCAGGCAGTGGAGCGAGAAGGCGGACGCGCTCTGATGGTGGCGGCCGACCTGGTCGACCGGGCCTCGGTCGGCGCCTGCGCCCAGGCCGTGCTGGACCGCTGGGGCGGGGTGGACCTGCTGGTTCACAACGGCCGATATCTCGGCCCCGGCCTCATGGACGTCTTCCTCGACACGCCCGTCGACGCCTACGGGAAGTTCTTCGAGGCCCACTGCATCGCCCCGATCGTGCTCACGCGCGCGCTCCTGCCCGGCATGCTGGAGCGGGGGCATGGGCAGGTCGTCAACATCACCTCCTCGTCGGCCTACGACACGCCGCCCGCGCCGGCCGGGCAGGGCGGCTGGGGGCTCGGCTACGCGGTCGGCAAGGCCTCCGGCCATCCGCTGGTCGGCACGCTGCATGCGGAGTTCAAGGACCGCGGCATCCGCGCCTTCAATGTCCAGCCGGGCTTCGTCGGGACCGAGCGCAACGAGATCGCCGTGCGCGATTACGGCAGGGAGCTCACGGGCGCCGCGCCGCCGGCCGCCATCGGTGCGGTGGTGGCCTGGCTGGTGTCCACGGACGAGGGCGCGACCTATGCGGGCCGGAACGTGGAGGCGCAGGACCTCTGCCTCGAGAAGGGCCTGCATCCATCCTGGAAGTGAGCATGCCGGTCGACGCCGCATTCCGGGAGTCGACCGCGCGATCACGCCGAAGCACGGCGTAGCTTTTGGCGGCGCAGCAGTTCGCCCCCGCTCATCCGACGGCCGGACGGCAGAATCCGGCGCGTCCCCTGAGGGCTCACAGCTATGGTCCGTTAGGAAGCGATGAATTCTCTGAAAACCCGAGCTGGGGTAGACATTTAGCTCACATTTCGACCCGTGGTCCGCAATTGTGGCCTCGAAGGTGCGATCCTCGACGTCGTCGGTTCGCATGTGTCGGCCTGTTGCAACAACGCAACCGAGCGCGGACGAAATTGAGTCAGCGTTATTTTTGCTTTGACCTGGGGCGGGCTGTCCGGCAGGCCACGCGCCAACATTGTTACGTCGATCGCGACGCGAGGGGAGGGATTTTACATGACACGTAGCCGCATGAGCCAATTTCGGATGGCGCTGTTCGTGGGCGCAGCCGTGATGGCGCCGACCATGGCGTTCGCGCAGTCCGGCCAAGGCACGATCGAGGAAGTGGTCGTCACCGCCCGGAAACGGGCGGAAAGCCTGCAGGAGATCCCGGTCGCGGTGACCGCGATTTCCTCCGAGGCGTTGAAGGCCCAGTCCGTCGAATCGATTCGCGACGTCGCCAACCAGACGCCGTCGCTGCTGATCAACCAGGGCTCGTCGGGCCGCGCCTCGCTGGTCGTCACTATCCGCGGCCAGACCAACAACGACCTGCTGCTGACGGTCGACCCTGCGGTCGGCATCTACATCGACGGCGTCAGCATGGCGAAGACCATCACCAGCGAACTCGCCAACCTGCTCGATGTCGAGCGCGTGGAAGTGCTGAAGGGACCGCAAGGCACCCTGTACGGCCGCAACACCACCGGCGGTTCGGTCAACATCTTCACCAAGCTGCCCGGCGCCGATCCGGAAGGCCAGGTGTCGATCCGCGGGGGCAGCTTCAACCGGGTGGGCGGCAGCCTGATCTTCAACATGCCGATCAAGGGCGAGGACATCGCCCTGCGCTTCGCGGGCAGCTACGACAAGCGCGACGGGTGGGGCAGGAACGCCACCCTCGGCAAGAAGGTCGGCGGCGACCTGGACGGCGGTTCGGTCCGCACGAGCTTGTTGGTGCGGCCCACCGAAAGCGTCGAGGTTCTGCTGCGCGGCGACTACACCAAGAGCACCACCACCTCGATTCCCCACAAGCCCCGTGGGCTGGTGCCTGGCAGCACCGCCGCCACGCTGATCGGACAGGCCATCGGCCTCACCGCCGCCCAGGCCGCCACTCCGGCCGGCCGGGCGCAGGCCGCGGCGGCCTACGCCAATTCCGTCCCCGGCGGCTTCTATGACACCAACACCGACTTCCAGTCGCTAGACCACAGCTACAGCTGGGGCACCTCCGGCACCGTCACGGTGGACCTGCCGGCGGATATGCAGTTCAAATCGATCTCCGCCTATCGCGTATCCAATCGGGCGACCTTCTATGACCTGGACGGTTCACGGTTCGCCCTCCTGAGCACCAACGGCTATACGCACCAGGAACTGCTCAGCCAGGAACTGCAGCTCACCGGCGAGGTGTTCGACAATCGGCTGAACTGGATCCTCGGCGGCTATTACTCGCGTGAATTCGGGTTGGACGGCACGCAGTCGATCAACTTCGGCGCCACGGCGACGCGCAACTTCAACGAAGGCCACGTGCGCAACAAGTCGATCGCGGGCTTCGGCCAGGCGACGTTCAAGGTCACAGACCAGCTCTCGCTGACCGGCGGCCTGCGCTACACCGAGGAAGACAAGCGCCTGATCACGCTCAACCACAACCTCGCCGGCGTCTGCAATGTGCCGGTGCAACTGCGGCTGGGCGGTCGGTGCATGGGCATCCTCGACGGAACGTGGGACGCCTGGAACTACACCGCCTCGGTCGATTACAAGCCGATCGACGGCGTCCTTGTCTATGCCAAGACCAGTACGGGCTTCCGTTCCGGCGGCCACAATCTGCGCGGCGGACTCGACATCACGACCTTCCAGTCGTTCAACCCGGAGCATGTGAAGGACTACGAGGTCGGCTTGAAGGCCGACTGGCTCGATCGTCGCGTCCGTACGAACTTCGCCCTCTACCGCACGAACTACAGGGACATCCAGCGTGTCGTGATCGTGCCGTCGATCAACGCCCCGAGCGCCACCGTGGTGCAGAACGCGGCGGCGGCGACGGTGAAGGGCGCCGAGGCGGAGATTACTGTCAATCCGATCGATCACCTGACGCTGAAGGCGACCGGCGGCCTCACGGACCCGAAGTACAAGGACTACCGCGATGGTTTCGGTAGGGACCTGAGCGGCCAGCCCTTCGTCTTCATCCCCAAGAAAACCTACAGCCTGTCGGCCAATTATTTCGTGCCGATGGATTGGGGCCAAATCTCCGGCCAAGTCGACTACATCTACAAGGGTCGGGTCTACTACAACGCCGACAGCATGTTCAGCGGCGGCGCCAACGGCGCCAACGGCCTGCCGGACTACCGCTATCAAAGCGGCTTCGGCCTGCTCAACGGGCGTCTCTCGGCCAAGTTCGACGACGCCCAGCTCGAGGTGGCGGTGTTCGCCAAGAACATCACCAAGAAGCAATATGTCGCCTTCAACCTCGACATCACGAATACGGCCCTGGGCTTCGTGACCTACGTCCCCAGCGAGCCCCGGACCTGGGGCGTCGAAGTCACCAAGACGTTCCCGTAAGCCTCGCGAAGGCCGGGCGGCCCTGCGCCGCCCGGCCTTCTTCGCGCGCCCCAAACTAACGCGCAGTCAATTCTGATTGCGCATCGCCTGAAGTTATGGGCGATTGGGAACGAATGGGGACGTTAGTCCGCAACGGTCCACGGGGAGTGAGAATGGCGAGCGCAGGCCCGTCGCCGCAGCGGCTGCTGCCGGCGATCAACGACATGAACCGGAGCTTCTGGTGCGGCGGCGCGGATGGGCGGCTGCACATCGCCCGGTGCGGCCCTTGCGGGACCTGGATCCATCCCTACCTGCCGCGCTGCCCGAATTGCCGCTCGTCCGACGTCGCCGCCCAGCCGGTGTCGGGACGGGGCGCGGTCGCCGGCTTCACCGTCAATCATCAGCCGTGGATCCCGGGCGTCCCGGTGCCCTATGTGGTGGCCATCGTCGAGCTCGAGGAGCAGGCCGACATCCGCCTATTGACCAACATGCCGCGCACGCCCATCGACGAGGTCCGCATCGGCCTGCCGGTGAAGGTCTTCTTCGAACAGGACGGCGACATCTTCACGCCGCTGTTCGAGGCCGCGGAAAGCGCCGGCGCATGACCCGCTTCGCCGAGAAGTCCACCTGCATCTCCGGGATTGGCCAGTCCGAGATCTACCGCAAGCCGCAGGTCAATCCGTTCGAGTTGGCGGTACGCGCCTGCGAGCGCGCCATCGCCGACGCCGGCCTCACCGCCGCGGACATCGACGGCGTCGCCTGCTGGCCCGCCGTACCGGCCGGCTCCGATTCCGGCATGGGCGCGGCCAGCCTGCCCGACATCGCCAACGTCCTTGGCCTGAACCTCAACTGGTTCAACGCCGGCGACACAGCCGCTCAGTTGTCGCCGATCGTCAACGCCGTGGCGGCTGTCGCCGCCGGCTATTGCGACCACGTGCTGACCTGGCGCGCGCTCGGAGAACGCTGGGTTCCGAGCTACGGCTCGGCCGCCGCTGCGGCGGGCGGGGCGCCACGCATGCAGCCCAGCGGCTGGATGGAATACCTGCTGCCCTACTGGGCCCCTTCGGCGGCGGTCTGGGTGGGCGTCCACGCCAGCACCCACATGGCGCGCTACGGGATCACCCGCGAGCAGATGTCGGCCATTCCCATCGTGCAGCGGCGCAACGCAGGCCTCAATCCGGCGGCCATCTACCGCGAACCGATCACGCTGGACGACTACATGTCCGCGCGCATGGTGACGACGCCGTTCAGCATCCTCGATTGCGACATTCCCTGCGACGGCGCCACGGCGGTGATCGTCTCCCGGCTCGACGCCGCCAAGGACCTCAAGCAGCCGCCGATCGTCATAGAGGCGGTGGGCGCGGGCTCCCACGACAAGATGGACACCTGGCTCGGACGCCGCGACTACCCGCACATGGCGATGCACAATGCGGCCGAGATGATGTGGCGGCGCACCGACCTGAAGCCCAAGGACGTCGACACCGCCCACCTCTATGACGGCTTCACCTACCTGACGATGTTCTGGCTCGAAGCGCTGGGCCTGTGCGGGGAAGGGGAGTCCGGCGCCTTCATCGAGGGCGGCCATCGGATCGCCCTCGACGGCCAATTGCCGCTCAACACCAACGGCGGCCAGCTTTCCGAGGGACGCATGCACGGCTTCGGCCACCTTCACGAGGCGGTGCTGCAACTGCGCGGCCAGGCGGGCGAGCGCCAGGTGAAGAAGGCCAAGGTTTCGGTTGTGGGCAACGGCGGCGGCAGCCTGGGGGGGGCGGTGTTGCTGCGCCAGCTCTGATACGACGGCCGAGCTGATGATTTGTCATTTCCGGCCGCAACGGAATGGCGCATACTCGCGCGAGAAGAACGATAGGGAGGCCCGACATGGCCGACGATCTGGAGCTTAAGTCCAACGCCGACGACGCTCAGCGGTATTGGCTGGAAGAAGGTTACGATCCGGGCGGGGTGGTCCGCGAGGTCGACTACGCGAAGAACTCCACCGGCCTGCATCCGATGCTGCAGGGCATCAAGATCGTCGACTGCGACACCCATTTCTCGGAGCCGCCGGATCTTTTCACCTCGCGCGCCCCGGCGAAGTTCAAGGACAAGGTGCCGTACTTCAAGCACGTGAACGGCCGCGACCGCTGGTACATGGGCGACAGGGACTACGGCGCCTGGGGCGGCGGCAACGTGATCGGAGCCGACCACAACAAACTGCTCGGACGGCTGTCCTATCCGAACATCGACGAAGGCCACCCCGGCTCCTACCAGCTCGGCCCGCGCCTCAAGGCGATGGACGAGATGGGGATCTACGCCCAGATCTGCTACCAGAACTCGGGCGTGACCCAGGCCGGATCGCTGATGGCGCTCGGCGACGACGATCTCGCCCAGACCATCCTTCGGATCTACAACGACGCGGCGGCGGAGCGGCAGGTCGAGTCCGGCCAGCGCGTCTTCACGCTCGCCCACCTGCCGATCTGGAACAAGGCGGCGTTGGAAGCGGAAGCCCGCCGCTGCATCGACATGGGGATCAAGGGCTTCGTCCTGCCCGATTTGCCGGAACGCTACGCGGGCGTGCCGTCGTTCCTCGACGACTACTGGACCCCATTCTTCGAGATGTGCGAGGCCGCAGGCGCCCCGCTGAACTTCCACCTCAACGCCGCCATCAACCCCGGCGGCCTGACCTGGAAAGGCTTCGGGTTCGAACAGACCCTGTCCGTCGCTTCGATGATGTTCTCGCTCGGCAACGCCGCCACGATGGGCAACTTCATGGTCAGCGGCCGGCTCGATCGGCATCCGAAGCTGAAGATCGGCATGATCGAGAGCGGCATGGGCTGGGTGCCCTTCTGCATCGAGGCGCTGGAGCACCAGTTCGACGAGATGCTGCCGAAGAAGGCCAAGACCCTGCAGAAGCGGCCGTGGGAGTACTTCCGCGACAACTTCTGGGTGACCTACTGGTTCGAAAAGGTCGGACCCAAGCTGCTGCTCGAGACCCTTGGCGTGAACAAGGTGCTTTTCGAAACGGACTTCCCGCACCCCACTTCCCTCTATCCCGGGGTGCAGGAGCACTTGGCCGAAACGCTCGGCGGCTATGACTACGCCGTGCGCAAGCAGGTCCTCGAGCGCAACGCGGTCGAGCTCTACAACCTGCCGTTCTGACGGCCGCGGCCCTGACGCAACCTCCCCCCAGCGTCGGGGCCGATCTCTTTTCATCCATCGCGGCCTTTCCTCGCTCGCGCGCCGCCATGCGTCGTCGCGCGCGACGTGTATCCGGTTAGGAATTGACGAAGCTTCAGCTTGGCGCGGACGGCCAGAGCTTGGCTATTCCCTGTGGCAGGCGCCGGCAGGGGCGCTTTACACGCCTGCCATGGAATGATATTAATTGACATATAGTCAGTTCATGACGCGGCGCCGCAGGGCGCCCGGAGGAAGCGATGAAGACCGAAGACATGATCCTCGTCAGCGTCGACGACCATATCGTCGAACCGCCGGACATGTTCGAACAGCATGTGCCCGCGGCGCTGAAGGACAAGGCCCCGAAGTACCTGATCCAGCCGAACGGCGACGGCTACTGGACCTTCGAGGACCGGCGCGTGTCGAACATCGGGCTGAACGCCGTGGTCGGCCGGCCGCGTAGCGAATACGGCATGGAGCCTACGGCGATCTCGCAGATGCGCGAGGGCGCCTACGACGTCCACAAGCGCGTCGACGACATGAACGTCAACGGCCTGCTGGCCTCGCTGAACTTCGGCACTTTCGTGGGCTTCGACGGCGGCTTCTTCCGCGACGCCAAGGACAAGACCCTCGCCCACGCGATGGTGCAGTCCTACAACGACTGGCACATCGACGAATGGTGCGGCGCCTATCCGGGCCGCTTCATCCCGATGGCGATCCTGCCCACCTGGAACATCGATCAGACGGTGGAGGAGATCAAACGCGTCGTGAAGAAGGGCTGCCATGCGGTGGCCTTCTCCGACAATCCGAGCCTCAAGGGGCTGCCCAGCATCCACAACGCCTATTGGGAGCCGCTGTGGAAGGTCTGCGCCGACAATCACGTGGTCCTCAACTGTCACATCGGCACGGGCGCGGCGGCGGCGCACCCGTCCATGGAATCGCCCATCGACGCCTGGATCACCGCGATGCCGATGTCGATCGCCAACAGCGCCTCGGACTGGCTGCAGCTCCAGGCGCTGCAGCGCTATCCCGACCTGAAGGTGGCGCTGTCCGAAGGCGGCATCGGCTGGGTGCCCTACTTCCTTGAACGCGCCGACTTCACCTTCGAGCACCACCACGAGTGGACGCACACCGATTTCGGCGGCCGCAAGCCCAGCGATATTTTCCGCGAGCACTTCATCACCTGCTTTATCGACGACAAACATGGGGTGAAGAACCGCGCGGACATCGGCGTCGACATCATCTGCTACGAGTGCGACTACCCGCACTCCGACACCCTCTGGCCCGAGGCGCCGGAATATCTGATGGGCAACTTCGCCGGCTGCTCGGACGAGGACATCGACAAGATCACGCACCTCAACGCGATGCGGACCTACAGCTTCGATCCGTTCAAGGACATCCCGCGCGAGCAATGCACCGTGGGCGCGCTGCGGGCGAAGGCCACGCACGTCGACACCACGCCGCGCTCGAAGCCCGGCAAGCGCCCCATCGCCGAAGGCGACATGCGCGTGGTCACGTCCGCGGATGTCATGAAGCTGTTCGCGGAGACGGGCCGCGATGCGCGCGCTGGCAAGTCGAAAGAGCCGGCATGACATGACGGGCAGGTCGTCGCCCGTCCTTCTGGCGCGAGACCCGACGCTGTCGCGCGGTGCGGCCTTTCCAGCCGCCCGCGCGACGTCTCGCCCTTGCCATGCGCATCGGCGCAAACCCTGAGGTCGCCATGACGGATGTCGCGGATTATGTGCCCTACGAGGCGCGGCGAAAGGATAGCTGGCCAGGGGCGCCGCCGCACGTGCCGGCGTCGTTGATCCGCGAGCTGGATTACCTGGACGCCAACACCCGGATCGATCCGTTCAGCACGACGGAGAATATCTACGAGGAACTTCCACCGATATTCTTTTCACTTCACCAGAGTCCCCCGGTCTACAAGGGGACCTGGGTCGTGACGCGTTATGCGGACATCCGGGAAGTCTACCAGAACGACGAGCTGTATTCGAACGAAGGGGCGGCGTCGTTTCAGCGGCTGGTGGGCGAAACCTTCCGCATGATCCCGCTCGCGGTCGATCCGCCGGAGCATGGCAAGTATCGCCTGCTGCTCAATCCCTGGTTTTCGCCCAAGGCGGTCACCGCGCTCGAGCCGAAGATCCGCGCCACCATCAACGAACTCATCGACGGCTTCGTCGACAAGGGCGAGTGCGACGTCGCCTATGACTTCGGGCGCATATACCCGGTGCGCGTGTTCCTCGATCTGATGGGCTTCCCGTTCGAGAAGTTCGAGGACTTCCTGGCGTGGGAATATTCGATCCTCCACAAGCGCGGGGACCTCGAGGCCATGCGCTGGGGCGTGCAGGGCGCGCTGTCTTACCTTCGCGAGTTCATCGCCGAGGTTCGCCGCAAGCCGCAGGACAAGCTCGGCAGCGCGATCGTTCATGGCCAGATCGACGGCCGGCCGATCACGGAGGAAGAGATCATCGGGACGATGTTCTTCCTGTGGGTCGGTGGACTCGACACTGTGGCGGCCACCACCTCGCTGATGTGCCGTCGCCTGGCGCTGCAGCCGGAATTGCAGCAGCGCTTGCGCGACAATCCCGACCTGATCCCGGACGCGATCGAGGAGTTCATGCGCGTCCAACCG
>Ga0068863_100003363_pt1 | contig 15795 bp, 16 predicted proteins | sample KBSSwiS62_FD_66596 | JGI IMG/M metagenome (GOLD analysis project Ga0068863, IMG submission 66596) | Switchgrass rhizosphere microbial communities from Kellogg Biological Station, Michigan, USA - KBS Switchgrass S6-2 | ecosystem: Host-associated > Plants > Roots > Rhizosphere > Soil ...
CGCGTCGCGCCGATGATATTCACGAGCTCGGGTGGCAGCCCGATTTCCTCCCATGCCTCTCGGAGCGCCGCAGCGACCGGCCCATCGTCGTCCGGGTCGACGCGACCGCCGGGAAATGCAACCTGACCGGCATGCGAGCGTAGCCCTCCGTCGCGAATGGTGAGAAGGAGTCGGGGTTCCGGTGCATCGACGATCGGTACGAGGACGGCGGCGCGCTTCAGCGAAGCGAGATCGTCAATCATATCCGGGTAATGGATAAATGGCTCTGCATCGTGGTCTGCATGCGCCTCGAAGGTCCGGCGCAGCCGGTCGACGAGATCACTCATCGCGCTTCGAGCGGAAAGAAACGGCCTTCGCTCCACAAGCCGGGGGGATCTGCTCCCTCGTCCAGTGCGAAATTGACCAGTTCATAGTAGACGGGCCGGGCGATCAGGGCGTCGAGCCCGCTGCGGGCGGTGACATAAGGGTGCGGACCATCCGGTTGTTCGTCCACGCGAAGAGGATGATCGGCATTGGCCAGTACGATGTCGCCCGTGTTGAGCCTGAAGGCGAGGCGGCGGGCCGCCCCTTCGCCTTCCGTCCTGAGTTCGACCGCCACGAAAGGGGCATCCTCCACTTCGATGGAGAGCTTTTCGGCCGGCGTCACGAGGACATAGCTGCCGTCAGGCTCCCGCCGCAGGATCGACGAAAAGAGCCGCACCATAGCCGGGCGTCCAATCGGAGAACCTTCGTGAAACCAGGTGCCGTCCGAAGCAATCCGCATGCGGCTGTCGCCGCAATGCTGCGGATTCCATTTCTCGACAGGGGGAGCACGGTTCTGTTCGACGAGCGCCGCAATGTCGCTCAGCGACAGCCCTGCAATGTCCGGCGCTGGATGGGTCTCAGGCATGAGCGCGATGTGCCGCCATTCGCCGCGACGTACAAGGCCTGTTCGCCCTCGTTCATTGTTGCCGCTACGGATTGACGCCCGACATCGCAGCCAAAGGTGCTCAGTTGGAGGTTGGCACCACCAGCGATGGCGCCTGCTCCGCGACCGCACATGTGCGCGGGCCCAATATGGCTCGACGCGGCAAGGCTTGTCCGGGTTGCACGCGCGCCAGCAGCCTATCGCGTTCCACAGGACCCGGCAGCTGCCAGAGGGCTGTATGGCTGGCCTTGAAGCCGAAGAAGCGATCATAATAGACGGCGTCGCCGATCAGCACCATCGGCTCGCTGTCCGATGCGTCGGCTTTCGCCAGCGTGGCCGCCACCAGCCTACGCCCGATGCCCTGCCGTTGACGATCGGGATGGACTGCGACCGGACCCATCAGGACCATCGGCACGCACGTCCCGTCGGCGGTCCTTAGCTCTACCGGCCAGCATTGGATCGAGCCGACCAGCTCGCCATCGCTGAGCGCGGCGAAGCTGAGCTCAGCGATCGGCGCCATGCCGCGACGGAGGCTATAGGCTGTCCGCTGGTGCCGGTCTGCGCCGAACGCAAGATCCAGAAGATGTTCGACGGCGGCTGGGTCGATCGATGCGAGGGGAACGAGGTCGGACAATATGCTCATGGTCCTTGCCGGGATGGAGCGGCGCCTTTAGCGTGCCGCCGGTGAATGTGAAGCAAAAAGCTATGGCCTTTCGATGAAGCTTTTCGATGCGGCATGGGCGCCAAGTCCACGGAGAGTTCGGATCTTCCTTGCCGAAAAAGGCGTCGAGGTCGAACGCGTTTTGGTAGACATCAGCAAGGGCGAGCACCTCGAAGCTCCTTATCTGGCAATCAACCCACAGCGACAGATTCCGGCGCTTCTGCTCGACGATGGGAGGCTGATCGATGACTCTTACGGCATCTGCCGCTATTTCGAGGCACTGCACCCGAACCCTGCGCTGTTCGGAGCCTCTGCAGTAGAGATCGGGCTGGTCGAGTCCTGGCTCAGGCGCATCGAGCATGACGGCTTTCAGGCGGTTGCGATGGCATTTCGCAACAAGGTATCGGTGTTCAAGGACCGCGCCGTCAGCGGGGAATGGCCGCCCATTCCGCAGATTCCAGAGCTCGTCGAACGAGGCCGCGTGATGTGGACTCACTTTGCCGACGTATTGGATAGGCAGCTGACGGAGCGGCAATATCTCGTGGAGGACCGCTTTACTATGGCTGACATTGCGGCCCTGGTAACGATCGACTTCGGCATTGCTACCCGCTTGCCCGACCCGAGAGAAGGGCGGCCAGCCCTGGCGCGCTGGCATGCCGACGCTTCAGCACGGCCATCCGCCTCCGCATGAGCCACTTGTCCCCATCGATTGTGGATCGCCTGTGCATAAGCTGTGGATAAGCCGATGACCGGCGCCGAACTGCTGATGATCGCGCGGCTTGCCCGATTTTGAGGCAACGCTTATCGAGGCTGAGATGACGCCCGAGTTCGGCCCCTCGAGAACCGCGATCGTGACCGGAGGCGCCAAACGCATCGGAGCCGCTATCACGACGGCTCTGGCGGCCGATGGCTGGCATGTCCTGATCCACTATCGGGATTCGGCGGAGGAGGCGCAAGCGCTTGCCGCAACGCTGCCGAAAGCCGGCGTGGTGCAGGCAGATCTGGCCGATCCGGCGGCCGCAGCTCATATCGTCGAAGCTACGCGCGGCATGCCCGTGCCGGGGCTGTTGGTGAACAGCGCTTCGACATTTGATTTCGACAGCTATGACGATTTCTCCGTGGAAGGCTGGGACCGGCATATGGCCATCAATGCGCGCGGCCCGGCGTTGCTGTCGCGCGCCTTCGCGAGCGCCGTTCCCGAAGGCCATGGCGCGCTGATCGTCAATATGCTCGATGCCAAATTGTCGCAGCTCAACGCTGATTTCTTCACCTACACGATCTCGAAGCTGGCCTTTGCGGGCCTCACCGAGCTGATGGCGCGCAGCCTTGCGCCACGCCATGTCAGGGTCAACGCCATTGCGCCGGCGGTAACGCTAGTCTCCGGGCCGCAAAGTCGGAACAATTTTGCGCAAGTCCACGCCATGAACCCGCTGGCCAGGGGCGTCGACGTTTCGGACATCGTGGCCGCGCTTCGCTTCCTGGTGGCGGTGCCGACGGTAACCGGTCATACGATAACACTCGATGCGGGACAGCGTTTCATGGGTCTGCCGCGCGACGTTCAATTCATGGAGCCATGATGGGTCCCGCTTCACTCGACGGCCTCATTCCCGAACATCTGTTGCCGCGCACGCGTCGCATAGTCCTTCGCGATTTCGCGGTGCCAGTGGACATAGGATTCCATGAATTTGAAGTGGGCAAGCCCCAGCGCGTCTTCGTCACTACCGAAGTCTGGCTGGACGAGGAGAGCTTCGCGGCCGAAGACGAGGTGGCCGCGGCTTGGGATTATGACTTCCTCCGCACGGAGATATTGCGTCTGGTAGGCGGGCGACGGTTCAATCTGCAGGAAACCCTGGTCCGGGAGATTTACGACCTTGTAGCTGCCCGCGCCGGCGTCAAGGCGTTGCGCGTGGCTACCAGCAAGCCCGACGTCTATCCCGACTGCGCAGCTGTCGGGGTCGAGCTCAGCTCCTTCTAGGACGCGCACTTCCCCTGATGCTCGTTGGCGTTCAGCGTGGGATCGTCCTTCCGCATGAGCCGATCTGTTCAAGAACGAAACGATAATCGGTTCGGACGGCTCCTGCTTCGTCGGGGTTTAACGCTGCGACGCTGCGGTCCGGCAGCCTAGGCGGAAGAAAACATGCAAGGCGATAGCGCAGCAGGCTGTCGCGCGCCGGCACTTTCGCATTTTCGTCGATGATGTCGCCCAACGCCACGCCCCACTGTGGCTGCTCGCCGGGGCGCCGCAGGATGTTCAGCGAAATTGGGCGGTTGTCGGGCGTCGTTACGAAAATCTGGGATTCGCTCTCGCCCGGTATGGCGCCGGGGACATAAAAGGCGTTGCCTATGCCACTGATCGCCGGCGGCGCGCCACTCGACGTCGCCTCGGTCAAAATGGCGCGAAGCTGCGATTCGTTAGGCGAGTTCCATTCGAGTTGAGAGAAGGGGGAGGTAAGTCGCACCTCGCTAGGGCGTCCGGTGACCCGTTGCGCAATCAGGATGAATCGCGCCTTCTTCAATTTGGGCGGCTTGCCGCTAGGGCCGAGCGGGACATCGGTGATATAGCTCACCACTCCGGGCATGCCGCCAGCGCCCTTGAGGAGCATTCCCGTGGCTGCCTGGACGAGGAAACGGGCCTTGCCAGGCTGCAGGCCCGGTGCCAATTCCCCCTTGAGCCGCTCCGCCTTGATCACCGTCACCCCCGCGACAAGCTCCGCGGGCAAGGCGAGATCGGCGAGATCCGCATAAGAAAAGGACATATTTACAGGGGCGGTGGCAGCGGCGGTGGAGGCTGGCGCATAGGACTGCGCCAAGATGAGCTCCGGCGAGGCTCCATTTCCTAAAGCAAGGACCGTGCCAAAGAAATAGGCGCGTATACCATTAGGCACTCCGAACATCGTTTGAGCCTTCGCTTCGTCCCCGCTCTCACGCTTTCTAACGGCCTTGCGCTCCATCTGCCATGGCGAAAAACGGCAAATTGTTTGGTGTTTGGGTTATTGCGTAGATTGACCTGTCGCGATAAGGACACACCCGCCGCTGATATATAAAAAATGTTTGGCGGGCATGTGCCGGCCACCAATGGCGCGCCGCTGGCTGCCTTCCGGGCTGCCGGACGTGCCGAGTTTTCGGAGGGAGTGTCGTTACTTAATGTCCTACCTTGATCAGCAACAGATGAGCACCCGCAAGATGGTGGCGATCGTGCTGGTGGTTCTGCTCCATGCAGTCATCGGCTATGCATTCGTTACGGGTCTCGCGTTTAACGTCGTGAAGAAGGTCGTTGTTGATCTGAAGACTTTCGACGTTAACGAGGCAGCTCCGCCGCCGCCGCCGCCGCCGCCAGACATCAAGCTTCCGCCGCCGCCGGTTGCTGCGCCGCCGCCGATCGTGTCGGTGCAAACCCCTGTCGCACCCCCAGTCGTGACTGTTGCGCCTCCGCCGCCGATAGTTGCTCCGCCGCCGCCGCCTGCGCCCCCGCCCGTGATTCAGCCCGTCAGGGCTTCGCCGCGCGGTAGCATGCAGGATCTGGTGACGTCCGACGATTATCCGTCCGCTTCGCTTCGTAACAACGAGGAAGGCGTCACTCGTTACCGGCTCGATGTCGGTTCCGACGGCAAGGTAGTGGCCTGCACGGTGACCGGAAGCAGCGGGCATCCCGCACTCGACGACGTAACCTGCCGTTTGCTGCAGCGTCGCGCCCGGTTCAATCCTGCGAAGGATTCCTCCGGTCAGACTACGGCCGCAGTGTGGAGTGGCGCTGTTCGGTGGCAGATCCCGAAGGACTGATAATCCCGTTGGTCGGAACGGCCGCCCGCGTTAAAATAAATATCATACCCGATTTAGAGAAGGAATTTCATCATCATGGCTAATCCCGAAGCCGGATCTAATCCATATGGCCTCCTGCCCGCGCTCCAGCAGGGCGGCGCGATCGCCTGGACCGTGTTCATCATCCTGGTGATCATGTCGATGGCATCCTGGTACATCCTGTTCTCGAAGCTCATCGAGCAGCAGCGCATTCTGAACCAGGGCCGCCGCATGCGTGCGAGCTTCTGGAATGCGCCGAGCCTGAAGGACGGCCAGGCCAAGCTCGAGAAGAACTCGGCTTACCGCCAGATCGTCGATGATGGCCTTATCGCTCAGGACCAGCACACCAAGCTTACCGATCCGGTTGACCAGCATGAATGGTTGATCGCCTCGCTGTCGCGCAGCCAGGCGCTGATCAATTCGAAGCTCTCCAATGGTCTGGCGGTTCTCGCCACCGTCGGTTCGACCGCTCCGTTCATCGGCCTGTTCGGTACCGTGATCGGCATCTACCGCGCGCTTATCAAGATCGGTGCTGCGGGTCAGGCCTCGATCGACGCCGTTGCCGGCCCGGTCGGTGAGGCGCTGATCATGACTGCCCTCGGTCTGGCCGTGGCCGTGCCGGCGGTGCTCGCGTACAACTGGCTGATCCGTCGGAACAAGGTCGTCGCCGAGCAGGTCAGTGCGTTCGCTACCGACCTCCATGGCTACATGGTTTCGGCCGGAGCGGTGAAGCCGGAAGTCGTTCGCGTCGCTCCTGCGGCCGCCGTCAAGAAGTAAGCTGGCTCCGCGGGCAGGGGAGCGCCTGGCGTCTCCCTTGCGCGATAACGACGACGGCTGCGAGAGAGGAGTATGTTTCCTCACTCGTGCCGAACAAGTAGATGAGGATTTGTGCCGATGGCCATGAGTGCCGGCCCCGCCGAAGACGGCAGCCCGATGTCGGACATCAACACGACGCCGCTCGTCGACGTCATGCTGGTGCTCCTGATCATCTTTCTTATTACCGTTCCGGTGGTGATTCAGACGGTGCCCGTCAAATTGCCGACGGTGTATTTCGAACCGACCGTTACCAAGCCGGAGAACGTGTCCCTTTCAGTTCGGGTGGCCTCCAACGGGGCATGCGAGGTTTATTGGGGCCAGACCCGGGTGAACTCGACCGAGCTGGTCGAACGGGCCGTCGCCAAGCTGCGCAAGGAAATCGACAAGCAGGGCGGCCCGAATGCCCCCGGTCTTGAGCTTCCCGAGGTGCATATCCGAGGGGACATAAACACCCCCTACCGCTGCATCGGCGGGACGGTGTTCAATATGCAGCGCGCCGGCTTCATCCGCGTCGGTTTCATCTCCGAACCCCCTCCGGGCATGGTCGTCCGCCAGTAAGCGCGCAACAGGAGTAACAAGCATGGCAATGGCTGCAGCATCCGCTGAAGGCGAGCCCATGATGGACATCAACACCACGCCGTTGATCGACGTGATGTTGGTGCTGCTGATCATGTTCATCATTACCATCCCGATCCAGACGCATGCCGTGAAGCTCGATCTTCCGCAGGACAATGGCGCACCGCCGCCGTTGGTCGACCCGGTCAAGAACAAGGTCGTGATCACCGCCGACGGCCAGGTGACCTGGAACGGAAGCCCGATCGACATCGTACGGCTTCGTCAATATCTGGATCTCACACAGACGATGAATCCAATTCCCGAGCTTCACCTTCAGCCCGAAGCGCAGGCGCGCTACTCGCTGGTCGATCAGGTGTTGGCCGTTACCAAGCGGGCTCGTGTCGAGAAGATGGGCTTCGTGGGCAACGAGAATTACGCCCAGGCTTTTTGAGCCGAGGCACTTTGGATGGGAAGGGGCGGCCCTCGGGTCGCCCTTTTTATTGCATAGTTTTGACCTTCGCCCGCCGCCGATGGCTAACGACTATGAGGCCAGGGCGCGTGTGATTCTGCGCTGCTCAGTCCAGGCCGGCATAAAGCCGCAGCGGCGTCTCCGGCCGCGCGCCGAAGTGCGAGATGACCTCTGCGGCAGCGAGGCCCGCGATGCGGCCGCATTCCTCAAGCGGGAGGTCGCGAGTGAGACCGTATAGGAATCCCGCAGCATAAAGATCGCCCGCACCAGTCGTGTCGACCACGCGCGCTACCGGTGCAGCGCTGCTGGCGATGCGCTCTTCACCGCGCACAATCACCGAGCCGCGCTGCCCCAGCGTCACCGCCGCGAGATCCACGATGGCAGAGAGCGATTGCAGCGCCAGGTCGAGATCGTCGGTCTGGAACAGCGCCAGCAGCTCGGCTTCGTTCGCGAAGGCGACGTCGACACGCTCGCGGATAAAGCTGAGGAAGTCGTCGCGATGGCGCTCCACGCAAAAAGCATCCGATAGGGACAGCGCGACCTTGCGGCCGGCCGCATGAGCCAGATCCGAGGCCTTGTGGAAGGCCTGCTTGGCGTGCGGCTCGTCGTAGAGATAGCCCTCCAGATAGGTGATCTTCGCCGAGCGGACGAGCTCAGCGTCGATGTCGTCCGCGGTCAGGTTCACGCATGCGCCGAGATAGGTATTCATCGTCCGTTCGGCATCGGATGTAACGAAGATGATGCAGCGCGCGGTCGCTGGCCCATCCTTGGCCATCGGGGTGGCGAAGCGGACGCCCGCCGCCAGCAGATCGTGACGATAGGCGGCGCCTAGCTCGTCATCGCGCAGCTTGCCGATATAGCCGCAGGATGCGCCGAGCGAGCCGAGCCCGGCGATCGTGTTGCCGGCCGAGCCGCCCGATGCGCGAGTGGTCGGCCCCATCGCGGCATAGAGCCGTTCGGCCGTGGCCTCATCGATCAGCGTCATCGAGCCTTTGGCGAGCTGTTGCTCGCCCAGGAACGAATCTTCTGCGTGAGCCAGAAGATCGATGATCGCATTGCCGATTCCGACGACATCGAGGGTCGCTTCGGTCATTGGAGTTCCTTGCATCGGGAGGGTGGACTGTAGATATTGCCCACCCCATGCCGCGCGGCTCACGCGTGGGCAACCCCAAGACGAAAAGCCATGCTCGACGAACTCGACGATCTCCTGCGCACCGCCCGCCAATGGCTGAGCGAGGGCCACGGCGTTGCGATCGCCACGGTGATCGCAACATGGGGCTCAGCGCCGCGCCGCCGCGGCAGTCATGCCATCGTTCGCGACGATGGCCTGTTCGCGGGGTCCGTCAGCGGAGGTTGTGTCGAAGGCGACGTGATCGTTGGCGCACAGCAGCTGATCGCGGGCGGGGGCGGGTTCGAACGGCGCGACTATGGCGTGCAGGACGAGAATGCGTGGACGTTCGGTCTTGCCTGCGGCGGAACGATCTCGGTGCTGATCCAGACGATCGATGCTGCGCATTATCCGCCGTTGCTGATCGACGAAGTGATCGAGGCGCGCGCGCGTGGCGAAGCCATCCCCGTCGTCACCGACCTGGCGAGCGGGCTTACCAGCAAGGGGGACGCGGCGGACGAAAGTCATTTCACGAACAGCTATCCGCCACCCCTCAGAATGATGATCGTCGGAGCCGTTCATATCAGCCAGAACCTCGTGCCCCTTGCCCGGCAGCTCGGCTATCGCGTGCTCGTCGTCGATCCTCGCGACAGCTTCGCTGCTGCCGATCGCTTCGCCGGCATCGAGGTGGACACCCGCTGGCCCGACGAAGCTTTCGCAGAGTGGAAGCCCGACGGCGGAACGGCGATCGTCACGCTGACCCACGATCCGAAAATCGACGATCCGGCGCTCGCGATGGCGCTACGAAGCAACGCATTCTACATTGCGGCGCTGGGCTCTCGAAAGACGCAGGCGGCGCGGAGGGAGCGGCTTGCAGCCATGGGGTTCACCGCCGACGAACTCGCCCGTATCGACGGGCCGGCCGGCCTTCCGATCGGTGCCGCCACTCCGGCGGAGATAGCGCTCTCGATCCTGGCCGGAGCGACCGCAGCTTTGCGAAAGGCATGATCGTCGGCACGATCCTGCTCGCTGCGGGTAGTGCCCGGCGCATGGGAGAGGACAAGCTGCTGGCCGATCTCGGCGGCAAGCCAGTGATCATGCATGCCCTGGAGACGATCGGCCAATCGGGCCTGGCGGGCCCCATCGTTGCCGTCCGTCCGGGCAGTGCGCTGTCGTCGCTGAGCTTTCCAACGGGGGCGCTTTTGGCGGTGGTGCAAGACCATGCCGGCGGCATGGGGCACTCGCTCGCGGCGGCAATCCGTGAGGTGCCGCTTTCCTGGGACGCCGCAATTGTGTGCCTGGCCGACATGCCATTCGTGAAGCCGCACACTTTGCTCTCGCTGGCGGAGCAGTCGGCAGCGGACAAGATCGTGCGGCCCAGCTTCGGCGGCCGTCCCGGCAATCCGGTGTCGTGGGGCCGCAGCCACTTCGTGAGTTTGGCCGCGCTCGTCGGGGATCAGGGCGGTAGAGCCGTGTTCGAGCGCTATCCTGTCGAACTGCTCGAATGCGGCGATCCGGGCGTCGAAATAGACATCGACACGCCAGAGGCGCTCGCGGCCGCCCGCGCCCGCTCAGAGGTCCCTTAGCGCCCGGCCGGGGCGAGCGGACAAAATCGGTAGCGATCCCGCCATACCGATGCCCAGCGTTGCCATTCCGCCTGCCAGCAGGGTTGCCAGCACGAGGCGCCAGTCGGTGGCCCATTTCAGCTCGAAGATGTGCGTGACGATATACCAGCCGGCTACGCTTCCGGCGGCCAGCGCAATCCCCCCGACAATCGAAGCCAGGATCGCATATTCGATCGCCGTGGCAGCCAGCACCTGCCATCGAGTCGCTCCCAGCAGTTTGAGCAATACGGCGTCGTACAGGCGTGCGCGGCGGGAAGCAGCGATGGCCCCGATCAGCACGGCTACCCCAGCGGCCAAGGTTACCGATGCTGCCGCGCGGATGGCTACCGCAAGCTGATTGAACAGCGAAGAAATCTGGCTGACGACGTCTTTTACACGGATCAGCGACACCGACGGAAAGGATGTCGTCACCGCGCGGTTAACCGCGCTCTCGGCGCTATCCGGCAGCGTGATGGTCGCCATGTAGCTATGCGGCACCACCTCCAACACGCCGGGCGCGAAGACGATACCGAAATTGAACCCCATGGTTTCCCAGTTGACCCGGCGGATCGACGCGACCTTCGCCTCCATCTCGACGCCGAGCACGGAAAAGGTCATCGCGTCGCCCGGCTTGAGTGCGAGGGCTTTGGCCGCCTGCTCTTCAATGGACACGAGTGGGGGCCCGGCATAGTTGGCAGGCCACCATCGTCCCGAGACGATCTCGTTCCCCTGCGGCAGGGTGGCGGCGTAGGTAAGCGCACGATCGCCGTTCAGTATCCAGGCGCCCTTGGGCGGCGGTTTCATGTCAGTCACGCGCACCCCGCGGACGCCTATCACCGACCCGCGCAGCGATGGCACCGCGGTCATGGATGCGGTCGGCGCCTCCTTCTTCACGATCGATTCGAACCGATTCAGGCCGTCTAAGGCTATGTCGAGCGCGAAGAAGTTTGGCGCCTTGGCGGGTACCGTCCGTTCGATCTGGTTGGTGAGATTGCCTTGGAGTACCGCCAAAACGACGAAGAGGGTGAGGCCAAGGCCAAGCGCCACCACCAGCTTGTCGGTCTGGGCGCCAGGGCGATGAAGGTTGGCGAGCGCCAACCGCAACAATGGCCTTCGCGGGCGGGGGAGCCTGCTGGCAATCCATCGGATCAAACGGGCCAGGAACCCCAGCAAGGCGACAATAAGGGCCGCTCCTCCGATCACGCCGGCGCTCAACAACGGAGCACTCGACGTGGCGATCGCCAGGCCCGCGATGCCGAGCAGGGCCGCGGCCATCAGGATCAACACCCTTGTCGGCGGCAAGCCGAACGGCACCACACGCGCCCGGAAGATCGCCGCCGCGCTGACCTGCGCGGCCCGCGAAAGCGGGGCGATCGAGAAGAGCAGCGCGGTGAGGATGCCGTAGCAGGCGCTCAATAGCAGCGGGATGGGGAAGATTGCGAGATGCGGCTTCACCGGCAGCGCGTCACCCGCGATGGTGGCTACGGCCAGGGGCACGAGCGCACCGGCAGCCAGCCCTGCTGCGATGGCCCCCGTTGCCACGAGCGCGATCTGTAGCAGGTAGATGCGGACAATCACTGCCGATGATGCGCCCAATATCTTCAGCGTGGCGATGCCGGGACGGCGCTGATCAAGCCAGGCGCCGACGCCGTTTCCGACGCCGATGCCGGCGACGATCAAGGCGCTGAGACCGACGAGGATGAGGAACTGGCCCAGCTGTTCGACAAAGCGGCGCAAACCGCGGGCGGCATTTGTGCGATCGCTGACTTCCCAATTGGCATCATGGAACCGGCGTTCGAGGCGCTCAGCAATAGCGTGCGCATCCTGCCCGTAGGCCAAACGAATACGGTACCGCGTCGTGTAGAGGCTGCCAGGCTGCACGAGACCGGTGGCAGACAAGCCCTGAGGCGAGACCAGCATCGTGGGGCCGAGGCTGAAGCCTTCCCCGACACGGTCCGGCTCGTCGGCGATCAGGCCGATTACCCGGAGCCTTGCATTTCCCACCTGGACATGATCGCCGATGCGGAGCGAAAGCCGCTCAGCCAGCGCGGCGGCGACGGCAACATCCACCCCCGTTGGCCTCGGCGCCAGCGCACCCGGCGAGAGGGTCAGCTTACCGTAAAGCGGCCAGTTCGCATCGACGCTCTTAATCTCGGCAAGCACCGAAGCGGAGGCATCGGTCCGCGCGACCATGGCCCGCATGCGTATGCTGCGGGAAAGCGTACCGATCCCACCAAATGTCGCCCGCTCCCGGTTGGTGGCGTCGCGCTGCGCTACACTGAGTTGGATGTCCCCACCCAGGATCTGCTGCCCGCGGCTATCGAGCTCGGACTTGATCGCTTCGCTGAGGCTGCCAATGCCCGCCAGCTCCGCCACACCGAGAAACAGGCAGATCGCCAGAAGTCTCAGGCCACGCAATCCGCCCCGCAGGTCGCGCAGTGCGAGCGTCCAGCCGAGCATCACAGGTTGCGTTCGTCAGAAATGATCGACCCGTCGCGCATCTCGACGATCCGGCCGCAGCGCCTGGCAAGATCCGCATCATGCGTGATCACCAGCAGCGTGGCGCCGCTCTCATGCTGCCGCTCGAACAAGAGATCCATGATCGCGGCCCCAGTGCCGGCGTCGAGATTGCCGGTCGGCTCATCGGCGAAGATGATGGCCGGGCGGGGCGCAGTGGCACGGGCAATGGCCACGCGCTGCTGCTCGCCGCCGGAGAGTTGCGCCGGATAATGATCGATCCTGTCGGCGAGCCCGACCGCTGCCAGTTCCGCACGCGCACGATCGAGGCCGTTCGCGACGCCCTGGAGTTCGAAGGGAACGGCGACATTCTCCAGCGCTGTCATCGTCGGCAGCAGGTGAAAGGCTTGCAAGACGATGCCGATTCTTCCGCGCCGCGCCGCCGCTAGCTGGTCCTCGTTCAAACGGCCGAAGTCCATGCCAGCGACGAAAACCTTTCCTGCATCCGCGCGCTCGAGCCCGGAGAGTATTGCCATGAGCGAGGACTTGCCCGATCCCGAAGGGCCGAGCAGAGCTACCGTTTCACCCGATCCAACGGAAAGATCGATCCCCTTGAGAATGTCGACGCGCGTCGATTCCTGACCCAGCGCAAAGCGCAGGCCTTGGGCGTCTATGATGGTGGAGGTCATGCGGCGGAGAGCATCCTTCGTCGTTGCCAGGCCGCAACATGAGGATCGGACGGGCCGCTATCAATGGTCGATCCGAGTTTCCTGCGAATTCGCTGCTATGGGGCGGTCTTCGCGCACGGCGCCGATCAGGCCGCTCGTGGGCCTTGGACGGCAATTCGCTGCAGTTCGGGGAGTGCCATGTCGAGCGCGCTCTGCATATGCGCGTCGCACCGCGGCATGCGATTCCAGGCGTCGAGCGCAGCAATCTTGTACCCCTCGGCGAGCGTCGGGTAGTTGAAGGTATTCTCGACGAAATAATCGATCGTGCCGCCGAGGTTCAGCACGGCCTGTCCGATATGGATCAGTTCGGTGGCGCTTTCGCCGATTATGTGCACGCCGAGGAGGCGCCGATCTTCGAGCGCGAAGATCATCTTCATCATGCCGGCCTGCATGCCCATGATGTGGCCGCGCGACGTCTCGCGGAATCTCGCTACGCCGCATTCATAGGGGATCCCCTTCTCGCGGACCTCCTGCTCGGAAAGGCCGACGGTCGAGATCTCGGGTACGGCATAGATGCCATAGGGAAAATAAGCCGGGGCGGGCGGCATTGGTGCACCGAAGGCATGGCACGCCGCGATGCGGCCTTGTTCCATCGAGGTCGACGCGAGGCTCGGGAAGCCGATCACGTCGCCCGCTGCGTAGATATGCGGCACGTCTGTCTGGAGCGTCACCGGATCGACCTTGAGGCGGCCGCGGCTGTCCGCCTGCAGGCCGCAATTCTCGAGCCCCAATGCCGCGGTGGCGCCGATCCGGCCCGCGGCGTAGAGCAGCATCTCGGAGCGGATGCGCCGTCCATCGTCGAGCACCGAGATGGCCCATCCGCGTGCATCGACTTCGACGCGGTCGACCTTGGCACCGAGTCGGATCGCCATGCCGCGATCTCGCAGTTGATGCACGAAATCCTCAATGATCTCGCGATCGACGAAATCCAGAAAGGTTTCCCGCGGCTCGATCAGTGTCACGGGCACGTCGAGCGCCGAGAAGATCGTCGCATATTCGATGCCGATCACGCCGGCGCCGATCACCGTCAGGCTGCGCGGCACACGCGGATTGCTGATGACCGCATCGCTGTCCAGAATCGTGCTGTCGTTGAACGGGATCGATGAGGGCCGATAGGGTACCGTTCCAACGGCGATCAAGATGCGTTCGGCCTCGATCACCTGGACCTCGCCGCGGGGGCAAGTGACGGAGATATCATTCGGCCCGAGGAATTGCGCGGCCCCTTCCAGCGTGCGCACGCCGTTGCGGGTGAACTGATGCTCGAGCACATCGATCTCATGTTCGAGGGTCATGCGCAGCCGGACGTTGAGATCCTTGCCCTCGATGTCCTTCTTGACGCGATACGCGCGTCCATAAAATCCGCGCTCGCGCCAGCCGGTGAGGTTGAGGACGGTCTCGCGCAGGGTCTTTGAGGGAATGGTGCCGGTGTGGACGGACACGCCGCCAACGCGATAGCGATTTTCAATGACGAGGACCGAGCGGCCCAATTTCGCCGCCTGTATGGCGGCCCGGCGACCCGCAGGCCCACTCCCAATCACGACCAGTTCGTAGCGCATCGCTTCCCCCGGGTTGCCCGCCTGCGCAGGTCCGACGCGCCCTTCTGCTCCTCAACCTTGATTATATGGTTAACGACTGCTGACAATCACATGTTGTTGCGGAGAATAACATGAAGTCGCAGGGGCGCGAAGCCGAATAAGCGGGCGCGAACCGCGTAGCAGAGTCGGTCCTCCGTTCGAGGGATTAGCTATTGTTTCTTGTCACTTACGATCACGGCGCCCCGTCGCGTTCGATGGCGGACTTTGCTTTGGTGCGCATCGCCAGGAGCAGCGCGCGGCAACCTTCGTCGACGAAGACCAGGGTGACCGCAAGGCGGCGATCACCTGATTCTGCCCCGGAAACGGCGGGGAGCGTGCTTCACACCCCGCCAAGGCCCCATGGCGGCCGAGGATATGGGCGCGCGTCAAGCCACGGCTGGAGCGCTGACCGGTGAACGGCGAGCGGCCCCAGGGGCGGGCTATTAGAGCGCGTCGGAAAAGGCCCGCCCGGAAAAGGCGGGCCTTGCTTCCGGGTCAGTCTTCAGCCTTCACCTTGGACTTGGTCCCACCGCCCTTCTTGGGCCGCTTGGGCGCCGCGGGGACGATCTCGAAGGCGAGTGCCTCGTCCTTGAGCTTGACCTTCACCTCGCCGCCATGGACGAGTTTGCCGAACAGCAATTCCTCCGCCAGCGGTTGCTTGATCTTCTCCTGGATCAAACGGCCCATCGGGCGAGCCCCGTAGAGCTTGTCATAGCCCTTGACGGTGAGCCAGTTCCTCGCTTCGTCATCAAGGCTGATATGAACCTCGCGATCCGCCAGCTGAAGTTCGAGCTGGAGAATGAACTTCTCGACCACGCGCGATACCACTTCGGGCGGAAGATAGCCGAACGGAACGATTGCATCGAGACGGTTACGGAACTCGGGGGTGAACATCTTCTTCACCGCCTCCTCGTCCTCACCCTCGCGGGTGAGATTGCCGAAGCCGAGCGATTCGCGTGCCATGTCAGCCGCGCCCGCATTGGTCGTCATGATCAGGATCGTGTTCCGGAAGTCTACCGTCTTGCCGTGGTGATCGGTCAGCTTGCCGTTGTCCATCACCTGCAGCAGGATGTTGAACAGGTCCGGATGCGCCTTCTCGATCTCGTCGAGCAGCAGCA
>Ga0068863_100003365_pt1 | contig 15782 bp, 7 predicted proteins | sample KBSSwiS62_FD_66596 | JGI IMG/M metagenome (GOLD analysis project Ga0068863, IMG submission 66596) | Switchgrass rhizosphere microbial communities from Kellogg Biological Station, Michigan, USA - KBS Switchgrass S6-2 | ecosystem: Host-associated > Plants > Roots > Rhizosphere > Soil ...
AGCTTTACCGTCGCCGTTTTCGGACTGACCGTCACACTGACGGTCGTGCTGCTCCCGCAACCGACCCCAAGCATTGCGGCGAGAATTGCGCCGACAAGCGCTGCGCCGCCCAGTTGCTTTCCTACAGACCTCATCACAACAAACCCTCCCATGTTCACGTTCCTTTCCCACTTTTCTCAATTGCTCAAGCACACCGGCACTAAAACGTTCTGCTCACGGAAAATCGGAATGTCGAGCGCCGTTCGTGAAAGTAGACTTTCTGCGGGTCTTTCAAGAGGTCGTCCATTTGCGGCACGATGTATTGTTCGTAGACCAGCGGCGGAAGCGAGTTGATGTAATCGGCGGGAAGCTGATACGTGCTCTGGGGAGCCGTAACCGTATGTGCGTACAGGGTCGGATTCACTGCCCAATAGATTCGGAAGGGCGCCTGTACGATGGGGAGCTGCACCACAAATTCAACTCCGGTCGACGTACGCGGCGCGAAATTGGAACCCGGTGCCAGCTCGAGAGAATCGGAGAGCGTCGCGTTTGGAAATTGCCTGCGGAGTTGCTCTGAGCCCGTGGGATCCAGCTTCAATTGACTACGTCGCAAGATCCCGTTCACGCCCCCGTCCGCAAACAGCGTCATGGACACGGGACCAGCAAGAGGTATCCGATACTCCAGATTCCCCACAACTTGCGTATCTCCTCCCGGGTACACGATGGTGTAGGTCAAAAGCGGTACGTTCACTGTCTGCGTGCCCGCCTGACCGTTGCTTGCCCATTGGTTCGGGACGTTGAAGCTCACCGACCGCGCGGTCGACACCGGCACGAAAGCAATGGGCGAAATGCTGCGAATGTCAAAACCCCTAATGCTGTCGTCTCCGCCGGTGAAGAACCGGCTGTTTGGTGCAACTGCTGTCCCTGCGTAACCGGTCGTAAAGGCTGTTTGCAGGCGGAGTCCCAGGACATTTCTCTTGTTGTTCATCGGACGGAAGTACTTGGCTTCGAACGTTTGCATGACGGATCGCGCGTTACCTCCCGCCCCTTCCCATCCGATTCCGTAGTAGAAGCTTTTTCCGTGCGTCGGATTCATTGGATTGTCGATCGTGTTGTACATGATCGTCGGCGTGATCTTGCTCGACCGGATCCCTTTTAGGGCGGAAGGTCCAGCAATGCTTCTGTATTGCAGCGTTTCGAACAGAATTAAGGCGGCGTTGCTCGATGCCCGAATGTCGCTGACGGTGTACCCGTACGTCACGCCGATCCGGGTGAAAGAAAAGCGCCGGGGCAGAAAACTGGCGAAGGCCGTGGCGCCTAGACTGTTTTGCGAATAGTTCTGCGCCGTCGCCGGATTGATACTGACCTGTTGGTTGTTGAGGATGGATAATTCCTGTTGCTGATCGTAGCGATATTTCGAACGGAAAACGGTGAAACCCGTAGAGATCGGCCGGTCACGGAGATACGGCTCTGTAAAGCCAAACATGAAGCTGGTCTGCCGGCTTCCCGTCTGTGCGGAGAAAGTCAGCGTTTCGCCGAGACCGAGAAAATTATTCGTTTGGTAGGTCAGGCCCAGAAAGCCTCCTGCCAGCCCGCTGACCCCGCCCTGGAAACCGATCGATTGCTTGCCTTTTTCGTGAACCTTGAGGTTCAGGTCCAATGTCCCTTCTCTTTCGTTACGCTTGATCTCCACGGCCTTCTCGGGCTCGAGACGCTCGAAATAGTCAAGCTGGTTCAAGCGCAGAATGCTTAATTCCCAGGCTCGGCGGTTGAAAAGCTGCCCTTCGTCCAAAAGCAGCTCGCGGCGAATCACTTTGTCGCGCGTGGTCGTGTTTCCCGAAAAGTCGATTCGCCGGACGTAGTATTGTTTCTGCTCGTCGAATTTGAGCGTGAGGTTAATGATCTTGTTTGCATCGTCGGTGTCGAACTCTGGTTCCGGCGTAAAGTCGATGAATCCGTATTCGCCGTAGAGGTTGGTGTAGTCCTTCAAAGCTTTGCGAAGCTTTGAAACGTTTAGGATGTCACCGTGTTTTAGGGGGAAAATGTTTTTGAGCGCATCGACTTTAAGTGACAGTGCTTTGTCCGGATCCGCGCTGACGATCTTCAGCACGCCCATCGCGTAGCGCGGTCCCTCTTCAATGGGAATCGTGATGTTTGCCGCCTTGCCGTAGCTCTTCCCTGTCAGGGGAACACCCAGACGGCGACCAACGGTGTCTACGTTTTGCACTACGGGTTCCTTCACCAACACTCGGAAGTAGCCGTTATCCTGGTACAAACCCCGAATGCCAACTTCCAGGTCCTCATTCAGCTTGTCGCGGTCGTAAGTTTTGGAAAGGACGTTCAGTTCGGTGAAGTAAAGTGGGATGGCGTAAGGCCGGTCGTGGCGCATGGCCCGAAGTAGCTTTCGATCACTGAAGACGTGATTGCCGATAAACGTGAGTTTTCCAACTTTGACTCGCGGCCCTTCCTCGACTTTGAAAATCAAGAGCACCGCATTGCTAGAAGCAATGCGCGCGTACTGCGGTGTCACTTTCGCAAATTGACGACCGTGTTCGCCTAACAGTTCCTTCAGCGCATTCTGGGCTTTTTTGATTCTGGTGGGATCTAACTGGCTTTCGACGGTGAGACCGACCTTGCGCTCTTTAAACCGGTCCAAAATATCTGATTCGGAAACTGAATGAAGTCCCTGGTATACGATTCGTCGGATGAGCGGCCGCTCACGCAGCTCGAAAACAATCACTTTTCGCCTCTCCCCATTCGGTCCCATGGGCGCATCTTCCACGACCAACTTCACGTCCTCGAAAAACTGCGTATTCCAAAGCGCCAGGAAGTCTCGCCGCAGCCCTTCTTCATTGAAAATGTCGCCTTCCCTAGTGAAAACGCGCGCTTTTAGAGTTTCCTTTCGAACACGACGATTTCCGTAAAACTCAATTCGCACAATGACGACACGTTCCGGACCCTCGCTGCGCGACTTCCCGGAAGGATTCTGCGAATAAAGTGAGTGTGCTGCGGCGAGCAATAAAACCAGGAGCAACGATGTGCGAACGGCCGGGATCCTGAAGAATTCATTCCCGGCGCGACGGCGCCCCCGCTTGCCTCTAGGCTCGATCTGCAGCTTGCCCCGACTTCCCCAGTACCGCCGAACACGACTCGACATTCCGCCCAAGCTTTCACGAGGACACGCTCAACCACAAAAGGGGAGGCTACACGCGAAAGTGGGAAGTGAAACTGAAGATGCGTAAAGTTCTGCAAACGGATATTTACAAAGTGCGCGTCCCGTGCACGACGCACCGCAACGTCCTAAGCAGCTCTAAGCCACCTCGACTGCACCGTCGGCATCTCAAGTCCTATCGACAGGTCAACAAAGGAGGTGGCCCTCCTTCTATGGCACGCGTATTGCTCGTCGAAGACGATAAGGACCTTTGCCATCTGGTGAAGGAATATCTCGTGAAGGAAGGCATGGAAGTCACGCTTTCGCATGATGCAAGGGACGTTTTAAACCTAGTTCTCTCGGACAACTATGACGTACTCGTTTTGGACGTAGTGCTGCCCGGAGGCAACGGCCTGCACCTGTTGCGAAAGGTCAGAATCATGTCGTCGATCGGCATCATTATGCTCACGGCTCGAGGCGAGGAGATCGATCGAGTGATTGGACTCGAACACGGAGCGGATGACTACATCGCGAAGCCGTGCAGCCCTCGAGAACTAGCTGCCAGGATACGAGCTGTGCTTCGCCGCTTAAAACCTTCGTCGGAACAGAACCTCTTCCATGATCCAAAACGCGTCGAAATCGGAGACGTGACGCTCGACAAGGGGGCTCGCCGCTGCAGCTTGCAGGGCGAGTCGATCCGTCTCACCGATATCGAGTTTCAACTCCTAGAGGTTTTATTTCGCTCCCGCGGAAATGTCGTCACTCGCAAAGAACTCATGCAAAAAGTCTTCGACCGTCAATTGTCGCCGCTCGACAGGAGCGTCGACGTCCACATCAGCAACCTCAGAAGAAAACTGGGATCTCATGCTGACGGAAGCGAACGCATCCGCGGCATTCGGAACGTCGGATACCTGTACACGTTGCCTCCGAAGGCTAATATCTCTCGTCGGTAAGCTGGTGGTTATACTTTTTATCCGTCGCCGTAGTTGCTGCATCTCGCGTTAAAAACGAAAGACGATCCCAGTCGAATAGCGAATGTTGTTTTGAATGAGCATTCCGTCGTTCTGTTCATTGAAACGCGTTCGCAGATAATCAATTGCTATGGGCCGGACTGCGATGTGCTCTTTCACTCGGAAGTCGATCCCTCCGCCCGCACTCAAGGCGAACCGATTTTGGGAACTCGTTGTTGCGAATATCCCTGGTCCGGCGTGTGCGACCCCAAAAAGCACTTGTCCAAAAGGCGTGAACCTGGACCAACGGCGGTAGCTGATACGAGGGCCGAACAAATACGACATCGCCGTCCCGTGGATGTCTATGCCGATCGTACTGCTAGCTTGGTGCCCAGTCGCGTACACTCCAAAGTCCGCAACCCCACTGAACCACTTTGACAGCCTAAGCGCGCCCTGAACGTCTCCGCCATTCAAGCTGAAATTACCGAGGCCTGTGTCCACCGGACGAACACCGACATACGAATATCCGACAAAGGCTTCCAAAGTTGGCGCATCTTGACTCTTACATCCCGGGGAGAAAACCCCCAGGAAAACAATCCCAACGACAACCATTCGAAGGTTCATGCCGACTCCCGAATTTGCTTCTTGCGACGAACAAAGCAAACAGATGCCGCTCTGATCAGGAGCGTTGACCAAAGGAGTCTTAAGAACTGTTAAGGTTAGTCAAGGAACGCGAACAATCGCTTACGCGTTTACAAAGCGACGCTGTAGAACGCGAGCGTCATCACCTGTATTTCGCCTTGTAACGCTGCGGTTGTTAACTGCGGGTGGGCGATGTCCACAGCCCGCTTTCTTTTCTTCGACATTTTCTTATGTCCCAGTCAACAACCGCAACAATACTTGCTGAGGAATTCCGACGCTTCAAAAAAAATTACAAGAACAATAAGAATTCCCGTTCATGACTTTCTGACTCTGCGCGGCTTTGGCGTCCGTTGTGTTCCTCCTAAGTGCTTGGATTTCTAGGTCAAGGTGCCTTGTCATGAGGGCGCGCCCAGAATGCGGCCGCTGGAAACTTGAGTCTATTTGGGTCCATTACGGGCCGAAAACCGCGCAAAACCATGGTGCAAAAGGAACCCAGAGCCACGACGAATCGACGAGATATCAAATCAGAGTTTAACTACGAACCATATTTTCTTCTTACTCTTGCCCTTTGCGCCGTCAGAACTGACGTTGGGTAAAACCCGCGAGCACGTGGTCTTTATTGATACCGACGAAAAATGCGGAATCCGTGTCGATAATGAACACATCAAATCCATTCGCCTTCGACGAGTCCGCTGTCGCGGTGATCGAGAAGGCGTTTTTTTCGGTTCCGTCGCCTGAAACACCCAATGTTCCGGTGAAGGTTAGGTTCGGGTTCAGGTTCCCCGAGTCGTTAGAGTCCATTGTTCCACTTGCATTGCTTGAACTTGTCGACAGCAGTTTTACCTGTCCGGACAGGCCAAAATCTCCCGTATACGTCTCTCGCCAAGACATCGCATAGCTGCCAGCAAGGGTGTTGTTCGAAATGGTTGAATTGATTTGCGTCAGGAAAAGGCCGTCTGCCGAAAATCCCTTGTTCGTGTCTTGAAAAACTGCCTGGCCGCTCGATGCCAAATAGAAAACGTATTTATAGGTGCCTTTGTCTTTGTCCGTGAAAGTTAGGGTCCCACGACCAGAACCGCTCGAATCAAGCGTATAACTTCCAGAGTCCGTTCCGCTCGATGGCACGAGAATGGCGGTCCCGCTGCTGTTTTCGACCATGACAACCGAACTCAAATTCCCATTCCCGTCGGCAGTAAACCTGCCGCCTCGAACCAGGTTTGGCCCACTGACTAGGAAGGCATAGCTGCCCGTCAAAGCAGTCAGCGAACTGGAAGTGGCCTGCTGACCATACGCCTCTCCGACGGACACCGCCGGATAGTCCGTCTGGAGAAACTCCGCCCGGGAACGATCCACCAGATAAACGACGAAGCTCCACCCGTTTATGCTCGCAATACAGCGCCCATAGGAGAAACCGTAGGTAGCATCCAATTGATACGACGAAGCACCGAACGACACGGCACTCGATAGCGTGTAATCTTCGTTTTGGTCGAGCACGCCGTTGCTAAGGTGGCCGTTACCGTCGGAGGTAAATCGTCCAACAATCGAGAATGGATCATTGCTGCTGTCAACTCCGGATACGCCAAATACGTAGCCTCCCGAGAATGCCGACGCAGCGAACGCACTCGTGTCCTGCTTATAGATGTCGCCGCTGGTTTCGGCACTTGAATCGGACTCCACCAGAAAACCTCGCGTGTTTGAAGCCAAAGCAAGGTAGAAGGTGCTCGTCCCTGAGGTGTTGTTGGTCAAACTAAGTGTGCCGCGACCATCGGCTCCCACCGCATACGTCCCGCTGTTGATGAGGATGGTGGAAGTGCCCTTGGCCGTTGTTGCGTCGACCACGCCGGAAGTCACGTTGCCGACGCCGTCGGTAACGATGCTTCCGATGCGGCCCATCACCCCATTTGAGTCTTTCCCCTTCACAGAGAACGCATATTGGCCTTTTAAGGCTCCGGCTCCAAATACAATCGATACCGTGGCAGCCGCAATTTGCGAAGAATCTGCACAGGAGGTTGCAGTGATAGTGACTGACGCGCCGGAAGGCGGGCGGAGCGGAGCGGTGTATAGACCGCTTGAGGTGATTGTCCCATTGCTGGCGTCGCCGCCGCTTGTTCCATTAACGCTCCAATCGATGCAGCCTTTGGTCGAGCCCTGTACGCTCGCCACGAACTGTTGGGTTGCCCCGCTGGCTACCGTAGCAGCCGCAGGAGAAACGGTCACATTTGTAGTTGCAACTATCGTTACGGTTGCCGAGGCCCCGGCGTCGTTGTCCGCGTTCGATACCGCGGTTACAGTGACTGTCGCGGGATCTGGGACGGACGAAGGCGCCGTGTAGAGTCCGGTGGTCGAAATCGTTCCCACCGTTGAATTTCCATCCGTCTTTCCATTCACTCTCCAGGTCACGCCGGTATCGCTAGCTCCGTTAACCGTAGCTGTAAACTTTGCGGTTAGGCCTACATTCACCTGTGCCGTTGCTGGCGACACGGAAACCGTCACAGACGACTTCGAAGACCCGGAGCTGCATCCTGCCAACAGCACTCCTAAAAGCATTAACAACGAACCAAGCTCAATATTTCTGACACCTATAGAAACAGCATACCGGTTGCCGATGGCCCGCATCCTCACCTCGTCTTAGAAACTGCGCTCGTTTTCCAACGATTCCCGTTGTGATCAAACGCACTCCACGCGCGATTGGTCCGCGAGCCCAGCATGGGGCGTCAAGCTCTCGTAAGGTTGTTTAGAATGATTAGGATTTGTTAACGACGAGCGATGGCGGCAACACCGAATGCTATAAGTCAGTTATGCAAACAACAGGGCGCTGGCTTTTGTTCCAGTATAAAGGTCGTGAACTTGTCATCCTGTCGAAGCCGTTCAAGAGCAGAAAGCTCGCTGAGCTGGCACGTCTCAAATATCCCACTCGCCTTGCCAAAAGAATTGGAGTTGGTAGGATCCTAGCAAGGCCCGAAAAACCATCGTGAGAGACGAACGCTGGATAAAACCAAACAACGCTTATGCCGCCGCGGTAGTCCCGCGACACTAACTTAGTAACCAAATCCTTCACGGAAGTCGCAAACCGAAGTTACCCAAATGGAAAGCTCGAGACTTGAATTCTATTTCCGCCTACGCTTTTCCCCATTGCATGGTTCATTGTTCGGCGAGATTGCGTTGAGGGATTCTCCTCTGACCCTTTCGGCTGCTTGTCGCGCGCGCGCTTCTTCCAGTGCCTTTTGGAAAGTTTGCATGAACGCAACCATCGGGTTGGCAGCATTCGATCCGGTCGATACGGTGCTCGCATCGCACGTCACTTTGCCGGACCCAACGGAACTTACGCTGCACTTGCAACCGTTTTGATTCACCCAATCCTGATAGTCGGTAGCCGCGACACCGCCCGAATCCGTGCAACCTTTAAACATCCGTCTGACCTCGGTCGCCTCTCCCTGCGCACGGCTTGAGGACGGTCGCGTCAGCATCGCAGCACTTAAGAGAAGGATTTCCGCAACGAAGAAAAGTCGACCCGCAGGTTGCGGATTGACGAACGCGATTCGATACTGATGTGCGAAGTCGAGCAGTGACATGAGCGTCAGACATGGGCTCCTCGCCGAGGAAAAAAGCGCCGGGCTCAACCGAACCAGGCGCTCTAACGAGAGCTAGCGCAACGTTAACACGCGCCAAACAGCTCGGAACGGTGCGAAATTCTGTGGCGGCTGTACGTGGGCCGACGCGGCATTGTTCGCAAACGAGATTGTAGGAGTGCGCTTCCAGCCTTACCGTTTGGAAGAGAGCCGATGCTGGGGCGATGGCGATGCTCGCTTGAACTGTACCGCCTGCCACAATCCCCACGAACCGTTTGCCGAAACCTTGTCAAGCTACGACAAGAATTGCTTATTCTGCCGCGCAAAGCCTAGCCAAGGGGTCGAGAATACCCGGAGCAAGCTCGTGTAGAGTCGGAACCAAGAACTGCGTGACCACATGCCTCACATTGCAATTCCTTCGATGCATTCCACATTTACCGACCATCGAATACGCATCGGGCGAAACGGTAATGCTTACAAGTCGAGGAAAACTACTTCTGTTCCGCGAAGACCCGGAACGGTTCATATAACAATTCTTCACCTTTCTTAACTCACGAACCGCCCTATTTCCGTGGAGGATTGCACAAGAGTCGGGGTGGCTCAGCGAGGGAGTCCTTTTTCTGAACACAAGAGGCAGCGCGCAGTCGTGTAGAAAAAGGTAAACGCTTACATCTCTTGTAACGCTACAGCTTTTCGTTGCTGATCCACTCGGTAGTCACTAGAAGCGCCCGGGAGGATTTTTTATGCAAAGTTATTTTGTTCTGCGCTGTGCTGGCAGGCTGCTCGTCTTCGTAACGCTCAGTTTCAGCCTGCTGATTGCGGCAAGCCCATCAAACGCACAAGTCGATACGGGGTCCATCTTGGGGACGATCTCTGATTCTTCCGGCGGGCGAATTCGCGGAGCGAACGTGACGCTCACCAACGAAGGCACCAACGCGGAATTGACCGCAACCACCGACGAAGACGGCAGCTACAAATTTACACCGCTCAAAATCGGTAGCTACAAGATCTCGGTAAGCGCGCAAGGCTTTCAAACGCACACCCAGCACGGCATTAGCGTAAGCGTCGGCCAGAACGTGGTAATCGACTTTTCCTTAAAGCCCGGCTCAGTTACGGAAAGCGTCGAAGTCACCACAACGGCGCCCGTCCTTCAGTCGCAGGATGCTTCTGTCGGCCAAGTCGTCGATTCAAAAAACGTGAACGACCTTCCGCTCAACGGACGCAACTTCACCTTTCTTGCGCAATTGGCAGCGGGCGTGAACTCGCCCCAAGCGGATACCCGGGGGAATGCGGCTACAGGCGCGTTCGCCGCCAATGGACTTCGGCCAGCCCAAAACAACTATTTATTGGACGGAATCGACAACAATTCCGACACCGTGGACTTTCTCAACGGCACCAACTTCGTGGTACTACCGCCGGTTGACGCCATTGAAGAATTCAAGGTGCAGACGTCGGGCTTCGGTGCAGAATTCGGGCGATCCGGCGCCGCGGTGCTGAACGCCACCATCAAGTCTGGCACCAACGATTTCCATGGCGCGGTTTGGGAATTCTTTCGCAACGACAAACTGGACGCCGCCGATTTCTTCGAGAACGCGCAAGGGATCAAAAAAGGCAAATATCGCCAAAACCAGTTCGGACTCGCCGCGGGCGGACCCGTCATCAAAAACAAGATCTTCTTCTTTGCAGACTATGAAGGACTGCGCCGCCGCCAGGGAACGGTGTTGACCGGCACCGTTCCCACTCTGGCAGAGCGAAACAGCGGCTTCACCGATTTTTCCGATCTCCTCGGCCAAGTGGGCAGCACGAGAACCGACGCCCTCAGTCGAACCTTCCAGGGCGGCACAATTTTCGATCCCGCTACTACCCGTCAGGTTTCGGGCGGTTATGTTCGGGATTCCTTTCCGGGAAACATCATTCCAGCCGACCGCGTCGATGCCAACGCGGTTGCCTTGTTGAGTCTCTACCCGTTGCCGACCTCGGGTGGCGTGACGTCAAACTATGCGGCCACCCCGAATCTTAAAGAGGACCGAAATGCTTTTGACACCCGCATGGATTTCAATTTCAACCAAAAGAACCAAATGTTCTTTCGCTTCAGTTTGGCGGATGACCCTCAGTTCATTCCGGGAATCTTCGGTGGCATCGCCGATGGAGGTGGCTTCCAGCAGGGAAATCAAACCGCGAATGCACAACAGAGCGCTCTTGGCTACACGCACACGTTCAGTCCCAGCTTAATCAACGTCGCGCGCGCCGGCCTGAATTACTTGCACACCACGCGCGTTTCGCCTTCGGCCGACGACTTGAGCGATATTCCGGGCACCTACGGAATCCTCGAGATTCCCCAGGTTCATGAAAACGGCGGACTGCCGGCATTCGGAGTTAACGGTCTGCAAACTCTAGGTAGCAACGCTTTTTTGCCTTCGGACGAAGTGAGCTCCACATTCCAGCTCACGGACGACCTAACCAAAGTCTACGGTAAGCACACTTTCAAGATGGGTTTTGAATGGCAGCACGTTAAATTCTCGACGCTGCAACCGCCCTGGTCTCGCGGCGAATTCGACTTTAGCGGCGTTTATACCGACATACCCGGACAGAACGACAAAACAACGGGCATCGCGCAGATGTTATTGACTCCCACCGCATCCACGGCAAGCGGAGTCGATTACCTCGGAGGACCGAACCAGGTCTACATTTCAAACATCTCCCAAACCGATAACGGGAAGAACTACGCCGGGCTCTACTTCAACGACGATTGGAGGCTGACCGGCAAACTCACGCTGAACCTGGGCATGCGCTGGGATTATTTCCAGCCCGTTTACGAGCACCACGGCGGTCAAGCGAATTTCATTCCCGCAGGCGGCCCGACCGCGAGTCCCATGTATTTGATACCTAGCGGGCCGAACGCGAACAACCTATCCGACAACTTTAAAAACACACTCGCCGCGGATGGAATTACCTTGTCGGTGGGCAAGTACGGGAAAAGCCTAGTGCAGACGCAAAAAACAAACTTCGCGCCGCGCTTCGGTTTTGCCTACCAGGTTAATCCCAAGCTCGTGGTCCGAGGCGGCTATGGAATATTCTTCAACGGATTTGAAAACCGTGGGTACTCGCCAAATCTGGGTGAAAACTATCCATTTCAATTCAATTTCAGCTACAGCAACCCGGACGACAACCATCCAATTAACAACTATGCCGGATGTTCGACGGCCACTCCGGCCGGCGGACCGACGTTAGAGACCGGCTTCAGCTGCACGTCTCTCGATCCACTTGCGGTTAACGCCAGCGGCTTGGCCCTCCGCGGAATTCAATACAACTACATCACACCTTATTCAATGAGTGCCAACCTAACTGTGCAATACCAAGTGGCTCCATCCATGTCTTTCCAGGTTGCCTACGTCACATCTCTCGGCCGCCACTTAGAGGTCTTCCCCGGCAATAACAATGTGACATCCATTGCGCCGACAACCGTGGACATTACGACGCTGGTGCCATTTCCCGATTTCGGCAGAGGAAGCAGCCAAACAGATACCGAAGGGAACAGCCATTACCACGGCTTGCAAACGAAAATTGAAAAGCACTTCAAAAGTGGCCTGAACTTCCTTGCCACCTACACATACTCAAAAACCATGTCCGACGCCGGCGACTTACTGAACGGCGGGAGCAACAATGTAGGCTACCGCGCTCCCGACATACCGGGATACGGCATCCATCAAGACTATGGTCTGGCGAATTTCGACATCCGCAACGTCTTCCATTTGAGCGGAGGATACGAGCTTCCCTTTGGAAAGGGAAAACGATTCCTTTCCGGAGCGAGCGGTCTCACCAACCAGCTGGTTGGCGGATGGAGTGTGCAGTGGATCGCGACACTCCAGGACGGACAGCCGATCAACCTTGCGTGCGCCTCCAATACCACGCAAGGTACAAATTGTGGAGTCTTGCGTGTCAATGGCCAGCCGCTCAAGCTCGGCCTACACACGGATGCCAATGGCAAGCTGAACTGGTTTGGCAATCCCTCCGCGTTTTCTCAACCGTGCGTTCTCGGCTCCAACCCGCCTGCGCCAACGGGCTGTGTGTCGCTGACTGGCACCGACGCCTTGGGCGGCTTGACCCAAGTGCCAGGACCAGGATTTCACAGGTTGGACTTCTCGATTTTCAAGGACTTTCCGTTTAAGGACCGCTTCCGCCTGCAATTTCGCTCGGAAGTCTTCAATATCTTCAACCACCCGAACTTCAACGCTCCGGGATTCGGCGGAAATGGCGTCGTCGCGATCTCCGGATCGGCCACCTATAACAGTACAGCCTTTGGCGAAATTGGCTCGACGCGGGATGCACCGAACGATCCGCGACAAATCCAGTTTGCGTTGAAGCTCTATTACTGAGAAATCGCTGCCTGCCGCATTGGAGGAGGGCGCCCAGAGAGACTGAGAAATTGGGCGCCCTTCCCCTCATTCCGCTCGCATAGGTTCCCCGTGCTCTCTCAGGCTCGATTTGGATTCGCTGAATATCGCTTGCCTGCATCCGCACTACGCCTGTGCCGGTGCACACTCCGCGTCGTCCCGTCGTCCAGCTGCGAACAAAATCTCAGGGTCAGATTTGCGAAGATTCACAATTCTTAACGCTCGGCTCTTCCTTCCTCTGGCAATATTCGTCTGACTAGGGCAGTGGCCATCTTACCCCTAAGTGGCCACGCGGGCCGCTGGACCATCCTCCTCAAGGGATTACTTTAGTCTGGCGGCCCACCAATACTCGAGTGCTCAGTGCTCATCAAGCGTGCGACCGATCTCATCGCGCGCAACTAAGCCCGAGAGTAATCGGCGTAGCGCACTATCCAGTTCGTCCAGCGATTGTCGCTACCATCGCAACTTAATCGAGCTCCTTGTCGATTCCGGCTCTTCGCGGCGCGATGCCGCCTTTGCCGAGAATCTCACCAAAAATAACATGTCCTACGCCGACACATAGATAGACGCATTCCGATCTACTGCCGTGACCGTGGGCGCGGGCAACAAGCCCGATGAAGCCCGCAAGATGCTTTGCCTCACCTTAAACGACACAAGCACATCAGGCCGAATGACAAATTGAATGTCGGTGCATTGTTTTTGCAGCGAAGGACTTGCATGTAACCCAGGTGTCCGCTACAGCTTCCTGAATTGGGCGAAAGGATCCCCGCGCACAAGAACCATTGAATATGGTGACGCGGCTATGGTGTTCATAGCTGTCTACAAAAGCTACCCGGCTGAATCGTTACAGTGCCAACTCCTGTGGCTGACCCTTGTAACTGAACCGTACCAGAATTCGCGCCGTTCATAAAACCAAGTGTCACAATCGCATGTAGATTGGTCATCGCTAAGACCGTCAGATTGCCAGTAATTTTAGTACCAAACGCGTTCGCTACTCCGCTATTCAAGCTTTTTGCGCCTGTATCCTCGTCGTAGGAATAAAAAACATTGGTTGGCGAAGCAGGCCCCGTAATCGTTATATCGAGTCCCGCAGTACTTGCCGAACCCTGATAGTAGAGGTTGCATGTCCAGGTGTAGTTGGTATTTGCTGCCACCAAGAAACTAAGTCCAGTGATGTTGCTAGCTGTAGTGGTCGCGTTCGTGTATGTCGAGGTCAGCATCATGCGTAGACTCGAACCAATCGTGGAATCTAGCAGCACGGTTCCCGGCGCATCAGGAATGTTTATGTTGTGCGCGCCGGTTGCTACGGGCATTGCAATCGACACCCTACCGCCCAAGTCTGTGCTGACCATCGTGAGTTGGGGCGTCCAGATGTTCGTTCTAGAAAAACCTGTAGGCCCACTCCCTGCTGTGTTTGTCTGCGATTGACCACAAGGCGCTGCTGATGACCAAATGTATTTAGTCTTGCTGCCTGGACTTACCCATGGTGTGGTGCACTGAAAACTGAATCCGTTGCGGTACAAGTCGTAGCCAATTGCGCCAGGAACTGTTGGCCAGTTTATGGTCACTGTCTGATGGCCGCTCGTGGTTTTACAAGACGAAGAAGAAGGAGATGGCGGCCCTTCCCCTCCATCAGGGAATACAGGAGCAACAGCGAAGGTATGAGTTGCGGGTGGCACTGTTCCACCTATGCCTACCGAGCATGTCGGTGCCGCTTGTGGAAGCGCGCTAACGTACGCCTTGTAGGGAGCACCAATTAACAACCCGCCGTGAACACGCTTTATTGGATAGGGCGCCGAGGACCTGGACAGAATCCCGTCAATCGCAAAGTTGCCGGAAGTAACAGAGCTTTCTATGCCCAAGTTCTGGCCGATCGACAGGTTATTATTCGCTACGACACTCATCGTTCCGGCACCTGACACCAAATTGTTTGAGTTAACGCCAAATATTTTGGCGGAGCCAGCCACGTTGTCGAAGTATGCGATGAGTACATTCGTTGATGTGTCGATAACGGCAGTTCGAACTTCCAAAGCTATTCCCGGCACGTTGCCGGTAGAGTTGGCGAGCGTAATGTGCGGCATGATGCAGGCTTGGCAATAGATGGAGTCAATGGTGCCCGTGACACCAGTGGTTGCGGAACCCAAATATATCGCTCGGTGGTTAATCATTAGATGATTCATCGTAAATGGGCCAAGTCCTTGGGTATTCAAGAACAGCGGCGCAGGAGACTCATCGTTGGAGTCAGGGCCGTAAACAAAATTCAAATAGTCGAAGTTGAAATTTGCAGCGTGAGATATGTTGTTGCGGATAAGCAGCCCAGTCCCCGTGAAGTCTGAGGGGCTTCCAAAGAACCCGACGTGCTCAAACCGCGAATGCGGAATAGAGCTATCACAATCCATTACCCACGTCGTCCCTTGGCTATTAGAGTTGTTGCTGATGGTAACCGAACTGAACTGTGTCGGATTAATGGAATAAATCATCGGGAAGGCAGTTCTGCTTTGAATTCGCGCCTGTTTCTGCCAAAAGAATTGGCCGCCCATAGTAGTAGGATTGATTGGCTTGCCGTCCCAAATCATGCTGCCCCAAATCATAGTGTCACCCAGTGTGAGTGTGCCCAACTGAATCACCGAAGGCGTACCAACGTTGGCGATTGTCGTGAAGTCGAGAACTGAATTCGTGATGAACGATTGGGTGCTGGCTGCTGTGGTGGGGATATATAAAGGCCCAGTGATTTTAAAGTTGCCGAATACCGCGATGGCCGCGGCAATGATGTTCGGCGCATTGTCATGTTTTACGACTACTCCAGATACGGTGTTCGTGGCAGCAGCGGCGAGCGTGAGCGCGTTCGTTCCAGCCCCCGAGACTATAGTGGTTACTAGGTCAGCATTCTTAGCCGAAATAGGAGGACTGTTCGGCAACCAATCTGGAACAGTTGACGGCGCAGCGGTCATCTTAGAACCCCAATCATCGAACACGTTATAAGTCGGGTCGGCGCTGTAGTTCGGGTTGTCAGGCAGGGTGTAGCCGAGGAATACATTGGTTCCCGACGTGCGGCCATACACCGCGTACTTCCATACATTCGTTTGATGCGGAATGA
>Ga0068863_100003376_pt1 | contig 15756 bp, 9 predicted proteins | sample KBSSwiS62_FD_66596 | JGI IMG/M metagenome (GOLD analysis project Ga0068863, IMG submission 66596) | Switchgrass rhizosphere microbial communities from Kellogg Biological Station, Michigan, USA - KBS Switchgrass S6-2 | ecosystem: Host-associated > Plants > Roots > Rhizosphere > Soil ...
GTCGCAGCAGTCCTGTCTAAATTTGATGCAACGTTGACAAATTTCCCGTTCACAAGCCGCCGAAACAGCTTCCCGAGTCATACAACTCAGCAGTTTCAAAATATTTTCCCACCGTTTTCTTATTGCATTTGACGGGTTTGCGTCGCGAATTGACCGGTCCGCCGGCTCTGCTGTTCTTTTGGCATAGTGCGTGCACCTTCTGGCGCGACCCGGGAGTTCGCTGTTCACCGCTCAATCCCTTAGCGCTCGTTATCACCTTCATTTTCAGGGAGTTCAAGAATAATGCGTGGTTGGATCATTCTGAATGCCTTAGTCAGCGTTGGTGCACTATCCGCGCTTGCGACGGGAATAACTTCATCAATAGGAATTAAGAGTTTAAGTGCCGTTGCTGTTGTTCTGCTGGCACTCACACTAATAACGAAGACGATCCGTGGACGCGCGTAAGTCGTGTGGGCCGCAGCTCAGGAACGTCGGACTGTCATCGCGTTTTTTCCGGAGGTGTCTCAGGCAAACGCGACAACGCTAAAGCTGCGTAATCTGAAGGCGCGAGTTTCTTACTATCCCGCCAACACCGAATCGGAGCCTGGCCCCTATTCCCATCTGCGCTTATCCGGTGAGTCGCTGATCCTTTGCCGCTCTCTTATCGAAAATCTATCGCAAACGATTCAAACGCTGCATGCAGGTGGGGCTCGTTCGATCTTTCTCACGGCAGGAGATTCGCCCAAACAGAAGCAGCCCCCCCGTTCTGCAGTTGCGAATGCGGTGGCAGTGACCTCCGGTTCGAGCGGACTTCAGAAGACCCTCGATCGATTCAAATCGGAAATGGATGCGGCTCGCGACTACCTCGTGGAAAGCGTGCGCCTTGGGCACCCTGCGTCGCCCGCAGCGCAGTGGGTGATCGACAACGCGTATCTCATCAAGCTCAATCTTGGAGAAATTCGAAAAGAACTGCGTGACACGTATCGCAAGCATCGCTTGCAGATGGGCAGGTTAGTGACGCTCGCGCAGGAACTTGTCGACAAAACTGGAGGACGCGTCTCCGAAGATCCGATGGTTCGGTTCCTTGAGGATGCACAACGAGAGGAAGAACTCGACAGCGCGCAGCTCTGGGCATTCCCACTGTTTCTACGGATTGTTCTCATCGAAGATCTTACCGAACTCGCGTACCGGCTGAGTCGAGTGCAGCAGCTGCGCGAGGCCGCGTTCCTGTGGGCAGACCGCATTGTTCACAGCTCTAACGAAGGCGCCGCCGCCTTGCACCAAATTGCACAGAGATTGCGTACCGAAGCCTTCGCGCAGGATCCGACATTTCTCACTGCACTTGCCGAGCAGCTGCAGGATCAGGAAACAGCGCTGCACTCCTTGTCGGGAGAAGGCCTTACTGTTCCGGTGTCCGACCTGGTGCGCGCTGAACATGAGCGTGAAGCCGCTGATGCGCTACGTGCAGCCAATGCTTTCGGAACATTGCGCACGATCTCCCGAATCGATTATCGGAAGGTCTTTGAAGCGGTCAGCAGATCCGAAGCAGAACTGCGCAACGATCCTGCGGGAATCTATCCGAAGAGTGACTTTGCCACACGCGATCGGGCGCGCCAGGTGGTTGCTAACATCGCTCGTCAAACCAAACGGTTGGAGTCGGAAATCGCCCGAACTGCAGTCGAACTGGCGCGAGGCCAATTACAGGAACCCTCCAATCAGGTTCTCTACTACTTGATCGCGGAGGGCATTCGCGGCCTCGAGAGATCGATTTCCTTCAGGCCTTCAATGCAGCAACGGACGCTGCGCACCCTGCGCCGGCACGGTGAGTTTGTATATCTCGCGTCAATCGCGCTATTGACCATAAGCTTTTGTGTTGTGGCGGGCGGGCTCGCCTGGGATCGCGGCGTCCACCAGCCGTTCATGCTCGCGCTCCTGGTGGGGCTCGCAGCATTTCCACTGAGCGAACTGGCTATACAGACTCTGCACTCGCTCTTGATTTCGACATTTCCTCCCGAGTTACTGCCAAAGCTCAATTACCAGTCCGGTATTCCTGCCGAGTCTGCAACTCTTGTTGTGGTGCCGATGATGTTATCGAGCACGGCCGTGGTGCAGAGGGAAGTGGAGAAGCTCGAGATCCGGTACCTTGCAAATCGGCAGGACCATCTAACGTTCTCGCTGTTCTCGGATTTCGTGGATTCCGATCATCGCAGCACGCCACAGGACACGGAGCTGCTAACGGCGGCGTGCGAAGGTATTGCGGAACTCAATCGGAAGTATGGTGGCGCGCGGTTCATTCTTTTTCATCGACCCCGCGTCTGGTCGTCAACACAGCAGTGTTGGATCGGTCGGGAGCGAAAACGCGGAAAGCTCGAGGATCTCAATGCATTTTTGGCAGAGGGCGTTGGAGACTTCATTCATGAAGGACACTTGCCAGAGGAGATTCACTATGTGATATCCCTCGATGCCGATACGCAACTTCCGCCCGGCACAGCGCTGCGGATGGTGGAGACCATCGCCCATCCTCTGAATCGTGTCCGTATCGATCCGGCGCTTGGTATACGCAGCCGTGGATTCACGATCATCCAGCCTCGCGTAAGCATTGCGCTTCCCGGAGCAACGGCGACGCGGTTTACGCGCATTTTTTCAGACGCCCAGGGAACAGATCCGTACTGCACTGCTGTTTCCGATGCTCAGCAGGACCTGCTGGGCGAGGCCATCTTTCATGGAAAAGCGATTTACGATGTTCGCGCCTTTCACCAGATTCTCAACGGGCGGTTTCCCGAGGAGACGCTGCTTAGCCACGATCTCATTGAAGGCGCTCACGTCGGTGTCGGTCTGGCATCCGACATTGAATTGCTCGAGAATCTACCGCTCAATTATCCGGCGTATGCAGAGCGACAGCATCGATGGATTCGAGGAGACTGGCAAATTGGAGGCTGGGCCTTGCGGAGCGTCCTCGCCGGCAATGGGCAGACTCGACGAAATCCGCTAACGGTTCTGAACCGATGGCGCATCCTGGATAACCTTCGCCGAAGTCTTGTTCCAGTCGCTTCACTGCTCTTGCTCGTATTCGGGATGTTCTTTTCCGTTGCTCCCGCGGTCTGGAGCATCGTGCTGGGTGTAGCTATTGCTGTGCCAGCCCTTGTCCCTGTCCTGGACCGCTGGAGCCGTCATCTTGAAGGCAGCGTGTACGGCTGGCAGGGGGCCGCGGACGACTTGAAACGCGCGCTTGTCATGATCGCGTTTCTGCCGCACCAGGCCTGGCTATCGGCGGACGCCATCGTGCGTGTCTGCCATCGAAAAGGGTTCAGCAAACTCAATCTCCTGGAGTGGAAGACTGCCGACGCGGCAGACCAGGGTCGCCAATCGCAGTTTGATGCCTTCCAGCGTCAATTGCAGATCGCTTCGCTGGTTGCCCTCGTCTCTCTCGGTTACCTCGCCAGCAGAGGGGCCTTCCTGTCGTCTTTTGTCTTCCTGGGTTTGTGGATCGCATCACCCTTGCTCGCGCGTTGGCTTGAAGGTCCGGACAAAGCTTCCTGGATACCGCCCATCGGGCGTGCCGAAAACGCAGAATTGCGAAAACTGGCGCGCCGCACGTGGAGATATTTCGACGACCTTGTCGGTTCCCAGAGTCAATGGCTTCCGCCAGACAATTCGCAGCTCGCATTGCGCGTCGAGGTGGCGCGCCGCACATCCCCAACCAACATTGGTCTGTGGCTGAACTCTGCTTTAGCGGCGCGGGATTTTGGCTACATCACCGGCGATGACTTCCTACGACGCTGTCTCGCGACAATGGACACCCTGGACAAACTGGAACGTTATGAAGGGCACTTTTTGAATTGGTATGACCTCGATACATTAATTCCGCTTCCCCCTCATTACGTATCGACAGTCGATAGCGGCAATCTTATTGCGAGCCTCTGGGTCATCGCCGCAGGATGCCGTGACATCGCCAAATCTCCGGTGATCGGATCCTTCTCCGTCGCAGGCCTCGAAGATTCCATCGAGATTCTTCGCGTCTACGCCGGGAACGATCCCTCTCTCAACGTGGCGCTGCGTGTTCTCCGGCAGACCGTCCGTGCAGCAGCAAGCGCATTCGAGCAAGTCGGACTTCTGCGGCTTATGGTGTACCACGGCTTCCAGTTGAAGGAGGCAATTCGCTGGAATGCCGACACCGGTGATGAAACATCCTACTGGACTGCGAAGCTCATCGCCGAACTCGACTCGTGGAGCGGCACCATTGACCGATATCTGAGATGGATGGAGGTCTTGAGCCGAGCCTCCGATGAGCTGGTCCGTTCCCTGGGGCCCGATGCAGTCAGCCTGAGACGCCACGTGCTGTTGTCGGTGCCGTCATTTCAGGATCTCGCCGATGGGCCGTCGCCGGCGCTCTCAGCGCTGTTTGCATGGCGCTCTTCTCAGGAGATTCGTCCGGAAGTTGCAGACTGGCTCGCAACGACGGAGCGCGAATTTCGCCAGGCGCAGTCCAACGCTGCGGATATGGTTTCCCGCCTCAAGGCTCTCGAGACGCGGGCCAACAAGCTTGCGTCTGAGATCAACATGCGGTTCCTCTTTGATCGGGAGCGCCGTTTGTTCGGGATCGGTTATGCCGTGGGGAATCCGGTGATCTTCAATAGTCACTATGACCTGCTCGCCAGCGAGTGCCGCGTAGCAAGCCTCGTATCTATAGCAAAAGGCGATGTGCCGTTGGACCATTGGTTCACTCTCGCTCGGCCCCGTGTGTCGACGCCTTCTCGGCAGGCGCTCCTCTCGTGGAGTGGAACGATGTTCGAGTATTTGATGCCCCTGCTCTATACCGAGGCTTTCGAGAATTCTCTGCTGGCGCGCGCATGCGACGAGGCGGTGCAGGTCCAGAAATCCTACGCGTCGGAACAGAATTTACCCTGGGGAATATCCGAGTGTGCCTATAGTGCGCTGGATGCCGGGCGAATCTATCAGTACCGCGCGTTCGGAGTTCCTGGACTCGCGTTAAATCCCAATGTTGATCCCGGCCCTGTTGTGGCCCCTTACGCCACGGTGATGGCTTTGATGGTTTCACCGGAAGACGCATTACGCAATCTCAGTCACCTCACAGCGATAGGGCTGTCCGGACCGATGGGTTACTACGAGTCCGTCGATTACACCCGCGCGGAAAGTAAGGACGCCCGTCCGGGTATTGTGATCTTCGCGTACATGGCGCATCACCAGGGCATGTCGCTGCTCGCTCTCAGCAACGTGTTGCGCGATCATGCCGTGCAACGAAGATTTCATTCCGATCCCAGAATTCGGGCGGTGGAGTCTCTGCTATTCGAACGTGTTCCGATCACACGCGTTGAGCGCGAGGAAGTCACGCGTCCAAGTGTCGTGCCCGAGGTGGCGCAGGTTCAGGACCGCATGTGGAGCGAGAAGACGCGACTGCCTCACATTCAGTTGAGTTCGAACGGCCGCTATTCCCTGATGATTTCCAATAATGGAACTGGCTACAGCCGTTGGAAGGGCTTTGATATTACAAGGTGGCGATCCGACACGGCGTTAGATCCCTGGGGCAATTTCATTTGGATGCGCGATCAGCGATCAGGTGTTACCTGGTCGCCCACGCCTCGGCCTTTTGGGGAAATCGGTGAAGGATCCGTGGCATTTTCAGCGGATCGCGCCACGTTCGTCCGTCGGGTCCAGGACGTGGAAACGAAGCTGGAGGTCACAGTAACGGCCAGCGACGCCGAACTTCGTCGGCTCACGATCAACAACCGATCCCTGCGAACACGCTACATTGAGATTTCATCTTATATGGAGCTGGCGCTGGCGCCTCACTCGTCCGACCTCGCACACCCGGTCTTTTCAAGGTTGTTCATCGAGACGGAGACGCTTGGCCATGCATTGATCGCGCACAGAAGGCAGCGCTCTCCGGATGATCCGACCATATGGGCTGCCTGCGTGCTCATTGGGATCAAGGGATCCCTGGAATATGAGACGGATCGCCGTGTATTTCTCGGCAGGATGAATACACTGGCCAATGCCGACGGACTAAAGGAGCCACTGAAGGGAACAACCGGCGCTGTTCTCGATCCGATCTTCAGTTTTCGCGCCCGCCTTGCACTCGAACCGCGAGAACAGCAGAGTATCTCTTTCGTGCTCATGGCGGCATCGTCGCGACGCGAATTGCTGGCATTAATCGAGGAGTTTGAGCGTCCATATTCCGCGTCGCGCTCCTTCGAAATGGCCTGGAACCGCGCTCAGCTCGAATTCCGCCATTTGAGGATCTCACCGCAGGCTGCGAATCAATATCAGGAACTCGCCAGTCATCTGCTCTACCCCAGCCCGAGGCTCCGCTCAACCCGGCCTGTGGTTCAAAGGGGCCAGCGTGAACTGTGGCGTTACGGCATCTCGGGCGATCTCCCGATGCTCGTTGTTACGATCGCCGACTCTCAAGGAATCGAACTCATCCGCCAACTTATGCTCGCACACGCCTATTGGCGCATGAGAGGGTTTGAAGCGGATCTTGTAGTGCTTAATCGCGAAGCGACCAGCTACGACGCGCCGTTGCAAAAAACGTTGAGTCGTTTGGTGCAGGCGCACTCGGGTGAAGGAAGCGGCCGCGGTCAGGTTTTCCTTTTGGATTGGAACGTCCTGCCCTCGGAAGATCGGTCGTTATTGCTCTCCTGCGGCGTCCTCTTAAGCGGGCATCGCGGACCTCTTCAGCAACAATTGCTGGCCGCGGCTGACGCTCCGGTCATTGCACCCCTTGTGCCTTCGCTCGAGAGTTCGCAATTCGATCCGATTCCCCTGCCCCCGGTTAACCTTGTCAACTTCAACGGCATTGGAGGATTTACGCAGGACGGACGGGAATATGTCGTCGAGCTCGGGGCTCGTATCCGCACTCCAGCGCCATGGGCAAATGTCATCGCGAACGAGACTTTCGGAACGGTTGTGACGGAGTCGGGACTGGGGTTCACCTGGCACGGGAACAGTCAGACCAATCGTCTTACGCCCTGGCACAATGATCCCGTCTGCGACTTTCAATCTGAAGCCATATATGTGCGCGATGAACAGACAGCCCGGCTGTTCTCTCCCACGCCTCTTCCATTGCGGGACTCCTCCCCGTATCGAATACGACATGGTCAGGGGTACACGCGCTATGAGCACAACCGCGAAGGCATAGCTCAGGAACTGACGGTGTTCGTTCCGCGTACCGACACTGTCAAAATTTGCCATCTGCGGCTCCGCAATGACTCAAAACGCGCGCGCCTGCTCTCCGTCACAGCCTTCGTAGACTGGGTTCTCGGCACCATCAGGGAGCACCAGCAGGTTCATATCTCGACTGCCTACGAATCCGCTTCAAGTGCGGTCATCGCGCAACAGAGTTGGACTGGCGCGTTCGCCGGCAACGTGGCGTTTCTTGCGTCAGTTCCGAATGCTGCGTCCTATTGCGGTAATCGGATTTCCTTCTTTGGCCGCGATGGTTCGCCGGAACATCCCGATAGCCTGAACCAGGCGCATCTGGACAACCAATGCGGATCAGGATTGGATCCCTGCGGGGTGTTGCAGGTTACGGTCAGTCTGCTTCCGGATGAAGAACGCGATGTCGTTTTTATGCTGGGTGAGACATCGACCCTCGATGCGGCAAAGAAAATTATCGATCGTTACAAGGATATTGCCGTGGTCGAGAGTGAACTCCGCGCTGTAGTCGAACGCTGGGAACACCTGCTCGGGACTCTCGAAGTTCATTCACCAATGCCGGCGGCGGATTTTCTGTTGAACCGCTGGCTGTTGTATCAGGCGCTGAGCTGCCGAATCTGGGGACGTTCGGCGGTTTATCAATCGAGCGGAGCGCTTGGCTTCCGCGATCAGTTACAGGACTGCCTCGCGTTGATCTATTCGTCGCCGGACGTCACCCGCGAGCACATCCTGCGTGCTGCAGCACACCAGTTCGAAGAAGGTGATGTACAGCACTGGTGGCATCAGGATCTCGGTTTGGGAGTCCGCACGAGATGTTCCGATGATCTGTTGTGGCTTGCGTGGGCGGTGGCTCGCTACCTCGAGATTACACAGGATGCGGCAATCCTTGACGTCGAAGTTCCCTTTCTCGAGGGGCCTCAGCTGCAACCGGACGAATCCGAGCGGATGTTTGAATCGATTGTTTCGGACTTTCAGGCGCCTTTGCGCGAGCATTGCCGCCGCGCAATCGAACACGCGAGCCGGTTTGGAACGCACGGATTGCCTCTAATCGGTAGCGGCGACTGGAATGATGGGATGAATCTCGTAGGTGTCCAGGGCAAAGGCGAAAGTGTGTGGCTGGCCTGGTTTCTTATGGACGTTCTGAACCGCTGGGTTCCTATTGTCGACAACAAGCAACCGGATCTCGCAGCCCTCTGGAAGAAACGCGCGGAAGACTTGAAGGTTGCCGTCGAGCAGTCCGCCTGGGATGGCGACTGGTATCTGCGTGGATTCTTTGATGATGGGTCGCCACTCGGATCGCACTCCAACCGCGAAGCGCGCATCGATTCCTTGCCCCAGTCCTGGGCTGTTCTTTCTGGTGGTGAGAATCAGGATCGGATTCGGCGCGCGATGGATAGCGCAGAAGCTTTGCTGGTTCGTCCAAAGGACGGCCTCGTGCTGCTGCTGGCGCCACCCTTCGATTCGTCCACTCCACACCCGGGGTATATCGAAGGATATCCTCCAGGAATACGCGAGAATGGTGGCCAATACACTCACGCGGCGATTTGGCTGGCGCAGGCGCGCGCGCGCATGGGGAACGGAACCGCCGCGGTTCGCCTTCTGCAATTGATCAATCCCGCCGAACGGACGAAAGATCCCGCCGCAGTCGCGGCTTACCGTGGTGAGCCCTATGCAGTTGCTGCAGACGTTTCCGCGTCGTCGCTTCGCGTCGGAGTGAGCGGCTGGACGTGGTACACGGGATCGGCGGGATGGATGTATCGTGTGTGGATTGAAGATGTATTCGGTTTTCAGCTCCGAGGCGACCAACTTCGGATGCGACCCGAGATTCCTGAAGATTGGCGGCTATGCGAATTGAACTTTCGCTTTCATTCTTCGCTCTATCGGATTTCGCTGGAGCGTATTTCTTCAGGTAGGACGTGCCGCATCGATTGCGACGGAGTGCGCGTAGAGAATGACTGGCTACGTTTGCGTAGTGACGGAAAAGAGCATCTGGTCCGCGTTCGAATCGGCGTTAGCGGGGATACATCAGATGAACGCGACCAGCCCGATCCGAGTGTCCGGACGGTGTCCTAACTCGACGTCGAGCCTCAGGAAGCGCGGTCTCGAATCCCTTCGATCCCCGATTCGCGTGCGCAGAATGCGCTGCAGAACAGCACGCCCTGTTCGTTCTCGGAACCGTGTCCGAGGATCCTGCAACCACAGTGGTTGCACACCGGAGCGAGGGCATGTATCGCACACTCAAAACTGTCGAAGGTGTGAGAAACACCGGCAAGCGTTACCTGAAACGTCTTGTCGTAGGTGTTGCCACAAACTTCACAGGTTTCCATTGATTGCTTCATGGAGCGCGCTCCGCATTTCTGAAGAAAGTGAATGTGGATTAAACGTGTGAGGGGTTATGACGTAAGACTGCAACGTTCGCGTCTCCTTGCCACAACCCCTCGAGACCTCACGCACTACCGACGTATCGGTACTCGCTCGTGAGGTCTATCCCGTAATAACTTGTTTGAGGAGCCCTCAAATTTGAGTGTCATCGACTTGCGTCAATTTACATCGCCTCTTCAGGCTCCCCGCTCTCTTAGTACTGATCTTGCGATCAATTCGTAAGAGACTTGCCCTATTGGGAGCAATCAGCTCGCCAAAACGGAGCGCTAGAAATACCAATGAGTTGTGCGCAAGGAGAGGATCACCGTGTGTTTAAGACCGAGACACTGAGACAGTTTCAAGTCAGACCCCAAACGCTTACCGTCCCGAGATGAGGTACTTAACCATCACGCTGACACTGACCTCAATCTGACCTGGTGATACAGGCGTCGGCGCCACTTCACGCGCAGCCGCCATTGCGAAGCCGCCGCTTTCACCCCTCGGCATGACGGAAGATCCGCTCTCGGAAACCTCCTGGACACCAAGCAGCCTCACATTCAGGGCTTCAGCCATGACTTCTGCCTTGCGGCGGGCTTCGGCGACGGCTTTCTTCAGCGCCTGCTCGCGCACGGGCAGGTCGTCCTTGAGCCGAAACAAAACGCCATCAACCTGATTTGCTCCAGCGCGCAGTCCGGCATCGATGACGGGCCCGATCTGTGTAAGGTTTGTCAGTTCCACGGAAACCTGATTTGACGCGCTGTATGACGCGATTCTCGGCGCATCTCTGGAGTCCGAGCGTGGGCTCGGGGCATAGATCGGCGACAACGTGAGCCTGGAGGTTCGAATTTGCGCGGCGGGGATTCCAAGCTTTGCGATTTCAGACAGGATCGATTGCGCCACGCGGTTCGCCTGGTCCTGCGCCGCCTGTGCGGTGGTCTCCTGGCGGACGAAACCAAGGCGGACTGTTGCTTCGTCGGGCGTTGCTTCGGCTTGCGCATTCCCGCTTACGATCAACACGGGCGGCGTTGATTCGCGCGCTTGCTGCGCAAATACGGTTGTCGCGAGAGTCACGACAACAATCGGCAGAAGTAGAAGCGTTGTGTGTTTCATGTGATGTTGGACCTCGAAGATCGCCATTTCTCTTATTTGATCTTTATGGCTTGTTCCAGAAACTTCCCAGGGAGAGTCGGAATCGTGCCGAACCGTTGAGATCGGTGCTGAACGTCACCCCCGCGATACCGAGCGGAGTGGGAGAAAAGATGCCAACAGATGCGCTGTCTTTGAAGTCGGAATTGCTGGTACGCCAATCAATGCTTGCCGCCTGATACCATGCTCCGAAAATCGGTCGAAACTGCACGGCGTTCGGATTCATTCCTCGATACAGAACGCCGCCGCCTGCCATTAAGATCGTGTCCCCTCGGATTTCCTGAAACCGATAGGCGTCGAGTTGGTTAAGTCCACCGGCGGTGAATTGATCGTAGAATCCCAGTTTCTTTCCCATGCTTGTATCCGCGCGTCCCACCGCGAACGCCGTGAAGTCCGAACCGAGGGGTTGGAAGTGATCGAAATTTAACTCCAGGTATGGGAACGGATTCTCCCTGAAGCTCCAACCGGACGACGCGTTCACCCGCACGCCTCGACTTGGGAAACTTTCCGAGTCCTGTGTGTTGATAGTTCCTGTGATCTCCGGATTGGCGAAGCCGGTGTTTGTCGTTTCGATCCCGTTGCTGACAACCGGTGCGCTATAGCGGTCAACGCCCGCCCGCGCGCCGGCACGAAGCTGCAGATGCCTCCAGGTGCCTATTCCGAAGTAAAGAGACCCTGTGAATCGATTACGCACTTCGTCAAAACGGTCATCACCGATGTAACGAGAAAAGTGCGTTCGTTCGAGTGCAGCGCCGGGTGCGATGAAGTATGCGCTTCCTGCGAACGGATGGTAGTACTCGAAAAAGAGCGCCGGGTTGCTTCCGATGTTGAGGACGCTCAGAAATCGAGACTTATAGCTGTCTCGCGTAACGGCCGTGGCAGTCAGCTTGAGCGCGGGCCGGCCGGGTTCCCCACTCGAAAGCTGGTAAAAGAATGAAGGTCGAAGCACGATTTCTGTGCTTCGGCGCGTCTCCAGTTTGACTTGATATCCGGCCTTACCGGGCTCCGAATGCCACCCGTAATACATGTTCGGCATTCCCGTGGCGGCAGTGAGTCCACTCAGGGTCGCTTCCAGACTCTTTGTCGATGTGGCTGGGCCAGTTTTGCGCAAGATCTCGCTCTTTGCATTCCCCTGAATTCCCGGATGCGGGGCGATCACGTCCAGCAGCTCTCCTGAAGAAGGCATCGTGCGTTCCCTCGATTTTCGAAGCCGCAAATACGCGTCCCAGTCCGCTGGCGAGAGCGATAGCTTTTCAAGCTCGGCCTGCTTCTCCTGTGCCGCTTTGTATCCGACTTCGATCAGCGATTGCGTTTGGTTGAAGTCCATCAGCCCGTTGCGCGTGAGCTGGACTTTGATTTCAATGTTGGCGAGCGGCACGTTGCGCATCTCGTTCTGCAGTACGGCTATGTTCATCGTCTGCCGGACAACACTCGACAGCGTGTGAAGCGACGCGGCATCGACAGGAGGAAGTCGAAGAGTGACTCCGATAACAATGTCGGCGCCCATCTTTTTTGCAACGTCAGTGGGAAGGTTGTTGACCAGCCCGCCATCGGCGAGGAGCCGTCCTTTCCACTCGACGGGCGTAAAGATTCCGGGAATCGCCATCGTGGCACGGAGGGCTTCAGTCAGGTGGCCGTCGCCGCCCAAAACGAATTCCTCTCCGGATGAGAGGTCTACTGTGACGCACCGGAAAGGGATGGGAAGATTGTCGAAATCCTGAACGTCCCAGTATGCGGCCGTTTCGCCGCTCAGCAATCGAACCAGGGGTTGAGCAGAGTTGATTCCACCGGGAAGATCGAACCCCGCTCTCAGCGGTATGGAGTAAGGTCCGGTAATGCGATTCCATTCCTGCTTCTCCGCTGCGGGCCGATCTTCAAACCGTGGAGCGGTGCGCAGGAGATCATTCCAGTCTGCGCGTTCGACGATTCCTTCAAGAGTGGCGGCGTCGTGTCCGGTTGCATACAGACCACCAAGAATTCCGCCCATGCTTGTTCCGGCGATCATATCGATTGGAATGCGATGCTCTTCCAGATATCGCAAAACTCCAATGTGGGATAGGCCAAGCGCACCACCGCCACTTAATGCAATACCAACCGTTGGTCTTTTGGACGGAGTACTGGGCGGACTATCCTGCGCCAGGATGAACGCCGGCGGAAGTAAGACGAGGAGTCCAGCCACGACTTTCGCAATGCAACGGAGGCGGTCCATGCCTCAATCTACATCAGCTGGCGTCGTAAGCTGGCACTGGAACGCTATGTGGGATGCGGAAGCCGCTTATTTGAAAGCGAAGAAACGACTCCCGCATTGAACACATCTCCAGGGGACGACTGTGCAACACTTGAGCAGCCACTCCACTGTGCCGTGCGTTTTCGAGCGGCACACCTTCGGTGAACTGCAAAACGGACAAGACGATGAGCCCCCCAAAAACACTCCGCCAAAGGAAGGTCGAAGGGGATGTATGGTGCGATTTAACGGAAATTTTTTCACCTGCATCATGCAACGAGGACGGTTTCTCCTGTGAAGTCCCACACTGTCAGTCCACTGCACTTGGGACAGCGGGTCAAAGTTTCTCCCTCTTCAAAAACCACTTCACAGTCGCAACATTCTGAACTGTAGAGTCCCTTGTCGTTCGCTGTAGTTCCAGTTTTCATAGCTGCCTCCTGTAGTTAAAAGATCTCCATTCTCAAGCATTCGAAATTCCGAACGGCCCTTGTTAACTCTTTCTTCAGGATGCGAGCAAAATGTTCTGTCGAGGGAAAGCAGTCCGAACCTCAGGGCAAACTCCACGGGAATATTTACCGGGAGCCTCAATTGTAAAACCGAATGCTCTCGATCACCTTGTTAAAAATTGGGTTGTAGAGATTCTCTTCGGTTTGCGGTGTTACCGCCAGAAAGTAACGGACCGTGCCGTTTGGACGACGAACCGCGATCAGCCGATCGAGTTCCACACCACCAACAGGCGACGTGTTGCTCAATTTCATCTCGATGGCGGTCAGACCTCCTACTTCCCGTTGGATGCTAGCCAGGCGATGAAGATTCGGTTTGTGCGCTTCAACTCCTCAATCAACTGGTCCATAGCATCGGAGATCGTCGATTCCGCAGTAACTCCGCCTGCCGGAATTTCGGCCCCAGAATTCCGGGGGCGCGGCTCAAATATATCCGCGAGGAGTCCGTACGCAAGGGTGGCGTCAACATTTCCGTCTTCGGGTGACAAACTCGTCGTGTCACCTGTTTTTGCGATGATCCAGTTGTTCGGGTAGCGTAATTCGAAATCCGGGCCACGAAAGAGCATGAACCGAAAACTGGGAAGATCCTTCTTCTGCGCGACCGCTGGCGTCAACGAAAGTAGGATCGAAGCGAAGTACCATCAATGCTCGGTTCCAAACCGTCATAGTGACCTCCTGGAGAGGGAGGCGGCGTACTAGATCCCTCTCAAGGAACTTGAACTTGGGGCAACGGGATAAGTTGGTAACCGTGTTCTTTGGCTCGGGAAGCGATGTTCTTGATGGCGCGTTCTTTAAAGCGTTGTTCAAAATGTTGTTGGCCTTGGTCGACATAGGCGCCTCCGAATTTGAGCAAGCGGTAGATTAGACAGGCGAGCTTATGAGCGGTGGCGATGATTCCCTTGGGATGGCCTATGCGAGAGCAGATGCGTCTGCAGTAGGCGCCCAGGGCGCTTTGGCTATGAAGCAAGCTTTGGGCGCCTATGCGCAGGCCGTCGCGAACGCGGTTTTTCTGTTTGCGTGTTTTGCGGTTCAAAATTTTGCCGCCACTGATCTGGTGATTAGGGCTGAGATTTAACCAGGATGCGAAGTGTTTTTCGCTCTTCCAGGGGCTCAGATCGGGCCCGATCTCGGAGAGAATCAGTAACGCGGTGGATTCATCAATACCGTCAATGGTCGTCAAATCGACTCCCGCAATCCGGTAAGCTTCGCGTCGGGAGTCGAAGCGGATTTCGTTGCGTCTCTTTCGCAGGCGGCGTTGACGCCGCGAGGCGGGCAGCGGCTTATGATCCGGATCGATTTTGGCCTCCAGTTGCTGCAAGTGCTGGTGAATCTGTTGGTCACACGCATCGATCTGCTGGCAGTAGGTCTTATAAAGATCAAACGCCTGCCGGAGTGCAAAAATGTGTTCGATCCGGTAATTGCCCTCCAGCGCCTTGGCGATGATTTCTGGACTGCTTTTGATTCGGCGATCCCGAAGCTGGGCCATGCGCGCCGGATCCCGCTCTCCTGCCAAAATGGCTTCGATAATCTTGGTGCCCGTTACTCCGGTAATATCGGAGATCACGTGATGCAGATGGAGATTCATCTGCGATAAAGCCTTCTGCATGTGTTGGACATGACAGGCTGCGTACTCGACCAGCATCTTGCGATGCCGCAAATAGGATCGCAACGCGGCGATCTGTTGGGGGGGCCTGAAACTGGCCGATACCAACCCGCGGCTGTAAACAATGCGAATCCACTGACAGTCGGTCCAATCGGCCTTACGTCCTGCCACATTCTTGAGATGTTTGGCGTTCACCAGCGCGACTTCAAATCCACGCTCTTCCAGAATCTCAAACAACGGAATCCAATAGACTCCCGTCGATTCCATGGCGACATGGTCGATACAGCAAACCTCCAACCAGTCTGCAAGCGCATGGAGATCTCCGGTAAATGCTTTAAAACACCTCACCGCTTCGCCGTCACGATCCGGCGGAACCGACACCCAGTGCTCTGTGGCTCCCACATCGATGCCCGCTGTATTCTGGCGGATCGGGCACAACGTCTCGTCCCCAGAAAACTCCCTTTGTTTCTTCTTTCGACTCGTCATAGCATCAAACCTCGTTGTTATGGTTTGTGCTCCGGGCCGGGGGCGAGGTTGGATGCATTCTCTCAATCGGGGTAATAGTCTTTCGACCTCCACCAGTGATTTCATCGCCGGACTCCGGGATCATGCTCATCCACGGGTATCGCAAACTCCAGTGGGCAGTCGATCTTAGCTTCCCGGGGCACAACCCTTTTTACCCCACGAAGTTCCTTTTTTGAAATCAGGCAGCGAAACGGTGCTTGGAGTTTGCTCATCCGGCCCTTCGGGCCACCTTCTCCCGG
>Ga0068863_100003381_pt1 | contig 15748 bp, 14 predicted proteins | sample KBSSwiS62_FD_66596 | JGI IMG/M metagenome (GOLD analysis project Ga0068863, IMG submission 66596) | Switchgrass rhizosphere microbial communities from Kellogg Biological Station, Michigan, USA - KBS Switchgrass S6-2 | ecosystem: Host-associated > Plants > Roots > Rhizosphere > Soil ...
ATCGGTGTCTTCTTCGGCAAAGAATTTCATCGTGTCTGGCGTCTGGTGGTTCGATGAACTCTTTTTTGGAGGGAGTTCTCGCGCCGACTCAGACCCGATCATCTGCAAGAAATCTCGCAAGAGCCGAACTCTCCCTCTTTCAGTTTATAGTTCTGCTCCCTCGGGCCAACGTGTCTCCCGGTCTTCATTTGTTGTTGTAATCGCGTGTTTCCGTGCCGCGCGGCGCGCAATGATTTTCCCATATCGAGGGTCTTTGACGATCATCTCTCGCACTTGATTGCCCCGTTCCTGCCAGTCGTGAATGAAATACCCGGCCCTATCATTGGCCATTACATCGCGGCGCTTCTCTTCCAAAATCGCGACTAGTTTTAGAGTATCGGTTTGATCCCAGCCCATTTGCTTCGTGGCTACTGACTTCAACATCATGCCAACACGATCAAATTCTTTGTGGACGCGGTCCTTAATTTGCTCTGCCCATTCTATTTGATTCGGCGTACCGACGAGTATAGTCTTCGCGGCAATGCTCGGCCCGAAACCTGGCGTTGCGAGGTGGGCACAGACACCCAAGCGGATCGTGGCTCCGCCTTCACTTTCCCATTCCCCAAGGACATCTGCCGTTAAGTCTTCCATGACCGTTACAGAACTAACTATGCGTGCAACAAGAATTGCAGTCTGTGCTCTTTGGTACACTTCGCGAAGATCGCCGAACAAGTCTGTCTGGGATAGAGTTGCGACTATGCCCACCCAACACAGCAAGGCAACCATCATCAGCATGGCTGTGATCGCCTCTGGAATTGCGACGTTGCTGCACGAAGATGTCGTCCATGGCGTCATCCACTGGCTGCGGGGCGATATTCCGACGGAGCTTACAAATAATCACCTTTCAACGCTGCGGGCCCGATCGTTGGGTAAATGCCGGAGGAACGCTCGTGAATCTGGAGTCGGACCCGCAACTCTGCTGGGCGCGCCGGGCTGCAGATCGCGCGAACATTCGCTACCTCTCATGGGTTCTAGCGCGCTCGGCCTGCTTCCGGGTGCTGGCTACTTCTTGTCCTCGGGAATCTTCGGGTTCGGCGACTAGAATGAGGTGATCCTGGGTCTGCCGCACCAAATCGCGCCGCGCACAGGCATGAGTGTGTCGGCGCTGGGCTATATGTGCTGGCCGTAGTCTGCTCGCCCTTTTTCGCCGGCCACGCCGGTGTATCACGTCGTCGGTCCGCTCCCGTATTGCTCAACGTGCCTCTTCAGTTGTGCCGCCGGAGCGTTGCACCCGCTTGGGCTAAAGCTTTGGTCGGCCACTCATTCGTATTTCTGGGTTGCTTGCAATTCTTTTGAGCCTGTTCCTGCCCTAACTCGCCTTCGTTGTCATCTGAACGTTCGTGACCGCTCCATTTTGCTCTTTACGACGAGGAATGCAGTCACCAAGCGACCGACAGAAGTGTCGCACCGCCCAATACTTGGCTTATGTCTGATGTGGTGATGCCGATGTACAAGATCGAAACGCCGGAAAGAGTGCAGATCACCGCTACCGCAAATCTGAGATTTATGTGCACGCTAGGCGCCGCGGGAGATGGCTCTGAAAAGAAACCCGCAGCATAGCTGTCGGGCGTACTACGCCGAGCCACTTCCCTTTGTAAGTACATCTGGCGCGGCATCTGGGTACTAGGATAGTTTCATACTGGAGGATTCATGGACTTACTAGCGGCAATCAAGCGTGAAGAGCGAAAGCTCGAAAAAGAGTTAGCCAAATTGCAAGGTAAATTGAGCAGCCTCCGTGCTGCGACAAAGGCGCTCGGGAATTCAGCAGTCCGGGAAACCAAGCAAGTTAAGCGGCGCGTTCTGTCTGCGGCCGGGAGAGCGAGGATTTCCAAGGCGGCAAAAGCTCGATGGGCGAAGATTCGGGCACAAGCTAAGAGATTGGCAAGTTAGCCCTTTCAAAATGGGATATCCGACAACGCTCGAACCAACAACGGATACAATTGTCTTCTTGACTGAATGTCCGGAGTCCCGCGATGAGTTCCGTCTTCCGAGTTGTCCAAACCAAAGATAGCGCAGAGATGCATCGATTTACCCATTTGGCGAAAGCCTGTGCGTTTTGGGTGAAGTACCCTGCCGAGCGGCACGTCGAAGAACTGACGTTGGGAACAAATGATGTGATCAGGGTAATCGCGTCCGATGAATGCTGCCGGGTGCTTCGTAATTGGCTGAGTGAGAATAAACTTTTGCGAGATGATGAGCGGCGCGACTTGAATCAATTGGTTAACGAAGCAGATGTGCTAGGACATCTCAGAGGGCTGTCCAAACCGGATAAATGTTAGAGGCTATTACTCCTGCGATGATGGGAGGACAAAAGATCTGACGCGTGACTCACTACCCGCATGATCCCAGCACGTCGACAGTGAACGATACTCGCGCGGCTCTTCGAGCGATCCGCGGCGAAGCACGTCGGTTCGCCCGATCAGTTAGCCGGATCTCCGCAAGCGCAACGCCTCCAAGAATACTAGCCAGACAAACTCTGACCCGTAAATAAGATAGCGACGCCAGAGTCTTTGGGGCTCACATGCAAGGCGGAATAACCACTCGAAACCATGTTCGCGCATCCACCGGGGAGCTTGTGGTACGCGCCCAGTATGAAAATCAAAAGCTGCGCCGACGCCGACCATAACCGGAACGCAAAGAGATCGATAGTGTTCGTACATCCATTGCTCCTGCTTAGGAGTGCTTAGCCCGACCCAAAGAATATCGGGGCGACACTCATCTATGAAGCGCATAACCTCCTGGTCCTCAACCTCGGTCAGCTTTCGAAAAGGGGGAGAATATACGCCGGCAACCTGGAATCGGGGATAACGGTGAGCGAATCGTTCGGCCAAGTCCAAGGCTACCCCCGGCGCGCCCCCATAGAAAAAGTGCCTATACGATTTCGCGGCGGATTCCGCACAGACGCTTTCCATGAGTTCGGGCCCGTAAACCCGGCGCTTCAACTGAAATCCTTTCGACCGACCTAAAATAACCAGAGGATAGCCATCCGGCACGACGAGCGAGGCGGCGTTCAAAACTTTGGCGAATTCTGGGTCGTGCTGGGCCTCGGTCACGCCATGCATCCCGGTGACGGCGATAAAGTGATTCTTGTCGCGCCGCTCGATCCAACGTTCGATGGTGCGAGTCACATCATCAATTTGCACCGCGTTGATACGCACGCCGAGCACGCGAAACGACTGCTGATTTAACTCAAGATGCGGCTCCGCTTGACTCTTTCCAGCTCCGGCCATTCAACCCTCGACCAGTTCCTTGGCAACTGCTCGTCCTTGTGGCGCGCGCGACGTAATCGCTCGTTGGTAAATCTCCATCAGCATTCGATAGTTGTGCTCGGAAGTGTATTTGCATTCGTACTCTCGCCGGGCGGCTCGGCCCATCTCGGACATGGCCTCCGGATTCGACCAGGCCCAGTCGACCTTGGCGGCGAGATCTTGTGGGTCTCCCGGCGCGAAAAGCAAGCCGGTGCGGCCGTCTTCGACTATTTCGGCCAAAGAACCTAAACGCGAAGCAATTACGGGAACGCCGCAAGCGAAGGATTCGGCGATCACCAGCGGGAAATTCTCAAAACATATGCTCGGGACGATCACGAAACGTGCGCCGCGCATCAAGTCAACAACCTGTTCCGGCGAGACCCGTCCCAAAAGATCGATATGTCCCGCCATAGAGTCTCGCGCCTCTTCCAAGAGCGGACCATCGCCGGCGACTTTGAGTAGTATCGAACTCGAAGACTTCGCAGCGGCACGCAATAGCACCCTTATTCCTTTTTCTTCCGAAAGGCGCCCAGCATAGAGCCCGTATTCGCCGCCGGAGCTTCTGCCTTCCGGGGCATGCGAGACAAAATTTGGTTTTACGACGATTCGATCGGCTGGGAGCCCGCCTGCGATGAACTTTCCCCGCGCAAATTCGCTGAGCGCGATAAAAACATCAACCTTTGTTTGCCACGTTCCGAGGCTACGGTGGACCGCGAGCATGCCCGCTGTCGCAATGGTCGCGGAACGACTGCCGCGATAACAACCGTGCAACACCGCGGGCCACGCCAACATTCGGCCGGAACACGACTCACAAACCTTACCGTCCCGTAGAAAGGTGGCGGCAGGACAAAGTAAACGGAAATTGTGCAGCGTTTGCACGACGGGAACGCGCTCGCGCGCGCACGCGTAATGAACCGAAGGAGAAGCCAGGGGGAAAGTGTTGTGCAAGTGCACGACGTCAGGCGAAGTACATTTGATCAGTCTGTGAACGCCCTTATAGCTGTCGTGCGCCCAAATGCTTTTCCAGGGAAGCTTCAACGTTTCGAGCGCGCCGAAGTCGCGAATGACATTATTGGAAATCGAATAATGGAAGATTTGCTGGTTCATGCGCCTGAGCAGGGCCATTTCCTCTTCGCATACCGCATCCTCACCTCCTGGATTTTGGTAGTAATTATGAATCACAAGGATTTTCATCGGCGGTTCCGTTACTGACATGCAGACCGCGAGAATTCTGTGGCCGAACTCTCCGCGTGCGATGAGATCCGTACCAAAAAACGCACAGGAGGAATGATCTTCCTCAATACGCTCGCGCGGCTTGCCGACTCTTCCTGGATGAAGGGGCGTATTTCAAATTTCGCGATTCCGGCGGCATTAAGTAAAGCCGTTAGTTCGCTCAGGGCATAGCTTCGGTTATCACGGAAGTTGTCTGGCAGCAGGTGGAGGCGCCGAAGAGGGTTATGCCACCAGTTGTGAAAGTCGACCACGGCAGCGCCTGATGGCGCCAGGGCTTGGCGAACACTTTCAAGCAACCATTGTTCGTGCCAGTCACCCCGAATGAGCGTGTCAAGACATACGACCCGATCCAATGAAGCGCAGAAGGGTGGAGCGAAATAGTCAGCACGGATGAAAATCATATTGTCGCAGCCGGAGGCGAGAGCTCTTTTCCACGCATAAACCAGCGAATCTGGGGAAAGATCGCAATGAAACACCTTCTGGTACATCTTCGCGGCTTCGAAGGTGCAATTGCCGGCTCCGGCCGAAAAATCGCAAAAGGACTTCGCCAGGCCTCCGCTGCCTCCATTCAACAGCTGCATTACTTGGGCGACATGGTTCCGTCGCCTTCGAGTCCACTTGTGCGACGTGGTTTCTGGGGCACCCCAGGCGACCGCGTTCCTCGCGGAAACGAAGGACGTATAAAAGAAAGTTCGATAACTTTTCGCGTAGACCGAGTCCGCAGCTAGCGCGGGCAGCATGGCCGGTCTGGATGGCAAAATTTCAAAGATGCGATCCTCGATGCGCGGAAATTGCCGCTGGCATTGGCAGCATATGAGTGAGTTTGGCAACTCATTCAGTGGCTGCTTGTCATCTGGGCAGCAAAGGTGTTTGACGAATTCAGAGATCTCAATCCGCATTCTTTATCACCGAGGAGTTCGGCCGCATAAGTGCGAAGTTTTTCCACTGCGCGAGGACCGCAAACAACTCTTCCAGTTGCTTCCACTGGCGAGTAGATTCGATCTCCCACGAGTGGCCCCACAAATGAAATACTCCTCCGCGTTCGACCGCGCGCCGAGCCATCTGTTCGGCAAGGGCCATCCATGTCCGGGCGCCACGTCCCGCCAAATAACGCAGCATCGGCACGAGTCGTCCGCGGGCAAGGCAATTTCTCACGTACGAGAGCCTTGAATGCGGAAAGGCCTGAAGCGTGGTGGGCATCAGCATAAAATTTCCGTAGGAACGCGGAAATTCGAGCGAGAACATCTCTACAGTTCGTGCCGCTTGAAACCCGGCCCTTTGCAACATAGGCAAATGGTCGCGGTCGAATTTCCCCCCTGGGAAACAAAATAGTTTGCATGCCGCTCCGGTCATGTCTTCGATCCATTTCTTGGAGCCGGCGATTTGATAGTTTGCCTCGCCTTTCGACACGCCATTCAAGTAGACATGGTCAAGGGTATGAGCACCGATCTCGAAACGCGCGCTCAACTCGCGAACCTGTTCCCCTGTCATCACCTCCGTTTCTGCTGCCCGCGGAATGTAGAAAGTACCGGACAGTCCGTATTTAGTCAGCAAGTCAGCCACTCGGAAATCCAGCGGATGCCCGTCATCCCAACTAGTTGTGATCCAGGTCTTTTTCATGAGCACTCATCAGACTGGAATGCCAGATAACGCAGTTCGCCATCCAGTCGAAGAAAGCTGAGAACGAGATCCTTTGCGCGACTGAGTAACGACGTCCGGTACAACATATTCCAACGCAAGCGCCGAGTCCGCACGAACCCCGCGCTCTGCAAAACGGCTTCTAACGTTTCCGGCGGGAAGAAAAGAAGATGACCGGGCTTGCAAGCCTCTCGCCACCGTGCACCAAAAACTCTTGCATTCAGCCCCTGTGGATTCGGAGTGGCCACATAAAGCCATCCGTTGGCCGTCAGGAAGGGACGTAGTGAGCGCAAAACATTCCAGGCTGCCAGTTCGTGCTCGACCACGTCGATCGTTACAATCCCATCCACGCGAAGGTCCTTAGGCAGCTCCTCTACTGACGCGTATGCTTTGAAGCCTCGCTGCTGAAGATAATTCCTGCCGTAGGGCTCAAGAGCGAATACTTGCGCGCCTCGGCGAGAAAGTGCCTCCAGGAACTCTCCGCGCCCGGCACCGTACGCCAAAATTCCCAATCCGTTCAAATCCCGCCTGCCGAGAGAGCGAATGAGCCGGCCCGCATAAACTTCGGCATATTCAGACGTGGTTCCGCCGGTTTCATTGCTGTTCTCTGCCGGCACTTGCCAGCTTTGGCTATAGAGAGTCTCAAGGTCTTGTGCCGTCGGCATTGGATGGCGAAAGAGAAGGCCGCAGGAGACGCACTTGCGAAATACTCCGAAGCGCCGGAAACGCCGGGAAGTGCTCGAGCATAGAGGACAGTGACCGTCTGCTTTGGTTTGTTGTCCAGTATCGTCGGCTTTCGCGTTCAACGGCGATCTGGTCGGGATGGAAACTCGCAGGGCAAAATTGACGGCTCTCATGAAGCTCTCGACCATCTCCACGTGATTCCATTGCTGGACGCTTGCTCTCGCACCTGTACTCAGCTTTCCTCGTAGAGCTTCATCGCAAAGGATCTGTTCGAGTCCGCGTCGCATGGCAACGGTATCTCTTTCCGGAACGACGAAACCGTTAAATCCATCCTGCACAAGACCTCCGGCCGCTGCTCCGACTGCGTCGGTCGCTATTACTGGGACACCCTGGTTAAAAGCCTCGTTGACCACGAGTCCCCACAACTCTTTGACCGCTGGCGTTGTTATTGATGGGATAACAAATACTTCCGCGATGCTGTATAGCTCCACAGCGGATTCCACCGGCACATAGCCTAAGAAGATTACGCGGCCCGGGCCACACCGCGACCGTGCCATTCCTTCTAATGACGACCGCTCGGACCCTTCTCCGGCCACCACAAGCGTGGCATTGGCAGGCATTTCCTCGGCAAACGCCTCAATAAGGTAGCGGACCCCTTTCACCTCTTCCAACCGTCCGAGAGAAAGTACAATTTTTTGGTCGCTAGAAACTCCTATACGTGCGCGTACTGCCGCCCTTTGCGCGTCCGAGATTGTCCTGGCATACCATTCGTTATCTACCGAATGCCTTGCTACGAAAATTCGGTTTGGTAGCACGCCTTGTGCAATAAGATATTTCTTCACGTGCTCACCGTAGGCGAGCACCGCATCGGCGTGGCGGTACAAATATCGAGTAATTGGGAAAATCAGCCTATGGAACGGCGTCTCAACCGAAGACCAAATTCCTGTCCAAAGCAGGAACGGAACTCCTTTCAGACGAGCAGCTAGATAGGCCACGGGAAGAGCAAATTTTCCGTCAATGCTACACGCGATTGCATCCGCCGAGTGGCCGAGCAGTTTCCAGGGCAGCCTTGGAGTGACGCGGGTCTTTCCGATCCGAATTCCCCCCAAATACTCGAAGTCGAACTCCCCGCCTTGCACTCCATGCTCCTTTTGCCAAAACCACTCGCCGCCGTCGGAAAAAAACAAACACTTCAAGTCGCACTGCGTCGCAAATTGTTCGAAAAACCCCTTGGTGTAGTGGGTGCAGATTGGGTGCACGAAGAGAATCTTTTTGGCGGATCGATCCATATATCTAGCTGGCCCCGTTCTCCGTTGCTTTCTCAGAGACGCACATGCATGCCGCGGCTCCAAACAAAAACAAATACGAGATCGCGCTTGGGTAGCGGGAGGGCTCGGATGTAAAGCTAAGCGCAAGAATTCCAAAAAGCGCAAGATGCAACAATGTTCCGAGCATCATGCAAAATTGCGATTTGCTTCGCCGAATTGACACCGCCACCTTAAGAAATGCGGCTAAGATTGAGAGGTAGAGAACTAGTCCAACGAAACCATACGCGTGGAGCAACCTAATCAGGTCGCTGTGTGGTTCGTTTGGAGACAAGTCGTTGAAAAGAGTTTCCCATCCTGAGGGAACGGAGCCACCCTTACCTACAATCCAATAAATTGGATGGCTGCTGAATAATGAATTCAAGAATAAGAACCAGTTCAGCCCGCGGCCGCGGAAGAACTGACTGGTCGTCGGATCAACTAAACCGAAGGAGTCGACGAGGGGAGCATATAAATTCTGAATCCACGTCACAAATATCATTGCCGCGCAAATGACGGCGCCCGAAACAGCTGCCACCATGCGCTTTCTTCCCGTCAAGATGAACCATAGAAGAACTTCTGCAACAGCTACGAGCAAGCCGACACGATGCATCGAAAAGATAATCGAGCCAAAGGCCGCCAGAAGGAAGATCAGCGCGAGTGTTCTCTGTGACCGGACCCTATTCACACTGAAGAGCAGCACTAGAGCACACGGTATTCCGTAAACCAGAAAATAGACCAGAGTCAGGGGATGTTCGTAGCCCCCCGTGACGCGGCCGACCTCAGCACCATCAATCCAGTCGTGGTATTCGTATGGAACGATACCCATAAGTTCGAGATAAGAAATCAAGATAGGGATGGAAAGACTCGCCAGGAACCACCTGCTGAACCGGAGAAATCCGCTCTCGTCTCGAAAAACATACGTAGATGTGAAGAAAAACGACAGGCCGGTTAATAGCCGAATGACTTCGTTTGTGCCCCAGGAAGTGAAGGTGAATAAGGCTGAAAATGAAGCGAACGCCAGAAACAGACAGACTTTGCTGCCGATTATAGGCATTCGCCAGGAGCCCCATAATCCAATGGCGAGGTTAACGACTAGCAGGAGTAAACCCGCAACTGTCTGTATGTTGACTTCCTGCTCGCTGATCTTAAAGAAGTGCCATCTCCAAGTTAAGTCCAGCAACGGCTGTGTCGTAAGAAAGAGCCAGACCCAAGAACCGGCCTCAGACCCGACACTGGCGAGTCTTTGGCCAATTGAAAGGAAGCCGTAAACAACCATTTCCAAGGCGTCAGAGTTCTGTGTTCGCGAATTCACAATATAATCCGTTGATTAACTACGATTGGCAATTACCCAGTAAGCCATCGCCAACCGAGCAGCCAGATAATTTGGCAAATGTTGAAGCGCCGACAACCAAAGCCAATTGCGAATAATGCGCGGCTCAAAATAGAGCTGGCGAAGTTCAAATCCTGTTTTCTCCAGAAGAGCACTAATACCGGTTAGGCTAAAGGAGTAAAGATGCCCGGGATGATCGCGGAAGTAGTTCTCGCCTCTTAGCCAATTTACCGCACTGTTCTCGATGGGTAGCCCCAGGATCAACACGCCGTCGGCGGAAAGCACACGATAGCACTCTCTTAACAATGCGATGGGTGAATCCACATGCTCCAACAGGTGGGAACAAAAGATTACGGGCGTAGTGTTGGAGCGAAACGGCAACTCTCGGTTCAAGTCACAAAATCGCGCCGTTAGACCCAATTGTCGGCATCGCTCAAGGTTAGGTTTGGAAGCATCTAATCCGATTGAATCGGCAGGGAAATACCGTAGGTAAGCGCCTGTGCTGCAGCCCAGATCCAGGATTGGCCCTGACCCTACCCACCGCTTCACATACCGAAACGAGAGTAGTTCGTCTTCACTGCCGGGTAGATTCAAGTAACTTCTTGTGGTATCGCCGCAGTTTTCCTCAGCCGTTTGCAAACTCTCGGGCGAGTCTTCAAACCATTGGTTTCTAGCGGTATTCTCTCGATAGACGTCGGGGCGCTGCATCTTTATATTTCCTCCAGCCTACCGGCCGCCGAACCCGTACTCCAACAGAACAGATATGTGAAAATGGCCAGCGTGGAACTTCCCAGCACCATGCTTATCGCGGCACCGGCGATTCCCCACCTTCTAGCTAGGAAGTAGGCGCTCGTAAGACTTACCAAGGCGGCGAGACCATAAGCTGCAAATTCAACATGAGTTTTTCGCATCGCTCTAAGCAGCAAAGAGAATCCGGAAGCGAGCCCGGTTCCCACGTTCATGAGCGCCAACATGGGAATCAATCTAGCGCTGTCGAAATAACGCCCTCCGTAAAGCAGTTTCTCAACCGGGCTGGAAAAACCGAAAAGCAAAGCAGCATACAGCGCTGCGGTCACACCAAGGAGCGTTGACATTCCATAAGCTTTATTTCTGGTCGACTGTAAATCAGCTCTACCGAAGTCGTAAGCCAAGCTGGGCAGGATGAGGAGACTCGCGGCAACGATTGTCTGAGCCATCAGAACCGAAGGCAACTGCATGGCACGGAGCGTGCCAGCCGCTCCTAAACCTACGACCGCGGCCACGATAAAGGTCTGAATTTGCCCATTTGCGAAAGACAAGACCGTACTGCCAAGGAGCCAACGGCCGTAGACCCAGTTTTCGCGAAACACGCCACTCCAGGAAACAGCGGGCGAGTGCAGATCAGAATGGGTCCAAATTCCCAGACGCCTCAGCAATAGTCCGGCACCAAGTAAGCTTCCGAGTCCGGTCAGAAGAAATGCCGCAAACGGGCTGAGTACGGTGAGTCGTGCGAGAAGAAATAAACCGGCCGCAACAAACGCAAGGTAGAAAATGCTTCCCTCGAGTGCCAGCGCGGGAAGCTGTACGACGTAACACATCCGGCGTGCCAACCACAGAAGCAGCAAAAACGGCAATGCAATGCCGATGCCGAACATTGCACCGCACAGAGGACTCTGCGGCGTGACGAGCCACGTTACACCTGCAGTTATAAGCGCCAGGAGCGAAAGAACGCCGGTCACGATCGTGTGAATGGTAAGTTGCGTCCGAAAGTAACGCTGCAGGTTGTGAGCATGATGCAAGGGGCCCATAACGCTAATCGGCTCGAGCAGCAGCACATTGTGGAATCCCGCGATGAACAAATAACTTGCGAAGGCAACCGCGAACGCGCCGTAGGCGTCCGCGCGCAACCACCTTGCCAACAAAAGATTCACCAGGAATCCCACACCCGCCGTTAAACCCTGATCTAACAGTGAAATAGTGAATTTCGGGCCCCAAGAACGAAGCGTCGTTTGAGTGACATCAGAGCCAGGCGTCTGTACATCGGATCGCCTTGCATGATCGGGCCGCGGTTCCGTCAGAGGTGGATAAGCGATGCTCATACCGCTTCAAGCTCCTTCGCCACGAACGACCGCCGGAACCGTTTTCAGCAAGATATTTATGTCTAAACCGAGGCTCCAGTTCTCGATGTACTCCAGATCGAGAGCTATATTTGTTTCAAACGAGGGATCTCTCCGAGCGGTCACCTGCCACAGACCGGTCATGCCCGGCTTGACGTCGAGTCGCCTCAGGTGTTCGATGGAATATCGCTCGCAGTCATCCACCGGATGCGGTCGCGGACCGACGAGGCTCATATCGCCCTTCAACACATTCACTAACTGCGGTAACTCGTCGACGCTGAATTTTCGGAGCCAACGGCCGCAGCGCGTGACCCTCGGGTCCGCCTCAATTTTGAAGATTGGTCCGTTCCGCTGATTGGCATGGCGCAGGTCGTCTTTCTGCTGATTCGCGGAGTCCACCATGGTTCGCAGCTTGTAACAGGTGAATTGTTTTCCTTTCTTTCCCAATCGCGGCGCACCATAGATAACCGGCCCCTCTGAGTCGATCTTGATCCAAATGCCAATCACGACGTACAAAGGGAAGAGAACGATGAGACCGGTGAACGCTGCAAAAATATCTATCGCCCGCTTTACGGCGAGTCCGGTCGCCGGGATTGGCTCGGCGTATAGCTCAAGGACCGGAAAACCTCCGATATTGTGCAGGGGAGCGCGCCAAGCGAGTCCATCGTACAGGTCAGGCAACACGTGGAGATTCAATCTGAGATCCCGGGCCTCCATGAACAGCTGTTTTACCATTTCGCCGTCGGCGGGAATGGTGACAAAGACTTCATCAACGAAGTGTTCGAGCGCGACAGCCCGAAAATCCTTTAGACGTCCCAGCGTCCTCTTGTCGCCATTCAGCTTAGCGTCCAAAAAACCGCAAACGTCATAGCCGAGATGACGATTCTGCTGAAGCCACCCGGCAAATGCCTTGCCCATCTTTCCCGCGCCCACGATCAAAACCCGCGATTGGCCGATTCCATGTTCCGCTCGGTGTAAAACGAATTGCCGTTTCGCGTAACGCCATCCGGACAGCATCAGGAAATTCATGGTGCTTGTTAGCGTCACGACCAGTCGGGATACCTCTTTATTTCCCGACGTGAAGATAAACAAGACCATGACCACCGTGCTCAAGGCGATGGCCTTCGCGACGCGCTTTGACTCTACGAAAGCGGTTATTTCTCGCGGGGTGCGGTAAAGACCGTGGCTCGTACAAGCCAGCACGACCAAAGAACAGTACAGAACGAGAAGTCCGGAATATCCGTGTAGATACGCTGAACTAATACTTTGCCAATACGCGTACGATCGGATGCCCCACAGTTGATCGAAACCAAAACGAAATCCGTACACGGCAATTGCCGAGACGCAAACGAGTGTCACGTCAATGAGGGCGTACGTCGCTTGTCGAAGCAGACCGCCCTGCGCCCTCCACTTGCGAGCATAGAACACCGAGTGCGCGTGTTCTTCTGTCCAGCTCCTCGCGTGTAGTTCGCGGGGCGGCGCCCATCCCGTTGGCGAGGCATACGTGCTTCGCCGTGCTGCCGTCCCGTTCAATCCGCTCCCTCCCCAACCGCACGCGACAAGTTCTGGCCCGCAGCCCCATCTGCCGGACTCGCTGAAGAGGCCGGAAGTTCCGCTGGAATTGTGTCTTCCGGCGCCATCTTCTGACTTCGGGCAGTCCGGCGAAACAGCGTTGCGGTGATTGGCACGATACGGCGGAAGTCGCTGCGCAGGTTCGAGGCAACTTCTACGGCAAACCGTTTCCCGGAATCTTGTGAGTCGATACTGTGCCAATGCCGTGATGCGAATAACCAGACGCAGCCACAAAGGAAGGCAATCGCCGTGCCGCCGAGAGAAATGACGAGACGTGGCGGAAACGATTTCTTTGTGGGCACAACGGCGGGATCCAAAACTTTCACGCTGGGGATCTCTTTGGCTTCCTGCACTTTGGCGAGCTCGTACTGCTGGGTAAGCAACTCGAATACCGTCGCCTGGATTTTCGCCCGCTGGTAGAGATCGGCATACGTAACGCCAAGAATTGGCAATTTGCGAATGGACGGATACATCGCCGCCGAATTCTGGTCCAATGAACCTTTCGGTCCGCTCCCGTCTCCACCAAGCTTTTCCAATTGCACCTGAAGTTCGTTTACCCGCGCGCGGAGCGCTCGCACACGGACGTTTTTATCGGTGTAGATTGCTTCCAGACCGCGCAGTTCGGATTCCGCCGCGATCAACTGTCCTTGCAGCCGCGCGGCCGCTTCTACCATCGCCTTGCCTTGCGCGGGAATGTCGATGGCCGTGTTCTTACTGGCGAATTCACTGAATTTTTCGGCTGCGTTGTCGACTTCTGACTTTACAGCCGCCAAACGTTGCTCCAGAAAAATGCGCTCACGTCTGGCAGACGAGGTGCTCACTTCGGCGACCAGGCGATCCAATTCTTCTACGTAAGCGCTGGAAATCGCGGCCGCCCGCCGCGGATCATGGTCGGTGACTGAAATCGAAATGATTCCACTTTTGCGATCTTCGAAGATACCAGTGTGCTTGCTGAGGTCAGCTCTGGTATCTTCCGGTTTGGAATCGTGATAAACGCGATTCAGTTCAAACTTTTGGATAATTCGGTCCTGCACAGTGCGGGTTGAAAGAATTCCTACAAATAAGGCGCCGGAATTCTTGACGCCCAGGACATCGCCAGCAAGGCTCCCTAAACCGCCGGCACCTGCGCGCCCGGCAACCGCGGAAAGAAGTGCAGCTGCTCCCGAGCCGGACTGGTTATCCGGAGGCATCAGCTGAGTTGTAGCCTGGTATCGCGAAGGAATCGCGAGAGCTCCGAGAACGCTGATTACAAAACCGCAAACGACGTAACGCAGCAAATAACTCCGGTTTTCCCAAACCGCTCGCAGCCGCCTTATCTGGCGCTCGCGATTATCGTCGCTCTCATGCGAGGCTTTCACGTCGCCGTTTGACTGACGCATCTCGCCAATTTCGGAAAGGAATGTGTCTTGGCTCAAGGCTGCCCCACAGCTTCTTCGCCTCTGGAAGGTTCGTCAGACGACACGGAGTTCGTTCGAACGCCGGGATATATGGATTTCTCCGGCCGAAACCGAAAAGTGAGCGAGGATGTAACGCTCTGCGATGACTGCGGTTGGATTGCAGGTATCAGCCATCGCTCGTATTGCACGGAAAAAGAAACGTCCAACCCCTTGCGAACGGAGTAGTCGCTTTGAACGCCCACGTCGGTCAGCGAACCGCCGCCCGGAATGAATTGCTGACTGATCTTCTGATGCCGAAAATTGAAAAGAATCCGATTTTTAGGGCTCATCCAATAGTTAGACCAAACCTGGGCGCCTTGTCCCTGACGCCCGACCCAGCTTCCGATGAGATTCCCTTTGTTGGTGTAGCCATCGCGATAACGCCCGTTCCAATAGAAAAAACCGTTGCCGACCGCCCCTCCGATGGGCAGGTCTGAATACACGCCTTCTACACGCAGATCAAGCTTCGGAGCCTTGGGTAACCGGGAAAAATAGAGTCCAGCTGTCCATGATGAGCGGTCCGCGTAGGCTATGGGAGTCCATTGGTCGTCACTCATTCCGTCGGCATAAAAAGTGGCCCAATTGCGGAGTAGCGGCAGGCGGTAACTGAAATCAAATCCGGATCGTCTGTCGCCGGGATCTTGAGCGGTGCCCGGTGTCCCGTTCGTGCCGATCTGAAAAATCCCTTTCAGATACGTTCGGGTTGTGAAGGGTACTCCTTCGCCAGCAAAGAGAGTGGTTGCAGAAACGCCGAATTCAACGTTTGCGGTGGGCTTAAAGCTGATTCTCTCGCCGGATATCATTGGCTGCGGCGATACAGAAGTCGTCCAGCCTCCTGTCAAGCCGCTGTCCCCAGCAAACAGAAAATTGTGGCCAGAGAGTTGTCCCAGAAAGCACTCCACTCGCATCGGACCAAAAAATCTGAGGACGCTTGGCAATTTAAACGGGGAGACTCTGTTGATCCGGAACATGTTTAGCGGTTCAATGTTGTTTCCCAGCATCATTGATCCACCGGCGCTGGGGCCCCACCATAGGCTCTGTTTGCCAAAAGTTATCTGCCAATTTTCTAGAGTCATGCCTACATACGTGTCTTGCAGCCGGAATTGATCGATTCGCGCTATCGGCGTTGCTGGAGGAACGGGGATTTCTTGTACCTGTGAGATGA
>Ga0068863_100003382_pt1 | contig 15747 bp, 15 predicted proteins | sample KBSSwiS62_FD_66596 | JGI IMG/M metagenome (GOLD analysis project Ga0068863, IMG submission 66596) | Switchgrass rhizosphere microbial communities from Kellogg Biological Station, Michigan, USA - KBS Switchgrass S6-2 | ecosystem: Host-associated > Plants > Roots > Rhizosphere > Soil ...
AGAGCTCGGCCTTCGCATGCTCGAACCATGGATTCTTGCCAGGAGTGATCAGCCCATGGACCTCGTCCTTGAGAGGCGGCACCCAATGGGGATCATCCTTGTAGACCTCCCACGCAAAGTCGACGAAGGCCTTCTTGTCTTTCCTGGTGCGGACGGGACGGATCGTTACGGGTGCGCTGCTCATGGGCGTGGGCTAGCCGTTCATCCGCCGTTGCGCCAGTGAAGCCTACAAACGCCTAATTCGCGCCACTATCTCCTGCCAGACGGCGATCCTAATCAGAGACTTATGAGCACTACAGCGACCCTAGAGCGCAATCGCACAGGCGCGGCCCCGACGCCGCGGGCAACCGCGCGCCCAAGGGACGACGCCGCGATGCTGAAGGCCGCGGCGAACATCACGCGCGACCTCAACGTGCCGAACCAGACGATTTACTGGGTCGACATGATCGGGTCGGCACTGCTCGGCTATGCGGCGCTGCTTGGTGCGGTGCTTCTAATGCCGATGGGACTTGCGCTCGCATCGGGCTTCGTTGCCGTGCTCGCGCTCTATCGTGCCGGGTCGTTCATCCATGAGCTAACGCACATCAAGAAGGGCGGTGTGAAGGGCTTCCGCTTCACCTGGAACCTGATGGTCGGTGTGCCGCTGATGGTGCCGAGCTTCATGTACGAAGGCGTCCACAACCAGCATCATGCGAAGCGCTATTATGGGACGGTCGACGACCCCGAATATCTGCCGCTGGCGCTCATGCATCCGTGGACATTGCCGGTGTTCCTGGTTGCTGCTGCTCTCGCACCGATCGGCATGCTGATCCGCTTCGGCATTCTTGCGCCGCTGTCGCTGCTCTCGCCGAAGCTTCGGAGCATAGTCGTCGGTCGCTATTCCGGCCTGCAGATCAACCCGAAGTTCGTTCGCTCGAAGCCAGAAGGCGAGTTTGCTCGCGACTGGGCGTGGCAGGAGGCCGCATGCAGTATCTGGGCGATTGCTCTTTTGGCCATGGCCGCCACCGGCGTGATCCCCTTGCACGCATTCCTGGTTTTTCTCGCTGTCGCTTCGGGCGTGATGTTCCTCAACCAGATTCGTACGCTTGTTGCGCATCTGTGGGAGAATGACGGCGAGCCGATGAGCGTCACCGCGCAGTTCCTCGACAGCGTCAACGTGCCCCCGCCAGGAACGCTGCCGGCGCTGTGGGCGCCGGTGGGCCTTCGCTACCACGCGCTTCATCATCTCCTTCCAGGCGTGCCCTATCATAATCTCGGCGAGGCTCACCGGCGTCTTTGCCGTGAGCTCGAAAGCGGCTCGGTCTATCATGTCTCGTCCCATCGCCATCTCTCCGCGCTGGTTGTGCGCCTTGCAGCGAAAACCTTGACTAACGGACGCAAATCCGCTTGAGGCGAGCGCGTCCGGCGGGCCGCTGAGCTCGCCGTTTGCATTTGGGATAATGGCGGTCTCCTCAAAGTACCGCCAGGCCGGGGTTACCTCGTACGGACCCCTGACGAACGAAAGGAAATAATCATGCGCCATCGTGTTGGCGGACGTAAGCTCCAGCGCACCTCGAGCCACCGCGCGGCCCTGTTCCGCAACATGGCTGCCGCGCTCATCAAGCACGAGCAGATCACCACGACCGTCGCCAAGGCGAAGGAGCTTCGCCCGTACGTCGAGAAGCTGGTGACGCTCGCCAAGCGCGGCGGGCTGTCGAATCGTCGCCTTGCCCAGTCGCGGCTGATGGACGACGCGCAGCTCGGGAAGCTCTTCGACGTGATTGCTCCGCGCTACTCCGACCGCAACGGCGGCTACACCCGCATCATCAAGGCCGGCATCCGCTCCTCGGATGCGGCACCGATCGCGGTGATCGAGTTCGTCGACCGCGATGTTGCCGCGAAGGGACAGGACAGCGGCCCGGTCGTGAACGAGGAAGAATTCGAAGCCGCCTGAGCCACCGGCGCTTCAAGCAAAAAAGTAGGGCCGCGGCAGGGGACTCCCGCGGCCCTTTTTTGTGCCTGGCTGGTCCGTCAAGGAACCTCTCAATCAACTCACAGGAAATCGCTCACGCTGTCGTAACTCGTTGAGAAGCCAGTCGGAGCGACGTTGCTCGGATCGTTGTTGACCCCGGTTCCGTCGATCTTGATCTTGAAGTCGTCAAAGACGTCCGTCGATCCGGCATAGTGTGACAAATCGCCGTCCTTGTCCTGAACCGCTATGGAGAACGACAGGTCGACGTCCGGCGTATCGGCGCCCTGAACCAGGTCGAATCCGCCGATGTCGAAGCTTCCGGAATCCCACTCGACCTTCGCCATATTGTGGTTGTCGGTGGTCAGGAATTCGACGGTGTAGTTCGCCTTCAGGTTGGTGATCAACGTGCTGTAGACATCGTCGGCCGTTCCAGCACCCTTCGCGTCATCGAGATGGAAGCTGATGTTAACGGCAGAGTCCGCGCTTCCAGCAGCAAGGTCCGCCGCACCGGTCGCCTGGTTGAGCGTCCGGTACTCGATCACGGTACCGCTGGCATCCTTGATCTTGACGCCGACGATGTTGATCTCGGTCGCCACTGCGTTGCCGCCGGTGATGTTGGCCGCTGTCGGGTCCTTCAGAAACGCCTCGTCCGCGGTATTCCCGCTCACCGACGCCTCATGGGCTTCATAGGCCGTGATGCGCAGTCCCGGCCCGGGCGACTGGGTCGTGCCTTTGCCGGACGCCTGGACGATCTTCACCGACGAGTCATGGGACTCGATGAAGCCGGTGAAGCCGATTGTGTCAGCATCGTCGGCCGTGGTCTGGTCAATGCCGCCCTGGCCGGCGCCATACCCTCCCACGTCCGATTTCAGCGGATTGTCGACGAACACGAACCACGCGCCTTCGCCCGGGTGGTCGAAGGCCTGGTTGGTGTTGCCGATCGTCACGTCACCGCCGCCCTTGGAGGTGTTAATCGTTCCGCTGGTGTTGGTGTACGTGCCGTCGGCCTTCAGGTCGGGGTTGGTCGGGAAGACCAGGATACCACCGTCGGGAAGCGTATCGTCGGCCAGGGTGGCCGTGCCGTGCGTGTCGACGTTCGTCTTGTCCTTGGCAATCACGGCCTGCAGGTTCTGGCCCGACGGCATATCGAGGAAGCTGAAGTGCGTGATTGCCAGCGGCGGCGGCTGGTTGACCGTGAACGTATAGCTGCCGGCGCCGCTGTTGGCGCTGTCGTTAAGGGCAAGGGTGAAGAAGGTTGTCCCGCCCTGGCTGTACGTCAGCGTCTTTCCATCCGCCGACAGGGTTTCCGTGTAAGCAGCAAGGTCCGTATACTTGTCGATGATGTAGCTGGCCGGATCGTCAGCTCCCGCCTTGCCATTGAGCGTGCTGGTCACCGAGTTGTTCTGAACCCAGTCGAGCGTCTTGCTCGCAATCTGGGCAGTGAAGATCGGGACGTCGTTCTCGACGTCCAGCTTCACGAGGTTCCCGGTCAGGGTGACAGGGTCCAGATCCTTGTCGGTTGCGCTGAATGCCGGCGTCAGGTTCAGCGTGGTCACGCCCTCGTCGCCGAGCGGCGCGCCGAGAGAGTCATGGTGGTCGATCTGATCATTGAGATCGACATCATACTCGCTGTTGGCCGTATCGTTGGTGATCGTGAAGATCACGCGGTTCGCGGCCGTTACGCCCTGTACGACCCCGCCTGACACTGCCCAGTAAACGGCGTCACCGCCTGAGGTGATGGCATTGCCGTTGATGTCCTTGACCGCCGTGTTGGCCGCAAAGGACGAAACGAGCGAGCTCAGGGCAGGGGAGTCGGTGCCGGCGTTCACGATGCTGGCGATCTCCGCATAGGAGTAGGAGACCTTATCGGTCTTCGTATCACCTGAATCCGGATTGCCGGTCGAGAGGTCGGGCGCGACGCCGCTGAGCGCGTCTTCGCCGACCGCCTTGGTCACGGTGGTCCCGGAAAGGGTCGGCCCATCGTCCTGGAGGATAAGGTTGCCGCCGACCGGCGTGTGCGCCGAGACACCCTGGATGAGGTCGACGCGGCCGACGTCGAACTTGCCGGCGCCCTCGTCCTTCAGCGTGAAGCGATTGAAGGTCGCGCCGCCTGCCGAGGTCCAGCTGACGGTGTAGCCACCGAGCACGCCGCCGACATCGATGTTGTTGCCGGTGATCGTCACGGTGACGTTGTTGCCGGCGGCACCGGAGGCCGTCGACACATGGTGAATGGTGGCCCCGTTGCCCAGCAGTGGGCCGGCACCGTCCGGGTCGGCTCCTGCGACCCAGGTCGCGACGAGGTTGCCGTCGTCGTCACGGATGGTGACCGTTGCGGCATTAACCGCACCGTCGTCCTGGAAGGCGCCGCTCGGCTCCGTGCCGATATAGCCGAACCCGACTTCCGGCACGTTGCTAGCGCCGCCCGCGTGATACAGGTCGATGTCGAAGTCCTTGGTCTCGGTCGGGGTGCCTTGGGACTGCGACAGGAAGATGCCGGCACCGACGACATTGATGTAGCCGGTGTAGTTGAGCCCTTCGGCGGTGGGGCCGGTGTGATCGACGATATAGTCGCTCAAGATCCCGCCATCGGCGCTGGTCAGGCTGTCGAGGCCGCTGACCAATGTGAACACGGCGCGCTCGCCGACGGCATCGAACAACTGGTTGTCGACGCCGATCGTGGTCCCGGTGCCGCCCTGGCTGACCGCGATCTTGTTGGAGGTGTTCTCGATCTTGCCGTCGGCGTTGACGTCGAGGCTGTAGCCGGAGACGACGATCGCGGTCTGGTTGTTGCCGACCGCGACCCAGATCCCGCCGCTCGATTTGAGCGCATCGAAATCGAACGACTGCGATCCCGCAGCGCTGACCTGGAGGATGTTGGTGAAATTGAGGGCATCGTCGGGGCTGGCACTGCTCGGATGCTTGAACGCTTCGAACGTGACCATCTGCACCGAGGCCTGGAGGTGATTGGGGTCGCTGTCGTTGAGGTAGAAAGCGGCAACAATGCGTCCTGCACCGGCGGTCGAGCTGGTGGTGGCGATGGCGAAGTCGCCGGCCGACCACAGGTAAATGTTGTCGCCGCTCAGCGTCTGCATGGGGGTCGTGCCGTCGGCGAGGAAGACCTGATCCCCGTTCAGCGCCGCGCCGGCGGAATCGGAGAAGAACAGGTCGCTGACGACCTCGCCGTTGGTCGTCGTGACCTTGACGAAATCGGTCGAGCTCGACGCACCGTCCTTAGCCGCCGCGAACACCCTTTGCGCGTCGGTGAGGGCGAGGCTGGCGCCGAAGGTCGTGGCCAACAGGCCACCGGAGTTGTTGAGGAAGTTGTTGAAGGTCGTCACGAAGCCGCCGAGCGTGCCGCCGACCGGGTTGGACAAGGTCACGTCGATCTCGTTGCCGGTATCGGGCGTTGCCGGAGTCTGCGTCCCGCCGCTTTCGTCCTCGATCAGGTTCTGGATGCCTGCTGCCACGCGGTCGTTGTCGATGGTGATCGAGATGGACATGATGTTGCTCCCTGTTTTGTCAGGCCGCTGCGGCCGAGGCGTTGAATGGCAGTGCAGGACGACGGCACCCCGCGTGCCGCCGCCCTGCATTCGTGAAACTGGATTGAGTAAATCGATGCCGCTCCGGAGGCGTGATGCCCGGCGCGCGTGCTTCCTCAGCTCTGATCAGCCATTGCGTTTCGCCTGGACGTGTTTCCGCCGCCAACGTGCTTCTCCGAACGGGAGATGGACATCGCGCGTTGACACAGCAGCATGGGCCGCCGTGGCGGGGTTCAACGAGCTTCGAAGTGAACCGTAGACTTGAATAGCTACGCGTTATGGGCCGTGTGTCATGGCTCAGGTCCCCTGCAAAAGGAGCAACTGGCAGGTCGGCTACCCGCGGGCCGAACGCGAAGACGGATTTGCGTCTTCGACTCTTCAGGTCCGAAGTCGGCCTGTCACCAGCTTTTACGCGTACACCTGGTCCATGACGTGAGGGGAGCCTGGCCGCCCCCCGGCCGTCGGAGTGCTAAATGCACCGATTCCAATGATTTGTAAATCGTTAACCAAAGTGAGTTTAGAGTAAGTTAACAACAGTTATCAGGGATTCTCGGCCCCCTGAATCGCGGGAAAACCCCGGCCAGCCCGATGTGCCGGAGACGAGCAGTGAGCCTGCTTACGCCCATCCTCGCCGACTGATCCCCATGATTCGTTACGGACCCTTATTGGTGTTATAAGGGCGGCATCACCGGGGGGTGAACATGCGATACTATCGCCTCTATTTCATGGACCCATTCAGCGGCCACATCGACCATTTCCGCGAATTCGAAGCAGCGGACGACATGGCGGCGCTCGGAATTGCCGAAAGCTGGCGCGAGGACCGCCCGATGGAACTCTGGCAGCATCAGCGCAAGCTCAAGCACTGGGAAACCCGCGTCACCGCGAACGAATAGCTGAACGCCAGCAAACAGCCGGTTCAGCATTAGTGCAACGCCGTAACGATAAAGCGACCGAATGGGTCGCCGTGCGTTGTTGCCGGCGACCTAGGGAACGAGAGGAACAGGGCCCATGAAGGCTATCACGAAGGTTCTGGCCGGCGGCGTTGCGATTGCCGCGCTGGCCAGCACGGCTCCGGCCGCAGCGCAATATTATCCGGGCTACGGCAATGGCTACGGCAATCCCGTCGGCCAGGTGCTGAGCCAGGTCTTGGGCGGCGGCTACGGGTACAACGGCTATGGCGCGAACAGCCAAGCCGCGGTCAACCAGTGTGCAAATGCTGTCCAGGCGCGCCTGAGCGGCGGCAACGCCGGCTACGGCTACAATGGCTATGCCTACAATGGCGGCGGGCGGGTGCTCGGGATCAGCCGGGTCGAGCCGCGCAACAATGGCGGCGTCACCGTTCGCGGCGTTGCGAGCAGCGGCCGCAATGCCGGTTACGGCTACGGCGGGTACGGGGCGCAGCAGGCGCCGGTGGACCTCACCTGGAAGTGCAAGGTCGATTACCGTGGTTTCGTCAGCGGCGTCGATATCGACCGCGCGCAGACGAATTACGGCTACGGCGCCTACACGCCGTACTCTTCGCCTTACGCCAACGATTACTCGCAGTACGGTTATCGTCGTTACTGATCAGATTTGACCAGTCGCAAGGGATGCGCCGGGGCAAGGATGCTCCGGCGCATTACTTTACTCTTTGCGGGCCGTTACCTATCCGCCCGCCATGACGGTCCACCCTACCGAATCCATTCTCATCGTCGACTTTGGCAGCCAGGTGACGCAGCTTATCGCGCGCCGCATCCGCGAGGCCGGGGTCTATTCCGAGATCGCGCCGTTCAACGCGGCAGAAGAAGCCTTTCACCGCCTGCAGCCGAGAGGCATCGTCTTCTCGGGCGGTCCCGCATCCGTGACGTCAGAAGACAGTCCGCGTGCACCGCAAGTCCTGTTCGACAGTGGCTTGCCGCTCCTGGGCATCTGCTATGGCCAGCAGACGCTGCACCAGCAGCTCGGCGGAAAGGTGGTCGCCTCCGACCAGCGCGAGTTCGGCCGTGCGTTCATCGACATAGTATCACCCTCCGCACTGTTCGACGGCCTCTGGACGGTCGGTGAAAAGCACCAGGTGTGGATGAGCCACGGCGACCGCGTCGAAACGCTCGCTCCGGGCTTCGACGTCGTTGCGCGATCGGAAGGCGCACCATTTGCGATTGCGACCAACGAGGAAGCCAGGCGCTACAGCTTAATGTTCCACCCTGAAGTCGTGCACACGCCGGACGGTGGCAAGCTGCTCGCTAACTTCGTGCGGCATGTCTGCGGTTGCGCGGGCGACTGGACGATGGCGAGCTTCCGCGACGCGAAGATCGCCGAAATCCGCGAGCAGGTGGGCAAGGGGAGGGTAATCTGCGGCCTGTCCGGCGGGGTCGACAGCGCGGTGGCCGCGGTCCTCATCCACGAGGCAATCGGCGAGCAGCTGACCTGCGTTTTCGTCGATCACGGGCTGATGAGGCTTGGTGAAGCCGAGCAGGTCGTGAGCCTGTTCCGCAACAGCTACAATATTCCGCTCGTCCACGTGGACGCGAGCGCCGATTTTCTCGGTGGGCTGGAGGGCGTCACGGACCCGGAGGCCAAGCGCAAGTTCATCGGCAAGACCTTCATCGACGTCTTCGAGGCGGAAGCAAACAAGATCGGCGGCGCCGACTTCCTTGCGCAGGGGACCCTCTATCCCGACGTGATCGAGAGCGTCAGTTTCACCGGCGGCCCGTCGGTCACGATCAAGAGCCACCACAATGTTGGTGGGCTTCCTGAGCGAATGAACATGAAGCTCGTCGAGCCGCTTCGCGAGCTGTTCAAGGATGAGGTTCGCGAGCTCGGTCGCGAGCTGGGGCTGCCCGACGCGTTCGTCGGTCGCCACCCGTTTCCGGGGCCCGGACTTGCCATCCGCATTCCGGGCGAGGTCACTCGCGAGAAATGCGACATCTTGCGCAAGGCTGACGCGGTCTACCTCGAGGAGATCCGCAACGCAGGCTTGTACGATGCAATCTGGCAGGCCTTTGCCGTGCTGCTCCCGGTGCGTACGGTCGGCGTGATGGGTGATTATCGGACCTACGATTACGTGTGTGGCCTGCGCGCGGTCACGTCGCTCGACGGGATGACGGCCGATATCTATCCGTTCGATGCCGCGTTCCTGAGCCGTGTCGCGACGCGCATCGTCAACGAGGTGCAGGGCATCAACCGCGTCGTCTACGACTATACGTCCAAGCCGCCGGGAACGATTGAATGGGAATGAGGCCCATCATCGCTGCCGCGGCCTTATTCGCGACAGGATCCACCGCCGCTCCGCCGATGCTCGATCCTGACACTGCCGCCTGGTGGAGCAAGACGGCGCAGCTCTCGAATGACGCGATGGAAGGCCGTGACACGGGATCCGCCGCGTACGAGCGCGCGGCGCGGCTGGTTGCGAAGAAGTTCGCTGCCGCCGGGCTGAAGCCCGCAGGTGAGGAGGGTTCCTGGTACCAACGCGTTTTCATGCACGAGATCGCGATGCCGAGGGCCTCGATCCGTATCGGTCAGCGGCCTCTCCTGTTCCTCCATGACGTGATGGTGTCGCCTTCAGCCGGTCTCCCTCAGCGTATCGACGCGCGCCTCGCCTATGGCGGGTATTGCTCACCGGCCGACCTTCGCGACGTCCGCGCGAAGATTGTGATCTGCCATGGCACGCATCGCAGCGGATTGCCGACGGCCGCTGAGCGCGAGGCTGGGGTCAGAGCGGCGGGTGCGGCCGGCATTCTGACGATTGCCGATCCGGGCTTTGCCGTCGAACCGCCCCGCTGGCCGTACGCCTATGCGCGGACCGTCACGCTGGCTACGGACAGTCCCAAGAGAGACGCGTTCCTCAGGATGACGCTGAACGCCAGCGCGCTCGGAAAGCTTCTCGTCGGCAGCCGACAAAACGCATCCAAGCTCATCGCTGCGGGAAGCGCAGGAAGGCCGTTGCCGAGCTTCGGCCTGGGTCAACGCTTCATTGCGAAATTCACAATTCGCGAGCGCGACATCGACTCGCCAAATGTCATTGCGCTGCTTCCCGGATCGGATCCTGCGCTCGCGAGCCAGGCAATCGTGCTGACGGCCCATCTCGATGGCTATGGCCCCGGCGAGCCGGTGAATGGCGATCGTATCTACAACGGCACGCTCGATGATGCCGCCTATGTCGCGTTGCTCATGCAACTCGCCGAGCGGCGGCACGGCAAGCCGTTCCGGCGCCCGGTCCTGTTCCTCGTTGTCACCGGCGAGGAAAAGGGGCTGCTCGGGTCCAAATGGTACGTGCAGCACCCGACCGTTCCGCTGTCGAGCATTGCTGCCGACATCAACCTCGACCAGCTGCGGCCGATCTTCCCGCTCGAGCTTTTGACGGTCCATGCCCTCGATGACACCAGCCTTGGCGACGACGCCCGCGCCGTTGCACTAGGCATGGGCATCACGGTTCAGAAGGATCCGGAGCCGGAGCGCAATCTGCTCCAGAGGTCGGACAATTGGCCATTCATGCAGGCCGGGATTCCGGCAACCGGATTCGTGTTCGGCTACCGTCCGGCCTCGAAGAGCGAGAGGATTTACCGCCAATGGTACCGCACGGGCTATCACAAGCCGCAGGACGATTTGAAACAGCCCATGGATTGGAAGGCTGCCGCCGACTTCAATCGCTTCTTCTACGAGCTGGTCGAGCGCGTTGCCGATCAGCCTGCCGCGCCGTCGTGGAAGCCGGGTAGTCGGCTCAACCCCCGCTAGAGCCTCGGCAGGCTCCACGATGCACCAAGACATTTTCACCCGTTAACAGTAACTTGGCATTTACCGCGGCATTGACTCGGGCACCATGTTTTTGCTGTTCAAGAGAAACAGCGACGGATCGAAAGCGTTAGTGGCACCGATGAGATACAGGACAATTGCCGCGGTTGCGGCGGCGGGCATCGCCGCCTGCTCGACCGCTTCTGACGCCAAGTTCCATCTCTTCGGCACGGCCAAGCCGAAGGCGCGGACGCAGGTTGAGGTGCGAAGGCCGATCGGGCCGCAGCCGGTGCCATATCATTGGACTCAAGGCGCGGCGCCGCAGGCTCACCGGGATATGGTCGCAGAGTTCGGCAAGGTCGGATTGAAGCCGGGCCAATATGTGTGGGCGAGCGCGGCACCTGCCGAAGGGGACACGCGCATCGTCGTCGACCTCCTGACGCAGATGACCTACGTCTATCGCGGCGACCGCCTGCTCGGAGCCTCGACGATGTCGAGCGCGAAACAGGGTCACATCACGCCCTACGGCTTCTGGTCGATCCTCGAGAAGCGGCCGTTCTACCGCTCCAAGAAATACGATAATGCGCCGATGCCTTTCATGCAGCGCATCGACAATTACGGAATCGCTTTCCACGGCGGGATGAACCCCGGCTATCCCGCGAGCCATGGCTGCATCCGGCTGCCCATGAAGTTCGCTGAAAAGCTTTACGCGGCAACAAGGGTCGGCTCGAAAGTCGTCATCGAAGGCTAATAAAAAAAGCGCGGGCCGAACGGCTGCGGCCCGCGCTTTGCTCACGTCGATCGCCGACTAGCGACGGCGACTGGAGCTCGTGGTCGTTTCAGTGTTGGTACCAAGCGTCGCTTCTTCCATGGGAGTAGGCGTACTCGACACCGCACCGGCGACCGAATGTGCAGGATTGTCGAGCTCCATCACCGTGTCGGACGATCCGGCCTGGAGGTTGTGCGATCCTTGAACGCCCCCGCTCTGGCTACCTTGGCCGGGCATTGGCTGCCCGCGTAAGCCCTCGGCCTGGCGGTTCTGGCGCCAGCTGTCGAAATCCTGGTGGAACTGCTGCTCACGCTCGCGGCAATAGTCTTCATAATCGCGGTCGAGCGCGCTCATCTGCTTGTCTCGCCAGCTGCGGTAGTGGTCATCCTGGTGGCTGCTGAAGTTGCGCGGTGAACGTTCCCAATCGCCTCGGCTGGCGGAGCCGGTCCGCTCGCGGCCGCTACGGCCGAACTCGGCCTGGTAGCCCGAATCACGTTCACGACCGTATTGGCTCATCCCGTGATCCTGCCGCCCGCGCGCTTCGCGCTCGTCGTCGCGGAACCACGAGCGAGCTTCGTCGCCCATTCGGCCGAAGAAGCCACGATCGTCGTCGCGGCTGCCGCGCTCCCAGCTGCGATCCCGGTCGCCGAGCATGAAATTGCGGTTTCGCTCCTCGTCGCGCCAGCCACGATCGCTGCTGTGCGAGGCGCGCCAGCGCTCGCGATCGTCGCTACGATCCCAGCCCTCGTCATATTCACGAGCATAGCCATGTTGTGCCATCTAGCCTCTCCTCGTCGTAACACTGGCGGGGCGATTGCCCCACGACACAAGAACGAACGAGCGCGGGCCCGGATGCGCCGTTCATCGAGGCTCCGGTCGGCTGGTCGCACTGTTTCGTCGCCTCAGGCGACGCGCGACTGCGGAGAATGAACGGGAAGCGTCAGAACGGTCAGCAGGCCCGGGTTATTGTCTTCCAAGATCAGCTCGCCCTCGTGCAGATGAGCAATCGCTTCAGCCACCGCGAGACCGAGGCCCGCACCTTCGTCCGACCGGCTGGAATCAAGTCGGCCGAAACGCCGTCGCGCTTCCGCATGCCGCTCTGCCGGGATGCCCGGGCCGCGATCGCCGACCTCGATTCGGACCTGCCGTTCGTCCGGCTCGACGCGGACGCAAATCTCGCCACCCGCGGAACCGTAGCGGATCGCGTTTTCAACAAGGTTGCTCAGCGCCTGCGCCAGCAGCTGGCGGTGACCGAACAGGGGCACCGGCCGCGAGGGCCGGTCCAACCGGAGGCGCGCGCCGCGCTCGTCGGCAAGCGGGTCGTACATTTCGGCGAGTTCGGCAGCGAGTTCTCCGACGTCGAACCAGCCGAACTGCTTGCGTCCGGTCAGTGCTTCCGAGCGGCTGATTTCGAGCACTGCCGTGAGGATTCGCATCAGCGAATCCGCCTGGCGAATGACGCTCCCGAGGAGCTCCTCCTGTTCGGAAGGGTCGCTCGCCTCCGCGGCGGCCTGGGCCGCCGACCGCAGCCGGCTGACCGGTGACCGGAGGTCGTGCGCCAGACTATCCGTCAGGAGCCGGAGTTCCTCCATCAGGGCGCTGATCCGGTCGAGCATCGCGTTGATCTGGTCCCCGAGGCGGTCGAAGGCGTCGCCGCTCTTTGAAACAGCAACACGCTGGGACAGGTCTCGCGCGCTGATGCGGTTGGCTACCGCGGCGATCGCATTGATGCGGCCGCCAACGTAATGGGCGGTGATGATGCCGCAGACGAGCCCGAGCAGGCCGGCGACGAGAAGCGCGATCAGCAATGAGCGTTCCAGGGTGTCGCGAATGGCAAGGCCCTCGCCCGCTATGCGTCCGCTCACCAGCCATTCCTGCGCCGACAGGCGATGGACCACCAGCGCTGCCTCCCGCGGCGTTGTCTGTCCGCGCAGCCGGATCAGCGCGTTCCGATAACCCTCCTGGAGGGGGCGAACGCTCGTCGATACGGCTTCGATGTTGCCCTTTATCTCGTGACCGTTGGAGCCGAGCACCGCGACTGCGGTTTGCGGATCGGCGTAGGTCATTGTGTCGTTGATCGCATCGTCCAGCGCCGGCTTGCCACCGGATCGGTAGACGTCGGCAAGGACCTTACCCTGCTCGAGCACCTGGCGGTGGACGGTTGCGGCCGCCTCGTCATGCGTGCGGAAATAAATGAAGCCGATGACCGCGAGGTTGGAAAGCAGCGCGAGCAGGCCTGCAAGCAGCGTGATGCGTAAGGTCGTCGGCACGGCTGCTTAGTACAGCGTCAGGCAGCGAGCATGTAGCCCGCGCCCCTCACCGTGTGGAGCAGGGGCTTTTCGAAACCTTCATCGAGTTTCCGGCGGAGACGGCTGACATGGACGTCGATGACATTTGTGCCGGGGTCGAAGTGATAGTCCCAGACCTGCTCAAGCAACATGGTGCGCGTCACCACGCGGCCCTCGTTACGGGCAAAATATTCGAGAAGCAGATACTCGCGCGGCTTGAGGTCGAGCTTTCTGCCGCCCCGTTTGACGCTGCGCGACAATGGGTCGATCTCAAGGTCGCCGACCGTGAGCCGGTGCTCGGCGGGATCGACACGGGATTCGCGCCGCCGAAGCAGCGCGTTCACGCGCGCGAGCAGCTCAGCGAAGGAAAAGGGTTTGACGAGATAATCGTCGGAGCCGCACTCCAGGCCTTCGATCCGGTCGCCCACCGACGCGAGCGCGGACAGGATGAGGACCGGCGTGTCGATCCTCGCCGCGCGCAAGGCCTTGAGGACGGAGAGCCCATCGAGAACGGGAAGCATTCGGTCCAGGATGATAAGGTCGAAGCTGCCGTCGGTCGCTCGGAACAGACCGTCCTGCCCGTTGGTCGCCTGCTCGACGCTATGGCCTTCCTGGTTCAGTCCCTTCGCCAGATAGGAGGCTGTCTCGCGGTCGTCCTCAACCAGTAGGATCTTGCGGCCCATGCTTATCGCGTACTCCGATTGAACAAAGGACGTCCGTACGGCGCTGCAGGAGGGAGTCAGCGATGCAGCGCCGTACGGGCAATCGAGGCTTTTAGCCCTTGGTGGGCGTGGCGTCAGTGGTCTTCTTCTTGGGAGCGCTCTTCTTTGCCGGCTTTTTCGCGGCCGTCTTGTGAGTGCTCTTATGCTTCGCCTTTGCATGCTTCTTGGCTTTGGCGGGCGTCTTCGTCATCGTCGTCTTGGCGGTCGTAGTATTACCCTTGGTCGCCACTGTCGTGGTCGCCTTGGTGTTCCCCGACTTCGTGGTGACGGTCTTCGACGAGGCGGTCTGGGCCGCGACGGCGGGGCTCGCGAGCAGTGCGGCCGCAGCAACCGACGCAATCAACTTCTTCATTTGTTTCCTCCTGTCTCCGGCAAGAAAGCGCCGGTGGGAAACTCGGATAAGTGGCCGCGTATCTCATCCCAGTGGCGGCAATGTTAAATGGCGTTCATTGACCGCCCAAAGGACAGGGCCGCCCGGCGGAGGCGGGAGTCATCTCTGCCGAACGGCCCAAGGTTAGGGGAGGAAGGGACTTACTTCGTTTTCGGGGCGGCCTTGGCAGACTTGGCGGCGAGCTTCTGGCTCTTGGCCGCCTTCTTCTCCGACTTTGTGACCTTCGCATCTGCCTTGGTCGCCGTCGTGGCGGCAACGGCCGGAGCCGCGAGGACGCCGAGCGCGGCGAAAGAAGCAACGAGTGCACGTTTCATGGAATCTGTTCTCCGTTTGCAAGCTCATGTCGAGCGGCGTCGTGGATAGGCCGGCCAGTTTCTCACCTCCGTGTCCGGCCAGTTAAGTTGCGTTCATCGCGAAGCACGCGCGGGCCTTGCGGGTGGGAAGCAAGACGCTACGCTGGGTCAAAGGCATGATCGCCCAAAAGACCCGCTATGCGCTGCGTTCGCTTCTATTCCTTGCGGAGGAGCAGGGGGGCGCGCCCGTCCAGCTCAGCCGGATTGCGGAAACGCAGCGAGTCCCGCCCAAGTATCTCGAGCTCATCATGCTCGACCTCAAGAAAGCCGGGCTCGTGAGGAGTGCCCGCGGGCCGAAGGGTGGCTACCGGCTCGCGCGGCCATCCGACGAGATATCATTCGGCGAGATCGTCCGGACGATGGAAGGGCCGATCGCGCTGGTCTCGTGCGCAAGCGTCAATTTCTACGCGCCGTGCGGCGACTGCCAGGACGAAGCGACCTGCGCCATCCGCCGCGCATTTGCGATCCTCCGCGATCAAAGCACGACTGTGCTGGACTCGATCTCGCTCGCGGAAGGTGCCGGTTGGGAAGAGCGCCTTGGCGGCGAGAAATAGGGAGCTGGAGTTGGACGAACGATTTTCACCAAGACCGGTGGCGCGCTGGTACATGCCAGCGGCGGTCACGTCGCTGCTGTTCATGAGTCTTGGATGCTTCGCGCTCGTCATGCACGCGGTTGCCGACCCTGCGAGGCTTCCACTGGATCAGCGCGCGTTGTTCGAAGCCGAACCGCAGTGGGTGCTCGCGGCTTCCGCCTTCGGCTTTGTTGCAGGAGCGCTTGGCTCGCTGTTGCTGGTTCTTAGGAACAAGGCAGCCGAGCGAGCCATGTTGGCCTCGCTCCTCGGCATGCTGGTGTGGTTTGCAGGAATGTTTGCGACGCCGGCATTCCGCGACCTGCTTTCGACGAACCAGATCGCCATGTTATTCGGCGTCATGGCCGTGGCGTGGACGATCTTCTGGTTTGCGCGGCACTCGCGCCAGCGCGGCTGGCTGCGCTAGCCCAGAAGCGAGATCCGGCCGTTGCCCG
>Ga0068863_100003386_pt1 | contig 15734 bp, 18 predicted proteins | sample KBSSwiS62_FD_66596 | JGI IMG/M metagenome (GOLD analysis project Ga0068863, IMG submission 66596) | Switchgrass rhizosphere microbial communities from Kellogg Biological Station, Michigan, USA - KBS Switchgrass S6-2 | ecosystem: Host-associated > Plants > Roots > Rhizosphere > Soil ...
ACACATTACTTCCTCACTGGACTCTCCATTGAAATCGTGATAATGCATGCAGACTTGACGGCTAATCGTCAGGAGCGCAATCGCGAAGATTTAATAATGGCTACTAAGGTAGTCCAATTGTTACATGGTAAGGGCTTGACTCTAATGGACCCGAGGATTCATAAGTCTTTCGTCACAACGGAAGAGCCTGCCCTTGTTTCGACGGATAACATTACTGCAATCGGTACCGCATTAACTGTCATCGCGGAAGTAAGGGAGGCTTTCAAGTGAAGCTGACTTACAATAGTCCGGCATTTCTAAAGGGCGAAGAAATCGGTATCACAGGCATTGATGGCCTCGTGAAGAACGGTGAGTCCTTTGAGTTGTCGGATGAGCAAGTCAAAACGTTTAAGGCTCGTACTGGCAACTCCCTTGCGGACGTTGTCGATGGTAACGACAACTTCACGAAGGGAGGTGCTAAGTAATGCCCGCAGGTATTGGTGGTGGTGGTTACGTTCTCGTCGCATTAGAGACTACAAACGGAACATACGTTCAGCCTGGTACGGCTTCCGACGTGTACGTTCCCATCCTAGACGAGACATTCAAGTATACGTCTGAGCCGTACTTCTCACCGCAGCTTAGGCAGCAGACTATTGTCTCCGATGTTAAGCAGGGATACTACCATGTGGAGGGTGATATCCACATGGAGGTTGATCCTAGATTCCTGCCATACTTCATGTATGCGAGTAGGCACCTGATTTCTAAGTCTGGTGCTGGTCCGTATGTTTACACGTTTGCACCTGGCTCGCAGGGTTCTACTAGTACAGCAGCTACGGGTCTTGTGCAGAGAACTATGTCTGTTACGATTTCCCGTAACAACGTGCTGTTCGGCTATGCTGGATGCACATGCGGCGGCTACGAGTTTACTATTGAGGATGGCGTTGTCAAGGTCACACTCAATATGCTCGGTCTGAGCGATAACGTGGTTACTGGTACTCCTGCTCCTGCTTGGGTCGCACCCGATCTGTTCGGTGCAGATGCAAGTCAGGTTAGTGTTGCTGCTTCCGGTACTGCTCCGACATTCGGTGCAGCTTCTATGGATTACAACGGTTACACGTTCAGAAGCGAATTCGGTGCAGAGCCACAGAATCGTATTCGTCGCGATAGGTCGGCGTCGTACATTAGCTTCGGAGAAACCGTTGCTAACCTCGAGACGGAACTCGACTTCATTAGCCGAACTGAGTACGATAACTTCGTTGCAACAACTCAGCGTGCTGTTCTCATGGAGTCGATCAATCCTGGTACCGGTACGTTCGCCACAGCGACGAGCGGTTTACAGATTCAGGCCAATAGAATGGTGTGGGAAGAATACGACTTAGGTCTTGCAGGCATCGGCGATCTTATCATGGCCGGAGTTAACGGACGGTCAATTGGTATCGCTGGTGGTGATGCATACAAGATCGTTGTTAAGTCTCCGACTAACATCGCGTAATGAAGAAGAAGATCAAGAAGCAGAAGCCCAAGGTCAAGAGCTACTAGTCCACAACAGCGAGGAAAGGAGAGAGTAATGCCTCGCGCAACAGTTCGGACGGAAGTGCAGCGTGTCGATCTAGTAAGTTGTCCAGAAGGATGGGTCGATATCAAGCAGCTTCCGTACTACGAAATGCTTGTCCGCCGAGATAAGGGCGGTAAGCTATTCTTCGACACTGAGGAAGAAGGTCGCGTTGAGATTGCGACCTTACAAGCATGGGCTAGGCAATACGAGTTTGAACATTGTATTGCCGATCATAACCTAGAAGATGAGAATGGGCAGAAGCTTGACTTCTCTAACGAGCTAACACTCAAGACTCTTGATCCTCGTGTTGGTCAGGAGATTGAGGAAGCAATCGACAAGCTGCATAACGTCGAAGAAAACGTCAAGAATTTTCCCTCGCCTGCTTCTTCGTCATCCGAGGACAACGGAAACGAGCATACCAGCTAACAGGAGAGGCAACTACCGACGAAGCGGTACATTGGGTACGTATAGTCCGTCTGTGTAAGGAGTTCGGACAGCTTCCTTTCTCAGGCGGACTATACGCCCAGCCATACGGACATATCCTACGTATGGAAGCCGTGCTGGATGCATTAGCTAAGGTAGACGAAGCAGCAATGAAGCGCGCAGAAGCTAACCGTAGGTTAGAACAAAAAGCACAGGCACAGGCAGCAGATGGCTCTTAGTTCATACGACGTTCGCTTCATCTTATCGGTAAGCGATAGAACTGGCAACTCGCTTCGGCGGTTCGCTGGTGATATGCGCTCGACTACAGCCGAAGCAGCACGTATGAAGAAGGCTTTTACCGCAATGGACTTAGGTCGCGGTTTAGCGATTCGAGGTCTACTTGCTGGTGCTGGCTTAGGTGTTGCTGGCGAGCAGGCAGCCAGTTTCGCTACGCAGGTTACAAAGGCAGCCACACAGATAGCAGGAAACAATAGCGTACAGAAGATCGGGCAGAACAGTATTAAGCTACAAAAAGAGCTGCTCGATCTTATGCACCAATTCCCAGGTACTGCTAAAGAACAGGCAGACGCAGCTTACGATATCTTCTCGGCTATGAACGTCCCACTACAGAAGGGTGTGGGATTACTTAAGCTGTTCAACATGGTAGCTGTCGCTGGCGCTACAGATTTGTCTACAGCCAGTGACGCTATGATTAAGATTCTAAACAACTTCGGTGGCTCATGGGAGAGAACCATGAAGTCCATCAATACTTCCTTTGCCATCATTCGCTTCGGTAAGTTGGAGTTCTCTGAGTTTAACACTATGCTCGATAGTGTTGTCCCGGCAGCTAAGGGCGCCGGACAATCATTACAGGACGTTGCTGGCGCAATGGCGTTCCTTACTACACGTATGGGACCAGCCGTTGCAGCCACAGGTCTATCAAGATTGCTAGATGTTATGGCTCGCCCTGACTTCCGTCGTGGTGCAGAGCGACTTGGCTTAGACTTCGAGACGGTAGATAAGTCACTCAGGCCGCTCCCTGATCTTATCCATGAACTTGCACGTTTACCTGTTGCACAGATCAAGGGTGCGATTGGTTCACTCATTCCGCTTGTTACTTCTGTGGGCCGTGGTGGAGGTAAGGGCATCCAGGCACAGTCCCAGGCACGTAGAACACTTAACCAGTTAGTGCTGAATGAGAGACAGTTCCAGCAGTTCCAGGGTAACGTACTTGGTGCTACTGAGGAATTCAGTAAGCGATATGCAGCAATGATTGGTACGTCCGGTGTTAGATGGGAAAAGTTCAAGGCCACGTTACAGGCTACAGCTATTGTAGTTGGTGCAGCCGTCATACCTTACTTCGAGCGGTTAGGTGAGGTAATCACGAAGGGCATTAACTGGGCCAAGAACAACGAAGGCACTGTTAAGTTCGCAGCCAAGGCTTTGCTTGCCGTTTCTGTGGCGTCGTTGTTGGCAGGCACGTTCCTTAAACTATATGGCGCGAGCTTAATCCTATATACTGGACTCACCAGACTTGCTGGTGCATTTGCCTTTGCCAACATAGCAGCTCGAGCTACAGCATTAATGGGATTCTTAAGTGCTGCGTTCTCGTTGCTACGGACTAACGGTCTTAAGGCATTGCCAGTTATTCTTATGAATCTTGGTGCATTGTCTACACTTGCCAAGCTCGGGATCATTACAACCACAGTTGTTATCTTATGGGAAGTCCATAAGCTCAAAGGTTGGAACGAGTTTTGGAAGAGCGTAGATGAAAAGATTCTTAGTGGTACTGGTGCCATCAAGAAGCATGGTGGTGCAGTTGGTAAGGCTGTAGCAATTCCGATTCAAGCTCTTATCAACATGGATAAGAAGGTACGTGTCAAGAACCTTGCAGAGCTTAAGGCTAACAGGAACAAGGGTAAGGGTTCCAATAAGGAAATCGTAGACGCATACTCAAGTAACTACAAAGAAATGATTGCAAGTATTCGTAAGAGTGTTGGCAGTCTCAGTAAGGACTTATTCAATACTAAGGCCATGAAGGCATTGGGTCTTGATCCTAAGTCCATCGAAGATCAGATCAATGCATTACTCTACCCACCTGCCCGGGGTTCTAATGAAGCTTCACAGAGAGCTGCTCAGTATGCTAAGGACGTAGTTAATCGTACCAAGGAAATGCTTGGTCAGGCATCTGATGCGCTCATGCAGTTATATGATGGATTCAAGCAAGCCAATCAAACTGCATTCGGTGATATCTTCACACCCATTGAAGGCGAGGGTGAGGAAGCACAGCTTCGTAAGCAATGGAACTGGTCTGGCGGTGCAGATAGTCTGTTAGGCATCATGAAGTCTCGCGTTGCACAGTTTAAGAAGTGGCGCGGTATGCTTACCATGCTACTCAAGAAGGGCTTTAGTAAGGACTTCGTAGATGAATTCAAGAAGATGGGACCTGAGGGTCTTAAGTACTTAGACGAGTTAAGGTCTGCGGCACCTAATAAGGTCAGACAATTCAATACCGTGATGGCACAGGGTAAGGGCGCCGTTACTAAGGCGACCGAGATAGACTTCAATACCCAGCTTAAGAAGTGGAACAGCTTCGGTAAGGATACTGCGCTCAAGATCATCCTTGGTATGGAGTCTGAGGAACAGGGCGTGCAGACACGCATGACCAATTTGGTCAATAGACTATACACCAATGTAGCCAAGGAAATTGCAGCACAGCAGGTTAAGTTGGAAATGTCTGTGCCCGATGCTACTGTCAAGTTCGACTATAGTGGCCTTAGGGCTCTGCCTGAGGAAAAGGATACGACTAAGCCCGCTCCTAAGTCCGGGCCACCTACGTATGGTCCGCATGGTAAGCCACCGCCTAAGGGTAGTCGTGGTGACATACCGTTCTGGTGGAAGGAAGATCAGTCAGCACCATTACCCGGTAGGACAAGCACAATTCCTATCGAGCAGCGTGGCATGATTTCACCACAGACCAATCAGCAGGTCGTGTTCAATGTCAACGGTACATTCCTGTCGTATCAGGAAATGATGGATGCTGCACTCAGGCAGGCTAAGCACAAGCTTAAGCATACGCGATGATTCCAGATCAGATCATATACAGGAACAACGCTGGCGTACAGATCGAACTCAACGAGGAGTTCAACTTTCGCTACCCGCTACAAGAGTTTGAGATGAACGTGTATCACGAGCAATCCCCACAGTCGAAGATGCAGCAGCCCGGTGAGTGGCCTACGTATAGTTACCCACGTTATAGGGCATTCAACCTTAAGGGCTCCATTTTAGGCACGGACGCTAACGGATACAACGACGCTGCCAGCGATATGAAGGAAGTCATACAGCCGCCATATGCGTTCTATGATTTGCGTAAGCACGGTACACTGTTCCTGCGCTTCTATGGCGACGGAACTGTATACCACATGGACGTGCAGCTCGTTACCCTAGAAACTCCCAAGATTGCGAACTATCCTTCTGTGGGGGATTACATCATTAACTGGCGGGGCTTCGAGCCATACTTGCGTACCTCTAGTAATGTGGTGTCACTCCGCTACTGATGCCTCAGTTTGATTTACAGATACGTGATATCTACGGTGGTGTGGTGGGTACGTGGAAGCCACTCGACGCCGAGCTTTCTGTAACTCAAAATGAGACAGGCTCGATAACTGGCGGGTTCGGACGTAGCGACCCCACAGTCACACGTAACTTCTTCGGGCCATACAGGAACGACTGGTTCTTCTATCGTGATAACAGGCTGCTTAAGAGCGGTCCGATTACGAATGCTGGTTGGAGCGATCAAAGCGAAGGCATGATTACAATGGCAGGTAAGACGTGGGAACACCTGCTAGATCGACGTATCTGGTACTTCGATCCACAAGAGCCTGACTTCGAGACGCTCATCAGCAAGTACATCTACAGGAGTGGTGTTCCGGTCTACCCCGCAGATAAGAAGCCTCTCCTATGGCCCTTACACAAGATCGTTCGGGACTTGCTGGATAACGTCGAGCTCCATGGCAATCTCGGCGATCCGGCATATAACCTATCTGGCACTACGCCTGGCGCAATCATGGAGTACGAGATATTCCCGTTCGATACTACGCCAATCATGCAGCACATCAAGACTATCTCTGAGCAGGATATCGGGTTTGACTTCGATATCAAGTACTTTGCACCATTGCAGTTGAACTTCATACTTCATGCGCCGATCAAGGAATCTAGTGGTATCACATACGCACTAGATCGTACCAATGTAACGTCTCTGTCGTTCTCAAATGACGGTCCGGTAGGTACACGCAACTATGTCATTGGCGATGGTTCCCTTGGTACGAACTGGGGATTCATCGACGAGTACATACCGTCCTCTGATCGGTTCAGAACGTTAGAGTCTGTTACACGGTTCGGTAGGATCAAAGACCTTGATGCACTACAGAGTCTTGCTAAGAGTGAGAAGGCAAGAACGAAGGAACCTACGCTTACAGTCAGCGTCACTGTGTATCCTGATACTATTCCCAACTTCTGGGCTAAGCTCGATACAGGAATTAGAGTCACGTTAGACTACGACTTCGGGTTCCATAACCTTAACAGCGATCCTGATGATTCAGGCTCATTTACCTTCTGGCGTGTGAAGGGCTATACGCTTAATATCACACGTCAGGGTGATCCCACAGTGACACTCGATATGTCAAGGGTGCCGGGATGAGAGAGCACGAACGAGATTACAGTCATAACGCGATCCTTGATCTATACAAGGCACAGCGTGTTAATCAGCAGGAGTTCTCTGATCTGTGGAATAGGCTGCCTAGTGCGCCAATCCTCAAGCACGCTACACAAGTGCCACTCCATCCGGTGCAGGGCATGTTCGTGGTCGATCCCTCGATACGTGCATTCTGCTTCTACCTTGGTACTGAGTGGATATGTCTCAGAGATAATCCGCTTAGCCATGCGATCAAGATATATGGGGATAAGCAGACCAACAAGGTCAATACCAATGGTCTGTTCCGCTTCACAATCGACCCACTTTTAGATAACACCAACATAACTATGCTTGGTGCTTTCAACGGCACAGCAGGTACAGGCCCCACAGTCATCAATATAACGAACATGACGCGCGCATTAACAGTCGGCACCACTACCATCCCTGGTGGGGCTACTGCTGCATTCAACAACAGCATGGACACCACTGGTTCATTGAACAATCCACATAACCGTGTCCATGTGTACGACGATATCTGGATCAACTGTTCTGCTGTAGCCGCAGGATCAAAAGGACTAGGAGCTTACGTATATTTCGAGTATCCGCCTGAGGAAGAAGCTTAGACGATGGGCTGTAAGATCGGCTCATTCGCTATACCGTCCAGCTCTACGTTCAATATCACAGGACTAGGCTTTCAGCCAAGATGGGTGCTGTTCCTTACGTGCAACACTACACCCGGCGTAGCTAATACATGGACAGGACGACCGTCAGCAGGCATTGGTATGGCCGCCATGCAAAACACCACTATTGACGACAGCGGTGCTTCCGTCAGGAATGCACAGATATCCGAGGTTTGGTACAACAGTAACGTAGGTGGCTCATTCCTCGGTGATCTGGTTACTTGGATTCGTGACAACGGTCTGACTGGTGAGAACTTTGCGATGTACGTACCATCGCTCGATCCCGACGGTTTCACTGTTGCGTTTGCTGGTGGTGGATTCAATGTCAATGCAGTAGGTAAGGTAGTGTACTACCTTGCAGGCGATGGATCGTATGAGGAAGTCGCTAGCTCTCTAGCGTTCGTTCCGGGTACACCTAGTTACGAACTAGGATTCGAGCCAATTGGTTTCTTTGGCATTGGTGCAGGCGGCGACGTTGCTTCCTTCGGTAACACACAGAGCATGAGCTTCCTCGATATCTCGGTTCCCTCCGTCTGTGGGGGGTATTTCGATGACGGCGACTTTCCCGTCTTTGCATCACAATGGCGCGGCATCATCGATCCTAACATCGATGTGCAGGAATGGTGGGGTTATGACCAGGGATCGGACGTAACTATCCTTGAAGAATCACAGGGTGGTGGCGTTCAGTTCAACATGCTGTTCTCAATGAACAAGACAGACACCGCAATCATTCCTGCGTTCAATAGTGCAGGCTTCTCACTTGGTCATGTACGGATGGCTCCGATCATGTTCGGGAAGGTTGCTTGCGTAACTGGTAGCTTTGTTCCAAGCACCACAACGGGCGTATGGACGGAAGTACCTCTACCCTTTGAGCCAGAAGCAGTAGTGTTCTTCTCGGTTCAGGACAACAAATCAGGCGTTGCCAACACATCTGTATACGGTGCTACTGTATGGGGGTTTTGCACAGACGAAGATCAGGCTGTACTTGGATACGGTGGATTCTGGAACCCGCCTATTCCACAGACCTCCGCACAGTTTCACAGCCCCGATCTAGCATGGATAGGTAACTGCATTGAGACAGGAACAATTGGCTCTGTAGTTAGTGCAGGAGAAGCACGCTGCACACAGAATGGATTTGAACACAAGACCAATTACCACAACGCTTCGGTTATGTATCCAGTTCTCTATTGGGCTATTGCACCAGTAGTGGAAGTACCTGGCTTCTTTCGTAGATATGGCGGGTAATGGCACCTCCAGCTAACGACAACTTTGCTAACGCTCAAGGGCCGTTAAGTACGTCTCTGCCTGCATCCGCGACAGGTACTACTTTCGATGCTACGAAAGAGGGTACTGAACCAGCATTCGCTACGAACGATCAGAGCGTTTGGTTCTATTTCATTCCAGCTTCTACTGGTTGGTATAAGTTCTGGATTGATCCAGCAGATATCACGTTCCACAACGGGCAGAGTCTCGGTATTGTTATCGGTACTCCGACTACTCTTGCAGGATATACAACTTCGGCAGTCGAGACATACGCAGTCCACCCGGATGGGCAGTTCTTTACAGGCTTTATGACTGTCGCGATGTTTCTTACTGCCAGCACCACGTATTACATCAAGGTCTACTCCAATAGGCCCAGTGGTGCGAATGCACAGTCGGTTGACTTCACACTTAGATGGGATGCATTCACTCCCCCATCCAATAACAACTTTGCGAGCCCTACTGCTGTGGGTTCACTTCCTGCTTCTCTTGCAGTCAATACAAAAGATAGCACGATGGAGGCAAGTGAGCCTCTAATCAGTCCTGGATTCTATACAGGTATCCAGAGTCGCTGGTATACCTTTACGGCAGCAGCGGCAGGGTTGTATCGTGTCACTCTAGTTGATGCCGACTTTACCCATACAGGTACACATCTGCACGGTACGATTGGTGGTATCCCACAGACGCCTGGGTTGATCTATGCACAGGTGTTCAAGGACTTTGTGGATACACTAGCCGAGACGACAGAAGCGAATGCGCTCGCTGTTAACAGCATGAGTGAAGGAACGAGCGGCGACATAGTTCTGTCGTTCGTTGTGCCAAGTGCAGGCACGTACTACATTCGTATCTCGACGCCATACAAGCTCAAGGCTGGCGTTTCCGATGGTGAAACTTACAGTTGGAACGATCAGGCTGTATCGACAACGATGCAAGTTGCGGCTGCTGCTTCACCAGGGAATGATAACTTTGCCAGTGCCACGGTACTCAGCACGACGGTACCCAACAGTCTAACTGCACAAACAACATTCGATAGTTCGCAGGAAGCTTCCGAAGCTGACGTATTCTCGTCTGGTAGTAACATCGAGCAGAGCGTATGGTACAAGTTCACTCCTACTGTCACCGGCGCGTATATCTTTAAGCTTCCGCTTGCCAGTGCAACTTATCATGGTACTGCTGGTGCATCTAGTGGCGAGCTGAATATCGGTATCTGGCATCAAACGACGTTGGCTGGAATTACAACGGCCAACATGATTACGTCAGATGTGATGTATACCGATCCCGCTTGGACAACACCACATGATGCAGCTATCATAGTTTCACTCACGGCCGGAGAAGTTTACTACATCAAGGTTGCTTCGGGATTCGGTACGACATACAACCGATCATCGTGCGATTTCACCATTACATGGGATGCAGTTCCCGCTATCACAAACGATGACTTTGCAAATGCGACAGCTATCAGTGGTGCTAGTGGTTCCGTTTCTCCCGTACATACAGCCACTAGTACATTCCAGACAGGCGCAAGTGAACCGCCGTCGTACTACTGGAACGACCCACAGACACAAGGAACTATATGGTACGACTGGACGTGTCCTGCTACTGGTGATTACGTATTTAAGATCGAAGCCACAGAGGATAGCACTGGCACGATACAACCTACATTCGACCTAGCCATTTGGCAGGGTAGTTCGGTTGGTTCTCTTACAAAGATTCGTCGCAGCTTCATAGGATCACAGAATGTAGAAGGCCGTCCTTGGTCGCCTGCTACTGCTGTGGGGTTTCACGCGATAAGCGGCCAGCACTATAAGATCCAGATTACGAACTGGTCGCCTGTCTACAATGATTCCAAGCTAACATGGCGTACGAATACAGTCACCGGAGATAGCACAACGGCTCCTGCTTCGATGCCGAACGGTCGTACGGATAACTACGGCAATGACAATAGCGAGCCACCTCCCAACTTTGCAACTATCCTTGCTGGACACGATAGCTGGTGGTTTACCGATGGGCAGGTTGGTGGCGTTAAGTGGTTCAAGGCTGTGTATGCAGATACGCAGACGATCACCATTAGCGGACAGCAGTTTGCTGGATACAACGATGGAGCAGTTACTAACTCGTTCGTTGGTGATATTGGCCTGATCGTATATAAGGGTACAAGCTATGGCTCATTGACCGTACCGAAGATTAAGAGCACCACAGTGGATGCGGCCATGATGATGAGTAGTGGCTTCTTCAATGGTGTTGGTACAAGTCACGCTAGACTCGTATCGTTGAACACGCCCGGTGCATCCGATGGCGAGAAGGATATGCAGGTCGATGTTACTGCGGGCGATACCGTATGGGTCTGCATCTTCGGGCTATACGACAACAACATTACAAATGCAGATGAACTTGATGCTACGCAGTTTGAACTTGATCTGTTCATCCCGGCGGCTGTCCCAGGTAATGACGTATGGTCCACTGTTTACTCAAGCAGCGGTTACCAGTATAACTTGTCTCGGGACTTGTACGATGATGGCTTCGCCGTAGGCCCGGAAGCAGGTACACGCGCCGGTACTACCATTGGTGCAACAGCATCAGTAGGCGAGGGAGCACGCGCAGGATTCGCAGCCACTCGCAGCGTATGGTACAAGATGTTCCTTGACGATGATGACACACGTACATGGGAGTTCTCTGTCAGTTCTGCGGTAGATTGCGTACTTGGTATCTACGAGATTGTAGCTGGTGGTGCGCTTGGTGCGCTATTAGCAAGTGACGATGACAGCGGCACAGGTGATACACCGCTAATCAACTACGTGCCGAATGATCACACGGTATTCGGTAATGGCTACGCAATCGTCGTAGACTCCAAGACTGAGGGATCGTTCACGCTTAACTACAGGCGATTGAACCCGGCTACTCCACCGGGTAACGATAACTTCGCAAACGCCACAGTCATCGGTGCTATACCGTACTCAGGTAGCGGAACGACGGTCGGTGCTACTGCCGAGTTTGATGAGCATACGGCACAGGAGCTAGGTTCCGGTCCGAAAGATAGTGTTTGGTACAAATACGTTGCCACCTTCAATGGCAGATTGAAGATCAAGGCGCGATGTACCAGTGCTTTCGACGATGCCTACGTGTACGTCGATACGTGGCGTGGCACTACACTCGCAGGTTTGGTACGTGATCCTACCCCACCCCCCACAGGACCTGGTGGTGGTGTTAATCGAGGTTTCTTCAATTACTTTGCTACGCCAGCACAAAACGAAGGCGCAGCAATCAACCTCGATATCGTTAGCGGACAGACGTACTATATCCGCGTACAGACAGAGAGTGGCGGATCAGAGACATTCGACATTCAGACCGAAGTCGATGCTACCTACATTGATATCCAGCCTAGTGGCTCGGATGAGATGCATGGTACTCTCATCGACTCGGCCACTGTTCTTGTGGATATCCAGGTATCTGCTATTGAACTGTACTCTGTCACTACGGATGCAGCCACAGTTTTAGTTGACATTCGGGCTAGCTCCACTAACGAACTTATGGCACATGAGTATACTGATGTGGGTACGGTGTACTACAACATTGGCGTCGATAGTCACGACTGTCAAACAACCTGGGACCCCACACAGTTAACTGCATATGGCAGACGACGGTACGAGACTCATACTAATGGACGTTGGAACGGTACTCGAGGTTTCCGCAGGTGGGAAGCTATCGGAGGCGACGGACTTGAGGAGTGCTAAATGGCTACAGCCATCACACTAGGTACAAAGGAGAACTTCCCAATCGACGTCATCGACAACACTGGCATCCTTACTACGCTAGTGGGCTCAAGTCCTAACTTCGATGTACTCGATGAGGCAGGCGCATTTAAGATCACAGCACAAGCAGCTACGGTAAGTGGCACAATGCGGCTCATGTGCTTGTGTGATTTCTCGAACCAGACTACATTTCCTGTGGGGTCTTATAGGTTATTCGCCAAGTTTACCTTCGGTAGCGAGACACCGAGGCTTGGACCGTTTGACTTACAAATCATCGATAGAAACCTTATCGGCTAATGGCTGATGGTCCGTGGCAGAATGGTAATCGTCTCGCTAACAGGGCTATAACGGCATTAGCTTTGATTTCTGTTGCAGGTATCATAGGCGGCATAGTTGTTGCATACCTCGGACAGCCCGTTGGCGCGATCATTGCCGTAGTCACAGGATCAGTTGGCGGTATCGTGGCAATCATACTAAAAGCGCAAGGAGGTGGGTGACATACAGGAAGGCGCACAATTGATGTTGTTCCCTACTGGACTAGGAGAGGCACCAATGGCGGAGATTCTCGATACTGACCCTGGCGACGACAACGACGATAGCGTCAATGATCCTGATGATCTCGAGCGTCCCCCGGAAGATGATGTAGAGGACGTTGATCCACACGACGATGACGACGACGACTAACGATGCCGACGTCAGCAGAACAGCGTAAGCATATCCGCACGATCCTGCGTGTGTACCTTGAAAAGGCTGAGGCTAATCAGCCAGATATCCACTACTCACAGCATCGTCCGTTACTCTCACTAGGTAAGCCGCCTAGTAGTAGCTCGATGGTTACGGACTGTAGTGGCCTGGTGATTAGTGCCTCTTACTGGGCCGATATCTGGCTTCCCTTATCTTACAAGGACCCAGGAGGCTATCACTACTCAGGTTGGGGCAATACTGGTTCCATCTTAGCAACGAACCATAAGCGCCGTGTTCCTTTAGATCACAAGTTCTTCGTTGGTGATATGGCGTTATATGGTTCGTGGAATAAGACTAAGCATGTAACCATCTGTCGTAAGAATGGTGATACTCAGTCATCTGTATGGACAAGTCACGGCTCGGAACGTGGTCCATATGCATGTAGGCTGTTGTATCGCAATGATCTTGTTGCTGTATTCCGTGCCGAACAGTTAGCCTAAGGAGGAACGATGGCAGTATCTGTGAATATTGGTCGTGGTGGAGTTGAGATTAGTTGGACACCTGGCGACTATGAAGGTCCGGTTCGTATCAAGGCAGAGAACGTGGAGAATGGTGATATCGGCATTGTTAAGGATACTAACGATGGTAAACACTTCCTGACCTGGCCGCCTGGTACATACGTTGATGAGGTTACTGTCTATACCGACGATGAAACTGCTACTGTAATCGACCAGGGTGTCATCGCTGTTAGTGTCAGCGAGTGAAAGGAGAGACTATGGGACAATTACTACATTCGTTCTTTGAGGATACCAGAGTTCAGATCGCATTACTGATTCTTGTTCTGGACTTTGCACTCGGGACGATTGCTGCGCTTCTTGACAAGACACAGGGTTTCCGTCTTAGCTACTGGGCGGACACTTTACGCACAGATGTGCTTGGCAAGATTGTTCCCTTCTTTGTCATCTACGGTGGATACAAGTATGCCGCATCGGCTGACCTTGTTATCCCCGGACTTGACATGGAAGTGCTGATGAACGCAGCATGGGGAGTTGTGGTACTTGCACTAACAGGTTCCATCCTTAAGTCTGTTACGGATCTTGGCTTGCTTAAGTCATTCCTTCCGCCGCAGATTGCAGGTGGCGACCCTGTTACGCCTGTTGTGCCTGCTCCACCCAATCCTTAAAGATGTAGCCCCTGTGGGGGTTACGTAAACAAAGCCCCGGCTCTAACCGTTCTCTCCTGCGGATATCCGGGGCTTTGCTACGTCTAGTGGGACTAACAACTCTGTATCCTTAATGACTTCCAGCATGTATTCCAGCTCGTCGTTGTCCGGCATTGTCTCTACAGTCATAACCGGAACTTCTCCCCACTTAAGCTCTATCGTAGCAGAGATGGCTGTAGATGGAATAAGCCCGCGCTTAATCAGCAGGCGCAGGTATTCGTCACCGATCTTAGCTGGCATGGTTAAGCTCCAAAGCTGGCATAAGGTATCATCCTGAATTTGGGGTTTCTATCTGCGAACATCATCCATCCTGCACCGAAGGTACAGAACTGTAGCATGTGTCTTGCCGCATCTCTACCGTGTACAGTTCCTTTCTGGTACAGATTCAGTCTACGTAGGGCATCGTCGTTATAGTGGCCCTTGCCCTGAGCCGGTGTTTGCTTCTTTACGTGGCAACTGGTATTCAGGGCTTTATACGCTTCGATGATGCCTATGAGCTGAACCGAGAACAGCACCAACTTATCTCTTGCACGATTTCTGTACTGGAAATCCTCATACACGATGATTGTCGGTTCGAGGTCTTGTAGCATAAGCCATAAATCTGCTGGTTGTAGCTCAGCTTCGTTATATGCTATTTCAACTGTGTCGTCTAGTGCCATACGTGCAAGACAGTAACCTGTCGTAACTCCGGGATCAAGGCTAAGTAGTATATTCATATCAGTAACGTATCTTCTGACACCTAGCAATTGGGGAACACTGGGAATTACTGGGGAACACGCTGTGCGGCGTTCTCCGGGCCTGAGAATTCGGGCGGAGGTTCACCCGCCGGACGGCTATCTGCGCGTTTCCGCGTGTTTCGTGCAGCCCTGAGCGATCCGGGCCGCCGGTCACTTTGCAGCCGCCCACGTCTCACCATAGCCTATGTCAACTGTGAAAGGTAAGTCCCAAGACAATCTTTCCTTAGCTATAGACTCCATCACACCTCTCGAAATTGCCATGAATTCGTCAACATAATCGTCATCCACATCGGCCATGATACTATCGTGCACCAAGAGTACGATGGCAGCCTTATCACGGTCGATGAGGTTATGGATGATGACACCGGCAAGCAAGGTAATGTCACTGGCAGTGGATTGGGGGTAGAAGTTAATTGCCTCACGATAGAGAGCTTCCTTGTTATCGTCGGTTATGAGGTAGAATCTACGCTTACGACCGAATGGTGAGCGAACGATGTTGGCGTGTACTTCCTTCTCTACACCCTTCTCCCATCGTGCGACACCAGCGAACCTACCCCACCACCAATCAATGAACTTCTGCCCTTCTTTGATTGGAATATTGTGGTGCTGCTTGAACGTCTTAGCTGAGATACGATACGCTACCCCGAAGTCCATGTTCTTTGCGGACTGTCGGTTTTCTGTGGTGAAGTTGGGACCATAGAACATGGTCGCAACCTCAGTATGCAGGTCTAGACCTTCCTGATAAACTCTGA
>Ga0068863_100003388_pt1 | contig 15730 bp, 7 predicted proteins | sample KBSSwiS62_FD_66596 | JGI IMG/M metagenome (GOLD analysis project Ga0068863, IMG submission 66596) | Switchgrass rhizosphere microbial communities from Kellogg Biological Station, Michigan, USA - KBS Switchgrass S6-2 | ecosystem: Host-associated > Plants > Roots > Rhizosphere > Soil ...
CGCGGCAGCCCTTCTGTAGCACAAAAGATCTCAGCTTGAAATCTGCCTCGGCGACATGTCTTCGACGCGGGAACCCAGGTCAAGCCTCTGATCAACCGCCGGGCTCAAGATAACGAGCCTCGTCACCCTTGCATTGAACGTGGCCGAGCCCGCGATCGCGGGCGACCTCGGCAAGGCCGTCTTCGACGCGGTCGGCCCGCTGCTGCTGATCGGGTGGGCCGAGACGGGGCCGGGAATCCTGCATGCAATGGCCGCGACCAGACGGCCGGCCCCGTCCCCCGATCTGTCGGCCGATGTGACCGCCGGCCTGATCCCGGCGCCACCGAGCGAGGTAAGGGTGCAGGAAACAACCCCTGCTGGTCGCGGGGCTAGGACCGATCCGGCCGACACAGACACCGACCCGAAACGGGACGAGAGCGCTGTTGTCCGTGGTCCTATGGCGGAAGCCGCTGATAAGGCCACAGGCGGCGCAGTCACGGTCGGTGCTGGTGGCAGCGGGCAATCGTTGGCTCCAGGCTGGATCCACCCGCCCAAGGGCCGGCCAGCGACGCCTGAGCTGCTGGAACGAGCCCGGTTGGAAGACGCCGAACACTGGCGGGCCCACCGCCGACCGATCTCCGCCGATACCCTCCGCAAGCGCCTCCACATCGGCGCCGCCACCGCTCGCACCCTGGTGACCCATCTTCGGGCCGAGGCCATGGTCGGCAACCTTGCTACCGACAGCAGCGTCGAAGCCGCCGCCGCCTAGTCTCATCGGTGCCTACCGTCGGTCGCGCGCTGTGCTGGCAGCGAACGGCGCTGGAGGTTCGCCCCGAGGTCCTCGACGGGCGCGGCGTCGGCGTCCCTGCAGGACGAAGGCGAACTGAGGCCAGTCCCGGCGTACCAGCGTTCTCGCCGGGGCAGCGCGCGCCCTTCACCGGCGGCGGGCCGGTCGACCGGCGACGGATGCGGGATGGGGTGGGGCTTGGTTGGTGTCTATCCTCCTCAGTGCCTGTTCTGAATCTTGATCGGTTTAACGCTCGGTCGTGGCTCTGGGGGTCCAGCGCGTGACGGTGGTGCCGCGGGCGAGGCGCCGGGCCATGGTGCGGATCATCGCCCAGTAGATAAAGGTGGTGGAGCTTTCGGGGTCGCGTTCGTAGTCACGGACCAGACGGCGGTGGCCTGTGATCCAGGCGAGCGTTCGTTCCACGACCCAGCGTTTCGGCAGGGGCTGGAAACCTTTCTGGCCGTCCTTCTTCCGGACGATCTCGACGGTGGTCGTCAGAATGTCAGCGGCCCAGTCGACGAGCCGGCCGGCGAAACCGCCGTCGGCGAACAGATGCCTGCAGGACGGGGTGGCGAAGTAGTGGTCAAGCAGGAGCTGGCGGCCACCGTCGCGGTCCTGGCGGGACGCGGGCAGGACGAGGACCGCCAGCAGCAGGCCGAGCGTGTCGACGACGATGAACCGCTTGCGGCCGTTGACCTTCTTCCCCGCATCGAAGCCCCGAGCCCCGGCAGCGACCGTCGGCGCGCCCTTCACCGACTGCGAGTCGATGACCCCGGCGGTGGGCTCGGTTGCCCGGCCTTCGGCGGCGCGGACCGCGTCACGCAACGAGTCATGGACACATATCACCACCCCTTTCTTCTTCCACCGCTCAAAGAAGCCGTAGACCGTCTTCCACGGGGGGAAATCCGCCGGGATCGCCCGCCACACGACCCCGTTGTGCGTGACATAGAGAATCGCGTCGACGATGTCGCGCCGGTCGTGCTTCTCCTTACGCCCGTCCTTCGACGGCGCCGGCAGCAACGGCCCGACGTACGCCCACTCCTCGTCAGTCAGATCCGACGGATACCGGTGAGATTGCGACATGTCCTGACCGTGACCACCCAGCACCCACCGATCACGCCACCACACCGTGAAGATCAGAAACGGACTGGCGGGCGAACACACCCCTGACCCCGAACACCGTCGCGGCCCAGAGCAACGTCAAGATCTGGTGGCGGTGCTCTCAGGGCCATCGCTGGCAGGCCAGCCCCAACAACCGAGTCGGCAAGGGCTCACGGTGCCCAGAGTGCTTCGGTGCGATGGTCTCCGATCGCAACCGCCTGTCGCTTCACTCTCCAGACCCAACGCTCCTGGCGCAGTGGGATACGGAACGAAACAGCCCGCTCACCCCGGATGACGTGTCCGTCGGGTCGAACCGCAAGGTCTGGTGGCGCTGCCAGGATGCGGACGACCACAGGTGGCAGGCGTCCGTCGGCAAGCGGTCCGCAGGTGCGGGCTGCCCGTACTGCGCCGGGCACTTGGTCTCGTCGACAAACCGGCTCTCGACCGTCAATGCGCAGGTCGCCAGCGAGCTCCACGAGGATCTTTCGGGTGTGAGCGCTGAGGAACTGAGCGTGGGCAGCAACCGGATCGTCTGGTGGAAATGCCTGCGGGTCGCGGAGCATCCTCCGTGGCGGGCGACCGTCCTGAGCCGGACGGGTGGTCGCAGGGGACGCGGAACCGGATGTCCGAGGTGTCGGCCGCGCGCGACGTCCCGCCAGGAGTTGCGGCTCAAAGCTGAACTGTCGACGGTGTTGCCCATCGACGCCGGTCGCCGGTTGGTGCGCAACGGTCAGGGGCGCTTGGAGAAGGTCGACATCGTGGCTGACGATGCGGCCGAGCGAGGTAGCCATCTGATCTTGGAATTCGACGGTTCCTGGTGGCACAGGGACGAGGTCAGCCTGCGCCGGGACGCGGAGAAGGCGGCCCGGCTCCGCGCGGCGGCTGGACTGCCGTGCGGATCCGCGAACAGCCGCTCGAGAAACTGGACCCCGAGTACGACGTCGTCGTCGGCTGGATCGGTGACGACGACGGTGCCCTTGTCGAAGCGGCCGCCTCGGTACTCGACCACCTCGCCAAGCTCAACGTCATCACCCCCTCCGACGCAGCTCGCTACCGCGAGGCCGGGACGGCATTGGCCACCGACCTGGCGGATGACTGGATCCGCACGGAGCTCGGCGAGCGCGCGCTTCGGGAGCATCGTCGCGCGCAGGAGGAGACGTGGACACGGATGTACGAGGCGTTGGTGTCCATCGAGGCCAAGGTCGGAAACTGCCAAGTTCCCGTCGAGGTCGAGGTCGAAGGTGTCTCCCTCGGGCGCTGGGTCTACAAGCAGTGCACGATCGAGCGCCAGGCCGCGCTGAGGCCGGACCGCGCGGCTCGGCTGAACGCCATTCCGACGTGGACGTCCAGGATCGGGCACGACAAGGCCTTCTGGCGAAGTCGGGATCAATACCTCGGCTGGGTGACTGGTCGGACCAGCGGCGGACTGTGCGGTGAGGAGGCCTGGGACACACGGGCCGCGACCCTCTGGGCCAGCGCGCTGCGCGCGACGCGGCGCGACCTTCAGGCCGAAGGATCCGACCTGGCGGCCGATAAGCTCAAAGCGATCGCGGCGATCCCCGGCTGGAGTTGGGATCCGTACGAAGATGGGTTCGACGCCAAGATCGCGACGCTGCGCGACCACCTGCGCGAGTCCGGCAAAACCATCGCCGACATCCGCCAGCGGGACGTCTGGGAGGGCCAGCCCATCGGCGTCTGGATCAACTCGTGGCGTACTCGCCGGTCGCGGCTCACTCCGGAACGGCAGACCGCCCTGGAAACCCTGCCTGGGTGGACTTGGAACCAGCGCGGTGACCAGTGGGACGCCGGCTTGGAGCAGCTCGAGCAGTTCGGCGCCAGTAACGGTCACGTCAGGCCGTCGCACACTGCGGACAGCGACGAGGAACGAGCGCTGGCCAGGTGGAAGCGCAACAACAAGAATTGCCTTCAGGGTAAGAACACCGACCGAGCCGATCGCCTACGCGACCTGCTCAGCAGATACGGCGAGACAATGCCGTGATCCCGTGCACCGGGCTCCGCCAGGCGCCCACCGCTCAGCCCCGATCCACCGATGATTTTTCGTGATCTTCGTGTGATGATTCGGGTTGATCTGGATCTTGTTTTGGCTGGGTGGGCGTGGCTGGTTCGCCGGTCTGCCCGGCCTTCCACTGTTCTGCGGTCTGGCCTGCGGGGGCGGTGGTCGGGTGGTCAGGCCACGGTGGGTGGGGCGTGCAGCGTGGTGAACAGGGCGGTCGCGGCGTTGTGCCAGGGCCAGTCGGCGGGCAGGTGGAGGGTTTGGGTTCGGGCGGAGTGGCTGGCCCGGGCCGGGACGACGATCAGCTGGCGGCGGATTGTCGGGGTGGTTGCTTTCGCGTGGGCGCGGCTGGCGAGGGCGCCAGCGGCACGGGTGAGGTTGAACGCGAGGCAGGCCAGTACCAGCCAGGCGGCGTTCGCGGTGAACCGGCCGGAGGGCAGATGGGCCAGGGCACTGTTCTTCAGGTCGGCGATGACCTGTTCGATGATCGCGTGGCCGCGGTGGGTCGCCTCGGCCTGCACGAGTTGCAGGTGGCTGTCGGTGAACGCGGCGTGGTAGCGGTAGGTCGCGAACAGTTCGCCCTGGCCCTGGGGAACCGTGACGGGGTTGAGGCGGCGAACGCGGCGGACCAGGAGCCGGGCGGTGACCTGTTCGGCCTTTCGCCGTCCGGTGAACGCGGTGTAGGCGACTTCGGCGATCTCGGCGTCGGAGACGTAGCGCTGTTCGTCGTCGTCCCAGACCGCGTTCGGGTAGCGGATCGGGATCCAGGCGTTCTCGTCGATGCTGGCGATCGCGCGGTGGATCGCCGGGTTGAGCCGCACCGTGATCGAGAAGTGGGCGCCGGCCCGGCGGCAGGCCGCGACGACCTCGGCGCAGTAGAACGCCGCGCCGGCCCGGAACAGGATCAGCCCGGTCGCGCCGGCCCGACGGGCGGCGGCGAGCGCCTCGGCGACGAACGGCCCCGCGCCGCGGGCGGCGGCGGCGCGGCCCTCGCGCAGCCGGGTCGCGATGACCAGCGGCGCGCCCGTCCGCGTCGAGACCGTGGCGAGCAGCGGATGCAGACCCTTGATCTTCGTGTAGCCGTAGGACGCGCCCTGCTTGGCGTAGCCGAACACCCGGCGCACCGTCGAGTCCGCGTCCACCAGCGCGAACGTCGAGGCGTCGGTGAGTACCGGGGCCTGGCCGGGCAGCGCGGCGGTCACCGCCCGGGCGACCTTCTCGAGCTGACGGACATGACCCCACGCCAGCGCGCGCAGGAACGTCCCCAACGTCGACGGCGCCCGCACCGCGACGAACAGCCGGCCCATCGCGCCGTGGCGCAGCAGGTCCAGGTCGTCGATGCTGTCCGCGCCCGCGACCATCCCGGCCACGATCGCCGACACCTTCGCCGCGGCGTTCGCCCCGGCGCTGCCCGGCACCGACAACAACCGGCCAGCCAGCCGGCCGAGCCCGCAACGCTCGGCCAGGGCCATGACCGGAACCAGCCCGGCCACACTCACCAGGTTCGGATCATCGAACCCGAAACGGATCTTCGACGGGGCGTGCAACAATCGCATCTCGTAGATGCCCTCTTGGTCGGGAACGATGGGTCCTTCAGCAAGACCATCGTCCCAGGTCAGAGGGCATTTACGCGTTCAGGACACCCTCAACCCGCCAAAACCGGCGGTGGATCGGGGCTCAGTTTCCGGGAGACCGGCCGTACAGTGCCGGCCACCGGTCAGCGTGAGATTCCCCTGTTCAATGCGCATTTTATGAGCCGCAGTTCCGACCGTTAACGGTCGACGCGTAGCAGGAGGGCTCCGCGAGTGGTAGCGCAGCAGAGAAAGTGATTTCTCCATGTGAGCGCTACGACTGCTTCCTCGACGCGTAGGGCGGTCGCGATGCCGCCGGCCGCGATATCCCACACCCTCACTGTCCGATCCGTTCCTCCGGTGGCCAGCAAGCGGCTGTCTGGAGAGAATGCCAAGGCCCGCACCGGGCCGGAATGTCCGGTCAAAGCGGCCAGGATGCTCCCGGTCGCGGCATCTCGCACCTGTACCATTCCCGCTGCGCTGCTCGTGGCGAGAAGGTGCCCGTTCGGCGAGAACTCCGTGCCGACCAGCCCGTCGCCGTCCCCAGCGATGGCAGCTTGCTTTGAACCGGTCGTCGGGTCCCAGAACCGCAACGTTCCCCGGTAGTCGCCCGTGGCGAGCCGGCCGTTCGGGGAGAAGGCTACGGTGCTCACAACGTCGGTGTGCCCAGCTAGCACTGCCGCTTCGAAGGGGTCTGTGAGTGTCCAGAGCCAGACCGCCCCTGCCTCGTCGCCGGCGGCGAACAGGCGGCCATCCCGCGAGAACGCTGTGGAAGACACGGAGTGCGTGGGGCCTGATAGCCAGTCTCCGTGGTTCTCCGCGTAGGCGTCCCACACATACAACGTTCCGATGTCGACCACACTGGCGGCTAACAGTCGGCCGTCGGACGTGAAACCCAGCGCTTCAGGAGATTCGGGTTGCTCGGGTATCACGGTCGGCTCGGTGCCAGCTGTGATGTCCCACAGCCGTAGCGTTTCGTTGCCCGCGACAGCAAGTAGCCGGCCATCCGGGGAAGCGGCCGCAGCCGAGATCCATTCGGGCCGGATCGGCGAGGCGTTTTCATCAGGTCTAACGGCGACGGTCCACAGGCGCACGCTCCCATCAAAGAAGCTGCTCGTTCCTGTCGCGAGCAGATGCGCATCCGGGGACAAGGCCACCGCATGTACCGTTTCCGAATGTTCGTGGACGAGGGTTAGCTGGATGCCAGTACCGATCTCCCAGACCCGCGCCGTCTCATCGGCCGCACCGGTAGCGATTAGCTGGCTGTCGGCGGAGAATACCAACGCGGTCACCGCATGAGTATGTCCCGTCAAAGTGGGCAACTGGAGCCCGTCCTCGACATCCCACAAATGTACTTTTAGACGGTCGGCGACCGCGAGAATCCTTCCATCGCACGAAAGAGCTGCCGGACCTCCGCTCTCGGTACGACGAACCAGCACGATCCGGCCATCGCCAGTAGTGACGTTCCACGTTCGTACTGTGACGGTGCCGTCGCTGCTAGTATCGGCGGTGAGAAGTTGACCCTCCGGGGAGAAGGTCACGGCCCACGCCATCACGTCGGCATATGTGGTCAGCAGCATTTTTTGCGCGCCGGTTGCGACCTCCCACAACCGTATCGATCCGGTTTCGGCTTCATCTCTGTCGCCAGTGGCGAGGAGTCGTCCGTCGGGGGAGAAGCCCATCGCTGAGACCGAGTGGGGATGGGGCAGGAGTGCCTGCTCGACGCCGGTCTCGACATTCCACAGCCGCACTGTTCCTTGGCCATCGCCCGTGGCGAGGCAACGCCCATCCGGGGAGAAGGTGACGGCGTTGATGAAGTCGGTGTGACCCGTTAGATCGGTCCGCTTGGCTCCCGTCGTGAGGTCCCACAGTCGTACTGATCCATCCTGGTCGGTGGACGCGAGGAGCCCTCCGTCTGGGGAGAACGCGAGCGCGCTCACATCGCCAGCGTGCCCGGTCAGCACCCGGCGCTGGGCCGGATCGACGGGCCAGGTCGTCCACACGACGGACAGATGCGGCCGAGGCAGCGACGCGGCATAGGTGCTCACCGCCGGGCCGAGCCCAGGGGCGCGGGCGAGATGAACCACGAGACTGGACCCGAGGCCACCCGGCAGCGCGGCGGGCAACAGGTGCGCCTTCTGGGCGAGCGCGCCGGCCAAGGCGAGCGCGCCGTCGGTTCCGACCGCGGCCAGACCATGCTCGGCGGTGAGGGTCGAACCTGTGCGACGGATCGTGGCCTCGACCCAGCGAAGGTCGCAGGCCACCTGGCGTGCCTCGCCGCGTTCGCCTGCGGCGAGGAGATGGTCGATGAGATGCGCGGCGAGATAATCACTGGCCGGGCTGTCGGGCAGTGCCCACCAGCAGACGCGATCCCCATCGCGCGGGAGACGACCCCGATAGGCGTCGAGAAGGCGGCCGTGTAGCGCGGGTAGCCGGCCGTAGACGCGGTGGCGCAAATACTGGTGGATCACGTCGTGCAGCCGAACCGGCGCCGCCGTCACAGTTCTGCCGTCGGCCGTGGCCGCGTCGGGGAGCACGAGGGCGAGGCTCGCGAGGGTGTCCCGGAAGCGGCGAACCCGCCAGGCCGTCCAACCGGCCGCGTGTCCCCAGAGGACCTCCAAGACGGCGGGAACGATCGCCAGGTCCTCCTCGAACACGGCAAGTTCGAGATAGCGCTCAAGCAACGGCCCACCGGGTTCGTCCGCCCGGTCGAGCAGCCGCAGACTCGCGTTGACCGTCGCCTCGACGGCCCGGCTTCGGGCGGACTCGTCCGCCAGGTTCATCTCGTCGAACGCGACAACGCCCTCGTCGTCGAACCCCTCCATGACCTCGCCGGCGGCGACCGACGCCGCGACTCCGTCCCGGACTCGGGTCCGCACGTGCCCGGCGACGAGCCCGAGCAGTACAGGCCACCGGCCACAACGTTCCGCCACGACATCGGCGACGGCGGCGTCCAGGGCAGGCGCCGCGTCGATCAGGACCGCCCGGGCCTGCGTCAGGCTCATCGTGTCGACCAGAAGCACGGGAGCATGGGGCGGCAGGACGCGACGGTCGCGGGTGGTGACCACCCGTCGGCAGCGAGGGCCACTGATGAGAAACGGCTTGAGCTGCTCGGACGTCCAGACGTCATCGAGCACTAAGAGCATCCGCCGATCCGCGAGAAGCTCACCGAGCCGCATGCCAGCCTGCCCCGGATCCGACGGCCCAGGGTCCGCGCCGCCGAGCCGCGCCGCCAGCCCGTTGACCTTCTCCGCGAGCGGGACACCACCGACATCCTGCCCGACAACGACCCACGCGATGCCGTCCGGATAGGCGTCCCGAAGATCCTCCCGGTGACAGACCAGGTTCGCCAGTGTCGTCTTCCCGAATCCGCCCCCGCCGTGTACAGCCGTCAGCCCCACCGGCGTCGGATCCTCCGCCAGCAACAACGCGACGAGCGCCTCTGCAAGCTCCGGGCGCTCCACCTCGGAACCAGCTAGCGCCGGCAGCCAGCTCACCGGAGCCGGCGCGGCGACATCCCTCGACGCGCGACCCGGCCGGGACACCTCCTGGGCGAGCGCTACTAGCCGCACCGCCCCGCCGCTCGCGGCACCGGCCTCGAGTAGCCGCGACACCTCGCTCCAGAAAACCAGAGGATTCGCCGTGTTCCAGGGTACGTAGCCGACCCGGATCCCAGCCGCCACGACCAACTGCCGGGCAGCCCGCTCGTCAACGAACCGGGAGGCGAGCATCTCGACCTGCTCATCTGTCAGACCATCCACCGCGTATCAGCCCCCGCAAGGGCCATGTCTTCTCCTCGGCGGTAGCGCCGAGAACCAGGCCCTCCGACTAGTCTGACGCACAATGCGACGCAGCATCGAGCGACGGGCGTCATGTCAGCATCCGACTGTCAGCCAGATGATGTAGTAGGCCAAGCTCGCGGTGAGTGCCGGGTGCACAAAGCTCGCGACCAAGCCCGCGCCGCCACACGATAGCGATCACTGGGGCCGCGACCGTTTGGTAAGGCCCCTGGACTGTGGCGGCGATCAGTGCATCGTGGGCCGGGCGCCGGTCGGACAGGCGAACGCTTCTCGCAGGCTGCCCGCGGCGCCCGTGAGCCGGATCTCGTTGATGATCTCCTACGGTAGCGGGTGTGGCTGGTGTGCGCGTACCACCTTCCGGTCCATCCGGCTGGCGCGGCGCCGCAGGCCCTGCTCGGTGCCAACGTCTCGGTCAGCCGCGTCACAGGTGTCTACCTGACAGTGATCGACAAGACTGATCCATTGGGCGCCGCGGACTCGACCCTGAGTTCGCCGCCAGGACGCCTCCTCACCCGTGAGGCCGGATCGCCGCGCTCCGCGAGGGCGCGAGCGAAGCGCGCCTGAGCTGCGAGGAGTCCGTCGTAGTCGACGGCAGACAACCGGGCGTTGACCGCCTCGTCGATGCCTCGTTTGATGACGATCGTTCGCCCCCGCAGTCGACTCTCCGTAACGATCCCCCACGCTCGGCCATACGTCGTGGCGAACGGTCTGGTCGGTTGTTCGTCGACGTCCGAGAGGTCGAGCCCTTGGTCCCACTCGGCGGCAGCGTCGACGTTGCCGCCGAACAGCGCGAGCGATGTCCATGCGGTGGGCAGCGCCAGATCAGTCAGGTCGTAAAGATCCAGGCGGGGCGGCAGAGGCCTGCCGATGACCTCCTCCGGCAGGCGGTCGCCGACGGTCCGGCTCGGCGCGCGCTCGCCGGCCTCGAGCTCGACCGCGTAGTAGCGGACCGGTCCGCTACCTGTCAGGGTGCTCACGGCAAGACTTGGCAGCGGATACCTTCCGATCGTGACGCCGTCAAGCTGGGTGACTGCCCTCGCGAGTTGCTTTACCGGATAGCCAGCGGTCGCTGTTCCTTTGCACTCGAGGAGGTAGAGCGCTGGCAGCTGGCGCACCTCGGGGCCGGCCGCTATGAGGAGATAGTCGGGGTGGCGCCCTTCATCGTCATAGTCGAGCGGCACGCCGCCCACCTCGACGAATCCTCTGTCGCGAAGCACGTCGATGTCGATCACGTCAATCATTCCGCCGGCGTAGCCAAGGTTCCGGACCCACTGCTCGGCGATCCGTATGGCAAACCCGATGCCGAGTTCTTCGGACGCGACACGACGCTGGTTGCCTCTCATAGCGCGGCCGGCCTTGCTGACCACGAGCTGCTCGTCCTTGTTGTGGTCGAAGAACCCGAGATAACGAAGCGGAGCCCAACGCAGGTAGAGCTCAATAAGGTCGTCGGGGTATGGAGGGCGGGACGCGTAGGCGAGCCTATGAAGCGCCTCAATGGCCCGAAGACGGATCCCCCCGATCAGGCCGGCCGCGGGCAGGATGTTTCGATCGGGCAGCTCCAGGTCCTTGGCCTTGTCGATCGCGTTCATGACGTCGACGACCAGATCGGGATCGCTGCTGCCCTCGAGCAATCTGTTTGCGTGGAGAATGTCCTGCAGCCCGTCAAGATCCACGCGAGGATGATCCCATAAGTCTCGAAGGTCCCTGAGTCGGGGTCGTCGGACTGAATCGCGACTCGTGGCGGCCGAGGCCGGCGGGCCGCGGAGGCGGACCGGCGCGTCGTCGCCGGAGGCCTCGCCGCTTGCTGAAGCGGTCCGCGCTCCGTCCAGCCTCCGTGGCGTCGGTTGTGGCGGGCAAGATGTCGTTGTGATGACGACAAGGGAGACCTTTGCGTCGCTCGCTGGTGCGTATCTGTCGGCGGCGGGCGCGGCGGTGTGGCTGGGGCTGCTTCGGCCGGCGATCGGTCTGCGCGCATGTGACGGCGGCACCGTCGCGTCGACCGAGGAACCTGCGGCGGCCACGGTGACCATCTCCAGTACCGAGGTCGATCTGTACTCGCTGGTACTGCGTCGGATACCCGCCGACAATGTCCGGTTGGCGATCTCCGGCGATCATGAAGGTGCTCGACACCTGGCAGGCGCCTTGGTCGCCTCGGTGACCTCGACGTACGGTGTCGTGTCTGCTGCCGATGATGGTGACTACTTGGCGTCAGGGCGGAACATGCGGGTGCGGCGGGCTGAGGGCATGGCTGGGGTCTGGACGTAGGCATTGCCGACGGGGAGTTGCTCAAGTTCGTCGGAGAGGTCCCTGCCGGTGCGGGTCCGCAGGAAGCCGATGGCCTTGCGGGACTGAGGGTAGTTCGTCCGGAAGATGATTTTGGTGCCGGCGTTGGCGAGGACGTCGGGATGGAAGTCGTCCAGGCCCTGGCTGGCGACGAGAACGACGACGCCGAACTTGCGGCCCTCCTTCATCAGCTTCGGCAGCGTGGTGTCCTTTGCGAGCCGGTGGGCCTCGTCGAGCACGATGGCGAGGCGCAGCCGGCCCGTCTGGCCCCAGGAGAACATGTCGCGGTAGATCTTGCGGAGCAGGAACGCGCCTGCCGCGACCTGGGCCTGCTCGACCTCGGCGAAGCCGTGCAGGTCGATGACGACACCCTGGCGGATGAGGTCCTGGACCGTGACGCCGGTGTTGTCGGTGAAGAGGCCGTATTCGAGGAGCGCGCGGCAGCGGGCGGCCACGTTCTGCACCCCGCGCTCCTTCTCGACGGTGGCGAGCTGGACGCGTACCTCGTCGATCGTCGGGATGCCCGACGGCGAAGGCCCACCGTGGCCATGGTCCTCGTAGGCCCGCACGAGCGCCTCGTAGAACACGTCGCGCTGGATGTCCCCGAAGTTGCAGACGTAGCCGAAGATCTCGGCGATCGACGTCGCGTTGATCCGGTAGGCCAACCGGCCGCCACCCTCGGTGAGCTCGAACGGCGAGAACGGCAGCCCCTCGACGGCGTCGTAGACCGTCATCGACGACGGCCTGCGGGCATCAGAGCCGAACTGGCCGTGGAAGTCGAAAACCAGCGCAGGCAGGCCTTCGTCCGCCGCGCCCCGCAACAGCCGGATCGTCGTCTCGGACTTGCCCTGGCCGGGGATGCCGAGGATGAACAGGTGCGGGCTGCCACTGGTGCTCGCCTCCCAGACGACGTCCTCCTCCGGCGGCAGGGTGCGGCCGAGGAGCACACGTACGCTCTCCGGAAACTCCGGAGGGGGGGCCTGCGCGGGCGTCACCGTCGCGGCCACGGCTGGAGTTGGTATCACTGCGGCCACCGCGGCCGTAGAAATGTCCACGGGTTCCGGCGACACGGCCGGTTCCGGAACGCCGCCGGGCGCGGGCGGGGCGACGGGCGCCGGCCGCTGGGGAGAGCGCGCCGGAGCGGGCGGCGCCGGCGCGCCTGCCGCAACGCCGCTGGCACTCAGCGTCCGGATCCGGACGCCCTCCTGCTCGAAGTCGTCCGCGCCCTCGCCCCGAAGCACGATGTAGCCACTGCCCCGCGTCTCCAGGGTTAGCCCGGTGTGGTCGAGGCGCTCGATCGCCTCGCTGGCCCGGCTGAGCTCCAGCTCGCTGGTGATCAGCCGGTGCCGGTCCGCCCGGCGCAGGTAGAACCGCAGGAGCGAGGCGAACCGCGCTCGCTGCAACGGCCGGTCAATCCGCGCCGGTTCCGCGAAGAACAGGTCTTCGACGAGTTCGTTCGTGCGCCTGACCTGGCTGGCGATGTCGTGGGCCAGGTCCGAGTCGCCGAGCATGCCGCGCGACTTAACCTCGACGGCCTCGACGCTCACCCGCCGGCTCGACGGGAACCGGACGAGCAGCAGGTCGCAGCGCCGTGCCCGCTGCTGGCTGGTCTGAGACCGGCGCTGCGCGTGGACGCCGAACAGCTCGGGGTGGGCGTCGACGGGGACGACGACGGTGTTGTCGAGTTCGTGGCCGCGGCGCAGGTGGGCGATGACGGCCGCGACCGCCACGGCTTCCTTTGCCTGATTGTCGTCCTTCGTCGCGGCCAGGACCAGGCGGCCGGAGACGAGAAGCAGTTCGTCGATCACCGCCGAGACCGACTCGTCGGGCTGGTCGAAGCCGAGTTCGAGCATCGCGGGGTGGAACAACTTTTCCACGTCGGCGCGGTGCGCGGTGGTGATCGCCATCTGGTGGCCGAGGCCGTCGAGGAACTCCGGGGCGTAGTCGAGGATGTAGCGCCGCCCGGACCCGGTGCGCGCGGCCGGGTCGTCGAAGGCTTCCGGCCCGAGGAAGCGGTCGAGGACGACGACCCAGTCGGCGCGGTCGTGGGCGACGTCGAGAACCTTGGCGGTCACGTCGGTGACCTCCATCCGGACCTGGGCGAGCGGCATCCCACCAGGCCCGGCCGCCGCCGACGCCACCCCGTTGTCGAGGAGGATGGTCGTGTCACCGTCGTCGGCGGCCGGCGCGGGCCGGCCGGGGCCGAACAGGGCCGTGACGGCCTCGGCGAACCGGCGGTGGATTTCGGTGACCTCGGCACCCTTGGCGGTGGGGAACCCGACGCCGGTAATCCAGCCGCCGGCGTCGGGTTCGGTGATCGGCTGGGTGATCAGCCCGTTGAAGGAGACGCTGCCTGCAGCCGGCGGGCGGATGACCATCTCCGGGCGGCTGACGTCGGTGAGCACGGCCAGATGGGCGTCCTGAGCAGTATCGATCGCGCTCAGCGGCGCGGCAGACAGTTCCAGCGCGGGGTCGAGGAACCCTCGGCCGCGGCGGGTGCGCGACCGATTTTCCAGCAGCTCCCGCTGTAGCTCGCGCAGGCCGGGCAGCGGGTTCGTCTCGGACGCGCCCTCCCCGAACGCTTGGACCTGCAGGTGTGGCGGAAGCGAACTCTCGGCGTCCCCGTCGGCGTCATCCTCGCGGTCGGTGGTGGCGAGGCGCAGCGCGTCGGCGAGGAACGCGCCGCTGCCGGGGTTTGTCGCGAGGACGCGCATCCGCGGTGGCTGCTGGTGGGTGTCGCGGTAGAGGCCGATCCGGTCGGCCAACCGGCTGGCGGGCACTTCGCCCACGCTAACGTCCACGGCGGGCAGGCCCAGCGCGGCGATGATCTCGCTGGTCGCGGTCGCCGGGTCCGGCTCGCGGACCGGCAGGTACAGGCCGTGTAGCAGCCGGAGGTTCTGCGCGAAGACGTAAGGCTGGCCGGCCTCGTCGGCAAGCAGGAACGGCAGCCGCGCGGGGCTTAGCCGTGTGAGCAACTCCAGGTCCACCTGCGCGGGGCGTTCCTTCTCCGGCACAGCCCGCAACTCGCGGCGCCACTCCTCCAACGCGGCCCAGTAGCCGGCGTACCAGGCGACCCGCAGTGGGTGGGTCGGCAGCATGACGAGGGCCTCGACCGGGGCCCGCCGGCCGACGTCGATCCGCAGGCACAGCGTGTCGAGGGTCGTCAGCGCGCGCAGGTCGGCCTCGTGGGCGCCGTCGCGGCCCCGCAGGACCCGCAGGTAGGTGGCGGTGTACCTGTTCGCCGCGGCGGTCAACGCCTCGTCGAAGTCCGCCGCCTCAATCAGGCCACGCCCGGTCTGGGCCAGCACCGCGTCGAAGAAGTCACGGCGGGCGATGCCGAGCGCCTTGCCGGCCACGCTCACCCACGACGGGTCCACCGGGGTGGCGCGGCCGGCTGCGAGGATCTGGCCAGAGGCGACGGTCGCCGCGTAGGCGCCACCGGTCTCGGGCGTCGACAGGACCCGCGTCTCGAGTTCCCGCAGCGGAATGCTCAGCGCGAGCCGGCCGGCGTGGTTACGGGTGAACCGCAACTGCAAGTAGGCCAGGTCCGACTCCTGCCAGCCCTCGCAGGTCTCCGCCTCCGCGTCCGCGCCGACGGCCGCGGCGCGCAGCCTGGCAATCGGCAACGACGGCGCGCTTTCTCGGCGGACCGACGTGCTGTCCGACACCGCGGTGTCATCGAGCATGAACTCCTGGCTGATGGCCTCGGCGGGATTGCCGTCGGCGAGCCGGAGTACCTGGCCGTTGCGGTCGAGGGCCTGCACCCGCAGGACGACGGCCTTCGGCGCCCGGTCGAGATCCTCGGGCTCGAGGTTGATCGTGAGCTTGCAGGTGCGCGTCGCCCCCCTTGGCGACTTCTGCGGCAGATCGACGTCGAAGTCGGTGTCCGGGCCGTAGTAGTCCACGGACGGGATCAGTTCGACGCTCCACTTGGCGACGTCCTGGGGCTTCGCGGGCTCAGCCTTCCACCCGATCTTGACGAAGCCGCCCTTGGCCGAGCACACGGGCAACGTACCGTCCTGGGGATCACGCAGGCCGGTGCTGGCCGGGATGATCCCGTTGACCGCGAACGGCTCGACGTACAGCGCCTCCAGGTTGCTGACCGTCGTCGGGTTGAGCGGCCACCGGTCGAAGGTGAGTGCTTCGTTGACCGGGTCGGCGAGCGCACGAAGCCACGAGCGGTCGGAAAGCCGTG
>Ga0068863_100003393_pt1 | contig 15715 bp, 10 predicted proteins | sample KBSSwiS62_FD_66596 | JGI IMG/M metagenome (GOLD analysis project Ga0068863, IMG submission 66596) | Switchgrass rhizosphere microbial communities from Kellogg Biological Station, Michigan, USA - KBS Switchgrass S6-2 | ecosystem: Host-associated > Plants > Roots > Rhizosphere > Soil ...
TCCTTTTGTAAAGCGGATAGCAAGGAAAGGGCGGTTCGTTTGTCACCCCCAAATAAGGCAGTCTCGCCGCGAGCAAGGCGTGCTTCAAACTGGAGTGCTGCGAGTCCGAGATTCCTAGATTGCGTGGCGACGGAATCCAATTCTCGAATTCCTTCTGTCAATTTTCCGGAGCGCACCTGCAGACGCGCAAAAGTGATGGCGGCAGCGAGCCTTAGGGTCGGATCTTGAAGCGAGCTCTTCCGGATAACGGCCATCTCCTTTTCCGCGTCCTCCGGACGGTCCAGCTCGAGCAGGGCGGACGCCAAAAGATTTCGCGCCGAGCTTTCCAAGTCCTTTAATCCCTCGGCATTGAATTCGTCGGCGGCCTGGCGAGCCAGCACCTCGGCTTTGGCCGCATTTCCCGTTTCCAGCCGGAGACGGGCGAGGGAGAGCCGCCCTGAAGCGATGGCGGATTTGTCGCCGATCTGGTTGGCCAGGTTCAGACCTGTCTGATAATTTTCCTCCGAATTGTTGATTTCCCCCTGGTCCAGTCTGATGTCGCCCAAACTGTACAAGAATTGAGCCTGATCGCTTTTGTTGCCCGTTTCTTCCGCGGACCGCACTGCTTCTTGGTTGTTCTGCAAAGCCGGAGAGAGGTTGCCTTGCAGCGAATAGATCAAGGCGATGTTGTTTTTTGCTCGAGCTATGCTGCCTTTGTCCCGGACGGCCTGAGCTTCCTCTAGCGACCGTTGATAAAGATGAAGAGCGACTGGGAATTTGCCGAGGGACTGACTTACGGTTGCCAAGTTATTCAGAAGTGTGATGATTTGTCCGCGGTCGTTGATTTCCTGCGCGACGGCGAGGGCGTCCTCGTAGCTTTTCTGAGCTCCGGCCAAGTCGCCTTGGTTCGCCAGAACGTTGCCGACATTCGTCAGGGCGCCGGTGATGTCTCGGCGCGATCCAATCTTTTGTGCAAACTCGAGCGCTTGACGGTGCTGTTCAAGGCTTTGCTTCGGGTCGCCTTGATTTCCGGCGACTAAGCCGAGAATCGTGAAGGCCCGTGCGACCAGTAGCAGATCGCCTACGGGCTTGGAGATGACGATCGATTGCCGGCAGGCAGCTTGCGCTCCCGTTGCGTCGCCCTGCATCGCCATCGCAGCACAAGCGCGCCAGAGAGCTTCAGCCTCCAGCAGGCGAGAGCCCTTCGCTCTTGCGCCTTCGACTGCACGCAATGCGGCTTGTTTCTCCTTCAAGAAGTCGGAGAGCGATTCCGCCGCTTCTGCTTCTTTAAGGTCCAAATGAGGATCTTGGCTGATGGATTCGGGCTGTTGTCGAAGCAACTCAATTGTCTTCAATGCGTCGTTTGGTTTGCCGGCGCGGATTTGCACGTCCGCTGTGTGGATTGCGTACTCGGGATTTTCCGGATAGAGCGTCGACAACGAGCGGTAAAGGTCGACGGCTTTATCCCATTCGGACGATATTTCCCGAAATCGCGCTTCGACAAGGGTCTTGTCCTCTCGTCCTAGCCGTGCAGAAAGCTCAAATGCAATTTTCGCCTCCTGTATGGCTTTCTCGTCGTAGCCCAAGCGGTTCCAAGCTTCAGCTAAGTACGCGTGGGCCAGGGAAAAGTTCGGATCGGCCTTTGTTGCGTTCGTCAGGGATTGTTTTGCGCCCAGCAAATCGAAATTGCGCAGTTGTCCGAGACCTTCGAAATAAAGGCGGGACGCTTCGGGTGTGGAGGGCACGGCCGCCTGCAATTCAGTCGACTGCGACTCGCTGATGCCCGGCAAACCAAGTTGGCCACGCAAGCTGGATCCCACGCTCGCGGCGAGTTGTGGAAGTGCCAGACGCGTTCCCGATTCTCTAACCGTTTTTAGCAGCGCACCATTCTTGGCGTTCTGCAGAGTCACATACAGATCGACTCGCCCGCCCGCCGACTTGCCGGAGTCAACAAAATAGCCAGAGACGACGTAGTCGCAGTGCAACGAACGGCGCACCTTTTGAATGGTGTCCGGTGCATAGCTGGCTTCGTTCGGAAGAGCCAGGTCGATCTTCATTCGGGATACCGATTCTCCCGGCGTTGGAACGATAAAATCGCCCGCGGCCAGCTCAGACGCGAGCATGTCCCTCAGCGAAGTAGAGACCCAGTCGGCTTCGGGAGTAGCAGTTTGGTTTTTAAACTCCAACACAGCGATCGTGGGACGGAAAGCTCTTTTACCCAGCAGCCGGCCGCTGAAGCCCCAAAATCCCAGGCCTATAGCCCCAGCCAGCAGCAGCGACGCCATGACCCACACTTTCCCCTGCATCGCTGGACTTGCCTTTTTCGTTTCGCCAACCTGCGGTTTTGCTTTCTCTGGAGTCGCCCCGATGACCGCCTCTGGAATCGGCGTCTTGGAGACCTGTGCGCGAACAGCGGGGCCAGCTGCGACCTGCCCCAGCGCGTCAACAAAAGCATTCGTTCGAATGCGCTCCATTGCGTCCAGCATCTCCCGCGCTGAGCCGTAGCGTCGATTGGGCTCTTTCTCGAGCGCGGTGCGGATCACAGAATCGAGTTCTACGGAGACTTGCGGATTGATTTCGCGGGCCGAGATAGGAATACGGTGCAGGATGGAGTCAGTGAGCCGAGGACCAAAGTTTTCTGGAAAGGGCCGCGAACCGGTGGCAAGTTCATAAAGCACCACGCCAGCCGAGTAGATATCGGTTCGAGCATCGATATACTCGCCGCGCAGCTGCTCAGGCGCCATGTAGGGCAGCGTGCCCACGACGCCAGTCGTCGAGGCTATGCTCTGGGTCACGTCCATGTCGGATTGCAACGTGCGCGCGAGTCCGAAATCCAAAATCTTCAGCCTGCCGTCGAGCGTTTCGCGAAGGTTTCCCGGTTTCAAATCGCGATGGATGATGCCTTCTGCGTGCGCAGCACGAAGCCCGTCGAGAAGCTGCACGGCGAGACCAACCAGTTCGTTTTCCGCAAGAGGGCCTTTCCTGATTTTTTCAATCAGGCTCTTTCCCTGAACCAGCTCCATGACGATAAAGCTGGTGCCCGCTTCCGTGTCGAAGTCGTGTACTGTCGCGACGTTCGGATGATTAAGTTTGGAGAGGGTGCGCGCTTCGCGGCGGAAACGGGCGAGAAACTCCTGATCACCCGAAAGTTCGGGAGAAAGAACTTTCAAAGCCACATCGCGATCGAGGCGTTCGTCGTGGGCTCGATACACAACACCCATTCCGCCGGCGCCGATCTGTTCCAATACGGCGTAGTGCGAAATTGTGCGGCCAATCATAGCGGACGAAACACAGGGGTAGTATTTGGGCCCGATACCTAAGGTTGAGGCGCGAAAAACGCATCATAGTACATCCGTCATGTCCGCTGGTCTGGAAACTTGTCTGAACGGTGCGGAGTGCGAACTAGTGGGCGATGAGCGGAAGGCCCGCCGGACGCGGGGGAGGCGAGACGACGACGCGAATGGGGCGTTCCGCAAGATGTCGAGCACGAAGATTGCGCTGCACGCGGCGGCCCCACGAACGAACAAAGGCGAAGTTTAGCGCGCCGCCGATCACGGAACTCGCCACGGGAATCAGCCGGCCGATCCATTTCTCCGCGGCCTCTTCACCGAATTTGACGGCGAGGCGTTCGGCGATTCGCGGCGCGAGTTTCTCCACCAGCTGCTTTTCAGCCAGGTCCTTGCCGAAATCAATTCCGGTGGCAGCGGCGGCGGCGAACCAAAGTTCGCGGCGCTCATCATCGCCCTGCGCCTCGAATCCGTAGAGTAGCGTCAAGCGCTGGATCAGGCGCAGCGTAATGATGGTCAGCAGGCCGGCGTCGGGGATTAAAGTAATCATGCCACCCAAGCCGAAGCCCGCTCCTTCGGCGAGAGCGAGTCGCTGCGCGTCCTTGATCAGCTGCTGGGCGATGTAGTCCAGCCGTTCGACCGGAACCAGGTGCATGCGGCTGAAATCGGAAACGTGCAGTCGATGCTTGCGCGCCAGATAATCGCGAAAGTCTTCGGGATCGATTTCAACCGAGCGCAACCCCTGAAAAAGACCGAAGCGAAAAAGCCGGCCGATTGGCGAGCTGGTAGCGACGTTGTGTAACCGGGCCATAGCTGATTGCATCCTATGCCGGATTAGAACCCGCTGGCAATGGAGACGTTACATTACGTTGGGCAGCGAAACGATGCCCCCACGGAACTAATTGAAACAGCGCGAGTTGTATCCGCTAGAGCACGGGATCTCTGCCTGTTGTCTCAGGCTGGCGCTGTTTGCCGGGGTGCGACAAACTAGGTCGCCGACGGTTTTATGCGGAACAGCAAGAGCCACCGCGTTGACGGAAACGCATCGCGAAGCCGCGCGTACTACTTGACGCGGAAAGTCATTTGGGTAAACTGCGCTTTCGCCTATGGCGGCTACTGTCCAATTCGTGCAGACCGAAACGGTGACGGATTTCGAGTTTCCGCAGCGTGAGGCGGCGTTTTTCTACGGCTTATTCCTGCGCGGGCATTCTGCGGATAAACTGAGACAGGATATTGAAGTGCCGCCGGCGGTGCTGGCCAAGTGGCACCGCGAAGCGGAGCGCGAGCCGGAGCTGCGCAGCGTGTTGTCGCGCATCGTGGAGTACCGCCGGCATGTTCTGGCGATTTTTGACACCCTGGTCGGCTCCGAAAAGATACCGCAGCGAATGCAGTAAAGGCGAAGCTGCCAAAGCGAAGATCGAAATTGAAAGAGCGGTGCAGCTAGGTCCCGCCTGAACGTAAGCTATTCATTGACCCGGCGCAGCAATTCTCAAATTCAATTTTGGAAGAAACCTGTACGGCGGAACAGGTCGACAGAAGCGCTGTTCCACCTTAAGGCAACCCGGTACGCGGCAACCCGATCTAAGTCATCGGGGACAAGTGCCTCAAAATACGAGGGATTTGGTATTTTCTGGCTGTGAGGTCGTTCTGACATGGACTTCGAACTTGTTTGACGGCGGCTTGTCCGGGCGTTAGAATCGTTAGGTTTGAGCGGTTGAGGTGTACCAATGGCCAGGGTAGTCCGAACCCTATTTGCTACAGTTTTCGCTATATTGATTGCCCTGCCGCCCTCGATGGGGCAGCAGGCGCAACAAGCGCCTGACCCCAAGGATCCTCCCGCTCCACAAAAGCTGACCAAAGAACAGAAGAAAAAGATGGGCCGGGCTCTGAAAGAGCTGGATGCCCAGTACAAGCAGTGGCTGCAGGAAGATGTGGTGTACATCATCTCGCCGGAAGAGCGAACTGCGTTTTTGCAGTTAAGCACCAGCGAGGAGCGCGAGCAGTTCATTGAGCAGTTCTGGCTGCGGCGCAGCGGCAATCCGGACTTGCCGGAAAACGACTTTAAAGAAGAGCACTACCGCCGGATTGCCTACGCCAACGAGCATTTTGCGTCAGGAATTCCGGGCTGGAGAACGGATCGCGGGCGCATCTACATCATCTGGGGACCGGCGGACGAGGTGGATTCGCATCCGACGGGCGGAACTTACGACCGGCCGATGGAGGAAGGCGGCGGCTCGACCTCAACGTATCCGTGGGAATCATGGCGCTATCGCTACTTGGAAGGATTGGGCAACAACATCATGCTGGAATTTGTGGATCCGTCAGGTTCCGGTGAGTATCACCTGACGATGGACCCATCGGAAAAAGACGCCTTGCTGCATGTGCCGGGCGCGGGCTTGAGCTTGATGGAGTCGATGGGCATGGCGTCGAAGGCGGATCGGTTTACGCGTTCGGATGGCACCAACCTGCCGACGACGATGGGCGGCCAGCCGGCCAGCATGAACGAATTTTCGCGGTTGGAGCAGTACGCGAAGATTCAGCAGGCGCCTCCAGTCAAGTTCAAGGACTTGGAAGCGCTGGTGACCTCGCGCATCGTGCGTGATCAGGTGCACTTCGCGTGGCGCACGGACTTCCTGAAGGTAACCAGCGATACGGTGCTGGTTCCGGTGACGATACAGGTGCCGAACAGCCAGTTGACGTTCCAATCCAAGGATGGCGTGCACACAGCCACAATGAACGTCTTTGGCCGGGTCAGCACTCTGACGGGGCGCGTCGTACAGACCTTTGAGGAACCGATCAGTAAGGACTTTCCGGATTCCTTGTTCCAGCAATCCGTGAAACTGCAATCCATTTATCAAAAGGCCGTGCCGCTGCGGCCAGGGCTCTACCGGTTGGATCTGGTGATCAAAGACGTGCAGAGCGGCAATGTCGGCGTGGTGAATTCGCGTTTGCAGGTGCCACGTTACGAAGATGAAAAGCTGGAAGCCAGCTCGCTGATCTTGGCGGACCAGATTGAACGCGTGCCGGCCAAACAAATTGGAGCCGGGCAATTTGTGATCGGCTCATCGAAAGTGCGGCCGCGGCTCGAGGGCGATTTCACGCCGCAGGACAAGCTGGGAATTTACATGCAGGTGTACAACCTGAAACCGGACGAGCAGACCCACAAGTCCAATGCGACATTCTTGTACACCGTCAAGAAGGCCGGCGATAAGGCTGACCAGCCGGCGATCTTGCAGTTCAAGGAACGCAGCGTCGACATGAAGCAAACGGGCGATCAGATTACCATCGAGCGCTTGCTGCCGCTGGCCACTTTGGCGCCTGGCAAGTACAAACTGGAAGTGAGCGCGACCGATGCGCTTTCCAACCAAACGATTTCCCGAAGCGCGGAGTTTACGGTGAAGCCGTCGGCGGCGCCTATTAAAACGTCGGCAGCGAACACCACACCGGGGAGGTAACGTGGAGCAACAGGGACGGCTCCGGAGACCATTCCGGATTTGGGGGACCCTGTTTATGGCCGCGGCGTACTTGTCAGTTCTGACAAGCGCGGCGGACGCGCAGGCAAAGCTGATAGCCGGCAGCCTGACGGGAGTGGTGCGCGACCTTGCGGGCACGCCGCAGATGGGCGCAAGCGTGGAAGTGCTGGCCGAAACGGCCGGCATCAATAGCACAAGCGAATTTCTTACGAACACACAAGGCATTTTCCGTAGCGACAAACTGTCGCCGGGTCTCTACACCATTCGCGTGACCCTGGCGGGATTCTTGCCCACGCTGCAGCAGCATGTGCGCATCAATGCGAACCTGACCACCATGGTGCGCATCGAGATGGAGTCGATGTTTGCCACGTTGGAGCAACTGCGCAAGCAGCCGAACTCAGCAAAAGCGGAAGCGGACGATTGGAAGTGGGTGTTGCGTTCGGCTTCGGGCACGCGGCCAGTGCTGCAATGGGATGATTATGGCGCGGTGTTGAGCGCGGGCGTGGACCGCAACGCGGGTGCGCCAAAAATGTTGATGCAGTTTACCGACGGGGCGCGACGGCCGGGATCCGTTTCAAATGTGGCAGCGGCGCCAGGCACGGCATTCGCGTACGACCAGAAACTGGGCGAAGGAAAATTGCTGGTGGCCGGGCAGATGAGCTATGACGAAGCGCCGGCGGGCGGAGTGGCCACTGTATGGCTGCCGACCGGAACCATCGGCGCTGGCCCGCATACGGCTTTGGTGTTGCGCGAGGCGGCCCTGGGCAATATCGGTGTGACTTTCCGCGGTATGCGGCTGGACCAGGGTGGCGCGGTGACACTTGGCGACCGGATGCTGGTGCGCTATGGCGGAGAGTATCTGTTGGTTGGAGTGGGCCGATCGGTCTCCTCGGTGCGGCCGCGTATCAGCCTGGAAACGAAACTGAGCGACACGTGGCACGCGAACGTGGTGTTCGCTTCGCAGCCGGGCGCGCCGAATTCCTTGGACTCGAACGCGCTGGACGCGAGCGGCGACGAATTGCAATCTTCGCTGGTGCGGGCGCTGGACGAGCTGGACGCTTTCCCCGCGCTGATGTGGCGCGAGGGACGACCGGTGCTGCAAGGCGGATGGCACGAAGAGGTTTCCGTGGAGCACCGTGTAGGCGAGCGCGGCAAGCTGCAAGTCGCCGCGTTTCACGACGACGCGCACCACCTGGCGGTGTTCGGCCGGGGCAGCGATCTGCCGGAGCAGGAATACTTTCAGGACATTTTTTCAAACGCGTTTGCTTACGACGGTGGAATGGCCAGCAGCTGGGGCGGCCGCGTGGCGTTCCGCGAAAAGTTTGGCGACGACACGGAACTGACCGCAGTCTACGCCATGGGCGGTGCGTTGGCGCCCGGTACGACGACCGACGCGGCGCTGCGCGATGCGTTGCGAATGGCGACGCGGCAGAGCTTGGGCTTGAACGTTTCGACGAAAGTGCCTCGCGCGGGTGGTCGGGTGAGTGTGGGATACAAATGGATCAACGGGCCCACAATTACGCGCGTAGACAGCTACGGTGAGTCCCTCTATCAGATGGATCCCTACCTGCACGTTTCGCTGCGCCAGCAATTGCCAAAGTTCGGCCCCGGCCGCTGGGAAGCGATCGCGGATTGCAATAACTTGTTGGCTCAGGGATATGTGACAATGAACACGCGGGACGGCCAGGTGGTGCTGGTTCCGGCGTTCCGGACGTTCCGGGGTGGCTTGAGCTTGCAGTTTTAAGGGTTTGGAAAGCTGTAGGCACCCTTCCAGAAAGTGGATTTCCGCTACCAGTTTCCTCGAGGGTTCTTCTAAGCTATTGAAAAAAGGCTGATTAGAGCCTACATAAGTCTCCAAAGAGTGGAAGGGCAGTTGCACGAGACTTCCTCAAGTGTGTTGGCCTTAAGGTGCCCTAGGGTGCTCGGATCCTGTCCATGAAGCAAAGTTTTCGCGTCAGCCTCGGAGCAGTGGTTTTAGCGTTAGCGACGCTGGCTGCGGTGATCTTTGCCATTTTGAATTTTGACCAGCGGGCGCGGTTTGAATCGCCGGATGACGGCGTGGCATGGCGCGACACGGATCACGGAATCGAAGCCTGGAGGGTAACACCGGGGGGGCCGGCGTGGCAGGCGGGCATCCGCCAGGGCGACCGGCTGCTGGAGATTGCCGGGCAGCCCGTACCTGGCGCGGTACAGGTTACAAAGCGAGTATGGCGCGCCGGGCTGTGGAGCCAGCTGCGCTACAAAGTGGAGCGTGGTGGCGAGTCGTTCGAAACTCCGGTAGTAATTTCTCCCGCCGAGAGGCCCTTAACCGCCGAGAATTACCTGCGCGTTGTCGGCCTGATTTATCTCTTCATCGGAATTTTTATTTTCATCCGGCGGTGGAATGCGCCGCGGGCGGTGCACTTTTACGTTTTCTGCCTGGTGTCCTTCATTCTCTATAGCTTCCACTACAGCGGAAAGCTGGACAACTTCGATTACGAAGTTTATTGGGCAGGCGTGGTGGCCAGGCTGCTGGCGCCGGCGTTGCTGCTGCACTTCGCGCTGGTGTTTCCGGAGCGCTCGCAAAGTTCGCTAAAGGAACTTGCGAAGCTGAGTTTTGTGTACGGGCCGCCGCTGTTGTTATTGCTGGCCCATCTGAACGTGGCGATGCAAGCGCTGGGCTTCATGCCCTGGCTCGGCTCGCGGGTGTTGCTCGATCAAATTGAACTGGGGTACCTGGCGACCTGCTTTGTCCTGGCGGGACTGGTCTTTTACCACAGCTACCGCCATGCGCCTTCCGGAGTGCTGCGGCAACAGTTGAAGTGGCTGGCCGGCGGAACGCTTGCCGGCAGTTTGCCTTTCGCGTTGCTTTACATTTTGCCTTACGCGTTCAACCCCTTGCAGAAGCCGTGGATGGTGTTTTCTTCGCTGAGCCTGGTGCTGATTCCGCTGTGCTTCGGCTACGCCATTATCCGCTACCGCTTGATGGACGTGGACATCATCTTCAAGCGCGGGTTGGCCCACACCGCGGCGACGGCGGCCGTGGCGGCGGTCTTTTTCTCGCTGGTTGGACTGAGCGGGGATATTTTCCACACCAACACCAGTGACCGCTTGGTGGTGGTGCTAGCCATCACCATCGCCTCGTTTTTGTTTCAGCCGGTGCGCGAATGGATTCAGGGGCGGCTCGATCATTTCTTCTACCGCGACCGGCTGGATTACCGGCGGACGCTGATCGAGTTCGGGCGGACGCTGACCAACGAAGTGCGGCTCGACCCCATGTTGAGTTCAGTGATGGACCGGATTTCGCAAACGCTGCTGGTGGACCGGCTGGCGATTTTCGTGGAAGACGAAGAGCAGCCGGGAAAAATGAAATTGGCGCGCTCGATGGGAGTGCGCGTTCACAATCCGCTCGAATTAAGTTTTCTGGATACATCGCGGCCGGAAATGGCGCGTGGCGCGCTGTTCTTTGAGTCGCCGCGGAGCGTGCAGGGCGTAAGCGAGCCGGTGCGCGGAACTCTCGAACAACTGGATCTGAATTATTACGTACCGTGCCAGATTCGCGAGCACTGCGTGGCCGTACTGGGACTCGGCAAAACAGTGGACGGCGATTTTCTCTCCAGCGATGACGTGGAATTGGTGCAGACCATTGCGGGATATGTGGCGGTGGCGCTGGACAATGCGCAGCTGTACAGCTCGCTGGAACAAAAAGCACTGGAAATCGCGCGCCTCAAGGATTTCAGCGAAAACATCGTGGAATCGCTGAATGTTGGCGTGCTGGCCGTGGACCTCAGCGGCATTGTGGAGAGCTGGAACACGCGCATGGAGCAGCTTTTTGGCGTGCTGCGGCAGGACGCGGTAGGAGCAAAGCTTGACTCGCTGCTGCCAGCGGAACTAGCCACGGAAATAGCCGCGCGCCGCGACGAAGAACAGATTACCGGCATCTATAAACAGAGACTGCAACACCAAGGAAAGACGCTGACACTCAACGTATCCATTACGCCACTGGTGAGCAAATCTGGCGAACATATCGGACGTCTGCTGCTGTTCGATGATGTGACACAGCGCGAGCGCATGGAAGAGCAGATGTCGCAAACGGAAAAACTGACGTCACTGGGCTTGCTGGCAGCTGGCGTGGCGCACGAAGTGAACACTCCGCTGGCGGTGATCTCGAATTACATTCAGATGCTGGCCAAGCAGATGCCGGAAAGCGATCCGCGGCACTCGATCATCGAGAAGATCGTGAAGCAGACGTTCCGCGCCAGCGAAATCGTCAACAACCTGCTGAATTTCTCGCGCACTGGCGCGGCGGAAACCACCAACGTGGACGTAAACTGCGTGGTGGAAGATACCCTGGCACTGGTGTCGCATCCGCTGAAGACGTCGCAAATCCAGGTAGTGAAGAATTTGTCGAAAGGATTGCCGGCGGTGCGCGGTTCCGCGAACAAGCTGCAGCAGGTTTTCCTGAACCTGTTCCTGAACGCGCGCGATGCGATGCCCTCTGGCGGAATCCTGGAGGTGCGCACCAACGTGCACAACGGCAGCGTGGAAATCGAAGTGGTGGATACGGGAGCGGGAATTCCGCGTGAGCACATTCACCGGATTTTTGATCCCTTCTTTACAACCAAGGCCAGTGGGCGAGGCACCGGACTTGGTCTTTCCGTGAGCTACGGAATCATCAAAGAACACGCTGGGAAAGTGGACGTTCGTTCCGCGCCTGGAAAAGGCACGTCGTTCCACGTCGAGTTCCCCGCAGTGAGAAAGCCGGTTCATGTCTAAAGGTGCGATTCTGGTCGTTGACGACGAATCTGAAATTCGAGAAGGTCTGGAGTTGCTGTTAACGGGCGAAGGCTACGGCGTGTCGAGCGCCGATTCCGGCGAGTCCGGATTAGGGAAGTTGGAAGAGCGGCCGTTCGATCTGATGCTGTTGGACGTGAGTTTGCCGGACCGCAATGGGCTGGAACTACTGAAAGAAGTGCGGCGGCGCGATCCCGACTTGCCGGTAGTACTGATCACCGCGTACGGATCAATTGATATGGCGCGCGCGGCGTTCAAGGGCGGCGCCCTCGACTACATCACCAAGCCGTGGTCCAACGACGAATTGCTGGCGCAAGTGGCGCAAGCAGTGGAATCGCGGCGGTTGCGCGAAGAGAACGTGCAGCTCAAGCGGGCACTGAAGCAGCGTTCAAGTTTTCCGAGCATTATCGGAAAAAGCGAGAAGATGCTGACTCTGTTTGACCTGGTCGCACAGGTAGCGCCGTCGCGTTCGACGGTGCTGATCAGCGGAGAAAGCGGCACCGGCAAGGAACTCATCGCCAAGGCGATTCACTCCGCTTCGCCGCGCGCGGACAAAGCGTTTGTGCCGGTAAACACCGGCTCGATTCCCGTGGACTTGCTGGAGTCGCAGCTGTTTGGCCACGTGAAAGGCGCATTCACCAGCGCGGTATCTTCGAAAAAAGGATTGTTTGAAGTTGCCGATCAGGGAACGATTTTCTTTGATGAGATTGCGACGATCAGTCCGGAAACGCAAGCTAAACTCCTGCGCGTGATCCAGGAGCGCGAATTCATGCGCCTCGGCGGGACCGAACAGATCAAGGTGGATGTCCGTATTGTAGCGGCTTCCAATATTGAGCTCCTGACGCTGGTGCGCGAAGGACGATTCCGCGAGGATTTGTATCACCGCCTGAACGTAATCCACTTGACGCTGCCGCCGTTGCGTGATCGCCGCGAAGATGTGCCTATGCTGCTTGCGCATTTCCTGGTGCGGTATTGCGAGGAAAACGGCAAATCGATGCGGCAGTTTACTCCTGCAGCTATGAAATTGATGATGGACTACGACTGGCCGGGCAACGTGCGCGAACTGGAAAATGTTGTGGAACGCGCGGTGGTGCTCTCGACCACGGAGCGCGTTGACGCGGACCTGCTGCCGGAAAGCATCCGCAGCAAGGAAATTGTGAAAGGCGTGCGGCTGCAACTTTCGGAGTTCATGCCGCCGCTGCCCGGTGAACCGGGTTCGCGAACCGGTGCGGACCAGCCGCAGCATCCGTCGTTGTTCCAGATCATGGACGAAATCGAACGGCGGATGATCGTGGACATGCTGGATCGCAGCGGATGGAACCAGACCGAGGCGGCGGAACGATTCCTGATTCCGCTTTCCACGCTGAATCAAAAGATCAAGCGGCTGGGAATCGACGTGCGGCGGCGCGGACGTGGGGACGATTCGTTCACGGTGTCTTCTGGCAAGTAACGCAGGAAAAAATACGAAAATCGAAATTCGGGAAATCGGCGGCGACATTTTTCGCGCAACGGGAGAGAGCCAATGCAAATAAAACGCGAGTGGCTGGCGGGCACAGTTCTTTTTGCAGGCATGACTGGCGCTGTTCTGATGCCGATTAACGCGCGGTCGGCAGCGCAGCAGAACAGCGCCGCGGATGAACCGGTTCCGGCTTATCACACGCAATTGCCGCCGGGAGAGTTACCGCAAACCATGGACCCTGCGGAGTTCGACAATCCCGTAGTGAAAAATTCTTACGCGCTCGCGGCCAAAGTGAAGAAGGTTTTGTACCAGCAGCCGTGTTATTGCCACTGCGACCGCGGCGCGGGCCACGGAAGTTTATTGGACTGCTTCACGAGCAAGCACGGATCGATGTGCAATATCTGCGTGGGCGAAGCGCTGTACTCCTACGAACAAACCAAGAAAGGCAAGTCGCCGGCGCAAATTCGCGAAGGAATTCAGAAGGGCGAGTGGAAGCAAATCGACGCGGCGAAGTACCAAACCTATCCTGCCAAGCCATAGACCGCGAAAAACGGGTGGGGGAGTGTTGAGGCAGAACTACCGTCAAAACCCGCACCCTAAAACCGAAGGGTGTGGCACCCTAAATTACTTAAGTACTACTCTCCTGGTGGCCCGCCGAGAGGAAATAGGAAGGCAGCATTGTCGGGCGGGTTCGGCTCCTTTAAGATTGGAGGACCCAGCAACCTGGAGGATAAATGAAGGTTCGCAACACGATGCGTGTATGCACGACTTTGCTTGCAGCGATGGTGGCGTTTGCGGGATGCATTTCGGTGAATGCGCAAGGGCCGGCGAATGCCCAGGGGCAGAACGTTAGCCAAAGGGACCACGCAGTATCGGCGGGCCAGATGGACCATGCAGTGACGCCGCGGCAATTGCGGCAGGATGTTCAGAAATCGGCTGACACACGGCAGGTGAACGAAGCGGCGGTACGCGAGATGTTGGCCTCGGAGCAGGCCAAAGAAACATTGAAGTCGGCAGGGATCGACTACAAGCAAGTAGATCAGGCCATCAGCCAGGTGAACGACGAAGACCTGTCGCGAATGGCGCAGCGTGCGCAGGAGGTGAAGAACGATTTCGCCGCCGGGCGCCTGGGCGACCGCGATTTGCTGATTATTCTGCTGGTTGTGGCGGCGATCATTCTGATCATCGTGGCGGTACGGTAGACCGGGTTTCCGGTTCGATGACCAGTCAACCGGTGGCAGTCCTGAAAATCGCAAGACAGTTCGTAATGGCGGGAGCGCTTGGCGCGGCATGTTGCGTGATAGCCGCGGCAAGCGATTCCGGCTTGTGGCTGGATGTGCCGTACGTGCACCAGGAGAAGGATGGGTGTGGGTCGGCGTCGCTGGCGATGGTGCTGCGGTACTGGAAGGGCAAGAATTTTGCAGTAGCGGAGGACCGGATGGATCCGGTCCGGATTCAACACGAGTTGTACGCGAAGCGGCCGCGCGGGATTTACGCTTCGGACATGGAAAACTACCTGCGCGCCACGGGATTTGATGTGTTTGCATTTCGCGGCGAGTGGAACGATTTGCGGACGCAGGTGGCCAAGGGGCGGCCGTTAATTATTGGCCTGAAACGCAAAGGGGGGCTGAAGCCGCGAGGCGCGCCAGCGCACTACGTGGTGGTGGTGGGAGTGGATCCGCAAGACGCGGCGGTGCTGGTGAATGATCCCGAACGGGGCAAAATGGTTCGCATCGAGCGGCGCGAATTTGAGAAAGCGTGGCAAGGGACGGAGACCTGGACGCTGCTGGCCGTGCCGCATCATTCCTAGTGAAACCTTTACAGTGAAGATCGCTTCGTTGTTCTGCGCCGTGGTTTTTTTGGTGGCATGGGTGCCGCTGTGCACGGCCGGCGATGATGGGCAGCGGCTGGAACGGGTCAAAAAGCTTTATTCCGAAGAAAAATGGGAAGAGGCGGCGCGCGAAGCGCAGGGTCCGGCGGAGCAGTCCGCGGAATTGGACTATTACGCCGGGATGGCGTTGGCGCGACGGGAACGGTGGAAAGAGGCCGCGCAAGCATTTGCGGCAGGCGTGCGAAAATCCCCGGCCGATGCGCGCTTTCTGACCGAACGGGCCGGCGCGGAATATAAGCTGAACGATTTTGGCGCAGCCAAGAAAGATCTGCGGAGCGCTCTGCGGCTGGCGCCGGACGATTCATACATCGCGGAATTTCTCGGAACGATTTACCTGCTCGAGGGGAACCTGGAAGCAGCTCTGAAATACTGGAACAGGCTGGAAAAGCCGAGGCTGACGGCAGTGGAGGTCGCGCCTCCAGCAAGAACGAACAAGACTTTGCTAGACCAAGTCGTTCTGTTTGCTCCGCCGCAGACATTGCAGCGCGATTCGCTGCTGAAGACCGATGCCTTGCTGGAAAACCTGGGCGTGTTTTCACGCTGGCGGACGGAACTGACGCCCAACGGAGACGACGGATACAAAGCAACCCTAAAGTTGACGGAACGCAGCGGATGGGGAGCAAACGCGATCGATGGCGCGATTTTACTGCTGCGCGGCCTGCCCTACGAAACGGTTTATCCATCGTGGACCGGCATCGGGGGCTGGGCGATGAATTTCGATTCGCTGGTGCGATGGGATTCCGAGAAGCGAAGAGTCGCTGCGAATCTGGAGTTTCCGGTGTTTCGGCACCCAGCACGGAGGGTGCGGCTGTTTTTTGATCAGCGTAATGAGAACTGGAATTTGTCAAACAGT
>Ga0068863_100003394_pt1 | contig 15715 bp, 20 predicted proteins | sample KBSSwiS62_FD_66596 | JGI IMG/M metagenome (GOLD analysis project Ga0068863, IMG submission 66596) | Switchgrass rhizosphere microbial communities from Kellogg Biological Station, Michigan, USA - KBS Switchgrass S6-2 | ecosystem: Host-associated > Plants > Roots > Rhizosphere > Soil ...
CGCCTGCCGCTGCTCGCCCCCATGTCGCGCATCGCGGGCCGGCTGGCGCCGCTCGTCGGCGCGCAAGCGCTCACGACCGCGCACGGGGGTGCGGGTGTCTTGTTGCCGGGGGTTGACGGCGTACCGGGGGCGAGCGTCGTCGTCATCGGCGCTGGCAACGTCGGCGGCGAAGCGGCACGCATCGCCGCACGGCTGGGGGCCCGGGTCGTGCTCGTTTCGCGCGGCGCCCCGCGGCGCGATGCCCTGGCCACGGCACTGGCGGCGGAAGGTCATCCGATCGCTGCGTTCGGCCTCGCCGATGCGTCCGACGGCCGCTTCGCGGAAGTGATCGCGGCCGCGGACCTCGTGATCGGCGGCGTGCTCGAACCCGGGACGCTGTCGCCGAAATTGATTCCGCGCGCGCTGGTGGCCGCGATGCGGCCGGGGTCGGTGATCGTCGACGTCGGAATCGACCACGGCGGCATTGCCGAGACGTCGCGGATGACCAAGCTGTCCGATCCGACTTACGTCGAATGCGGCGTCGTGCATTACGCCGTGCCCAACATGCCGGCGCTGGTCGCGCGGACGGCGACGCTGGCGCTCACGCAGGCCACGTTGCCGGCCGTTCGCGCGATGGCCGGCAAGGGCATTGCGCGCGCGCTGGCCGACGATGCCGGGCTCGATGCCGGCGTGATGGTCCGCGATGGCGCGATCGTGCATCCCGGGCTCGCCGCCGATGCGGCCGCGCAGCGCCGCAACCGTACGCACGCCGCGTGATGAAGATCTTCGGCTTCGCCGGCTGGTCGGGCAGCGGCAAGACCACGCTGATCGAGCGGCTGATTCCGCGCCTCGTCGCCCGCGCGGGAACCGTATCGCTGGTCAAGCATGCGCATCACGAGTTCGACCTCGATCAGCCGGGCAAGGATTCCTTCCGGCACCGGCAAGCGGGCTGCACCGAAGTGCTGGTCAGCTCGAGCCGCCGTTTCGCGCTGATTCACGAATTGCGGGGCGCGCCCGAGCTGACGCTCCCGGAGGCGCTCGGCCGGTTGTCGCGCGACGCCCTGGTGCTGGTCGAGGGATACAAGACGTTCCCCATGCCGAAGCTCGAAGTCTGGCGCGAGGCCGTCGGCAAGCCGCTGCTGCATCCCGAGGATCCCGGCATCCTGGGGCTCGCGACGGACACACCGGAAGCGTTTGCCGCGGCCCGCTTTCCCGTGTTCCGGCTGAGCGACGTGGATGAAATAGCAACGTTCGTCCTGCGCGAGGCGGCCGTCTGGCCTCTCGCGATTGACGCGCACAAATCGGCGGAGTAGGTTGAACTTGTGTCCAAGGGCGGGGACCAAGGAGTGCCCCTCCTTGGCCTTGGGATGCGCGTAACCGGCTGCAAGGATATGTTTAAAAAACAGCACCTTATCTTCGCCATCGGCCTGTCGCTGGCAGCGGGTGCCGCGGCCGGCGCCGAGTCCGCGCCAACGGCCGCCGACCCGCCGGGATTCTATGGCGGCGTCTCGCTGCGCAGCAGCGGACGCGAAGCCGACGGATTGTCGTTTGGCCACCTCAGCTCGGTCTGGAGCCGGTTCACGCTGCCGACCAGCGAGGACGCCGCCGCGCGCACGCTTGCCTATGGCGGGTATCGCTGGGCCAACGATCTGTCGGTCGAGGCGGCGTTGGCGACGGTCGACCGTTATTCGCTGCAACCCGCGCTGACCGGAGCCCGGCGCGGCGTCGGGTTGTCGTTGGGTAATGACATCGATGTCGGCGGCAAGGCTTGGAATCTCGATATCTTCACGAGCTGGGAATTCCGCAAGAGTTTTTCGCTGTATGGCCGCCTGGGCTACACGCAAACCGATTCACTGCCGACGTATCTGCCCGGATTGGGCGGCGATGTCCGCCGCAATCGCGACGGCATGAACTACGGACTCGGGCTGCGCTATGACATGACGCCGGCGCTCGGCCTGCGTCTCGAATACGCGCGCTTCGGCCGGTTCCCGGGCGAATCGCTCACCGGCATCCTGCCGGAGAACGATCAGTTGCAACTCGGCGTGCAATTCCGCTTCTAGGGCGTCGACCTCACGTCTGGGCTGGCGATCGCCAGCCTATAATGGCAGCGCCGGTTCACGATGTGACCGGCGTTTTGCATTGCAGCGCCCCCGATGCCGATGCCTGATAACAGCCCGCTCTCCGTCACCGCGGTCACCGTGCGCGTCGTCTATCTCGCGCGGCTGCGGGAGGCGTTCGGCCGCAGCGGCGAATCGCTCGCCATCGCGGCCGACGCGCCCGATGTCGCCGCAGTCCTGGCCACGTTACGCGCGCGCGACGGCGTGTGGGCGCGCGAGCTGGCGGCCGGGCGCGCCGTGCGCATCGCGGTCAATCATCAACTCGTCGCGGCCGATTCCCCGGTGCGCGAAGGCGACGAAGTCGCGTTGTTGCCGCCGGTCACCGGCGGCTGAAGCGAGCACAACCGCGATGACGGTGCGCGTCCAGACTGCCGACTTCGATGCCGGCCGCGAAATCGCCGAATTGCGCGGCAGCGATCCTCGCGTGGGTGCGGTCGCGTCGTTCATCGGAACCGTGCGCGACGTCAACGATGCCGCGACCGTCGCCACGATGACGCTCGAGCATTACCCGGGCATGACCGAGAAGGCGCTGACCGGGATCATCGCCGACGCCCGCGCGCGTTTCGACATTCTTGATGCGCTCGTCGTCCATCGCGTCGGCGAGTTGCGGCCGGCGGACCAGATCGTGCTGGTGGTGGTGACCAGCGCGCACCGCGGCGATGCCTTCGACGCGTGCCGGTTCATCATGGATTACCTGAAGACGCGCGCGCCATTCTGGAAAAAGGAAGTCACGTCGGAAGGCGCGCGATGGGTCGATGCGCGCGTCAGCGACGACGACGCGGCGGCGCGCTGGCAGACGCAGACCGGCAACGAAACTTGACGGCCACCGCGCTCATCGCCATCGACTGGGGAACGACGTCGGTGCGCGCCTACCGCGTCGACGCGACCGGGGCCGTGCTCGATTCGCGCAGCGCGCCGCTCGGTGTCCAGAACGTCCAGGACGGCCGCTTCCGCGATGCGCTTTCGACGTTGCTCGCCGATTGGCGCAACGATCCCGCGCCCCGCATCGCCTGCGGAATGATCGGCAGCCGGCAGGGTTGGATCGAAGCGCCCTACGTTGCGTGTCCCGCCACCCTTCCGGACCTGATTGCGGGTCTTGTCGCGGCGCCCGACGGCGCGCTCACCGTGGTCCCGGGGGTCCGGACACGCGACACGTCCGGCGTGCCCGACGTCATGCGCGGCGAGGAAACGCAGATCGTCGGCGCTGCGGATGAGCGCGAGGAACGCGTGCTGGCGGCGCTTCCCGGCACCCACAGCAAGTGGGCATTTGTTGCGTCCGGCCGCATCGTCGATTTCATGACGTTCATGACGGGCGAGCTGTGGAGCGTGCTGCTGAAGCACAGCATCCTGGGCCGCCTGGCCACGAACGCCGCGCAGACGCAGGGGATCGGACCCGCGTACGCGAGAGGCGTTGCGCATGGTCTTGGTCCCGGCAGCCTCGCGCATGATCTCTTCGGTGCGCGCACGCTGGCGCTGACCGGGGAGCTTGCGAACGACGACGTGGCCGACTGGCTTTCGGGCCTGATGATCGGACGCGAAGTGCGCAACGCGCGCACGTGGGCGCATCGTCATGGCTACGACGGCGCGCGCGTGCGGCTCATCGGCGATGACGCGCTGGTGGCGCGCTACGAGGTGGCGCTCAGCGAGGCCGGCATCGCGGTGGAGCGCGCGCATCCGCAGGCCGCCGCACAAGGGCTCTGGCGCATCGCCGTTCATGCGGGTATCGTCGGCGACGCTCGATTGAATCCGACAGGTAGTCATCGATGAATCCCCTGGCACGCTTTCTCGATCCGCTGCCGCTCATTGCAGTGTTGCGCGGCATTACGCCGGAAGAAATTCCGGAGATCGGCAGTGCGCTGGTGTCCGCCGGGTTCCGGATCCTGGAGGTGCCGCTCAATTCCCCGCGGCCCTTTGTGTCGATTCGCCTGCTCGCCGATCAATCCGGTGCGGAATGTCTGGTCGGCGCCGGAACGGTGATCAAGGTCGACGACGTCGCGCGCGTTCGCGCGGCAGGAGGGCAGCTGATCGTCATGCCGCATGCGGATCCCGACGTGATTCGCGCGGCCAAGGCGCAAGGGATGATGTGCGTCCCCGGCGTGGCAACCCCCACCGAGGCCTTTGCCGCGCTCGCCGCGGGCGCCGATGGGCTGAAAATGTTCCCCGCCGAAGCGCTGCCACCCGGCGCCCTCAAGGCGTGGCGGGCGGTGCTGCCGGCCGATACGCTGGTGTTCGCGGTGGGCGGCATGAAGCCCGACAATCTCGCGCCGTATTTTGTGGCGGGCGCCTCGGGCTTCGGCACGGGTTCCAATCTTTACCAACCGGGCATGGCGGCAGGCATCGTGCGCGAAGCTGCGGCGGCCTATGCAGCTGCGGTTCGCGCGCTGCGGGCGCGTTGAATTCTCCAAAACGATGGCGGTGACGCAGCGAGGGAGACAATGGTGACGCGATGCATCACGCGCGGAATGCTGGTGCTGGCAGCGCTTTGCGGTCACGTGCCTGCGGCGCTGGCGTCGCAAGGCTTCCTCACGTGCGAGAGCCATGGTTATCGCTATCAGTACTGCGCCGCGAACACGCAGGGGCGCGTGCTGATCGTGCGCGAGGTTTCCACCGGCAATCTCTGCCAGCAAGGGCGCGGCTGGGGTTTCGACAATAACGGCATCTGGGTCGACAGAGGCTGCCGCGCCGAATTCAGCTTTGGCCGCGACGATGGCGGCGGCGGCAGCTGGGGACGCGCCGGTACGCTGACCTGCAACAGCAACGGTTACCGCTACAGCTACTGCAACGCCGATACGCAAGGCCGGGTCAGTCTCATCCGCGAATTCTCCACCGGTAACCTGTGCCGGCAAGGGAGCGGCTGGGGCTACGACGGCGGCGGCATCTGGGTCGATCGCGGCTGCCGCGGCGAGTTTCGCTATGGCCGCGACAGCGGCGGCCGCAATGACGCGGCGATTGCGGCCGGCGTCATCGGCGCGTTCGCGCTGGGTGCCGCGATTGCGTCGTCGCAGAATGCTCCGCCGCCACCGGCGGTCGCGCCGGTCCCACCGCCGCCATCCGCGCGCACACCGCCCGCGTGGGCGATCGGCTCGTATCAGGGCTACGATCCGGACTCGGGGGACATCGTGCAGCTGGTCGTGAGCGGCGGCGGGCAGGTCTACTTGCGCGACGAGCTAGGCGCGCTGGTCAACCAGGGCAATCTGCGCGACGGCATGGTGACGTGGGGCAACGGCAAGCGATCGTGGCTCGCGCGCGAGGGGCCAGGCGTCCTCGTGGGCGATGTCGACACCGGCAAGCACTTCTACTTCCGGCGCAATGGTTGATATCGTCGCCATCGGCGAGCCGATGATCGAGTTCAACCAGGCTCGCTCGACGGACCCGCATACGTATCTGCAAGGCTTTGGCGGCGACACGTCCAACATGGCGATCGCGGCTGCGCGTCTCGGCGCACGGGTCGCGTACGTGACGCGCCTCGGCGCCGACAGTTTCGGTCGCATGTTCATCGACCTGTGGTCGCAGGAAGGCATCGACACATCGGGCGTGATGCTCGATGCCGAGGCGCCCACAGGCGTCTATTTCGTTGCGCACGGCGCGCATGGCCACGAGTTCTCCTATCTGCGCGCAGGCTCGGCCGCGAGCCGCATGCGTCCGGAAACGTTGCCGCTGGTCGTGATGCGGGCGACGCGGCTGCTGCACGCGTCGGGCATCAGCCAGGCGATTTCGGCCAGCGCCTGCGATGCGGTGTTTGCCGCGTTCGATCTGGCCAGGTCGGCAGGTGCGCTCGTCACCTACGATCCCAATGTGCGTGTGAAGCTGTGGCCGCTCGCGCGGGCGAAGGCCATCGTCACCGCCTCGATGGCCTATTGCACGTGGTGCCTGCCGAGCCAGGACGATGCGCACGTGCTGTTCGAGGGCGCGTCGCCGGATGCGGTGGTCGATGCCATTCATCGCGCCGGCGCCCCTGGCGTCGTGCTGAAGCTGGGCGCCGAAGGCTGTCTCGTCTCCGACGGGACACGCCGCGAGCGCGTCGCGGCGCACGTGGTGCGCAGCGTGGACGCAACCGGGGCCGGCGATTGCTTCGACGGCGCATTCGCGACGCGATTGCTGGCCGGCGACGATCCTTTCTCCGCTGCGCGATATGCGAACGTCGCCGCGGCGCTCGCAACGACCGGCTACGGCGCCGTGGCGCCGCTGCCGCGTGCGAGCGACGTCGCGCCGCTGGTCGCCACGCATGTAACGACGTGACCACGGCCACGTTCCATCCCGATCTGTTCGCGGGCAAGGTCGCGCTCGTCGTCGGCGGCACCACCGGCATCGGAGCGGGCATTGCCGATGCGTTCGCCGGATTGGGTGCCGTGGTCACCGTGACCGGCGCCACGGCGGCCGAATGTTCGGCGGCCCGATCGTCGCAGAGTTTTCGCTGCCGCGATGCGGTGGCGCTGGACGTGCGCGACGAGCCCGCACTCGCTCGCCTGGTCGGCGACCTGCCGCGGCTCGACGTGCTCGTCAACTGCGCCGGCATCATCCGCCGCGGCGCCGAGCATGACGTCGCGGTGTTCGAGGAAGTGCTCGCGATCAACCTGACCGGAACGATGCGGGCATGCACGCTGGCGCGCGGCAAGCTGAAAGCAGCCGGCGGCGCGATCGTCAATATCGCGTCGGTGCTGTCGTTCGTTGGCGGGGGACTCGTCCCTGGTTATGCGGCAAGCAAAGGCGGCGTGGCCCAGCTGACGAAATCGCTCGCCATTGCCTACGCGGCGGAGGGCATCCGCGTCAACGCGCTGGCGCCCGGCTGGGTCGCGACCTCATTTACCCAGGCGCTGCGCGAAGATCCGCAACGCAATGCGGCAATTCTCGCGCGGACGCCGCTCGGCCGCTGGGCGCAGCCGGACGACATCGCCGGCGCCGCCGTGTTCCTGTGCTCGCCCGCTGCACGCTTCATCACCGGCGCCGTGCTGCCCGTCGACGGCGGCTATCTCATCATGTGAGGTCCCAATGATGCCCATCGGAACCGCGATTCGCTATCTCAAGAAAGGCGAGTGGGAGAAGGCCCACGCAATCGTGCAGGAGGACGAGTCAAAGCTCGGCTGCTGGGCGCACGGCATCGTGCACATGCAGGAAGGCGATCTCGGCAATGCGCGCTACTGGTATCGGCGTGCACATCGCGTGTTTCCGAAGACCGTTGACGCACGCGCCGAGGTTGCCGCGCTCGCGGCGGCCGTGAAGGAATCCGCGCAATGAATGAGCTGCAATGCGCCGCCGGGCCGCCCCAAGGCGCGCGACGGCTGGCTGCCTATGGCGGCAGCTCAGCGGCGAATGCCGCAGGTGTGGGGGTCCGATGAGTGCCGCGGGCGACGTTCGGGGGGATCATGCAAGCGCCCGAATCCAGCGCGAGATCGCACTGGCCGCGCTGCCTGCCGACGAGCGAGAATGGGTACCGCAAGCGCCGGACGTCTGGTTCCGGCCGCTGCTGCTCAATACGGTCAGCGGCGGCTGGTGCAATCTGCTGCGCGTGCGCAGGAGCGGGATTCTGTCGCGACATCGTCATCCGATGCTCGTCGTCGGCTACGTGATCAAGGGGCGCTGGCGCTATCTCGAGCACGACTGGATCGCGGAAGAGGGAAGCTTTGTCTACGAGCCGCCCGGCGAGATCCATACGCTGACGGTGCCCGACGACTGCGCCGAGATGATCACGTTCTTCAACATCGGCGGCGCGATGATCTACCTCGACGAGCAGGGACGCCAGATCGGCTACGAAGACGTATGGACGAAGATCGAGATGTGTCGCAATCACTATGCGTCATGCGGCCTGACCGCGGACTTCGCCGAGCAGTTCATCCGATGACAGGCTGGCGCGCATGCTCGACATTTCGATCCCCGGTTACGGACATCTGCGCTTGACGGACCTCGTCTGCGACTTCAACGGGACGCTGGCCGCCGCCGGCGAGCTTGCGCCCGGCGTGCGCGAACGGCTGCCGCGGCTCGCGGGCCTGCTTCGCATCCACGTCGTCACAGGCGACACTTTCGGCACGGCGCGCGCGGAGCTCGCGGGGTCGCCGTGTGCGATCGTCGTGCTTGCGCAAGAGGGTCAAGCCGAGGCGAAGGTGCGCTTCGCACGCGAGCTGGGAGCGTCGCAAGTGGTCGCGGTCGGCAACGGCCGTAACGACCGCCTGCTGCTGGAGGCGGTCGCGCTGGCTATCGGCGTCTGCGGGCGCGAGGGCATCGCCGCCGAGGCGCTGCAGGCGACTGACATCGTCGTCCCGGATCCTGCGTCCGCGCTCGACCTGCTGCTCGACACGAACCGACTGGTCGCGACGCTGCGATCCTGAACGCATGCTTGACACAAGCCGCGGACGGGCCGCGATGCGCGGAAGGAGCTCGTAATGCCTTGGGGAGGTATTCTTTCGGTCGGGGCGGGCGCGGCGATTGGCGCGTGGCTTCGCTGGTGGCTCGGCATCATGCTCAATCCCTTGTTTCCAACGCTTCCGCTCGGAACCCTTGCCGCCAATCTCGTCGGTGGCTTGCTGATGGGTGTCGCGATGGAGATCCTGACGCGCCATGCATTCATATCGCTGGAATTGCAGCTGTTGATTACCACGGGGTTCCTTGGTGGCCTCACGACGTTCTCGACATTTTCGGCCGAGATCGTCACGCTGCTCCTGCGCAAGGAGTATCTGTGGGGCGCGATCGCGATCGCCGGGCATGTCGTCGGCTCGCTCGTCATGACCATCATCGGCATCCTGCTGATGCGCGCGCTCTTGGCCTGGGGAACGTCATGAACGGAACGCTGCTGCGGTTTTATGTCCACGAGAACCGGCTGCACAATCACGTGGCGTTGTACGAATGGCTGCTCGAACGGGCGAAGAAGCTGGGGATTCGCGGCGGCTCCGCCTTTCGCTCGATCGCAGGCTTCGGACGCCATGGCGTGCTGCACGAGGAGCACTTTTTCGAGCTTGCCGCCGACCTCACGGTCGAAGTCGAATTCGTGTGCACGGAGGAGGAGGCCGAGCGGCTGATATCACTGCTCCGACAGGAGCGGGTCAGCGTGTTCTACGCCCGCGTGCCCGCGCAGTTCGAGACGATCGATGGCGACGCGTAGATCAGACTTGCGCCTCGACACGATGACGAAGACCGAGATCCGCGGTGCGGTTGCCAGCATGCGGTAAGCTTGCACAAGTCAGAGCAACCGGAGACAACGATGCCACACGCCATTCGCCTGCAAGCTCACGGCGGACCCGAAGTGCTGACCCTGCAGGAAGTCACGGTCGGCGAGCCCGGCCCCGGCGAGGCCCGCGTGCGCCACACCGCGATCGGCCTCAACTACATCGACACCTATCACCGCACGGGCCAGTATCCGCAGTCACTGCCGGCGGGCATCGGCCTGGAGGCGGCGGGCATCGTCGAAGCGGTCGGGCCGGGCGTGGACTGGATCAAGCCGGGCGATCGCGTTGCGTATAGCGGCGGCGCGCCGGGCAGCTACGCGACGCATCGGGTCATGCCGGCCGAGCGCCTCGTCAAGATTCCCGACGGCATCGACGACGTGACGGCCGCGACGCTGATGCTGAAAGGGCTGACCGTCCAGTACCTGTTCCGCCAGACGTTTCCGTTGAAGGGCGGCGAAACGATCCTGTTCCACGCGGCGGCAGGCGGCGTCGGCCTCATCGCCTGTCAATGGGCGCGCGCGCTGAACGTCACGATGATCGGCACGGTCGGATCGGATGCGAAAGCGGAGCTCGCGAAGGCGAACGGCTGCGCGCACACGATCATCTACACGCGCGAGGATTTCGTTGCGCGCACCAAGGAGCTGACCGGCGGCAAGGGCGTGCCCGTCGTCTACGATGCGATCGGCAAGGATACGTTTCCGCAATCGCTCGATTGCCTGTCGCCGCGCGGGATGTTCGTAAGCTATGGCAGCTCGTCGGGCCCGGTCCCGCCGTTCAACATCATGCTGCTCGCGCAGAAAGGCTCGCTGTACGCCACGCGGCCGACGCTGTTCACGTACGCCGCGACGCGCGCGAGCCTGACCGCGATGGCCGACGAGCTCTTCGCGCTCGTGCTCGCCGGCAAGATCAAATCGGAGGCGCGGCAGACGTTCGCGCTGAAAGACGCGGCGGAAGCGCATCGGACGCTGGAATCGCGCGCGACCACCGGCGCGACGGTGCTGCTGCCTTAGCCGGTCCGATCAGCCGTCGCCGTCGCGGCGCGCGCCGCGACGTTGAGCAGCTCGCGGGCGGCGTCGGGCAACTCGGATGCCGTCACGCCGAGCGGTCCGCAGCCGCGCGCCACCAGCGCGTCGGCGGCGGCGCCATGCACGCACACGGCGATCCGCAGCGCCGCCTTGGCATCGATCCCTTGCGCGAGCAGCGCGCCAAGGATTCCGGACAGCACGTCGCCGCTGCCCGCGGTCGCCAGCGCCGGACCACCGCTCGCGTTGATGTCCCATGTCCCGTCTGGATGCGCGAGCACGCTGCCCGCACCCTTCAACACGACATTGGCCGACAATCGCTGCGCGATCTCGCGCGCCGCGCGCATGCGGTCGTTCTGCACGCTGGCGATGTCGGACGCCAGCATCCGCGCCGCCTCGCCAGGATGCGGCGTCGCCAGTGTCGGCGCCGAGCGCGCCTGCGTCGCCGCGAACAGCGCCGGGTCGCGTGCAATCAGGTTGAGGGCATCGGCATCGAGCGCGACGGGGATCGGCAACGCCAGCGCGCGCATCAGCAGCGAGCGCGCGGCATCGCTGGTGCCAAGGCCCGGACCCATCACCAACGCATCGGGTTCCGCCTCCAGCACCGCGCCGGCGTGCCGGAGCATCAGCTCGGGCATCCCGGTGTCGAATTTCGGCGGGTCGGCCATCAGGTAGCCCAGCCAGACTTTGCCGGCACCGGAACGCAGCGCCGCGCGTCCGGCCAGGATGAGGGCGCCGCTCATGCCTTCGCTGCCGCCCAGGATTCCCAGCGTGCCGAAGGTGCCCTTGTTCACATTGCGAACACGCCGGGTCAACACCGTGGGTAGCATCGCGGCGAGAACGGGCCAGTCGAGCCGGTGGCCGCGCGCGCCAGACGGCGCGTCCAGGGCCAGCGGATGCACGGACAGCGCGCCGCAATGATCGGGGCCGTCGCCTGTCAACAATCCCGGCTTAAGGGCGATGAATGTGGCGGTTGCGCTGGCGCGAACGGTTGGTGCGCGCGCATGCCCCGTGATAGCGTCGAGGCCGCTCGGAATATCGATCGCGAGCAGCGGCGCACCCGTTGCATTGGCCCATTCGACCAGCGCTGCATGCGGGCCTTCGATCGGCCGCTTGAGGCCGATGCCGAACAGGCCGTCGACGATGAGCGAGGGGGCTCGCTCCGGCAGTGTCGCGACGGTCGTGCCACCGGCGCCAATAAACGCCCGGTACGCCACCGCGGCATCGGCGGGGAGCGATTGCGCATCGTCGCGGAAGATCACGACGACGTCATGGAACCAGCTGCGCAGGAAGCGGGCGGCTACCAAGGCGTCGCCGCCGTTGTTGCCCGGACCGGCGAGGACCACCATTTGCCCGCCGCGGTCGCCGCAGAGCCCCCGGGCGACTTCCGCCGCGGCCAGGCCCGCGCGCTCCATCAGCGGCTGTTCGGCGTACTGCGCCTCGACGGCGCGCAATTCGGCGACGTCGAGGATTGGCGCAAGCTCCGGTGTCATGGGCGGATTATAGAGGTCGGCCCCTGCGGTCCCTGCGGCCCGCCGCGCCCCAAAGCGTGAGACGTGCGTAGACAAACCCGCAGGGGCGCCGCTACACTAGGTCACGGAGGCCTTTAATCCCCAAAAAACCGTGCGTATGCCCGTCGCCGGTGGCCCGTCCCCTTCCCCCATACATGTCCGCATTCATAGTGCCCAACTGGAGGTTTTGATGAAGTTGCTCCCTAAAACAGGATTCGTCCTGGTTGCCGCGATGTTCGCGCTGGCGGCCCACGCGCAGGAAACCGGCACGCTGAAAAAGATCAAGGATAGCGGCACGATCACGCTCGGCGCCCGCGAGTCGTCCGGCGCGTTGGCGTACACGCTGGGCGACGGCAAGTACGTCGGCTTCCATACGGAGATGAGCGAGAAGATTGCCGCCGATCTCCAGAAGCAGCTCAAGATGCCGAAGCTCGACGTCAAGTTTCAGCCCGTGACGTCGCAGAACCGGATTCCGCTAGTGCAGAACGGCACGGTGGACCTCGAGTGCGGCTCGACCACCAACAACGCGGCGCGGCAGAAGGACGTCGCGTTCGCGATGACGACCTATGTCGAGGAAGGCCGCATCGTGGTCAAGGCCGCCTCGCCGATCAAGGGGATCGCCGATCTGAATGGCAAGACGGTGGCCACGACGACCGGGACGACGTCCGTGCAGACGCTGCGCAAGAACAAGCGCGCCGCCAACATGGATTTCAAGGAAGTGTATGGCAAGGACCATGCCGACAGCTTCCTGCTGCTCGAATCCGGTCGCGCCGACGCGTTCGTGATGGACGGCCAGATCCTGGCCGGCCTCGTTTCGAAGTCGAAAAACCCCGCCGACTACAAGATCCTTCCGGAAGTCCTGAGTGTGGAGCCGATCTCCTGCATGATGCGCAAGGACGACCCGGCGTTCAAGAAGGCGGTCGACGACAGCATCAAGGCGATGGTCAAGAGCGGCGAGCTCGCGAAGATGTACGACAAGTGGTTCGTCGCAGCGATCCCGCCGTCGAATACCAAGGTCGGATTGCCGTTGTCGGATGCCACGAAGAACGCGTGGAACAATCCGAACGACAAGCCGATGGAAGAGTACGCGCTGCCCTAAGCGGCATCGGGGCAGGCATCGGCATGATCGCTGCCTGCCCATGCTGCGAAAGCGCGGCGACGGGGTATCCGCGTCGCGCTTTTTTGTAACCAGGGTCGGACGAACGCGGGGAGCGGCTCGATGAGCTGGGATTGGCAGGTATTCTTCCAGGACACTGGAGGCGGGCAGACCTACCTCAACTGGATGATGTCGGCGTGGGGCTGGACGCTCCTTGTCTCCGGATGCTCGCTCGTGGTCGCGCTGTTCATGGGCTCGCTGATGGGCATCCTGCGCACGACGCCGGTCAAGGCGTTCGTGTGGATCGGCAACGCATGGACCGAGCTCTTCCGCAACATCCCGCTGCTGGTGCAGATCTTTCTCTGGTATCACGTCATTCCGCAGATATTCAGGACGCTGCAGGGGGTCCCTGATTTCATCGCGGTGGTGATCGCGCTGGGTTTCTTCACGTCGGCGCGGATCGCCGAGCAGGTCAAGGCCGGGATTCAGGCGCTACCGAAAGGCCAGCGTTATGCCGGCCTCGCCATGGGCCTTACGCTGCCGCAGACCTACCGGTACGTGATCCTGCCGATGGCGTTCCGCATCGTGATCCCGCCGTTGACCAGCGAATCGATGAACATCATCAAGAATTCGTCGGTGGCGTTTGCGGTGAGCATCTCGGAGCTGACGTTCTTCGCGATGCAGGCGCAGGAGGAAACCTCGCGCGGCATCGAGATCTACCTGGCGGTGACGTTCCTGTATTTCATCTCCGCGTTCGCCGTCAATCGCGTGGCCGCGTTCATCGAGAAGCGGGTCCAGGTGCCCGGGATGATCGGGAGCAAGCGATGAACCTGAGCTTCCTGTTCTTCGACTGGAACCTCGTCTCGAGCTTCATTCTCAAGGGGTTCTACTTCTCCGTCCAGCTCACGCTGTTCGCGATGGTCGGCGGCATTGCGCTGGGAACGGTGATCGCGCTGATGCGGCTGTCGGGCAAGAAGTGGCTGGTGCTGCCTGCCGCGTTCTACGTGAACACGCTGCGCTCGATTCCGCTGGTGATGGTGATCCTGTGGTTCTTCCTGCTCATCCCGCTGCTGATCGGGCGGCCGCTGGGCGCGGAGCTGTCGGCGATCATCACCTTCACCGTGTTCGAGGCGGCGTACTACTCCGAGATCATGCGCGCGGGGATCCAGTCGGTGCCGAGCGGGCAGGTCTCCGCGGGCTACGCCGTCGGGATGACCTACGCGCAGTGCATGAAGCTCATCGTGCTGCCGCAGGCGTTCCGCAACATGCTGCCGGTGCTGCTTACGCAAACGATCATCCTGTTCCAGGACACGTCGCTCGTGTACGCGGTCGGCGCGTACGACCTGTTGAAGGGCTTCGAGGTGGCGGGCAAGAACTTCAACCGGCCGGTCGAGATGTATTTGCTCGCGGCGGTCACCTACTTCGTCATCTGCTTCAGCCTGTCGATGCTCGTGCGCCGGCTGCAGAAGAAGATCGCCATCATCCGCTGATTCCGAAGGAACACGAAAGCGCGCCATGATCGACATCAAAGGCATTTCCAAGTGGTACGGTAGCTTCCAGGTGCTCACCAACTGCACGACGAGCATCAAGAAGGGCGAGGTGGTCGTCGTCTGCGGCCCCTCCGGTTCGGGCAAGTCCACGCTCATCAAGTGCGTCAATGCGCTGGAGCCGTTCCAGAAGGGCGACGTCGTCGTCGATGGTACTTCGATCGCCGATCCGAAGACGAACTTGCCCAAGCTCCGCGCGCGCGTCGGGATGGTCTTCCAGCATTTCGAGCTGTTTCCGCACTTGAGCGTGACGGAGAACCTGACGATCGCGCAGGTCAAGGTGCTCAACCGCTCGAAGGACGAAGCGACGAAGCGCGGACTCAAGATGCTGGACCGTGTGGGCCTCATCGCGCAGAAGGACAAGTTTCCCGGGCAGCTCTCCGGCGGCCAGCAGCAGCGGGTGGCCATCGCGCGCGCCTTGTCGATGGATCCCATCGTCATGCTGTTCGACGAGGCCACATCCGCTCTCGATCCGGAAATGGTGGGCGAAGTGCTCGACGTGATGGTGCTGCTCGCGAAGGAGGGCATGACGATGATGGTCGTTACGCACGAAATGGGCTTCGCCCGTAAGGTCAGCCATCGCGTCATCTTCATGGACCGCGGTGAGATCGTCGAAGACGCGACCAAGGAAGAGTTCTTCGGCCAGCCGCGTTCGGAGCGCGCGCAGCAGTTCTTGGCGAAAATAATCCAACACTGACGCAACGGACCTCAATTTCGCGAGGAAGGCGTTCGCGAAATTGAGGCCCGATGAGATTTGCAGGGAAAGCTTCGGGCGGCCGCGCGCTTTCCCTGTAGAAAAGGCACGAAGCGCGCCGATCGCCGTCGCTTCGCGACTCGCTCGGTAGCGCGCGCATGCAAGCTGTATGGCTGCGGCATACCTTTAATACGGATCGTGACTGTGAATTCGAAGCCCGTTACCGTTGCTGCGCTGGTCTTGTGGACGTCATTGGCGGCAGCCCAATATCCCGACCACACGATCACGATGATCGTGCCGTTCCCGCCCGGCGGCGTGGCCGATACGGTCGCGCGCCCCGTGGCGGAGGCGATGAGCCGCGACCTGAAGCAACCGGTGGTCGTCGAGAACAAGGGGGGTGCGGGCGGCGGGATCGGCATGGCGCAAGTGGCGAAGGCGAAGCCCGACGGCTACACGATCCTCATGTCGCTGGCGTCGCTCACGGTATTGCCGGAGGCCGACAAGATCCTGGGACGCCCGCCGATGTATCAGCTCGATCAGCTGAAGCCGATCGCGCGCTTCACCGCCGATCCGACGGTATTCGTCGTGCGCA
>Ga0068863_100003398_pt1 | contig 15704 bp, 19 predicted proteins | sample KBSSwiS62_FD_66596 | JGI IMG/M metagenome (GOLD analysis project Ga0068863, IMG submission 66596) | Switchgrass rhizosphere microbial communities from Kellogg Biological Station, Michigan, USA - KBS Switchgrass S6-2 | ecosystem: Host-associated > Plants > Roots > Rhizosphere > Soil ...
GGTGTCAGTGCCCCCGACAATGTGCTCCACTGGCTCGAGCAGCATCCGGCGCGGGAACATGCCGACGCCTGAACATCGCCAGCTAGGGCAGTAGATATGGGAGGGCCGGCCTCGCGAGGTGCCGGCCCTTTCTGTGCGTCGGCAGCCGAATGCTAGAGCGCCATGCGATATGATTGCATCATATCGCTCGCTCTAGATCTTTGTTTTGCCGCGATTTTCGGGCCGTCAGGTGAGTCCACCTGACTGTAAATCCCTCTAGGGCTGATGATCGCGCAACGTCCGCGCCGCAGCATCGAACGCGGCCCAGGCGGCGGCGGCAAGGCTGCTGCCGGCGCTGCAGCGGCGGACGCCCATCGCTGCGAGCTGGGCGAGCCGCTCGTCATAGCGCTGGACCACCACGTTGACCGGCTTCGGCGCGACGGCCTTCACGAGTTCGGCTATCGCGCCATGATCGTTCATCCCAGGAACGAACAGGCAGTCCGCTCCCGCCTCCGCATAGGCGACCGCGCGCGCGATATTGACCTCGGGAGGCAGTGAAGGATCGCGATAGGCTTCGTGCCGTCCCACCAGCAGGATCGCCGGGTCGACGCCATCGAGCGCCGTGCGGGTGGCGGCAATCCGATCGGCCGCCAGCGAGACATCGTAAAGGCCGGCAGGTGACCAGTCCTCAATCGACAAGCCCGCGACACCTGTCTCGGCGGCAAGCACCGCGTTGCGAGCCACCTCGTCGGGTTTGTCGGCGAAACCGTTCTCGAAATCGGCATTGATCGGCAGGGCGGTGGCACCTACCAGCATGCGGAGATGCGCGAGCGCCTCGCCGAGGCTGATCTCGCCATCCTCGCGGCCGAGCGCCCAGGCCGCACCCGCACTGGTCGAGGCGATCGCCTTGAAGCCGAGCCGCTCAAGCCGCACTGCGCTGCCGGCGTCCCAGGCATTGGGAATGATGAAGAAGCCGCTTTCGTGCAGCGACCGGAAGATCGCTCGCTTCGTTCCACTCATAGGGGCGCTCCTTCGCGGGCGGGGATCTTCAGCGCCTGTTCGACGCGGCCGATCCATGACAGCATGGCGGGATAATCAGCAAGCGCGAAGCCACCTTCGTCCGCCACGCGGCTGTAAGCGACGAGCGCGATGTCGGCGAGTGTCGGCGCTTCCGCGACCAGGAAGGGGCGCGATTCGAGTGCCGCGTCGAGGCGCGCAAGCGCTGCCTTGCCCCGCTCGACGATACGCGCCTCGAGCGCGGAAGCCGGCTTGCCGAGATAGCGCATCTGGAAGCGAGCGACCGCGACGTACGGCTCGTGGCTATATTGTTCCCAGAACATCCATTCGAACATCCGTGCGCGGTCGAAGCTGTCGGACGGTATCAGCGCCGAGCCCTCGGCCAGGAAGGTGATGATCGCGTTCGATTGAGCCAGGGTGCGGCCGTCGTCGAGCCGGATCAGCGGCACCTGGCCGGCCGGATTCATCGCCAGGAAGGCCGGTGTCCGCGTTTCGCCATTCAGGACCGAAGTCTCGATCCAGAGGTAATCGTGACCGAGATGGTTGGCGGTCCACTTTACCTTGAGGCAGTTGCCCGAAACCGAATCGCCGTAAATCTCCATCTCTTCCCCCGAGAAATGCCGCTATTTCCGCCATGCCAATATTACCGCTCACTATCACCAAACTATTTCATCCGCCTGTTATCCCGTTCGTTCGTCCCATTGCTCCTTGGGTAAAATGCGGCGCCGACTGTCACAAAGGCGTAAGCGATCGTCGAACTGGTTGTAACAAAGCCAGATCATAGGATCGGCTCGTCATCCCCCAGGAGACGAGACATGAATGCCATCAGCCGGATCGCCGCCTATCGCAACGAGTCGCCGGCCATTCCCGAAGACGGCCGGCGTCGACGGCGCTACCGGACCATCTGGATCTCGGACATCCACCTCGGTACGCGTGGCTGTAATGCGCAGATGCTGATCGACTTCCTCGACTCCACGGACAGCGAGACGATGTATCTGGTCGGCGACATTATCGACGGCTGGCGCCTCAAGCGCAGCTGGTATTGGCCGGCGGCGCACAATGATGTGGTCTGGCGGATCATGAAGCGCGCCAAGCGCGGCACCCGCGTCGTCTACATCCCCGGCAACCATGATGAGATGTTCCGCCAGTTCCCCGGCATGACGTTCGGCGGCATCGAGATACGCCGCAGCGCCATCCACGAGACGGCGGACGGACGGCGGCTGATCGTGACGCACGGGGACGAATTCGACGCGGTGGTGATGTGTCACCGCTGGCTCGCCTTCGCCGGCGATGCCGCCTATTCGATGCTGATGCGCCTCAACATCGTGATCAACGCGGTGCGCCAGCGTTTCGACCTGCCCTATTGGTCGCTGTCCAAACATGCCAAGCACAAGGTGAAGAACGCGGTCGAGTTCATCTCGCGCTTCGAGGAGGCTGTTGCCCATGAGGCGAGCGAGCGCGGGGTCCACGGCATCGTTTGCGGCCATATCCATACCGCCGAGGTCCGCAGTTTCGGCGACCTCGTCTATTATAATGACGGGGATTGGGTGGAGGGCTGCACCGCGCTGGTCGAGCATTTCGATGGCCGCATGGAGATACTCCATTGGGGGGCGGAGATGGAGGCCCGGCGGCGCGGCCCCGCGCAGCTGGCGGCCTGACGTGCGGATCGCGATCGCCACCGACGCCTGGAGCCCGCAGGTCAATGGCGTGGTGCGCACGCTCCAGTCCGTCTGTGCCGAGCTGACCGCGATGGGGCATGAGGTGTGCGTGATCGCACCCGACCAGTTCCTGACGCTGCCTTGCCCGAGCTATCCGGAGATCAGACTGGCGCTGACCACGCGGTTCGGCGTCGGGCGCAGGATCGCCGAGTTCGGCGCCGAGGCAATCCACATTGCGACTGAAGGGCCGATCGGCATCGCCGCGCGCCGCCATTGCCTGACCCACGACCTGCTCTTCACGACGGCCTACCACACCCAGTTCCCCGACTATGTGGCGGAACGGACCGGGATGCCGGCGGACTGGTTCTGGCGCTATATCGGCTGGTTCCATGGCCGGTCCTCGGCCATCCTCGCCTCTACGCCGTCGGTGGAGGCCATCCTCCAGAGCCGAGGCATCGGGCCGGTGCGGCGTTGGGGCAGGGGAGTCGACCTGTCGCTCTTCCGTCCCGATCGGCCCAGCCATCCGGCCTTCGCCGATCTGCCGGGCCCCATCCAGCTCTATGTGGGCAGGGTTGCCGTCGAGAAGAATATCGAGGCCTTCCTTGCCTGCGCGACACCGGGCAGCAAGGTCATCGTCGGCGACGGGCCGGCGCGTTCCGGGCTGGCGCGCCGCTATCCCGATGCTCTTTTCATGGGGGCGTTGCATGGCGAGGCACTCGCATCGGCCTATGCCGGAGCGGATGTTTTCGTCTTTCCGAGCCGTACCGATACCTTCGGCCTGGTCATGATAGAGGCGCTGGCTTGCGGCACCCCGGTCGCCGCCTATCCGGTGAGCGGCCCGATCGACGTTCTCGAGCCGAACTCCTCGGCGCTGGGCGAGGATCTCGGCGCGGCGATCATGGCGGCCCTGCGCTGCGACCGGAAAGCCGCCGCTGTCCATGGCGCCAGCTTCGGGTGGCGGCAGAGCGCGGAGCAATTTCTCGCCGCCTTGATTTCGCAGGCCGAGGGCACCATTTCGCGCGCTGCCTGATCGTCCGGCCCCCCGCGCAGGGTGCTGCCGAAGTGAGCCTTGTGCTTGGCGGTGCCTTAAAGTAAATCGCCGGGGACGCTTCGGCCGCTCCGTGACGGGGCGGCCCTTTTATTTTGGAGGACCGAAATGGCCCAGCCGCTCATGCCGCACGCAACCGCCTCCTGGCTGGTCGACAATACCGCGCTCAGCTTTACGCAGATCGCCGACTTCTGCGGCCTGCACATCCTCGAGGTGCAGGCGATCGCGGACGACATGGCGGCAACCAAGCTGACCGGCCGTGATCCGGTGCGCGCTGGTGAATTGACGATGGCCGAGATCGAGAAAGGCCAGAAGGATCCCAATTATCGTCTCGTCATGCTGAAGGGCCCCGATCAGATGCGGCGCACCAAGGGCCCGCGCTACACGCCCGTGTCGAAGCGGCAGGACAAGCCGGACGGCATCGCCTGGATCATCCGCAACCATCCCGAGGTGTCGGACGGCCAGATCTCCAAGCTGATCGGCACGACGCGGACGACCATTGCCGCGATCCGGGACCGTACCCACTGGAACATCGCGAACATCGTTCCCAAGGACCCGGTGACGCTGGGTCTCTGTTCACAGCGCGAGCTGGACGCGGTTGTGGCCAAGGCGGCGAAGGCGGCTGGTATCGAAGCGCAGACGGACACGCGGCTCGAAGGTGATCGGGAGGCGCTGATCGAGCAACTGCGCGCCGAGCGCGATGCTGCCCATCGCACCGCCGAAATGAGCCATGCCGAAGAGGAAGCCGCATTGTTCGGCAATCGCGGCAGCGGCTTCCAGGACCCGTTCAAAAAGGCCTGATGCGCCCCACGCGCCTCGCTGTCCATGAACTCGCCGCGGCGCGGGCCTGGTCCGCTTCAGCAGGGCAGGCAGGTCGACCGGGCGAACGCACTGATGTGCTCCTATACCCTTGCTCGGCGAGCGGACTATGGGCAGCGCATTCGGACAAGGCAGTGCTTGTGCTGAGCCACCTTCAGCTTGACCCCCATCGACCCTGAGCCCAAAAGCCTCGCCCATGGATGATGCTGCCGAATTCGCCGACCTCTCGTTCGAGGATGCGCTCAAGCAACTGGAGGTCATCGTGCGCCAGCTCGAATCAGGCGAGGTTCCGCTCGATGAATCGATCGCGCTTTACGCGCGCGGCGATGCGCTGAAGCGCCGGTGCGAGGAGCGGCTGAAGGCCGCGCAGTCGCGTATCGAAAAGATCAGCCTCGGCGCCGATGGGACCCCGCGGGGGACCGAAGCCTTCAATGCGGGCTGAGCGATGTCGGAGCTGCTGAAATCCGAACTCGCAACCATCGCGCATGAGATCGACAGCCGCTTCGATGCACTGTTGGTGCCGCCCGACGACAGCCGACGGACACTCTATGCGGCAATGCGCCATGCTGCCATCGGCGGCGGGAAGCGACTCAGGCCGCTGCTCGTCAGTGGAGCCGCACGGTTGTTCGCGGTGGACCCGGCCTGCGCCTATCGGGTGGGCGTCGCGGTCGAGTGCATCCATGTCTACAGCCTGATCCACGACGATCTGCCCTCGATGGACGACGACGACATGCGCCGGGGCAAGCCAACCGTCCACAAGGCATTCGATGAAGCTACGGCAATCCTGGCGGGCGACGGATTTCAAGCGCTCGCCTTCGAGATATTGGCGGACGAGGATACGCATCAGGATCCCTTCGTGCGGGCCGAACTGGTGCTGGCACTCGCGCGCGCCTCGGGCCTGAGCGGCATGGTCGGCGGCCAGGCGATGGACATGGCGGCGGGACAGACCATGCAGGATCTCGGGACGGTGACCCGGCTGCAGCAGCTGAAGACTGGAGCATTGATCGCCTTCGCGGTGGAAGCGGGCGCCATTCTCGGCCGGCTGCCGGCCGAAGGACGCACGCGGCTGCGCGGCTATGCCCATGATCTCGGCCTGGCGTTTCAGATCGCCGACGATCTGCTCGATGCCGAGGGCGACGCGCAGGCGGTGGGCAAGGCGACCGGCAAGGACGCGGCTGCCGGCAAGGCGACCTTCGTGGGTCTGCTCGGTCTGGAGCGCGCGCGCGCGCAGGCGCAATCGCTGGCGGAACAGGCCATCGCCCATCTTGTCCATTTTGGCCGCGAAGCCGATCTGTTACGAGAGATCGCGGCTTATACGGTCCAACGCGACCGCTGAGTGCCGAAAGGGGGGGAATCCATGCGCATCGGCGTCTATCCGGGTACTTTCGATCCGATCACTCTCGGCCATATGGACATCATCCGGCGAGGCGCGAAGCTGGTCGACAAGCTCGTCATTGGTGTGACCACCAATGCCTCCAAGTCACCCATGTTCAGCGTCGAGGAGCGGCTGGCCAGCGTCCGCCGGGAAACCGCCGAGCTGGGTGGCGGAATCGAAGTCGTTGCGTTTGACTCGTTGCTGATGGATTTCGCCGAGAAGATGGGCGCTTCGGTGATCGTCCGCGGCCTGCGCGCGGTGGCGGACTTTGAATATGAATATCAGATGGCGGGAATGAACCAGCAGCTCAACAACCGTGTAGAGACGGTGTTCCTGATGGCGGACGTCGCGCTGCAGCCGATCGCCTCACGGCTGGTGAAGGAGATCGCGGTCTATGGCGGCTCCATCCAACGCTTCGTCACGCCGAGCGTGGCGCAGGAAGTCGTCGCGCGTGTCGAAAAGATCGGTAAGAAGGGCAGCTGATCCGGTTCAGGCGGCAGCAATCCGGACCTGCATAACGAGGCCGCGCGCGTCGCGCGGTGTGGAGAAATGATCTGATGCGATCGAAGTTCGTTGTTGCGGCCCTGTCAGGTCTGTTCATGGCCGGGGTGGCGCTCGCGCAGTCCGGTACGGTCGAGCCGGCCGTTGCTCCGCCGGCCGATACCCAGAACATCCTCAATCTCGATCTGTCGACCGGCGGCCGCGTGCAGATCCTGCTCCGCCCGGACAAGGCGCCTTATTCGGTCGAGCGTGTGAAAACGCTCGTCCGGCGGCATTTCTACGACGGACTCATCTTCCACCGTGTGATCGAAGGGTTCATGGCGCAGGGCGGTGATCCGAAAGGAACCGGCGAGGGAGGCTCCGACCTGCCCGATCTCAAGGCTGAGTTCAATGATCTGCCCCATGTACGCGGCACGATGTCGATGGCACGTGCCGAAGGGCTGGACTCTGCCAACAGCCAGTTCTTTATCATGATGCAGCCCAACCTTGGACTGGATGGCAATTACACGGCGATCGGCCGCGTGATTTCGGGGATCCAATTCGTCGACAAGATCGAGAAGGGAGAGCCGCCCGAGCATCCGTCGAAGGTGATCCACGCTTCGATCGAATCCGATGATCTCGGACAGGCGCCCGCCGCGTTCGTGCCGCCGGTGCCGGCCCCTGCCGCGCAAGCGCCAGTGGCGACGGGCAAGCATGGCAAGAAGCAGAAAAAAGCCGAGGACAAGCAGGCTCGTAAGCAGGCCGATGAAGACGCGAAGGCCAAGGCTAAGCAGGCCAAGGTAGACGCAAAGTCCAGCGCGGAGAAGGCGAAGGCGGACGCCAAGGCTGAAAAGCAAGCGAAGGCCGGTGCCGTAAGGGAGGCGAAGGCTGGCGCGGCCTCCGCCAAGGCCGATGCCGACGCTGCGAAGAAGAAGGAAGCGCTGGCCGCGGCGGAAGCGAAGAAGGCCGAGAAGCAGGCTGCCGAGGACGCCAAGAAGGCGGAGAGAGCGGCGAAAAAAGCTGCAAAAACGGCTTCTCCCGCTCCTCCTGCGGTGCAGGCAGCACCGTCTGCGACTGATGCTGCCGTGCGGGCCGTGTCCGACCAGCCACAATCCGCCGTCCCGTCCACGACTGATGCTGCCGTTCAGGCCCTTACCCCGCTGCAGCCAGCTACCGACAGTGCAGTGCAGGCGGTGTCTTCGGACGAAACGGTAGCCAAGCCGCAATAAGCGGCGAGCGATGCGCGTCGAACTGTTCGATTTCGAGCTGCCGCCGGAGCTGATTGCGCTGCGGCCGGCATCGCCTCGCGACAGTGCGCGTCTGCTCGTTGTGGGCGGATCGAACGGGCTGGTGGATCGGCGCGTAAGCGATCTTCCCGGACTGCTCCGCGCAGGCGACTGCCTGGTCTTCAACGACACGCGGGTGATCCCCGCCCAGCTCGAGGGACGACGCGGCGACGCGCGGATCGGCGCGACCCTACACAAGCGCGAAGGGCTGCGCAGTTGGCGCGCCTTCGTCCGAAACGCCAGGCGCATCCGGCTAGGCGAAAGGATCGATTTTGGTGCCAGCGTCACCGCATTGGCGGTGGAGCGTGGCGAGGATGGCTCAATCCTGTTCGCGTTCGAGGGCGAGGAGCCGGTCGAACTGCTGCTCGAACGGGCGGGGCGAATGCCGTTGCCCCCCTATATAGCGGGCAAGCGCGCCGCCGACGAACGCGATCTCGACGATTACCAGACGATGTTCGCGCGGGAAAAGGGTGCAGTCGCGGCGCCGACCGCTGCGCTTCATTTTACCCCCGGCCTGATGCGCGCGCTTGCCGAAGCAGGCGTAGCCAGCGAGACGCTGACGCTCCATGTCGGGGCGGGTACCTTCCTCCCGGTGAAGGCGGAGGATACGCGCGATCATCGCATGCACGCCGAATGGGGCCGAGTGGATTCGGCGACCGCGGGCCGCCTCAATGCCGTCCGCGCGGCAGGGGGCAGGCTGATCGCGGTCGGCACGACGAGCCTTCGCCTGCTGGAAAGCGCCGCCAGCGAGGACGGGGTCATCGGCGCCTTCGAGGGCGACACCGCGATCTTCATCACCCCCGGCTATCGCTTTCGTGCCGTCGACGGGCTGATGACCAACTTTCATCTGCCCAAATCCACCTTGTTCATGCTCGTCAGCGCATTGATGGGCAGGGAGCGTATGCAGGCGGCCTATGCCCATGCTGTCGGCGCCGGATATCGGTTCTACTCCTACGGGGATTCGAGCCTCTTGTTGCCGCAAGATTGAGCAGGCGCTGCACTCGGCGCTCTGAAAGGGGTACGGCACCGCTGATCCAGATTAAGAACCGCTCAACCAAAAGCCTCTAGAGCCTGATGATTTGGGGAGGAAGCGCTTGGCGTCTCCTCCGCAAATCTGAATCAGGCTCTTTTCCAAGAGTTGCGACCTAGATGATTTCAGGCTGGTTCAGCCTGAAATCATCTAGGTTTAGGCTAGGGCGTTCGGACCGAGGATGTCGCATGTATCACCAGCTTACCTATATCAGTTCGGCACGCCCGACGCTGATGCTCGCCGATGTCGAGGTAATCCTTGAGACATCGCGCAGGCGCAATGCTGCCGATGGCGTCTCCGGACTGCTGATCTTTGATGGCAAGCGTTTCCTCCAGGCGCTGGAGGGCCCGCTCGAAACGGTGGAAGGGACTTTTTCACGGATCGCGCTCGACACGCGGCACCGCGCGCTCGTGCGCCTTTCCAGCCGGCATGTCGAAACGCGTGAGTTCGGCAACTGGTCGATGGCGTGCCAGATTGTCGGGCCGGTGATGGGAAAGGGCGACATCGTTGGCCATGTCGATGCGATGACCGAGAGCATCGAAGATCCGAATGTGAAGGCCATGCTGCGCAGCTTCGCCCGACTCCGAAGCGGAGCCGCTGCCTAGCGCGCCCACCGCTGAGCGGCAGCGGGCATTGGGAAGTGAGGCGAGCCGGCTGACGACCCCGGCCCGCCGTCACACTCTCGAATCAGTCGCCTGAAGCGATGGCGGCCCCGATGGCGAGGCCGGCGATCCCCGCGATCAGCGCGCCGTCATCATCGTGGCGATAATAGCGGTAGCGCGGATAGTCATAGCCATATCCATAGCCGTAACGAGGAGCATAGCGATAATAGCCACCATAGCCCCAGCGGTCGCCGCGCCAGTCACGATAACCATCGCCTCGCCAGTGGCGATTACCATGCCAGCCCCGGTCACTCCGCCACTCACGCGAGCCGTGCCAACCGTCACGCCAACCGTCTCGCGCCTCCGCTGGTGCAGCAAGCGCTAGGGTGCTTCCGATTGTGAGGGCGGCCGCAAGGCCCTTCATCGTTCTGGTCATGATACTCTCCTTACTCGGTCGTCCGTTGGACGTGTCCAGCGCCTACCCTGCGCCATCGAGGCTGAACCCAGGCCGAACGGCGATTGGCTTCGCTTGCCATTCGGCGGCGCACCATCTAAAGGCGCGCCCATCTTTCCTGGAACAACAAGAATGGAGCCGCCCCGCGATGGCGACCGAGCGCACCTTTTCGATCATCAAGCCCGACGCGACCCGCCGTAACCTGACGGGGGCGATTACCGCCAAGCTGGAGGAGGCTGGGCTTCGCGTCGTTGCATCCAAGCGCATCCAAATGAGCCGGGAGCAGGCTGAGGGTTTCTACGGTGTGCACCGCGAGCGCCCCTTCTTTAACGACCTCGTCAGCTTCATGATCTCGGGTCCGGTCGTCGTGCAGGTGCTCGAGGGCGAGAATGCGGTGGCGAAGAACCGCGAAGTGATGGGCGCCACCAACCCCGAAAACGCAGACGAGGGCACGATCCGCAAGACCTTTGCGGAATCGATCGAGGCCAATTCTGTCCATGGGTCGGACAGCCTAGATAATGCGGCGATCGAGATCGAGTTCTTCTTCCGGCCGGAAGAAATCGTCGGCTGAGATGGACCGTCCCGTCCTCCGACGGGCAGGGTGGGAGGACGCCGCGGCGCTCGCCTTGGTCGGCGCGGCGACCTTTCTCGAGTCCTATGCGCATTTCATCGGCCTCGCCGACATGCTCGCGCATATCGACGCCAAGTGCAGCGAGGCCAGCTTTCGAACCTTCGCTTCCGACCCGGCGTGCACGCTCTGGCTGGCGGAGCAGGCCACCACTCGCGCGCCGTTGGGCTACGCGGTGCTCACCTCGCCAGACTTGCCGATCGAAGGTCGAGACGGCGACATCGAGTTGCGCCGGATCTATCTCCTGGCATCATGGCATGGGGCAGGGCTCGGACGCCGACTGTACGAAATCGCCGCCGATCACGCGCGGGCGCAGGGAATGGCGCGCCTGCTCATCGGCGTCTATTCGGAAAATGATCGCGCGATAGGCTTCTATCGACGGATGGGAGCGCAACAGATTGGTACGCGCCGCTTTCAAGTCGGCGATGCCTTCTTCGACGACCTGATAATGGGAATGGATCTCTAGCCGATATCGCCCGCTTTCGGCGGGCGCGGGACCGCTCAGAACGCCAGCAGCGCTGCCAACTTTGGTGGGGCCGCTAGGCGCCAGCTTTCGCGCAGCCGGTGCTCCACGCGCTCCCAGTCGGTTTCCGGCAGGTCGAGCCTTATGCCCACCCAACCCGATGGGCCTAGATAGGGCGGCTTGTAATAGACCGCAGGCTCCATCTCGATCAGCATCTGCTGCTCTTCAACGCCAGCGGCTCGCACCAGAAGCGCGGTGATCCCGTCGCCGTGATGATTATGCCAGAAATAGGCGAACATCCGCTTGTCGGCGACGCGCCAGCAGGGCGAACCATGCGATATCCTCTCTTCCACCTCGGGAAGGCGCGCGGCGAGTTCGCCGACGCGGGCATGCACGGTTTGAGGATCAGCGACCGCCATGCGTGCGGATGTAGCGCGCCAGCGCCTCGGGATAAAGTCGATGCTCTTGCTCCAGAACGCGCGCGGCCAGCGATTGCGGCGTGTCGCCCGGGAGGATCGGAACGCGCGCTTGTGCGATGACCTCGCCGTCGTCGAGCGTCGGGGTGACGAGGTGCACCGAGCAGCCAGCTTCCGCATCCCCCGCCGCAATGGCGCGGGCATGTGTGTCGAGGCCTTTATAGGCCGGCAGCAATGAGGGGTGGATGTTGACCATGCGCCCCGCCCAGCGGGTCACGAACGGATCGCTCAGGATACGCATATAACCTGCCAGAGCGACATATTCGATGCCGGCTGCGCGTAGAGCATCGTCGATGAGCAGGTCGAACTGCTCCCGGCCGAGACCCTTGTGGCTGTGCGCGAAGGTGGCAATACCCGCCTGCCGTGCGATCTCGAGCCCTGGCGCTTCGGGATTGTTCGAGGCTACCAGCGCCACCCGATAGGGACAATCGTGAGAGCCTGCCGCATCGATCAGGGCAGCCATGTTGCTGCCCCGTCCGGAGACGAGCACGGCGACGCGGGCCTTTACCATGGCAAGCCCAATCGATCGCTGCGGCGGGATGGGGAGTCGCCGCCGACGCTTTGCTCAAGGGTGAGGAATCGATGTCGAGCGGGGCGGAGGTGCGATCCGGGAAAACGCCGGAATAGCGCGTAGGCGGTCACCATCACCCGAGATGCGTGGCCGACCAGGCGGCGCGAGCGCTCCATGTCTCGGCGCCGCCTGAGACGGTGCAGCCCTTTTCGCCGGCTTCTACCCGGCCTATCGCGAACACCGTCTCGCCTACCTCCTCGAGCGCCGTAGTCACTGCGCCGGCATCGCTTGCCCCGACGATGATAGCCATGCCTATTCCGCAATTGAAGGTGCGGGCCATCTCCTCGGGCTCGATATGGCCCTGCGCCTGGAGGAAAGCCATCAGCCGCGGCTGCGGCCAGCCGTCTGCGTCGACATGCGCGTGAAGTCCCTGCGGAAGGATGCGCGGAATATTCTCCAGCAGCCCCCCGCCGGTGATATGGGCCATCGCCCGCACGAGGCCGGAGCGCACCAGCGGCAGCAGCGGCTTCACATAGATGCGGGTGGGCGCCATCAGCGCATCGATCAGCAGGCGTTCCTGATCGAACAGTGCCGGCCGGTGGAGCTTCCAGCCTTTATCCGCGGCGAGGCGCCGTACCAGCGAGTAGCCGTTGGAATGCACGCCCGACGAAGCGAGACCGAGGATCAGGTCTCCTTCGGCCACGCGATGGCCCGTAAGCGCTTCTTCGCGCTCGACCGCGCCGACGCAGAAGCCCGCCAGATCATAATCCCCATCGGCATACATGCCGGGCATCTCCGCGGTCTCCCCGCCGATCAGCGCGCAGCCGGCCAGCTTGCAGCCCTCGGCTATGCCGGCGATCACCTTTTCCGCGATTCCGGTATCGAGCCGGCCGGTCGCGAAATAATCGAGGAAGAACAGCGGTTCGGCGCCTTGCACGATCAGGTCGTTGGCGCACATCGCGACAAGGTCGATGCCGACGCCATCATGGCGGCCGCTATCGATCGCGAGCTTCAGCTTGGTGCCCACACCGTCATTGGCGGCGACCAGCAAGGGATCCTTGTAACCCGCGGCCTTCAGATCGAAGAAGCCGCCAAAGCCGCCCAGATCTGCATTCGCTCCAGGGCGGCGGGTAGATTTCGCCAGGGGCCCTATCGCCTTGACGAGCGCATTGCCCGCTGCGATCGAAACGCCCGCCTGGGCATAGGTGTAGCTGGTCGGCTCTTCGCTGCTGTCGGTCATAACGATCGCCTAGCTACATCGTGCTTGGATTTCCACGGGCAAGTCGCCAAAAGGCACATCGTGACCATTGCCGATCGACTTTTCCGTCCCGCTCCGCTGACGATCCTGATGGCTTTGCTGTTCGCGGCTGCGCTGGCCTTTGCTCAACTGGAGCGTCCGGACGAACGGGGCGTCGCGCCGATCGACGGCTCGGGCAGCTACGAGGTCGACGGCATCCACGTCGACATCGCGGCGCGTACCGCCGATCAGGCGCGCAGCGGCGGCTGGCGCGAGGCCCAGCGGCGCGGCTGGAAAATGCTATGGGCTCGGGTGAACGGAAAGCCCGTGGAAAATGCACCGGGGCTGCCGGACTCGACGCTGGACTCGATCAACGGCGGCATTGTCGTCGAGCATGAATATATCGGGCCCAACCGCTATATCGCCAATCTCGGAGTATTGTTCGATCGCGCCCGTGCCGGCGAGTTGCTCGGCGTCAAGGGGGCTGCCAGGCGTTCCGCGCCCATGCTGGTGATCCCAATACAGTGGAGCGGCGCCACGCCCATCAGCTTCGAGGCGCGCAGCGAGTGGCAGAAGGCGTGGGCGCGGTTTCGTTCGGGCAACAGCGCGATAGATTATGTGCGCGTTTCCGGCACCGGCGCGGATCCCGTCCTGCTCAATGCCGCGCAGACGCGCCGGCCGGGCAGGGGATGGTGGCGGATGCTACTCGACCAATATGGTGCGGCGGACATCGTCGTGCCTGAAGTCACGCTGTTCCGCCAATGGCCCGGCGGGCCGGTCATCGCCCGCTTCATAGCGCGCCATGGCCCCGACGCGGCGGTGATAGACAGCTTCACGCTGACGGCCGAAAATGGCGACGCCCTGCCGGCCATGCTGGACCGGGGCGTGGAGCGGATCGATGCCGCCTATGTCCGCGCCTTGCAGGAAGGGTCCATGCGCGCCGACAAGTCGCTGGTCATCGAAACGCCGGTCGAGGAAGTCCCGATCGATGATGTCCTGTCCCAGATCGCATCCGCCGCGAGCACCGCGATCGGGATCCAAGCCGACACGGCCGACGCAGCGGCGCTGCACGGGGTGGAAGGGGCGCTGCGCGGAATGACCGGCGTGACCGCGGTACAGACGACCAGCCTCGCCCTGGGTGGCACCTCGGTGTTTCGAGTAAGCTTCTCCGGGCCGGCGGCGGCCTTCCGTGAGGCGCTGGCGGCGCGCGGCTGGCAGGTGGAGGATGTCGCCGGCGGGTTGCGCATTCGGCGTGCCGGCGGGGCTGCGCCTGCGCGATGACCCACCAGATCGCGCTGCCCTTTCAATGGCCGGCCGATGATGACGAGCGTGATTTCATCGTCGGCGATGCGAACCGCGCGGCGGTGAAGCATCTTGAACATTGGTCACTGTGGCCGGTGATGACGACGGTTCTCACGGGCCCGCGCAAGTCCGGACGAAGCCTGCTCGGCCGAATCTTCTCCGCCAAGACCGGCGGCCGATTCATCGATAATGCCGAGGAGCAGGACGAGACGAGGCTTTTTCACGCCTGGAACGAGGCCAGTGCGGACCGCCGGCCATTGCTGCTCGCGGCCGATCTGCCGCCGGCGCGCTGGCGCATACGCTTGCCCGATCTGCGCTCGCGCCTGCTCGCTAGCCCGCATGTCGCGATATCGGATCCCGACATGGAGCTGATGGCGGGTCTGGTCGAAAAGCTGCTCCATGCCCGCTCGTTAGCGGCACCCGCCGAGGTGATCCGCTACGTAGTCCCGCGCATCGAGCGCAGCTATGTCGGAGTCCACCGGATCGTCGATGCGCTGGACGAGGCAGCGCTCGCACGGCGACGGCCTGTCAGCCTGAAGGTCGCGCGGGAAGCGCTTGCCACATTGGGTGTCACAGAAGATACATAAAAGCTGCTATAGTGGACGGTCATGGACAGGATCGAGCGAGCAGCACAAGACGAAGAACTGGTCGGGGACATGGCGCCGCACGAGCCGATCGGCCCGCGTGAACGCTATTTCAACCGAGAGCTGAGCTGGCTCGCCTTCAATCAGCGGGTGCTCGACGAGGCCTGCAACCCGGCGCATCCGCTGCTCGAGCGGCTCCGTTTCCTTTCCATCTCCGGCAACAATCTCGACGAGTTCTTCATGGTGCGGCTGGCGGGTCTGAAAGGTCAGCAGCTCGAGGGCGTCGATACGCTCTCGCCCGACGGCTTGACGGTCGGACAGCAGGTGGAGGGAGCCAGCGCCCGCGCCGACCGGCTGATGGCCGACCAGCAGCTCGTCTGGGATCAGCTGCACGGGGAGCTGGCCAAAGCCGGTATCGTCGTGCTGGAGGAGAAAGACATCGAGGGAGTCGATGCCGAGTGGCTCGAGCGCCATTTCCGCGATCATATCTTTGCGGTGTTGACCCCGCAGGCGCTCGATCCCGCGCATCCCTTCCCGTTCATTCCGAACAAGGGATTCAGCCTGCTGTTCGACCTGATCCGCCAATCGGATGGTGAACAGATCTTCGAGCTGCTGATGGTGCCGGCGACATTGCCGCGCTTCGTGCGCCTGCCCGGCGACGGCGCCCGCTACGTGGCGATCGAGACACTGGTGCGGCGGTTCACCTCGGTGCTGTTCCCGGGTTATCTCGTGCGGGGCCAAGGGGCGCTGCGGAT